>QWCK01001228.1_pt1 | contig 55861 bp, 53 predicted proteins | sample 1972571 | NCBI WGS metagenome assembly QWCK01 (sample SAMN09866710, study PRJNA288562) | Human gut metagenome isolate term2_stool, whole genome shotgun sequencing... | isolation source: gut | host: Homo sapiens | place: USA: California | reverse complement strand
AAAATATCCTCCTGGTTATTACACCTAGAGGATATCTTTATTTCTAATCATTTTTAAGCGCCTTTTTATTTAATGTCCTTGACACGGGGTCCACATTATAAAAAGTGAATGCCTTTTCTTCTAGCAGTAATGGGGGAATTTTGTTAGAATTTAAAGGAGGGGAGGCGTTGATATGAGAAAGAAGAAATTTATAATAGCTATATCTATTGTTGCAGTTATTACTCTTTGTTTTGCATATCATCGCTTTGAAACATCTATTCCTGTAGAAATAGATGCACCCTATGGAATTACATGTACTACTTCTAAATCACGTATAGATGGTGATCATTATAGTCTATGTCTACATATTAACTCATATAAGTTTAAAGAAGAATACATCAACATTCAGATTAAGACATATGATAAAAACAATAACTTACATGAATACAGTACAACCTATAAGATAGATAAAAAAATCCCATTTAAATTCCATACAGATACAAAAGAAAACATTAAAAAAGTCGTTGTGAGCATTACACTCACAACGGCTTTTAAATTAGTCCTAAATGTTTAAATGCATTATAAAGTCCATCATCATTGACATCAGTCGTAATATAATCTGCTGCTTCTTTAATTTCAGGACCACCATTACCCATAGCGACATTATAAGCACAACATTCAAACATTGATAAATCAATCTTTGCATCGCCAAAAGAAATAGTATCCTTAAAGTCAGCACCAAGATGTTCCATTAATACTTCAATTGCATGTCTCTTAGTAATACCAGTAGGTCCTAAATCACCATATAAGGCTACTTCACCCTTACCACCCCATGTATTTGCTACAAGAGTAGGGAATTCTATCTTAGAATCTAAATGATCCTGATAAGAGCTTAAGATAAAGCTGATCTTATTTACATCATCTCTATATAAATCTTCACCCTGTAAATGAATAAATCCATCCATGAATGCTTTAGAAGATTCCTTTGCTTTCTCTAGGTCAGCCCCTTTACCCTGAGCATATTTAACCATTGTTTCAGGACCCTGTTCTAACATATAGTCATTACAGTACATACCACTATTGGCTTCCAAATAGAAACCTAAGTGTCTCTCATTACACCAATCTACAATATGTTTTACATCTTCCTTTGATAATCCTTGATGCATTACAACTTCATCATGGTCTTCTACATAAGCACCATTACCACCAATCATACCATCTAAATCACATAAATTACGCTGTAGTACTTCAGCTTTAGAACATCCAGTACAAATATAAACCTTATGACCATTTGCTCGTGCCATGTCTACTGCCTTAGCTGCTGAAGCAGGTAACTTTGCTTCATAATCAATTAATGTACCATCTACATCTAGAAATATTATTTTACCCATATTTTTCTCCTTTATATATCTACATTATATAGGAAGGAAATGTGAACAGTACCAATCAATCAAATAATGAAAAAAATGAGGCTCGAATCGAGTCTCATCTTTATTTAGTCTTCATAGCTTAAGGCTTCAGGACCTTGTTCACCAGAAGAGATTCTTACGACATTCTCTACATTATAGATAAAGATCTTACCATCACCCATATGACCAGTGTATAGAACACTTCTTGCTGCATCTACAACTGTCTGTACAGGAATACTAGACACAACAATCTCAGCCTTTACCTTAGGCAATAACTGGATATCAACCTTAGCGCCTCTATAATAAGCAGTTTGTCCTTTTTGAACACCACAGCCTGATACTCTTGTCACTGTCATACCAGCAACGCCAATATCGTTCATAGCTACTTTTAAAGCATCTATCTTTTCTGCTTTCGCAATAATCACAATCTTACTGATCTTACCTTCCCCATTGACTGCAACAGTAGGAACAGCTTCTGTAACACTTAATTCAGGAGCAGAAACAGTTGCAGCAGTAGCACCAGTATAAGTTTCTGTTTCTAATGCGAAACCTGCATAAGCACTCTCTAAACCATGTTCAAGCTTATCAAGACCAGTAATTTCTTCTTCTTCAGTAACTCTAAGACCAACAGTATGTTTAATAACTACGAATGTAATAGTCATTAATACAGCAGTCCAAACACCAATACATAATAAGCCAAGTAACTGAGTACCTAATAACTTAAAGTCTCCTCCGTAGAATAGACCCTGAGCCTTAGGCATTGTATCAGTACCGCAGGCAAATAATCCAACACAGATAGTACCAAGTAAACCATTACCAAAATGAACAGCGACAGCACCAACTGGATCATCAATATGTAATTTATAATCTAATAACCAAGTAAAGAAACAAACAGTAAATCCAGATAAAATACCAATAATACAAGCACCCATTACATTGACTGCATCACATCCAGCAGTAATTGCAACTAAACCTGCAAGTGAACCGTTTAAGCTCATAGCTACGTCAGGTTTACCATATTTTAACCAAGTAAAGATCATTACAGTACATGTTGCAAGTGCTGGTGCAACAGTAGTCGTTGCGAAGATTGTTGCTAACTGAGTACCATTCTTAGCAGCAGCACCGTTGAATCCATACCAACCAAACCAAAGAATAAATACACCTAAAGCACCAATAGTTAAACTATGACCAGGAATACCATTTGGGCTTCCATCTTTATTGAACTTACCAACACGAGGACCAAGAATTTTAGCTCCAATTAAAGCAGTTAAACCACCAACGAAGTGAATAACTGCACTACCAGCAAAATCATGGAATCCCATTGCTGTTAACCAGCCATCGGGTCCCCAAACCCAATGAGCTTCAATAGGATAAACAATTAAAGAAATCACGAATGAATATATACAATAACTTAAGAACTTAGTTCTTTCTGCCATGGCTCCAGATACGATAGTAGCTGCAGTTGCACAGAATACTAAGTTGAATACGAAGCTAGACCAATCAGTTGATGCAAAGTTAGTTAATGGACCATTTCCAAAACCAACCCATCCAATAAATCCGTTAGCTACATCACTCCCACATAAGAAGCTGTAACCTACAATAAGAAAAGCAACAGTTCCTAAACAGAAATCCATCAAGTTCTTCATGATGATATTTCCGGCATTCTTAGCACGGGTGAACCCTGCCTCAACCATTGCGAAGCCTGCTTGCATAAAGAATACAAACGCGGCACCAATTAAATACCATATACCAAAAACTTCAGTTAAAACCTTTGCCATAAGCACTCCCCCTTTATCATGTTTATGTTTTCTTTTTACCTTTCTGGTATGACTGCATTATACGAATAGAAAATAGTCATGTCAATAAGAATTTATCACTATAACATTAAATTATCATATATGTTTATCGGAATAAGCGAAAAAATAGACCATATATTCATGATAAAATGAATTATCGATAGATAATAAAAAGTGTTATAAAGTGATAAAAAATTATTAAATCATGTATATTTTTTATATTAGGGCATAAAAAATGCGATAAAAAAGAAAATCATGGTATACTTTTTTAAAGGGTAATTATAAAAAAGGGGAAAGTTTTTTATCACATCCAGAAGAAGATATGGCTGCACTTATTGTTGTTGATCTTCTTTACTATGGATTAGTGAAACGTAATAAAGAAGAATATGCACAAAAGATTATTAATACAAGACGTATTATTCAAGAAATAGAAAAGTAGGTGTAAGTTATGGAAAAGATAGAAAAATGGATATCAAACAACAAGGATATTGAACAGGAATTAATACGATTGAGAAGACATTTTCATGAACATCCAGAAGTAGGTCATCCTCTTCCTCAGACACAGGAATATATAGTGAAACTGCTTGAAATGTATGGTTATGAGAATATTATTGTGAATCCAGGAGGAAGTATTGAAATACTTGTAGGACCTCATGATAAGAAGATTCTTTTACTTAGAAGTGATATGGATGCATTACCTTTAGTAGAACATACAAACTTACCTTTTAAATCTATTAATGGATCTATGCATGCCTGTGGACATGATATGCATGCATCTATGATGTTGATGTGTGCCAAACTATTAAAACAGAATGAAAAGAAACTAAAAGGGCAGATTAAGATTGTCTTCCAACCCCATGAAGAAGGACTAGTAGGCTGTAAGATGATGATTGAAGATGGGGTATTAAAGTATCCTCGTGTTGATGCGGCAGTAGGCTTACATGTCATGCCGGCGACAGAAGATAAGACAGGAACTATACGTACAATCCGTAAAGCGATGACAACAGCGTCTACAATCTTTGAAATCAATATTACAGGTAAGAGTTCACATGGTTCTATGCCAGAAAAAGGTATTGACGCACTGCGTGTGGCTGTTCATATATACCAGCAATTACAGGAAATCATTCCTAAAGAAATCAGCATGAGTCATGATGATGTACTTACAATTGGTATTATGAATGCAGGTAAAGCACATAATATTATTCCAGAAAAAGCCTATATGAAATGTTCTTTAAGAAGTTATCGTCCAGATGATCAGGAATATATTATGGGTAGAGTGAATGAATTAGTTCAAAGTATTGCTTCTATGTATCATGCCCAGGCGGGTATCACAATTTTACAGCAGGCACCAAGTGTCTATAATGATCCTGCATTACTTAAATCTATTATGGATGTAGAAAAAGATGTATTTGGTGGTTATATCAAGAAGTTAGAACTTCCTCTTACTATCTCAGAAGACTTTGGCCATATTACTTCCAATGTACCTTCGCTCTTTGTTACTCTTGCTGCAGGATGTAAACAGGATGGTTATATTTATGGTCTTCATAACAAAGCTACTATCTTTGATGAAGGCTGCTTAATGTATGGCCTGTATTTCTTATATAATGCTGCAATGAATTGGAATGTGAAGTACTAAATATCTTGCATTCACAAAAAGAGAAAAGGTATAATATTTAATAATGATGAATGGGAGAAAATAAACGAAAATGAACAAGATTGATCAAAAAACAGTATATACGATTAAAGCACTTTGTGCAGATATGATTCAGAAAGCAAATTCAGGGCATCCAGGACTTCCTTTAGGGGCTGCTGGATTCACTCATGTATTATGGTCACAGGTATTAAACCATAGTGCAAAGCATCCTGAATGGATTAACAGAGACCGTTTTATTTTATCAGCTGGACATGGTTCTAGCATGCTTTATAGCTTATTACATCTATATGGTTATGGCTTAACTATGGATGATTTAAAGCAGTTTAGACAGTTAGGTTCACTTACACCAGGACATCCAGAATATGGACATACAGTAGGTGTAGATGCCACTACAGGTCCACTAGGACAGGGCTTAGGCATGGCTGTTGGTATGGCAATGGGTCAGGCTCATTTAGCCACTGTATTTAATAAACCAGGTTATGATCTATTTGATCATTATGTTTATGCATTAGCTGGTGATGGATGTATGATGGAAGGTATCTCTTCAGAAGCATTATCACTTGCCGGTACACTTAAGTTAGAAAAGCTCATCATCTTATATGATTCAAACAACATTTCTATCGAAGGTAACACAAACATCACATTTACAGAAAATGTATCAGACAGAGTAAAGGCATTTGGTTTTGAAACATTAACTGTAGAAGATGGAGATAACTTAGATGAAGTACTTGCCGCATTAGAAAAAGCAAAAACTATTAAAGGTAAACCTAAGTTCATTGAAATCAAGACTACAATTGGTAAAGATAGTCCAAACGAAGGTTCAGAAAGCACTCATGGTGCACCACTTGGCGCAGATAACATCAAAGCACTTAAAGAAAAACTTGGTCTTCCACAGGAAGAATTCTATGTACCAGAAGATGTATATGACTATCTAGCTTCTACACAAAAACGTGTAGATGATTTATATGATGCATGGATTTCTATGCAGGATAAATATTTTGAAGAATATCCAGAAATGAAGATTGTGTGGGAACAGTATTTTAACCCTGACTTTGCAAGAATCTTTAAGGATAACCCATTATTCTGGGCTAATAAACATCACAATATTGCAACACGAGCTGCAAGTGGTGAAACAATGAACCTTATTAAGAACTTTGCCCCTAACTTCATTGGTGGTTCAGCTGACTTAGGACCTTCTAATAAGACAGTTTTAAATGGTGAAGGTGAATTCAGTGCAGACAACTATGGTGGACGTAATATTCACTTTGGTGTAAGAGAACAGGCTATGGCTGCAGTAGGTAATGGCTTAATGTTGTATGGTGGATTAAAAGCATATGTGGCTACATTCTTTGTATTTAGTGACTATGTAAAACCTATGGCTCGTTTATCTTCATTAATGAAGCTTCCACTTACTTATGTATTTACTCATGACAGTATTGGTGTAGGGGAAGATGGACCAACACATGAACCAGTAGAACAGTTGACTATGCTTCGTGCAATGCCTAACATGTATGTATTTAGACCATGTGATGAATTTGAAACAAAAGCCGGCTGGTATGTCGCAATGAGTTCAAAAGAAACACCTACATCTCTCATCCTTTCTAGACAGGACTTACCTAAGATGGTAGGCAGTAACAGAGGTGCCTTAAGAGGTGGTTATATTATTGATGACTGTATGAGTAAGCCAGATATCATCATCATTGCATCAGGTTCAGAAGTAGACTTAGCAGTCAAAGCCAAAGAACAATTAAAAGACCCTAACTTAAATATCAGAATCGTTTCTATGCCTTGTCAGGAATTATTCAGAGAACAGTCTGAAGAATACAAGGAATCTATTTTACCATCATGTGTAGAAAATAGAATTATTGTAGAAGCAGGAAGCCGTTTATCTTGGGGTGAATTTGCAGGATTCAAAGGCAAATATGTCACTATGGATACATTTGGTGCTTCAGGTAAGCCAGCAGACTTATTCAAGGCATTCCATTTAACTGTAGAAGATGTAATCAAAGCAATCAAAGAATTCTAAACAAATTCATTTTAGCCTCCTATAATAGTATTATAAGGAGGCTTTTTTATGTGGATTCTTTATGCATTCGGTTCTGCCTTTTTTGCAGGACTTACAGCAGTTCTCGCAAAATGTGGTATTGAACATACAAACTCTCATCTAGCCACTGCATTACGTACTATTGTCGTACTCATCTTTTCATGGATCATGGTAGGAATAGTTGGCTCATTTGATACAATCCATACAATCACCCATAAGACATTTCTATTTTTAATTCTTTCTGGAATATCTACTGGAGCGAGCTGGTTATGTTACTTTAAGGCATTACAGTTAGGAAATATTAATAAAGTCACAGCTGTAGATAAGACAAGTGTTGTATTGACAATCATTCTTTCTCTTATATTTTTCAAAGAAAGTGTTACAATCTATAAGATTATAGGTATGATCAGCCTTACAACAGGTACATACTTAATGGTAGAAAAGAAGGAAGATAATAAACAGACAAGTAATGCTTGGTTACTTTATGCTGTTCTTTCTGTTGTCTTTGCAAGTTTGACGACTATACTTGGTAAGATGGGTATCACAAATATTGAAAGTAATTTAGGAACAGCCATTCGTACAAGTGTTGTACTTGTTATGAGCTGGATTGTGGTTTTTGTGACGCATAGTCAAATGAATATGCAGAGTATACCAAAGAAAGAATATCTCTTTATTGTATTATCAGGACTTGCAACAGGAGGATCCTGGTTATGCTTCTATCATGCCTTGCAAAGTGGACCAGCAAGTCTAGTCACTCCTATTGATAAGCTCAGTATTCTATTTACTGTATTATTCTCTTATCTTATTTTCCATGAGAAACTCTCTAAGAAATCATTACTTGGATTAATACTAATAGTATCTGGCACATTGGTTATGCTTCTCTAACAAAAGTTATACTACTCTAACTTTTTTTGTTCACAAACTTCCTTTGTAGTGTTATTATTACAGTGTTAGATATAACTAACAATAGGAGGAGACAAATATGAAAGACTTATTCAAAAACAAATTATTATGGTCATTTGTAGGTGGCGTAGCCGCTACAGTGGCAGGCAGTAAGTTTGCAAAGAGTGACTGTGCAAGAAAAGCTGCAGTAAAATCAGTTGCGACTGGTATGCAGTTAAAGGATCAGGCACTTGCCTCATATGATACAATTGTAGAAGACGCAAAAGATATCTATGCTGAAGCTAAAAGCAAGAAAGAAGCAAAATAGGAAATAGTTATTTCCTATTTTTTAGGTGATAAGAGAATGTTAGAGTATCGTATAGTACATGACATCCCAGGACGTATGAGAATACGTTATGGCCGTTATCGCTTTTCTAGAAATAAGGCACTTGCCTTACATTTCGCATTATGTAAATGGGATATGGTTGAATCAGCCGATGTCAATGAAAGAACAGGTTCTATTTTATTCACTTACAGTGTTGATAAAAGAGCTGCTTTGATTGACAAAATCAACTCTCTAGATATCCCTCACTTTGATGATGCACCCTATGAAAAGATCATTAAAGAAAACAAATATCTTATAGATCACCGTGATATCAATGATCAATACATTGGTAAATTCACCGCAATCATCGCAAGAAGATATGCTTCTAAATGGTTTTTACCATTACCAGTAAGAAACGTATTAACTATTTATCATACAATTCGTTATGTAAAAGAAGGACTTAATTCTCTTGTATATAAACGTATTGATGTACCAGTACTTGATGCCACAAGTATCTCTGTTTCTTTATTATCAGGACAATGGGGTACAGCACGTAATATCATGTTCTTATTGAATATCTCTTCATTACTTGAAGACTATACAAAGAAAACAACATCATTACAGCTTAAAGAAACATTGTCTGTGAATATTGATAAAGTATGGGTATTAGAAGAAGGAAAAGAAAAACAGATTCCTACTTCTCATTTACAGAAAGAAGATATTGTAGTCGTACAGACAGGTTCTATGGTTCCAGTAGATGGTGAAGTAGTAAATGGTGAAGCCATGATCAATGAATCAAGTTTTACTGGTGAACCATTAAGTAAGATGGTTAAACAAGGAAGTTCTGTTTTTGCAGGGACTGTTGTAGAAGAAGGAAAGATTTATATCAAGGTAAGAAATCTACAATTAGAAAGCCGTATTAATAAGATTGTAGATATGATTGATACAAACGAATCACTTAAAGCAGGTATCCAATCTGGTGCTGAACATTTAGCTGATGCGATTGTACCTTATAGTTTTGTAGCTTTCTTTGGATTACTTCTTGCGACAAGAAATCTTACACGTGCTTCTTCAGTATTACTTGTAGATTATTCATGTGCAATTAAGCTTTCTACATCTATTTCTATTATTAGTGCAATGCAGGAAGCAGGACGCCATTCTGTTATGGTTAAGGGTGGTAAATACCTAGAAGCAATGGACCAGGCAGATACAATTGTCTTTGATAAAACAGGTACCCTTACAAATGCGCAGCCATTTGTACAGAAAGTGACACCAATAGGTAACTATACACGTGATGAAGTATTACGTATTGCAGCTTGTTTAGAGGAACATTTCCCACATAGTGTGGCTAATGCGATAGTAAAACAGGCATCACTCGAACAATTACATCATGAAGAAGAACATGCTGAAGTGAAGTATATTATTGCGCATGGTATTGCGACTATTTATCGTGATCAGCGTGCTATTATCGGTAGTGATCATTTTGTATTTGAAGATGAACATATTACTAAAACAGAAGAAATAGAAACACTTATTAATAATCTTCAAAGTGAAGGAGCAAGCTCTTTAATATTCCTCGCAATAGGAGGAGAACTCGCTGGTATTATTTCTATTTATGATCCACTTAAACCAGAAGCAAAAGAAACTATTATGAATCTAAGAAGTAGTGGTTTTAAGAATATCATTATGTTGACAGGTGATAGTGAGAATGCTGCTAAGCATATTGCGGAAGAACTTAATATTGATGGTTACTTAGCAGGTGTATTACCTGAAGATAAAGCAAACTATGTCAAAAAATTAAGAGATGAAGGACATAAAGTTGTTATGGTAGGGGATGGTGTTAATGATACCCCAGCCTTATCTTGTGCGGATGTATCTATTTCCTTACAGGATAGTTCAGATATTGCGAGAGAACTTGCAGATGTTACATTAACATCTTCTTCACTAGAAGAAATAGTCGTATTTAAACAGTTATCAGCATTATTAATGAAACGTATTAAACGTAACTATACAAGAATAGTTACTTTAAATACTGGATTAATATTATTAGGTATGTTTGGTATTTTACCAGCAAGTACAACATCACTTATTCATAATGGTTCAACATTTGTCTTTGCGATGTCATCTTCTACATCATTATTAGAAAATTGATGTATAGCCCCATTTTGGGGCTTTTTTATTTCCTAGGAAAAACTATCATGTCAACTCAAGTTGACATGATAGTTGGTGGAGGTAACTGATTTTTAGGCCTACACTTGTAGAGGCACTATTCATAGAAATGAGTTGTAATCTATGCCCCTTCCCTTATGAACCGACATCTGAACAAGGAAATATATATGGCATAGTAGAGGGGAACAACTCTTACCCTATAAATTAGACAAGTATCTTAGAACCTTTACAATCTGATGAAAGATATTAAGAAAGTTGACATGCCCTAATGATATCGTGACTTCTCACACGATCCTGCACAAAATGGACATCAGCTATTCTCCTACCTAATGTACCAATAAATATCTTTTATGAGATACGCTCTCTAGTTATTATATCAACTACTTGTCACGCACCGCATAGGGTGAATAGTTATGCCAATATGAGATATTGGGGTTATAGGTTATTTTAATTATTCATTTTTTTATGCTATTTAATCCAAGGAATCAGACATTTCTAGACTTCTTTCCACTCATAATAGGATTAAATAAAAAATACGGATACTCTCAATTTCCTAAAATACAGAAGATAAAAACCAGATAATGTAATCAACATGTTCTTCTGTCACATCCTGCTTAATACCTATAACCCCGTCTCATATAAGACTTCCTGCTCATCGGAAGTCTTATTTTCTTTCTATTATTCAATAAAAATGATTGGAGGGGTTTTATGAACAAAAAAGGCATATTGGTTGTATTTATCATTTTAATCAGTATAGTTACAATTACAGCAGTGAGATACTTAAGTACTGACCACACTGTATCTGACTGCTACTATACACAGATTCCTTGTAGTAATGTGAATAGAGAATCATGGCTCATCGATGATTATGGTCATAAACAACCTATTGGAAAAGAATATGTTCTTGTATCTTTTAATGCATTAGGAGAAAGAAAGCGTGTCACATTTATTAACACCTACTGTCCAGGAACTTACATTAAGTTAAAAACAAAAAAGAACGTAGTCACTGACCAAAGTATTGTATCAAAATCAGAAGTTCCTCAACGTGCTTTAAATCAAATAAAGTGCTATGGAACAACATAGAAAGGAAAAGAGATATGTATTATGAAGTGATTAGTTATATTATTGCCATTCTTTACATTGCATTTATGATTTTCTTCTTTTGTGCATCCATCTATCTCTTCATATTAATAGTGAAAGCTCTAAAGAAATATATTAACTCTAAAGATATAAGAGAAGAGAAGAAAATCAACGCGGAATCTTTAGGAGAATCTCTTAAAGAAAATCGTTTGCGTTGTAATATGACTCAGGAATTTGTCGCAGAAACATTAGGAGTAAGTAGACAAGCTGTCTCTAAATGGGAGAATGGAACAAGTGAACCCAATACCACCAATCTAATAGCTTTATCAAGATTATATAAGATTGAAGCTGTAGATTTACTTGAATGTATACAAGAAAAAGAGCCTGTCTAATAATAGACAGGCCAGACAAAAAGGAAAATATATTATGAAAAAAACATTCTATAAGTATACTAATAAATTCCTGATATCAATGCAAATGAATACAAAAAAACAAATAAAAAATTCAAATTAAAACCCCTTATAAATATTATGTTATACAAATTAAAAAAGCCTGGCGAGATGAGCATCTCAATAGGCTTTTTTATTTAAGGAATGACTTAAGATTACTTAAGTTCCTCTATGATTATTGTAGAAAACTCTTTATTCAAATTCAATAAAATTCAAAAAACTAGAAAAAATTATAGTTTCATTGATAGGTAGAACTTATCTACATAGTTGTTCATAATCGCAATATTGAGTTCTTCCTTGTATTTACTATTATTGATAGTTTCAATAAGAGCTTTGTTTCTTTGATTTAATTGTTCAATGACTTCTTTACTAGGAATATGATTTGATTTAGAAGAATTATGGCTCTTAGAAGTGAGTACAAGATTCCAGATATCATCACTATACATGAATGACCAAGGAATCACATGATCTACACTAATATCATCAGGCTGTAATTCTTTTCCTGTATAGAAATCAATCGGTTTATTCATATTTTCAAGTAAGATATTTTTATCTAAAGAAACGGCAGAGCCCTCACCTCAAAATAAAAAAGAAATAAACACGCATAAGACTCAAGATGGGCATTTTTGACCATCTTTTTTACATTTTGGTATATGTAAAAGACGAGTGAAAAAGCAACGGGAAGTAATGGTAATGTAGAATTCAACTTTTTACTTTAAAACATCTCCTCTTGTGTTGCATGAGTTGATATTTTTATAGAAACGAGTAATATTAAAAGTGTAATACTCATGGAAATAAAGGGAAAATTTTATGAGTAAAGTAGCATTTCTAAATGCGGACTGTAATTTAAAAAATAAAAATGGGGAAACAAAATGAGACAACTAAAATACAGTAAAGAACTTTATTCGAAGACGGCACTTATTAAAGCTGCCTATAATTTTACGGATAAAGCATATTTACATTTAGATGCTGATAAAGATTATTATTATGTATCTATGGTATCCAAAGATGAAAACCAAGAAGTTTCTGAAAAAGAATTTGAGAATGAAATATTAGCACAAAGTGTTAGACATGAAATATATCTACAAACTAAGAATATACGCGAATTAATGTTGGCGAGGGCAGTGGCTACGAGTGTAGTTGCTTCAACTGAAAAGAATGCAGAATTAGATACAGAAGATGAAATAGAATACAATGAAGATGAAATATTAAGGGATTGGTTTGATTCTAATGACTAAATTATTATTAAGTACTGATATCTATTCGTATGCAAACATAAGGGAAACTTGTGAAGCGTATAGGGGATTTGCTGATATAAAAATCACGAAAAAGGATTCATATTATGAACTTACCTTTGATGACTGCAAGTATGATCCTGATATTACAATAAAAGAATTTGAAAACTATCTAATTAATACAGAGAATTTAAAATGAGTATTGTAGAAATTTTATTAATAAGCTTATTGATAGTGCTTGGTATTCTAGCTTCGATAACTGATACTAGAGAAGGACGTATTTACAACAAGACATTATTAATATTTATGATAATGGGTCTTATTTTGGATACGGTGTATTATGGTTATCTTGCAAGAAATTTATTTTTATCTTTCTTATTGAACTTCGTAGTCATTGCGTTGATTAGTTTGACGTTATTCTATACACATACATTTGCAGGTGGAGACTGTAAGCTCTCTTTAGTTATGGCATTGCTATATCCTGCAAGTAATTATTTAATGTATGGTACAAGCAAGGCAACATTATTTTTTGCTCTTTGCATAGGTATTTTCTATGGTTATATTTATCTATTAGTATCTTCACTGTTTTCCTTAATCAAAGGGGAAACTAAATTGTCAAAGACTTATATCACAGGTTACTTATTATCGTTTTTCAAATCTTTTATATCTGCTTCAGGTTATATCTGCTTAATTAATCTTTTTTTTATTTATCTCGCTATGCAGGGAATATATATAAATGAATGGATTATCAGGGCGATATGTATGGCATTAGCATGGTTTATTGGTAAAAGTGTTCTATTAAAAAAGTGGATATTAGTTATCTGTGTTTATCTGTTGAATATTGGAATTGGATTGTTTTTTAGATTTTTACCTTTTTCTTTTAATCCTGAAAACTACATTATGGTAATAGTTTTATTGATCTTTCAGATGACTATAAGAACAATATTATATGAAGAAATAAATATAGCGGACTTAAAAAAAGGAATGATACTTTCAAGTATGTCCTCTATGATGATGCAGAATTCAAGAGTGCGTGGACTTCCACCAGTATCAACAGAAGATTTAAAAAGTAGACTTACAGAAGAACAAGTTAATAGTATTTGTAGATGGTCTAAAAGTAGAAAGATAGAAACAATTACAATTGTACGTAAGATTCCATTTGCTATTTTTATATTTAGTGGATTTTTAAGTTATTTTGTTATATGGGGTGTGATTAAATGATTTTTAAATTAGAAAAATACAATGGAACGCATAGAATAGTATCTTTGGCCCTTGATCAGGATGCATATGATAATTTGCTTAAAAGGGACTTAGATTTTATTTATGTGGATGATAATAGTTTAAAATTGTATCCAGAAGATGTGATAATATCTACAGACGAAAAAATAATAGATAAAATCAAGTCAGCACATAACTATGATGTTTTTGAATTATGGGAAAATGGAAAATTAATAACTTGTTATGATGATGAATCATTAGATAACGCATTCTTTGTAACGGGTAAATGCAACTCTAATTGTATTATGTGTCCTTCACCCAATGTATCTAGACAGAAAGGGAAAAATTCAGATGTTGATAAACTTATAGAAATCGCAAAACATATACCTTCTGATACGCCTCATCTCACTATTACAGGTGGAGAACCATTTATGATAGGAAGAGATATATTCAGATTCATTCAATACTTACATGATAAATTTACATGTACTGAATTTTTATTTCTTACAAATGGTAGAATTTTTGCAGTAGATTCGTTTATGAAAAAATTTATTGAAACAGTACCAGATAATAGTATCGTGGCTATTCCTATACATGGTTCTAATGCACAAATAAATGATATGATTACACAGTCAAAGGGAAGTTTTGCACAAACAGTTAAAGGAATAAAACAACTATTGAAAGCCAATATTCGTGTAGAATTACGAATAGTTGTAAGTAAGTTGAATGCTTCAGATTTACATGATTTAGCACTTTTTATTTCTCAGGAGTTTTCGGAAGTAGAATATGTTAGTATTATGGCAATGGAAATGACTGGAAGTGCGAGAGTTAATCAAGACAAAGTGTGGATATCATATAAAGAAGCTGGCAGATTAGCACAAGATGCAGCTTTAGTATTAATAGAAAATGGTATAGATGTGAGGTTATACAACTTCCCATTGTGCTCAGTGAGTAAAGAATTTTGGACATTGTGTAAGAAGAGTATTTCACCATATAAAGTAAGATATAGTGAAGTATGTGATGAATGTGAAATGAAGAAATCATGTGGTGGTGTTTTTGCAGGAACACTGTCATTGGAAAAGGGAGAACTAAAAGCGATTGTATGAAATTAAATTACTTTAATTTTAAAGAATTTGGTGACAGAGTTCTTATGACAAATGATTTTGGGCAGTATATATTTGTTAGTAAGGAAGATTTTCAAAAGATACTCTCTTTGAAATTAGAACTAAATTCAGAGTTATATAAACAATTAATAGAAAAAAGAATGATTTATGATGAATCAGAACTAGAGTTCTCATCAAACAATCAATATGCACTTAGGGGAATTAAAGGACATGTTAATGTTGCAACTGCGTTACATATCTTTGTTGTTACAACAATATGTAATATGTCATGTATCTATTGTCAGGCTAATAATGGTGAAAGCTGTTCACATCTAGTTATGGATAAAGAAATGGCTGAAAAAGCAGTAGATATTGCATTACAATCACCAGAAAAATCGTTATGTTTTGAATTTCAGGGCGGTGAACCACTTGTTAACTTTGAAATTATAAAACATATTGTAGAATACACAGAAAAGCATAAAGATGGTCATGACATAACATATACAGTAGTAACCAATTTAACACTATTAAATGATGAAATATTGGATTTCTTTAAATCGTATAAATTTGATATTTCAACATCAATAGATGGTAATGAATTAGTTCATAATCATAATCGTCCTTATGCAGATGGAAAACCTACGTTTAAAAGGGTTATTAATTCAATAGACAAATTAAGAGAAAATGGGTTGAATGTGGGTGCAATAGAAACAACTACTAGATTTTCTCTTAACTATCCTAAAGAAATTGTTCATGCATATGTAGATTTAGGTTTTGATTGTATTTTTATTAGACCTTTAACACCGCTAGGTAAAGCGACAAAAGGATGGGAGGATATAGGTTATACTCCTGAAGAATTTGTAGAGTTCTATATAAAGGCATTAGATGAAATTATTGAAATTAACAAAAAGGGAAGATTTATAAAAGAAAATCATGCGGCAATTCTTTTAAAGAGAATTAAAGGTTGTTTTATGAACTACATGGAATTAAGATCTCCATGTGGAGCAGGTGTAGGCCAGTTAGCATATTATGCTGATGGTAATATCTTTACTTGTGATGAAGGAAGAATGTTACATGAGATGGGTCAAAGCACGTTTAAATTGGGAAATGTATATGAAAGTAGCTATAAAGATTTAATAAATAACGGAACATGTAAAACTGTTTGTGCATCAAGTATTTTAGAAACAATTCCTACTTGTTGTGATTGTGTTTATCAGCCATATTGTGGGACATGTCCAGTTGTGAATTATTCACTTTATGGTGATGTTATAGAAAAACAGCCAAGAGGATATAAGTGTAGAGTTTATCAGGGAATATTAGACTATTTATTTTTGAAATTCTATGAGAATGATACAGAAACGATTAATATATTAAATTCTTGGTGTGATTAAGAGGGATACATATGAAAAAAGAGAAACGACCTCAAGAAGAAATCAATCAAAGCAGTGATGAAAACACTGTGGATATAATTGATGAAGAAAATGAGGATAATGATACAATTGATATTAATGATGAATTAGTTAATGATGAAGAGCAAAACAGTAATAACATTGTCATGACTGCTAAAGAAGAAAATAAGGCAGCAATTAAAAATAGAAATAAACAATACAGAAAAAAATTAAGTTTATTATTTGCTGCTGAATTGATTGTTGTATGTCTTTTGGGATCTAACATCAGTTCTGAAAATTTAATGAGTAGAGTCCTTCGAGAACACGAAATGCGTTCCACTGGACATATAACACTCACAAAAGGTCTCTATACTGGGAAGACTGATTTTGGTTATTTTTCTGGTAAAGGACAGTTTTTGTTTAAAACAGGTGCGAATTATAAAGGCACATGGAAAGAAAACCAATTAGAAGGTCTTGGAACGCTTCATATACCTAAAGAGGGGACATATAAGGGGGACATTGTAGCTTCAAAGAAACAAGGCGCAGGTGTTTTTAAATGGAAAGATGGTGTGATTTATGATGGTCATTGGAAAAATGACATGATGCATGGTAAAGGCAAGTACATTACACCCGACGGTTTTACATACAGAGGAACATTTTCAGAAAATGATTTTTATAAAGGCACATGCACATTTAAAAATGAAACAGGTGATTATGATATCACATATAGTAATGGTATAATTTCTAAAGCTATTATTAAGTTTACCGATGGATCAAGTTATGAAGGAACATGTACTTCAACAAAATTAACAGGTAGTGGCACAATGGTATTTACTAATGGAGATAGTTATTTTGGGGCATTTGTAGACGGAAAAAGAAGCGGTGAAGGTGTCTATAAATGGTCTTCAGGTGATGAATATAATGGTGATTGGCATGAAGATAAAATGGAAGGCTCTGGAGAATATAAGTATTCTAACGGTAATTATGCAAAAGGAACTTTTAAAATGAATACTTTTTCTGATGGTGACTATTATTGTAAAAATGATGCTGGAACTTATGAGTATTCAGTAACCTCAGGAACACCTACAAGTGTAGATATATCATTAAATAATGGTACAACTTATAAAGGTGATATGAGTAATGGCAAATTAACAGGTGAAGCAAAAATTAAATATAGTAATGGTGATAGCTATAGTGGCAAAGTAGATAATGGTCAGAAATCAGGATCAGGTAACTATTATTGGTCTAATGGATCATCTTATAAAGGTGATTGGTCTAATGATCAAATGAATGGATCAGGTACTTACTATTATACTTCTAAATCAACAGGTGAAAGACTTGAAGGTACATTTAAAAACAACAGTCCAGATGGAACCTGTACTTATTATACTGATTCGACAACATCTTATAAGACAGATTGGTCGAATGGAAAGTGTGTGAAAAAATATGAATAATGTAGAAGAAATGTTTCCAAAATTCAAAAAAAATATATCTGATCTTATAGAGGATGAAGAAGGTAATATTCCAGGTAATAAACTATTAATGCTTGGTACAATGATTGTTGTTTTAGGAAGTATGATGCAGATGGATGCGGTTCAGGCAGTACACGGCTCACATAAATCACATGCTTCACATCAATCAGGCTCTAGTGGAAGCCATGGCAATGCGAATCATAGCAGCCATAGAAGTCACTCAAGTCATTCGAGCCACTCTAATCATTCAAACCACGCGTCACACAGTAATGGAACTTCTGGAACATATACTGGTTCTGGATCATTTGCTGGAGGTTCTTCTTCAAATTCAGCTGCTTCTGCGGCTGCCTCAGTACCAACTATAAAAAGTGCACCTGCAACTGCAAATGCTGATACATTTAAGTTGGCAGGTATTAATCAAACTATACAACTTCCTAACGGAACACCAGCATCAAGTGCTATACCGACACTTGCAGTTCCAACTTCAAGCTCAGCTGCTCAAGTTGATGCTCAAATTAGACATCAGCCTTCTGCAACAGAGAAAATTAAGTAATTGTATGGAAGGGGGATAATTGATGGATAAATTAAAAAAAATCTTTCTAAAAAAGAATAGAGAACCAGAAGTTATAGAAAATGTAAGTGAAGTAAAGGATATAAGTTTTGAAGACAAATTTTTGAAAGAATCACAAAAAGCAACTGAGATTTTGAATAAAAGTATTCTGAATGGTTCATTCTCTCAATTGCCTGCGCAAATTAGTAAAATAGCAACAGAAACTACGGAAAGAGAATATGTTTTCAAATATGAACGTAGATATATTGATAAGGTTGTAAGTGCAATAGGAATACTTATTAATCTTGTATGTTTATATTTTATATTTGTTTTAATTGGCACATTAATATATTCAAAAGATTTCATGATTCTTTCTATTTTAGGGATTATTGCTTCGGTAGTGATTTTTATCTTAAACATTTTGGTTGTAAGAAATTCAGTTTCCATATCTCATTTCTATAAACGTTATGATTTGTATTATGAAGATCTTCGTTATAAAGATATAGAATTAATTGGAGATTTAGCTGACTATTCTAAAATACCAATAGCTCAAGTCATAAAAGACCTAAATATGGCTATTGACTTAAAACTTATACCACAGGGACATTTTGGAACAGATAATTTAATATTTATTGTTTCTAATGAAATGTACGAGAAATATAAAAAGCAGCAGGCATCTTATGATAGATACTATAAGAAAAAAGCGGAAGAACGTTTAAGAATGGGAGAACGTACTGAAGAAATACAAGCTCTTCTTGATCAAGGACAAGAATATATTGAGAAGATTCATCAAAGTAATGATATAATTAAAGACAAAGAAATATCAGATAAACTAGATAAGATGGAAAAAATAGTCTCAATGATATTCTATGAATTAGATTTAAGTCCACAATATGCGGATAAACTAGGAATGTTTATGAATTATTATCTTCCTACCACAAAGAAACTACTTGACTCTTATATTGAAATTGATGAAAAAGAAGTGAAAGGAAAGAGTTTGGAAAAATCTAAAAAAGATATTGCAGAAGCCTTTGATAAGCTTATAGTTTCTTTTGATAGTATATTAGATAAGTTCTATCAAGCAAAAGAACTTGATATAGCATCAGATATTTCCACAATGGAAATTCTTATGAAACAAGAGAATCTTATGAAATGAAAAAAATTGATGAGGTGAAACAATTTGGATAATGATTTTAATATAGCAACACAGGATCAACTATTAGTTGGAAATTCTGATAGTATATTGATTTTTGGGTGTGATGCACAACAACATTTAAGAGAATTTTCTAAAATGGTTTCTAATCAATTACTTACTCAAAACAATGAGTTAGAAGACCTTATTCAAGATATATCAAATCAAATAGATGTTTTCCAGGATTCAATTAAAAAGAAGCCTACATTCTTATTTGGAAATAAAGATAAGAAAAGAAGGTCTTTAGTGAGAGAATACAATGATGTACTTTACTATATTGATAAAATGGAACTTTCTTTGAAATTACAAGAAGCTCAAATTATTAAAGAATCTAAAATATTTGAAGAATTAGGTAATCAATTAGACACTACTTCAACAAATTTGAATAAAGTAATTGCATATGGCAACAACTTTTTAAATCAACGAGATGATGACGATTCTGAAGATTTAAAGAGTTGGTATAACAGACTCTCTAAAAGAATTGAAAGTTTGCAGATTTCAAATACTGTAGCTATGCAAAGTAAAGCTCAAATTAACTTAATGTTGGAGAATAATACTCAGTTGGTAGATAGAATTGTAGAGGCAGTTTCTACTACTATTCCAATATGGAGAAATCAAATTACTCTATTACTAGGAGTAGAGAAGGTAAACCAAAATATTGAAATAGAACAAAGAATGGTAAAGGCTGCAGAAGGTTATATTTCCAAGCAGAAGAAAAGTAAATCTAAAGAATTAGATATTGATGAATTATTAATGGTGAACGAATCATTAAAAAATGCTTTGGATGAACTCGATAGAATTGAAAAAAGAGATGGCGATATTCGATTAGAGTTGAACAAATCTCTGAGATAAAATATTGGAGGTTTTATTATGGAAGAGGAAAAGATACAGTTAACATTGGACACTGAACAAAAGCCTAATGATCCATTGTTGGATTCTGTTCCAACAATGCAAAGTGTAGTAAAAAAAGAGGAAGAACCTACTTATTCTGCGGGAACTTTTGATGAAAGTATGCTTTCTGATGAAGAAAAACAAATGGTAGAGAAGTTTTCGAATGAAATTGATATTGGAAATGTGAATCAGGTTATTAATTACGGGATGAAAGCTCAGACTAATATTTCTGCGTTTTCTACAAGTATATTAAAGAAAGTAAAAACATATGATTTAGGTGAAGTTGGCGATTCATTAAAGGAGCTTACTGTTGCTTTAAATGCAACAACAGAACCCCATAAAAAAGGTATTTTAGGAGTATTCCAAAAAGCAAAAAGAAGTGTGGATTCTATCAAAGCGAATTATGCTAAGGCAGAGAACAATGTTGATAGAATTGAAAAAGATTTGATGAAGCATAGAGATGTGCTTGAACAAGATATCTCTATGTATCAGCAAATGTATGAATTGAACTATCAGTATTATAAAGAATTAACTATGTATATTATTGCTGGTAAAAAATCATTAGATAAAGCAAGACGTACAAAACTTGTAGAATTAAAAAATACTGCTGAAGAAACAAATAAGCAGGAAGATGTACAAGCATATCGAGATTTTGAAGATTTGTGTCACAGATTTGAGAAAAAGCTGTCTGATCTAGAAATAACTAGAGTCATTTCTTTACAGTCAGCACCTCAAGTTCGTATGCTTCAGAATAATGATCGTGAGATGATGGATAAACTTCAATCATCATTAGCTAATACTATTCCTCTTTGGAGAAACCAACTTGTACTTTCTTTAGGTATTGAACATACAAGCAGAGCATTAGAAGCACAAGGTGCACTTTCAGAAAAAACAAATGAACTATTAAAAAAGAATGCTGAAACTTTAAAAATGGCTACTATTGAAAGTGCCAAACAATCTGAAAGTTCAATTGTTGACATTGATACTTTAAAGCAATGCAATAATGCTTTAATTTCATCTATTAATGAAGTGATTACAATTCATGAACAAGGTGCTGCACGAAGAGCTAAAGCACAAGAAGAATTGGTTAAACTAGAAGAAGAATTAAAGAGTGCTATAGTTGGTTCTGAAAAGAATTAATAATGATAATAGGGAGGATTTTGGAATATCTTCCCTGTTTTTGAAAGGTTGAATGAATATGGGGAAAAGACTAAAACTAAGATTTAATGCACCAGTCACATTATCATTTGTATCAATTTGTTTTGTTGCTACACTATTAGGAATTGCTTCTAATGGTGAGATTACAAAGACGCTATTTATGACTTACCACTCTTCTTTTTTGAATCCTATGACTTATGTTAGATTTGTAACACATGTATTTGGTCATGTTGGATGGAGTCATTTTATTGGTAACGCATCATATTTATTGCTTCTTGGACCAATGCTTGAAGAAAAACATGGTTCAAAAGCTATATTAGAAGTGATTTTGATAACTGCTGTTGTTTCTGGTTTAATAAACTATTTCTTCTTTTGGAATATAGGTTTATGTGGAGCAAGTGGAGTAGTATTCACCTTTATTATGCTTGCTTCATTTACTGATTTTAAAGAAGGAGAAATTCCAATCACATTCATATTGGTTGCAGCTATTTTTATCGGGCAACAGGTATATGAAGGTATTGCGGTTCAGAATAACATTTCAAATATGGCACATATTGTCGGTGGTATAGTTGGTGCAATCATTGGATATGGACTAAATATGAAAGCAAAATATGGATTTAACAGATAGTAATGTTTAATGTAAAAGTGAAATGAATAGGAGTGTTAATATGAGAAAAACAATAATACTGCTTCTTTGTTTGGTATTAGTAAGTTGCGGCACAACAAATAAATCAAAAAGTACAATTAAAGATACATCAGAAAATAATTCCTCTGGAGTCAAGAAAAAGGCAAAAGAAAAATTGATTTATGCTGACGATGAAATAGTAAATAAATTCATTTCAGAGTTCCAAGAAATCGCAGGGTATGAAATGACAGACATTAGCAAAGGAAACATTCGCACAAAGTACTTTGCATATGCAAATAATTGTTATCTTGAAATGATAAATGCAACAGATGCTGGCGCAGAAGCATTCTGCATTTCATATTCATTTGGCAGTTTATCAGAGGAAGAAATCTATTCGGTATTTACTGATTGCTTAAAAACATTAGGTGCTACTGATGAGGAAATAGAAAAGACCATTGCTGATTTTACCACTAATAATGATGGAGATTACATGATTGAAGGATATGAGACAAATAGCTCTATAACTTGTACATACTGTCCTACAAAGGAGTTATCAAATGGAACATCAATAGGTCACATAGAGATTGCATCTAGTACTTTTGGTAAATAAGAAATAAAAACCAAAGCCACATCAGTCATATCTGGTGTGGCTTTTCTCAAATTCACATCTCAAACACTAAGTGTTCACATGATAAAAAATTCACCTAGTTTTAGTGAGAAATGAATAAAAAGTGATGAAATGAATAAATATTCATATTAGTTTAAGCTAAATACATATAGGAACACTTTTCCGAAAAGGGAGACTCTTTTTTGAATAAATATAACGAAATCAATGATCCAGATATTACCAGTGATATGGTAAGTATGAGAACACTAAGAGGACACGATAGACCTGATGTAGTTGATATTTCAAACGATAAATTAGAAATATGTATATACGGTAAAGGCATGGTTGGAAATGAAATGGCTGTTTATGTTCAAGGTTATTCCAGAAATAATGCAACTAATGATGATCTCAAAGAACAATTTATAAAGTATTCAAAGGTATTTGACGATAGTTTGACTGATGAAGAAATAAATGAATATTGGAATAATATGTTGTCAGGCGAGTATAGTGAAAATAAGTTAAAAAACATAGAGGTAATCAAAAGTATATTTTATGGCAGAATGGAATACTTTAAAATTGAAAAGGATATAGAATTTAAAACGAATAATGAATAAAAGACCGTAATAAGGTTTATGAAATAGATTGAATCTTGGTAATCTTCTTAAGTACTGATTAAAATGATGTGAACAATTCACTTATGATGCTTTTCTATATTCTTTATAAGAATTAGGTTATGTTTTCTAGTGACTAAATATCGTTTTTTAGTATTAAAAAGTTGAAAACTGAATTTTTTTACAGCATAAAACAGCAAGTACGGAAACCTCATGATTTATTGTGAGGTTTTTTATTCTATATGATAGAAAAGCCATTAATTAACAGAAATCTGTTAAAGTTAAGTATTGGTAATGTGTGTGTGCCAGAAAATAAGAGTATTAAGTAATGAATTATCTTTTTTATGTGAATAATTGGCTTAAAAAAGTTATAATAAGGTATATTGTTATTAGAATTAGGGGTGAAATCATAATGGGAATGAGATATAGAAAATCAATAAAAATATGTAAAGGTGTTAGAATGAATTTATCTAAATCAGGTCCTAGTTTATCACTAGGTGGAAGAGGATGTTCTGTTAATATCAACAAGCATGGTGTTAGAAATACTGTGGGTATTCCAGGTACTGGATTATCTTATTCTTCATACACTAAGCTTGATCAACCTAGAAATTCACGTAAAAGAAGAACTACTACAACTAATACATCGAGCAATACAATTGCTCATTTTCAATTAAGAATGGATGATAAAGGAAAAGTAGAAATATATGATGATAGGGGTGTGTTATTAACGGATAGTTCTTTTATTAGAAGAATTAAAGCAACACCAGAGTACAAAGCAGAAGTGGAATCTTTAGATATACAGCGTAGAAAAAGAATAGATGATATAGTGAAAAAATCTCAAAAAGACGAAATAGATAGATATATTAATATTTATAAGTTGACACCTACAGTAAGAAGTAGAAGTCAGTTTGAAAAAGAAATTGAGAGACTTAAACCTAAAAAATATACTATAACAGCATACAGCAAACAAAAACCTAATGAATTACTAGTACGTCATGAATTAGAAGAAGAGGCTCAAGATTCTGTGAAGGGATTCTTCTTGTTTGTTGGTAAAAAAAGAAAACAGTATGTAGAGGACCATTATCAAGAAAGATTTGATGAAAAATTAAATCAATGGAATAAAGAAAATGATTTACATATTGAACAAGAGAATAAAAAGAAACAAGAACTAGATATTCAGTTCCAAAAGGAATATGAACAAAGAAAAATGCTTTTGATAAATAAGATGAACGGTTCCGAAGAAGATATACTTAATATGTTTGACAAATGGGTTTCTAGTATAAATTTACCTGTTGAGATGAATATTAATTATGAATGGAATAATGATGATAAAGCATTTAATCTTGATGTTGATTTACCAGAAATAGAAGATTTGCCTGCTACTGTAATGGTTAAAAATGCTTCAGGTAATATTAAAGAAAAAAAGAAAACACAGGCTGAATTAAAGAATGAATATGCTCAGGTAGTGTTTGGGCTTGCAATGTATATTAGTGGTCATGTTTTCAATATTTCTCCAGTAATCAATAAAATACAAATATCAGGATATACACAAAGAAAGAAAAAAACAGGAGATATTTTTGATTGTTATATTTATTCTATTAGATTTAACAGAAGTGATTTTGAACATAAAAGATTCTCAAATATTAATCCGGTTGAATTTTGTATGTCTGTAGAGAATCGCTCTAATATGACTACTACAGGGTTATTAAGAGAGATAAAGCCATTTGAATAACAAAATAGAGTCCTCTTTGTATTACGATTAGATTAATCATATTTACAAAGAGAGGGCACTTCTCTACAATCCCCTCTCTAGGGGATATTTTCATATTAGTAAAGAAGAGAAGTAGATTAAACTTGAACGCAGTTGTAAAAACATAGATACACTATTGGAGGAATATCAATGAAGATAGCAGTCGTACAAGCAAGTTCACAAGTATCAAAAAATGAGATGCTTTATAAATATACAAAGAAATATGCTAAAGATGCAGAAGTTATTAATCTTGGATGTTTTGTAGATGAAGATGAAAACTATACTTATGTTGAGATTGCATTGTTGATTGGAATACTCATAAACAGTCATATAGTTGATTTTATTGTGACTGGATGTTCTTCAGGACAAGGGATGATGCTTGCTTGTAATAGTATGCCCGGTGTTTTATGCGGGTATATTCCAACTGCGAAAGATGCCTATTTATTTGCACAGATCAATAATGGAAATGTAGTATCTTTACCTCTTGGAGAAGAATATACATATACAGGTGAAAAGAATTTAGAGGAAACAATCAAAGCATTATTTTTAGAACCATTTGGTGGTGGATATCCCAAAAGTGAAGCAAAAAGAAAGATTTCGGATGCTAAAAAACTAAAAGAAATAAAAGCAAAATCACAAATTGATTTTGAAATGTTTTTGAATAAGTTAGATCCAGATATGGTTAAGAAAGTAAAACATAAAATGCACAATAGTTTTAATTTGATAGATACAAGTAATGTAATTAAGATTATTTAAAATAGTTCTCAATCCCCTCTTCAGGGGATATTTTCATATTCAAAACAATTCTTTTTATATGTTATAATATAGTTAATCGGTGGTAGTACTATGAATGCATCCTTAAGATAGTTATACTGCTACAGAAAAGCTAATAGCTAGTTATATACTACAGGATTCTGCAATAGCTAATATCAGTATCTTAAAGAAAACAGGTTTAGTGATCTAAAGATGAACCTTGCTCAATCTACTAAAGAAGAAAAACCACAAGAAGTAGAGTGGAGCAGTTTTTGCATTTATTATGCTTGTTTCATTTATTGATTTTAGAGAAGGAGAAATTCTAATCACATTCATATTGGTTGCATATTGGGTAGCAGGCATATGAAGGTATTGCAGTTCAGAACAATATTTCAAATATAGCACATATAGTTGGTGCAATAATTGGATATGGGTTAAATGTGAAATGAATAAGGGGTGTTGATATGAGAAAAGTAATCATACTGCTTCTTTGCTTGCTATTAGTAAGCTGCGGTACAACAAATAAATCAAAAAGTACAACTAAAGACACATTAGAAAATAGTTTCTTTGGAGTTAAGAAAAAGGTAAAAGAAAAGTTGATTTATAAAAAAGATAAAAGTATTAATTCTTTTTTGAATAAATATAACGAAATTAATGATCTAGATATTACCAGTGATATGGTAAGTATGAAAAAACTTGAAGGAAAAAATGAGCCTAGTATAGTTGATATATCAAACGAGAAATTAGGGATATGGATACAACGTAAAAACATGTTTGGGAATAAAATGGCTGTTGCTATTCTAAATAATTCCGATAATGTGACTAATGACGATCTCAAAGAACAATTCCAAAAGTATTCGAAGGTATTTGATGATAGTTTAACTAATAAAGAAATAGATGAATATTGGGATAAAATGTTAAAGGGTAAGAATAGAGGAAAAAAGTTAAAAAACATAAAGGTAAAAAGAATTATATTCTATGGTAAAGTGATATATTTAATTCTTGAAGGGAAAATATAATTTGATAAGAATAATAAACAAAAAATCATAAGAAGGACAATGAAATAGGTTGAATCTTGGTAATCTTTTTAAGCACTGATTAAAATGATGTGAACAACTTAATTATGATGTTTTCTATAAAAAGTTGAAAACTGAATTTTTGACAGTATAAAATGGCAAGTACGGAAACCTCATGATTTCCAATCCCCCTCTCTAGGGGATATTTTCTTATACAAAACAACTCTTTCTATATGCTATAATAAGGTTAATCGGAGGTGATCTCATGAACGCATATTTAAGAATTAAAGAATACAATGATAGCTATACTGCAACAGAAAAGCTTATAGCTGAATACATACTAGAAAATGATATATTACAGGATTCTGCACAGGCACTAGGTGAAAAGACAAATACCTCTGCAGCTGCTATTATCCGTTTCTCAAAGAAAATAGGTTTTAAAGGCTTCAGTGATTTAAAGATGAACTTAGCTCAATCTACTAAAGAAGAAGAAAAACAAGAAGTAGATCTCATCTTTGAACCAGAAGATAATATCAGTACATTAGTAGAAAAAGGCTGTAGATTAAATATGAACACAGTCTTAAAAACATACCAGTTAATAAACATAGATACACTAGAAGCATCAATAGACTTACTCAATAATGCTTCTACTATCTATCTCTTTGGTGTAGGTGGTTCATCAGTCATTGGTTTAGATATCTACCAAAAACTCATGCGTATAGGTAAGAAGGTGATCTATAACGCTGATCTTCATGTACAGATGACCTTTGCCCAAAGCATGGATCAAAATGATGCAGCACTTATTATCAGTTACTCAGGTTCTACAACTGGTTTAGTAGATGTTGCTAGAGTGTTACATGAAAAACAAATACCATTTATCTCTATTACACAGATCAACTCTAATCCAATTTCTAAACTAAGTACCTATTCACTTAAAGTACCAAGTGAAGAAAAAGCCTTGCGTATTGGTGCAGTCTCTTCTCGTATCTCTTCATTTGTGATAACTGACTTATTGTACTATGGTGTATTTAAGAAGAACTTTGAAGAACATAAAAAGAATCTCATAGATTCTAAAGACAATGTCTCTATACTCAAAAAGTAGACTCATATTTCACTATGAGTCTTTTATTTTAGAAACAACATTTCATTTATAATGAAATATACTTGAAATAATATTTCAACAAGTCTATAATGATATTGGAAGGAGGGAACAAGAATGAACTTAAATAACTTAGATACAGAACAGTCAAATCCTGATTCATTACATATAGATGAAATGTCTACTATAGATATTCTTACTACTATTAATAATGAAGATCAGAAGGTGGCTTTAGCTGTAAGAGACGTCTTACCGCAAATTGCAGATGCTGTTGACTGTATCTATCAACAGATGAGTCAAGGTGGCAGACTGATTTATATTGGTGCTGGTACATCAGGGAGATTAGGTGTACTAGATGCATCAGAGTGTCCTCCTACCTATGGTGTTGATCCTCGACTAGTACAAGGATTAATCGCCGGCGGGAATATCGCACTCACAACTGCAATAGAAGGTGCAGAAGATTCTCAGGAACTTGCTGTAGAGGACTTAAAGAATATCCACTTAACAGACAAAGATGTTGTATGCGGTATTGCAGCATCAGGCAGAACACCTTATGTCATTGGCGGACTTCACTATGCGCGCACACTAGGATGCCAGACAGTTTCTATCTGTTGTGTTCACAATGGGGAAATATCAAAATACTCCCACTATCCAATTGAAGTATTTACGGGTGCAGAAGTCGTGACTGGCTCTACAAGAATGAAGGCAGGTACTGCACAAAAACTTGTCTTAAATATGCTTTCTACATCTGTAATGATCAAAAGAGGAAAGGTCTATAAAAACCTTATGGTTGATGTACAGCCTACCAATGAAAAACTTAAGATCAGAGCTGTCAACATTGTCTCACAATCTTTAGATTGTTCTGAAGAAGAATCAATTACACTATTAACTAAGTGTCACTACAATGTAAAGATTGCGATTCTATCTGGTTTAACAGGTAAAGATGAAAAAGAATGTGAAGAAGCTCTTCTTAAAAACAATGGAAATATCAGTAAAACTGTAAAAAGTAATCTATAGGAGGATGTGAGATGAATAAGTACATTGTAAAAAATCAAAACAATAAACAAAACAAGAATGTCTTTGGTATGACGGATTATGATATCCCTATGTTTGGTTTCAAGAGTGCTTTACTTATTCTTGTTTCTACAATGTTGTCACTTATCATCTGTGTCAATGGATTCACTTATCTCCACATCGACTTCAGACTCCCTAATGCTCTAATTAGTGGTCTTGTATGTGGACTCAGTGTAGCTTATTCCCAGTATTTCATTGAAAGAAAAGAAGGATTATGTAAAAACTTCTATCTTGTAACAGGTCTCTTCTCTTTGATGGCCTTTGTATTAATATTAATGATTAAATAATAGGAGATTAAATTATGTTCGATGCAATTACAAATGTCATTGAGGGTAAATTGGCGGGTCCATTAGAAAAACTCTCTAATCAAAGACATTTACGCGCAATTCGTGATGGTATTATTGCGACATTACCAATCATCATCGTCAGTTCATTATTAATGGTTGTTGCTTTTTCTTACAACCAGATGCCTGCAGACTGGGCACTCGCAAAATTCATTAAAGCAAATGCAGTCGCAATTCTTTTACCTTATAGAATGTCAATGTATATCATGACACTCTATGCTGTATTTGGTATTGGTTACTCTTTAGCTAAATCATATGATTTAGATGGTTTAAGTGGTGCAATCATGGCAGAACTTACATTCCTGCTCACAGTTGTACCAGCATCTATTCCAGATGTCACAGACTCAATCGCAGCTCTTGCTACTAAGAATGCTGAATTAAATGCATTCTTACAGCAGTTACCATCTGGGTATGTTATTCCTGCAGAACACTTAAGTTCAGCAGGTATGTTTATTGGTATTATTTCTGCATTTATTGGTGTAGAAGTATATCGTTTCACACAGGTGAAAGGATTAAAGATCACTATGCCTGCAGCCGTTCCACCTGCAGTCGCAAGATCATTTGAATCATTGACACCTACTATTATCATTATCTTAGGTATTTCTACACTCACTATGTGGTTAGGTGTAGATGTTCACAGCATTGTAGGTAACTTAATTAAACCTTTAGTTAATGCGACTGATACATTACCTTCTACATTACTCATTATTTTCTTAATCATGTTCTTCTGGTCATTTGGTATTCATGGTGACTCTATTGTTAGCTCACTTGCTAGACCAATCTGGTTAATTCTATTAGATCAGAATACTGCAGCAGTTGCAGCAGGTAAGACTGCAACTCATATTGGTGTAGAACCATTTTTACAGTGGTTTGTCCATATTGGTGGTTCTGGTGCTACTTTAGGACTTGCGATTCTATTCTGTTTTGCAGCTAAGAGTAAATATGGTAAAACACTTGGTAGAACAACTATCCTTCCTTCGTTGTTCAATATCAACGAACCAATGATCTTTGGTGCACCAATCGTATTAAACCCAATGTTGTTAATTCCATTTATCTTAGTCCCATTAGTTCTTGCAACTATTGCTTGGATTGCAACAGCTATGCATTTAGTAAACTGTGCAGTCACTATTGCCCCTTGGACACTTCCTGGCCCAATTGGTGCATATCTTGCATGTGGTGGTGACTGGAGAGCAGCAGTATTAAGTATTGTACTAATTATACTTTCAGTTATTATGTATTATCCATTCTTTAAGATGTATGATAACGAATTATTAGAAGAAGAAAAGGCAAACGAAGCATCTGAAAATTAAGAGGTAACAGAAATGTTGTATATAGGTATAGATGGCGGAGGTACAAAAACAAAGATGGTTCTTTTTGATGAGAAAGGATCTCGTTTAAAAGAATTAATCCTTCCTACAGTACATGTTTTAACTCAGCCACAAGATCAATCTATTGAAATATTAAGAGATGGTGTCAATCAGCTAGATCCTGATCATACTGCCATTATTGGTGCAGGACTTGCAGGATATGGCCAACAGAAAGAACTAAGAGACAAAATAGAATATATATGTAAAGAAGCATTTGGAAATCGACCTTTTGTCGTGGAAAGTGATGTAAGAATTGCGATAGAAGGTGCATTAGATGGGCATGATGGCATTGTGGTCATTGCAGGAACAGGCAGTATTGCCTTATCACTTAAGAATAATAAGCTCACACGTTGTGGAGGCTGGGGTTATCAATTAGGTGATGAAGGCAGTGCTTATTGGATTGCGAAGAAGATGTTTCATACACTCTGTAAAGAAATAGATGGCAGACTAGAAAAGACAGCGCTTTATGATCTAATTATGGAAGAATGTCATCTAGATATTGATTATGATATTATCACATTTATGAATAGTCTTGATCGTACATCTATTGCATCCTATGCTTATATCAATGGATTAGCTGCCAATCAGGGAGATCCTTATGCGATAGAAATATATAAACAGGCAGCATTAGAAATTCGTTCACTTATAAAAACACTCTTAAAAGAACATGATTCAACACCTCGTATTTCTTATATTGGAGGCGTATTTGATCATGCTTCTCACTATATTCTACCTATTTTGAATGAAACAGTAGATTATCTTATTTCACCTATCCATACACCGGAATATGGTGCTTACAAGCTTGCGAAGAAACTAGGGTGAAAACCTTAGTTTTTTTAATAAAGGAGGAAACTATGAAAAAGACAAAAGATATATTATGGGGTGGAGCCACTGCCAGCAGCCAGTATGAAGGTGGCTATAAAGAAGGCGGTAAAGGCTTAGATACACAAGATTGTAGACCCTATCTAAAAAGAACATCTGATGCGACAACATCTACAAGATTACTTACACAAGATATTATTGATGAAGCAAAGAAATGTGAAGGAATAGGACACTACCCATTTAGACAGGGTAGTGATGGTTACCATCATATTGATGAAGATATTGCCTTACTTAAAGAATTAGGTATTGATATCTATCGTTTCTCAATCAGCTGGGCAAGACTTTATCCTCATGGAGATGAAGAAACACCTAATGAAGAAGGAATTAAGTTCTATGATCATATCTTCAAAGAAGTACATAAAGCAGGTATGAAGATCTTTCTCACAATGAATCATTATGCTGTTCCATTATACCTAGTAGAAAATTATGGAGGATGGACAAATAGAAAACTCATTGAATTCTATGAAAGATTTGCGACAGTTGTATTTGAAAACTGGGGAGAATACATTGATTATTTCTTACCTTTTAATGAAATAAATGCTGGATACTTTAGTCCTTATAATGGTGTAGGATTAGTGAAAGAAAAGGATCAGCCTTATAATCAGACACTCGTATTCCAGTCATTACATCATCAATTTGTAGCAAGTGCTAAGACAATTAAGATTGCGAAAAAACTCTCTCCAAAGAGTCAATCAGGCTGTATGGTGGCATGTTTTTGTTATTATCCACTTACATCTACTCCAGAAGATAACTTAAAAGCAGTCAGAGATGAAGAAATCCATCAGTGGTTTGCGGTAGATATACTAGCGAATGGTCATTATCCAAGCTATATGGATCGTTTCTTTAGAGAAAATGATATTCATCTAACTGTTACAGAAGAAGATTCAGAATTACTTAAAAAATATACATGTGACTTTGTCAGCTTCTCATATTATTCAAGTTCTATCGCAACATGTAAGGAAGATGGTCAACAGACAGCGGGTAATCTCGTTGTATCTACAAAGAACCCTCATCTTAAGGCAAGTGACTGGGGATGGCAGATTGATCCCGTAGGACTTAGAATCATGTTGAATAAGATGTATGATAGAACACAGAAACCTGTCTTTATATGTGAAAATGGACTTGGTGCACATGATATTATGGAAGATGGTCTCATTCATGATCCATATAGAATAGATTATCTTGAACAGCACTTTAAACAGATTGATGAAGCGATTGATGATGGTGTAGACGTTATAGGTTATATTATGTGGGGTGTTATTGATATTGTTTCTGCAGGAAGCTGTGAAATGGAAAAACGTTATGGTGTTGTTTATGTGGACGCCAATAATCTAGGTCAGGGTACTTATAAGAGATATAAGAAGGATAGTTTTAAGTGGTATCATGACTTTATTGAAAATAAGCATAAACAATTCAACTAAGGAATTCTTTTTAGTATGATAGACATATGGAGGATTTCATATGACTTATATCGGACACTATCAATCTCCTCTAGGAGATATACTTATTGCGACAGATGAAATAGGTGTATATGGCTTATGGTTTGAGAATCAAAAGTATTATGCATCAGGATTAAAAGAACCTTATGAAGAAAAAGATACAGAACTTATTCTAAAAGTAAAAAAATGGCTTGATCTCTATTTTAAGAAAGAACAGCCACCTATTGATTTTCCTCTTCACTTCATAGGTACAGATTTCCAAAAAGAAGTATGGGAGATTCTCTGTGAGATTCCTTATGGCCATACAATGACTTATGGAGAAATAGCAAATATATTAGCACAAAGAAGAGGTGTTAAAAGATTCTCTGCACAGGCAGTAGGAGGAGCAGTAGGACATAATAGAATAAGTATCATAGTCCCTTGTCATAGAGTATTAGGCAGTAATGGAAGCTTAACAGGTTATGCAGGTGGTATTGATAGAAAAGAAGCGTTATTAAAATTAGAAGCACAATAAAGGGGCACCATCAGGTGCCCCTCGTTCTTAATCAAAATCAAACTTATCTGCATTTTTTTCTTTAAAGATTTCAAATAGTTCATTAAGTAGTGCTTCATCATCTACTGAACGATAGTTTTCTTCATCAGAATCATCCTCTGATTCTTCACATCTCAAAATCACTACCTCATCTGCTTCTTCATCTACGGGTAATAACACAACATATGTTTCTTCATTATGTTCAATTAAATCAAGATATTCAAACTCTAATTCATTTCCCTCATTATCATTCAATACGACAATATTATCCATTAGTCATCCCCCTTACTATATTCTTCACCATATTTCACAAGACGATCAAACTTCTTCTGGTTTTCTTCATTTTCAAAAGTAATCTTCTTTATAGCGTTCAACTTATAAATAGCTTCAGTACTTTCTTCAAATACTTCATCCTCATACTCCTGATGCCATTTAGTATAATCCTTATCGATAAGATAAGCCATCTGTTTACCTTCAACTAAGGCTTCTACATAATCTTCAGCTGCTTCACCAATTTCATGATTATTAAATGAATCTTCTTTATGTTCATACTTGCTTAGATATTTAAGTTCAGTATCTACATAACGAGTATAGATTTCTGTAGTGAGTTCTGCATCATTTTCTTCTATTTTCCATCTTTCTTCTAATGCTGTTTTAAAATCCTTATAGAATGCTTCATCAATTGATTGTTCTGTTTGTGTTGGTGTATCAGTTTGTTTAGTAGGATTACTCTGTCCTGTATCCTTATTATTGTTGGTACATGCACTTAAACCAAACACTACCATACACAATAATAATAATGTAAATAGTTTCTTCATAGTAGAAACCTCCTTTCATATTAATTATATAGGAAAATAATTTCTAATTGTGAAATAATGCATCATAAAAAATAAATAAGTATAGTATTCTAGTAGGAAAAGTATTGACCTTAAAGCGTGCTTTAAAGATAGAATAGGCAAGAAGGGGGAAATTATGGCTAAAAGAATTAATCCATTAGAAGGATCATTATGGGATAAGATCCTTGCATTCGCATTACCTTTAGCAGCTACAAGTATTATTCAGCAGTTATTCAATTCCTGTGATGTAGCGACTGTAGGACAGTTTTCAGGAAGTCATTCACTAGCGGCAGTAGGGAGTACTGCCCCAATCACTAATCTATTTATCACAATCTTTGTAGGTTTCTCAGTAGGAGCTAATGTGATTATTTCACGTTTTTTAGGAGCACAAAGAGAAGATAGAGCCAATCAGGCCATACATACAGCACTTGTATTATCTATTATTACTGGTTTTATTGTATCTATTATTGGAGAAATCATTGCCCGTCCACTACTAGAACTTATGTCCACACCAACAGAAGTACTACCTCTTGCAGTACTCTACTTAAGAGTATGTTTTATAGGAATGTTCTTCTTAACTATCTATAACTTTGAATCTGCCATACTAAGAGCGGGTGGAGATACCAAAAGACCACTCTACTGTTTAATTATTTCAGGTACTATTAATGTTGTATTGAACTTAGTATTTGTTATTTTATTTAAGCTAGATGTCGCAGGTGTAGCCTTGGCTACTACGATTGCTGATGCGACAAGTTCTTTATTGTTGTTTAGGATTCTTTATAAAGAAGAAGGCGCTTTGCAGGTTAGATTAGACAATATGAAGATGGAATGGGTCTATACAAAAGAAATACTTATTATAGGTATTCCTGCTGCAATACAAGGAATGTTGTTCAATATTTCTAATATTATTATTCAATCAGCTATTAATAGCTTAGGTGCTGATATTGTTGCAGCTTCTACTGTTGCCTTAAACTTTGAAATGTATTCTTATTTCTTAGTTACAGGATTTGCTCAGGCAGCTATTACCTTTACGTCACAAAACTATGGCGCAAAAAACTATAAACGCTGCATCCAGTCTATTAGATGGTGTATGTTACTTGGTGCACTTTTTACTGGTGCTGTCAGTGCACTCTTCGTATCATTCTCACCAGTCCTATCAGGAATCTTTACATCAGATCCTGCCATTGTGAAAATAGCCTGTATCCGTATTTCTATTGTAGTCACATTTGAAGTACTCAATATGACTATAGAAATCATGTCAGGTGCACTCAGAGGACTAGGAAATCCAATGATCTCTACAGTACTCTGTATCATCTTCACATGTGCATTAAGACTTGCCTGGATCTTTATTGCCTTCGCAAGAATCCATACATTCCAGTCAGTGTTAGTTGTCTACCCAATCAGCTGGGCAGTGACTTCTGCATCCATCGTGATTGCCTATTTAGTTGTAAAAAAGAAGAAACTCACGAATGTCTAAGCCAGCTCTCTGGCTTTTTCTTTTGGCCTTCTTTTTCACTTGTATTTACGATAAAATTAATATTAGGAGGGAAAACTATGAAACAACATAATACATTTACACTTAAAGATTTCATTATTAGGGCAGTCATTGTATATTTTGTTACTCTTATTATATTCTGCATATTTATCTTTAGAGTGATTCCGGGCTGTTCATTACTACAATCCAAGCTTGTATTATTCTTGCTTACAGTACTTAGCTTTGGACTTATCTACTTTGAAAAGGATGATAGAAGAAACTACTTAAGCATTGCGACAAACGTACTCATACCTTTTGGTATCTATACAACACTTGCCTATATGTTACTTCTTCCTATACCCCTAGGAATAGTATGGGTATTACTTATTGGTCTTGATCTAGTTTATGTAGGATTTTACTTCTATAAAGTAAAAAGAAGAAACTATAACTCACTCTTAGAAAAATCACAGCTTGTGATTGGTTTAGCTTCTCTTTTATCACTTGTCATTGTATTAAGTTTTACTTTATTTGGTTCTTCTATCATTCAATCATCTACAAAGATTACAAATAATACAGATGTCTATATGAGAAAATATGATGAAAAATTACTTAAAAACTTACATAACTGGTCTAAACTCACACGTAAAGAGAAGCTCAATACATTACAGACTATATGTAATAACGAAAGAGACTATCTCGGTATATCTGCAAGAATCAAAGTAGGGGCTGGAAGTCACTTAACACATGCCTATTGTCAGTATAATAATAAATCAAAAGAAATTACTTTTGATATCAGTCAATTAGATCATGCATCTTCTACAACTCTACTAGAGGCATTACTTCATAGTACATATCATGCTTATGAATATGCCCTTGTAGAATCTTATGACACAATGAGCAGTGATTATAATAAGCTATTTGACTATCGTATCATTGCCACTTATAAGAAAGAATTCTCTACCAAAGTTACAAATAAGGCAAAATACTACAATCAGATCAACGAATTTAATGCAAGATCTTATGCTACAGATGCCTTGCAGGACTACCAAAATAAGCTGAGAAAATAGAAAACACATAAAGTGAACAATACAGGATTGTATTGTTCATTTTTTGTATATACGTCCTTTACAATTTAAAATATTGTACAGAATTTAGTACAATCTATTATCAAAGTGATAAAAAGTTACTAAAAAATAGACACATCTGTTTAGAATTTAGTAAATACAGTAATAAAAATGAGAATTGTCACTAAAATACAAAAAAATGTGTGAAATTATGTTGACAGTATACAATTTTTAGACTAAACTAATCACCATAGTAGAAAACAAATACTACAGGAGGAGAATATATGAAAACAGGTAAAACAGTAAAAGTATTGCTTACCGCTGCAACTGCTGCAGGAATGTTAGCTGGCTGTGGTTCTAAGACAGATACTGATACATTCAGATTTGCAAGTGAATTAGATATCCAGGGTATGGATTCTACAGTAGTTGATGATGGTATGTCATTCAACGCAATTCATGCTATTACAGATGGTTTAACAGCCGTTAATGAAAAAGGTAAGACTGCACCTGCAATTGCTAAGAGCTGGGATGTAAGTGATGATGGTAAGACTTATACATTCCACTTAAGAGATGCAAAATGGACAAATGGTGATAAGGTTACTGCAAATGACTTCGTTTATTCTTGGCGTAAGATCATCAAAGATGCTGGTAACTATGCTTATATGTTAGGTAGCGGAGGTGCTTCAGTTAAGAACGCCGATGCACTTATGGAATTAGGTGCTAATGCAACTGATGAACAGATGGCTACTCTTGGTGTTACAGCTAAAGATGATCAGACTTTAGTAGTAGAACTTGAAAACAAAGTTCCATATTTCACAGACTTAATGGCATTCCCTTGCTACTTCCCACAGAACGAAAAGTTCGTTGAAAAATGTGGTAAGAACTATGGTACTAAGCCAGAATATACATTATCAAATGGTGCTTATAAGATGACTAAGTGGGTTAAGGGAAACAAAGCAACATTCACTAAGAACGATAAGTACTATGATGCGAAAACAGTAGCAACTAAGAATCTTGAGATGTACTTAGTACAGGATCCTAAGACTGCTGCACAGAACTTCGATAATGGTAAAGTTGACTATGCAACAATCAACTCTACATTAGTAGATAAGTATAAAGGTAAAGATACATTCACTACTTTCAATGAAGGTTACTTATTCTACTTACAGGTAAACTTCAAGAACAACACTGTTGCTAACAAGAACGTAAGAGAAGCTTTAGCTTATGCAATCAATAGAAAAGATTTATGTGAAAACGTATTAAAAGATGGTTCTATGGCTGATGAATCACCAATGGATACTATGGCTGAATACTTACAGGGTTCATTCTCTAAGTTAAAAGGCTTAAAGGTAAACATGGTTGCAACTGTTAAGAAAGATAGAATCTATAACAGAGAAGCAAATGGTAACTTCCAGGTTGTATGTACTCGTTGGGGACCAGACTACGCAGATCCTACAACTTACTTAAACTTAGCTTTAACTGATAACTCAAACAACTATGGTAAATATGCTAATGCTAAGTTTGATGCATTAATGGAACAGATCCAGAAAGAATCAGATTTAACTAAGCGTTGGGATTTAATGATCCAGGCTGAAAAAGTTATGATGGAAGATATGGCTTATATCCCAGTATTCGAAAAAGGTTCTGCAGCATTAAAGGCTAAGAACGTAAAAGGATTAGTAGTGGTACCAGTAGGAACTCCATATACTTTCAAATATGTTAAATTAAAATAACCTCTACTTTGTGTCAAAACAGAGTGGCCTAGGAGATAGCAGAAATGCTGTCTCCTTTTTTTGTGTTTTGATTAAACATTTACAATATTTCCGATATTACTAAAATGTAATGAAATTTTAATATATTTACAAAGAAAATGTACAAAACGATTGACTACATCTGATGTAAAGCGTAAACTACACAACTGTTAACATTAATAATAAATTTTGGAGGGAAAATTAATGAAAACAGGTAAAACAGTAAAGGTATTGCTTGCATTAACTACTGCTGCAGGTATGCTTGCTGGCTGTGGTTCTAAGACAGATACTGATACATTCAGATTTGCGAATGATACAGATATCGTTGGTATGGACAGCACAGTCGTTGATGATGCAATGTCTTTCAATGCAATCACTGCTATCACAGACGGTTTAACAACTGTTGATGTGAAGGGCAACACAATCCCTGGTATCGCTAAGAGCTGGGATGTAAGCAACAATGGATTAACTTATACTTTCCATTTAAGAGATGCTAAATGGGCTAATGGTGATGATGTCACTGCACAGGACTTCGTTTACTCTTGGCACAGAATCATCAAGAATGCAGGTAACTACGCTTATATGTTAGGTAGCGAAGGTGCTTCAATTAAGAATGCTGATTCTTTAATTAATTTAGGTACTACTGCAACTGATGAACAGTTAAACACACTTGGTATTAAAGCAACTGATGACAAGACTGTTGTCGTTGATCTTGAAAAGAATGTTCCATATTTTGTAGGTTTAATGTCATTCCCATGTTATTTCCCACAGAACCAGAAGTTCGTTGAAAAATGTGGTAAGAACTATGCAACTAAGCCTGAATATATTTTAGGTAATGGTGCTTATAAGATGACTAAGTGGATCAAGGGTAACAAGGCTACATTCACTAAGAATGATAAGTACTATGATGCAAAGTCTGTTAAGACTAAGAACTTAGAAATGTACTTAGTACAGGATCCTAAGACTGCTGCTCAGAACTTCGATAATGGTAAAGTTGATTATGCAACAATCAATTCTACATTAGTAGATAAGTATAAAGGTAAAGATACTTTCAAGGCTATCAGAGAAGGATATCTTGCTTACTTAATCTGTAACTTCAAGGCAGATACTACTGCAAACAAAAACTTAAGACATGCATTATCTTATGCAATCAATAGAAAAGATTTATGTGATAACATCTTAAAAGATGGTTCACAGCCAGCTACTGGTTTTGTACCAGCTCAGTTATGTAAGAGTCCTTCAGGTAAGGATTTCCGTGAAGAATCTGGTAAATATGTAGACTATGATGTAAAGAAAGCACAGGAATACTTAGATGCTGCTAAGAAAGAATTAGGTACTGATACAATCACAGTTGATTTATTATATGGTACTGATGAATCTCCAATGGATACTTTCGCAGAATACTTACAGGGTTCATTTACTAAGTTAAAGGGCTTAAAAGTTAACATGGTAGCTACTGTTAAGAAAGACAGAATCTATAACAGAGAAGCAAGTGGTAACTTCCAGATTGCCTGCACTCGTTGGGCTCCAGACTATGCTGATCCAACTACTTTCTTAAACGTATTAACTAGCACAAACTCAAACAACTATGGTAAATGGGAAAATGCGCAGTACAACTCATTATTAAAACAGGCTCAGAATGAAACTGACGTCAATAAACGTTGGAATGAATTGCTTGAAGCTGAAAAAGTAATGATGGACGATATGCCAAATATACCAGTTGTTCAAACTGGTACAGCTGCATTACAGGCTAAGAACGTTAAGGGATTAGTTCATAATACAGTAAGTACTCCATACGTATTTAAATATGTAACACTTAAATAACATATAAAGAGGCAGGCAACTGCCTCTTTTATATTGATAATTCATGCTATACACTTTAGTATTAATAATAAGGAAGTGATAGAATGAGAAATAAGAATATATTCACAATACCTAATATATTATCTATGTTCAGATTATTGCTGTTGCCGGTAATTGTATATATGTATATGAATCAAAAAGATTATGTCTTAACAGGAACAATATTGGTTATATCAGGTGTGACTGATTTGTTAGATGGATATATAGCCCGTACATTTAATATGATGAGTGATCTAGGTAAAATACTTGATCCTGTGGCGGATAAAGCAACCCAAGCAGTAGTACTTCTATGTCTTGTGACACGCTTTAGATGGCTTGTTATTCCTTTTATATGCATTCTTATTAAAGAACTGTTTATGAGTTGTATTGGTATGGTTGTTATTAAGAAAACAGGGGAAGTACATGGGGCAGTGTGGCATGGTAAAGTTGCTACATGCATGTTAGATTTTATGATTATTGTGCATATTATTTTCTATAATATTTCCTATACTCTTTCTATTATTCTTACAATTATCTCTACACTTCTTATTCTTCTCTCATTCTATCTATATGCAAAAGAGAATATCAACATACTAAAAAAGGTGGGTTAAATCCCACCTTTTAGCTTCTTACTTTGAAATATGTTGCTGGAGTATCTTTTAAAGCGTCTTCTAAATCTTTAAGTTCTACTTCATCAGTAATATAAATATGATCTTCACCAAATGAATAGTATTCATCATAATTTAAATTGAGTGGCTGTTCACTTCTTACATAATACTTAGAAGATGTAATAGGATAGACGTTTTCAGTATAATCATAATCATGTGTCCATACATCTTTCTTAGCTGTCTTAATAATATCAGCGACTACAGCACTTGCAGTGACATAACGTCCTGCACCCTTACCATAGAATAATACGTTTTCTAGATAATCACATGTAATTTCTACTACATTATAAGCATCCATGACATTACCTACAATTTCACTCATTGGAACAAGAGTAGGAGATACATCAATACCTAAACCATTTTCTAGTTTTTTACTCATCGCAATTAACTTGATTCTATAACCAAGCTTCTTTGCATAATCCATATCTTTCTTAGTTACATTACGAATACCAGTACATTTGATCTTATCAAAATCAAAGAATGTAGCAAAAGCATTCATAGTAAGAATATAGATTTTATGTGCTGCATCATAACCATCTAAATCTAGTGCAGCATTGGCTTCTACATAACCAAGATTCTGAGCAATCTTTAATGCTTCCTCAAAATCAAGATTATCTCTTTCCATTAATGTGAGAATGAAGTTAGTTGTACCATTTAAGATACCTTCAATCTTATTAATATTGTTTGCTACTAGATCTTCCTTAGCAGGTACAACAACTGGAATACCTCCACCAACACTTGCTTCATAATAAAGGTTGACACCATTTTCTCTGGCAACAGTAAAGAGTTCTTTCGCATCATGGGCAATAAGAGCTTTATTTGCAGTTACTACATGCTTCTTCTTATTTAATGCGTCTAAGATGATTTTCTTTGCGATAGTAGTACCACCAATAAGTTCTACTACAACATCCACATCTTCATCATTGATGACTTCATGATAATCCTGTGTATAAATAATACCATCAGGAAGGTTTACATCCTCAAGTGCACAACCGTACTTAACGACTACTTCTTCCCCAATTGTTTTTTCTAGTCTTTCTTTTTCTTTTGTAAGAATATCTACAGTTCCGAAACCAACAGTTCCTAGACCAATAACACCAATAATCATTTAAAATTCCTCCCCAATAGTATTAGAATTGTATAAAATTTACCATATTCATATAATGCTGTCAATTATCCATGAGTTAAAATTTGTATAATATGCGATAAATATTAGAATATTTAGAAATTAAACAAAAAAAGAGGAATTAATCCTCTTTTAAAATATCCTGAATAGCTTCACTTAAGCTTTCTACAACCTTTTCAGCTTTATCTTTAACTTCATTTGGGGCATAAGTAAATGTATAACCATGTTTAACACTATCTAATAAAGGAAGATCATTCCATGAATCTCCTATACCATATACATCACTCTCATTAATATTAAAATAATCGACAACATGATTAACTCCTGTTCCCTTAGAACATCCTACACCACATACATCTACATGATTCTTATTCTGGAATGCCGCACATGTATCACTATAATGTTTATTTATATAATCCATAGCCCTTTTCGCATCTTCAAGATCCCCTTCAGGAAAATGAAATGAGAATGCATCAGTATCTTTAAAAGATAATTCATCTAAAGAATCAATAGTAGTTCCCCATATCTCACCTTTTGGACGATACATATAAATCTCATCCTTATATACAATAGACATATAAACAGGAATGACTTCTGAGATTTCTCTTACTATATTCATAGGAATTGATTTCTCAAAAATGATTTCTTCTTTCTTATTAAAGATCACACCACCACTTAAAGTAATATAGAAATCAAAGTCTATCTCAGTTAATGGATGCTCTCTATTCCCACCAAAAGGGTATTTGATTCCTTCTAACTGTCTTCCTGTACATAATCCAAATAGATTTCCCTGTTTCTGGAATGTACGAATCGCTTCTACATCTTCCTTATGTACTCCATCACTAAAAAATAATGTATTATCAAAATCACTTGCTAAAATTTTCATCTTTCTCTCTCCTATATATATAAGAATAAGGAAAATAGATGAAAAAAGCCATAGTAAAGTAACATGAAACGCTTACATTAAACAAAGATGGATATTTGTATATTGTTGCATTCATGCGATAGGTGTATAACTAATGCAGAAAATAGGAAAAATAAATGACTTATGGTCATATTACCTATTTCCTAAAAAAGATATTCATTATGTTCGTTATTTCACAAAAATTTATGTTAACGCTTTACAAAATTAAGAGTATAATGGATTCATCAACCATGATACATATACATTTGATATGTCTGAATATGTCTGTTTGATATAGATGACGCTTTTTTATCACGATGAAGTGTTTTTGGTTGAATTTTAAAATTTTTAGGAGTATTATCCTAGAGAATCAAAGAGAAGGAGGTATGTGGATTGGATAAAATGATTCTTGATATCATAGCTGTAGACCACAGATGTGCTCAGGCTGTAAAAGATGCCAAAAAGAAGAGACAGGATACAACTGCAGATATGAACAGTAAGAAGAAGGAAATCTACGATTCTTTCGTTAAAGAGTATCAGGTTACACTTGATGCAAAGAAGAAAGAGTTACAGGAAAGAATTGACGCAACAAAGAAGAAGAATGAAGAGGATTACAATTCTTCTGTTGAGAAGATCACCAGCCTTTATGAAGCCCACAAGGAGGAGTGGGTTGCATCTATCGTAGACAGATGTAAAGAAGTTTAGAGGTGAGATTATGAGTTTTTCATCTAATGCAGTTCTTGCTAAAGCAAGATCTATGTATGGTAAACATCTCACTCCTGAAAGCTATGATGAACTTTTAAAGAAAAGAACTGTCAACGATGTTGTCAGTTACTTAAAGAGTGAAACAGCTTATGGTCCTATTCTTGAAGGCTTGAAAGAAACAAGTATTCATAGAGGACAGTTAGAATCACTTCTTGATGAAGAGGAATTCTTACGTGCTATAAGATTGATTCATTATGCACCTAAGGGTGACCAGAAGTTTTATCAGCTAGGTATTATTAGACGTGAAATAGCCGTGCTATTGAGTAAAGTACGTTTATTCAATAGTGATGAAACATTGAATTCTGAATTAGATATACCTTCATACCTACCTCGTTATTCAACGTTTGATCTTTATGGCTTATTAAGTATCGAAGATTACTCATCATTATTAAGATATATGGAAAAAACACGTTATTACCATATATTACAGAAATATATGCCTGTAGATGATGAGAAGATCGATACAAACATGATGGAACTTGATTTCAAGCGTGCTTACTATAAGTTATTCGTTGAAACAGTGAAATCTACATTTAAAGGTAAAAAACAGAAGGATCTACTTACTATGATCTATACTCAGATTGAGTTAGAAAATATTACGAAGATCTATAGATTTAAACGATTCTTTAATTCTAAGCCTGAACAAATCAAGAAACAGTTGATCTTGGATTACTCACGTATTCCACAATCAGTAATGAATGAATTGATTGAAACAAAAGATGCAGAGGAGTTCTTAAAGAAGCTTGCTTCATCACCTTACAAGTTATATGTGGATGATCAGGAATTTGTTTATATCGAATACTACACAGATAAGATCAAATATAATCTTGCAAAGAGATATATGAGATTTACTACAGATGCTGCCATGGTTTACATGACATATCTGATTGTATTCGAAAATGAAGTTGAAAATCTAAAACATATCATTGAAGGTTTAAGATATGGTGAAGAGGCTGAAAAAATAGCCCAGCTGCTTATCTACTAGGGGGAATAACATGGCAATAGAAGAAATGGAATTGCTGGACATGACCTTTGATAAGAAATACTTAAAAGAGGTTCTATGTCAGTTAAAAGAAACAAAGTATTTTTATCCTCAGCCAGCTACAAAGATTGTAAATAACGTTAAAGATGTATTTACAATGACACCTGATGAGGATTATAAGAACATGCTTGATGAATTAAAAGAGCTTGCTGAACATGTAAAGCTTGATACATCAAGTGTAAAAGAAGGATCTATTCATTTCGCAAAAGAAGATTATCGTAAGGCACTCGATGATGTAACAAAAGAAGCAAAGCAATATCTTGATATTAAACAAGAATTTGTGACTGAACGTGGACAGAACCAGGCTGCTTATGAAATCCTAGAAGGTCTTTCTAATACAGAATTAAATATGGATGAGGTTAAAGAATGCGAATATATGGAAGCAAGATTTGGCCGTATTCCTAGAAGAAACAAAGACAAACTTGACTACTATAGAGGACAGTCAATTATGTTCTTAGAACTTGGTGAAGATGCTAAAAGTGTTTATTGTCTCTATATGACAACTAAGGCTGCTATCTTAAAGGTAGATAACATCTTCCAGTCAGTTGGCTTTGAAGAAATTGAAATTCCTGATTTCGTTCATGGTAGAATGGAAGACGCAAAGAAGGAATTGCTAGAAGAAATTGAAAGTATGAATGCTTCTATTCGTAAAGCAGACAGCCGTTTAGAAGGTATTAGAGATGCACATGAAGAAGAATTATTAAAGATGTTTGCTGATCTTACTTTTGCTGCTAGAATTGAAGAATTCAAAGTATTTGTTGTTGATTATCAATCTAAATATGCTATCTATGGATTTGTACCTGTAAGAGTCGCTAAAGATATTAAGAAGGCTTTTGAAAAGTACAACGTAGAATATCAGGACTTACCTGCACATATTTATGATGATCAGCAGATTATTGCACCAACACTTACTAATAACTATCCATGGGCTAAACCATTTGAAGCGATCTCTAAAGTTAAACAGAGTGATCATGTGGATACTACTTTAGCAACTGCAGTACTATTCATCTTAGTATTTGCATTAATGCTAGGTGATATTGGTTTAGGTGTTGTGCTTGTATTACTTGGATTACTTATGAGAAAGAAAACTTCAGGAAAGATGATTACTATTCTTGGTATTGCATCTTTTGTGGGAGGTTTAATTTATGGTGATGCTTTCTACAGTATTCATCTTTATCCATCAGTAATCCCTGTTGCAGATGCATTTAGTTATCAGCGCTTCATTAATGCGATTCTCTTACTTATTGTAGGACAGTTCTGCATTGGTAAAGTAAAAGCTATCTATAACGAACAATCAATGATTAATAAGGTATTCTCTATCAAGGGTGTCGTTGGCATCGTCATGGGACTTGCAGTAGCTGCTTATGTTGCAATTGCTGTAGATACAACTTGGCATGTCTCTTATTTACCATTAGTTGTTGTACTTGTATTAGGCATTGTATTGAACTTCATTAAGAGAGCGCTCGATAAGAAACAATAGAAGGGAGGATACTATGGCTATCTCAAAACTGCAGCTCGTTGAGATAGAATTCCCTGAAACAATGAGTGATGAAGTATTATCTAAGCTTGTTGATTCAGAAAAATTTCATCCAGAGCCAGCATCAAAGTTTGTGGATTCAGTAAGAGGTCTTAAGGTCATGAATAAGGATAATCCTTATGCTGATTTATTAGGACGTATGGATGAAGCGGCTGAAAAGTATGGTATTCATATCAATACATCAGAAAAGCCTCAGATCATCAATATTGTAGAAGCAGATGATTACTTCTGCGAATGTCTTGATGAAGCAAACAAAATCTCACGTGTTAAAAATGAATTACAGGTTATGATTGATGAAAACAATCAGGCCAAGAAGTACTTGAAATATATGAAGGATCTCGATATGGACTTCGATGACCTTTTCTCAAGCGAATATATTCAGGTTAGATTTGGTAAGTTACCTACAATGAATCTTGATAAGTTATCTTATTACGATTCACAGGAATTCTTATTTAAATCAATCTATCAGGATGCAAAGACATGTTATTGTTTCTATATAACATCTCCTTCTAATGCACCTGAAATAGATAACATATTCTCTTCACTATTCTTTGAACGTATTCATATTCCTGAATTCCTTCATGGAACTCCAGGTGAATCATTAGAAATTATTGAAGAAGAGAATGCAACTGCAGAAGCTTCTATCAAGAAATATGATGGTAAATTAAAAGATTTATTCAGTAAAAAAGAAAAAGATTTATCAATCATTTATGCTTCATGTCAGGAACTTAATAAGACAAGTGAAGCACAGAGATATGTCGTGGTATTTGGAAACAATGCTGCTATCTATGGTTTCTGTGATAAACATTATGCACACTCTTTAAAAGAAGAACTTGAACAGATGGACAAGGTGCATGTTGAAATCAAACCAGCAATGGGAGATTCAAGACTTTATCCACCTACAAAACTTAAGAACAACTGGTTCTCAAGACCATTCAAGATGTTCGTTGAAATGTATGGTGTTCCATCTTATACAGACTTTGACCCAACAAATTTCGTTGCGGTAACATATACATTCTTATTCGGTATGATGTTCGCCGATGTTGGTCAAGGTATCCTGCTTTCAATCATTGGTTTCCTTGCTTATAAATTAAAAGGCATGAAACTTGGTGAAGTAGGTATGCGTATTGGTATTTCATCTGCAATATTTGGTGTAATCTTTGGCTCAGTATTTGGATCAGAAAAAATCCTGGTTCCATTCTTTGCGCCAATGGCATCTGAAAATACTATGACGCTATTAGGTGTTGCAATTGGTGTAGGTGTATGTTTAATCATCATCTCAATCCTATTCAATATCTATTTAAATTTGAAGAAGAAACATTGGGGAGAATTATTATTCTCTCAAAATGGTGTCGCTGGTTTAATATTCTATGTTGCAGTATTAGTACTCGCAATGAATATGTTATTAAACCTTGGCTTAAATATCCCAATGGGTATCTATGTCGCAATCTTTATCATTGCCCCACTTGTAATGATCTTCTTAAAAGAACCTCTTACTTACAAACTTGAAGGTAAGAAGATGTTCCCACATGGATTTGGTAACTTCTTTACTGAATCATTCTTCGAGATGATCGAAGTATTGTTGACATTTGTTGCCAACACTATGTCATTCCTACGTGTCGGCGGTTTCGTCTTATCACACGCTGGTATGATGCTAGTTGTTTACACATTAGCTGAAATGGTCGGTGGAGTCGGTTATATTATCGTTCTAATTATTGGTAACGCATTTGTAATGTGTCTAGAAGGATTAATTGTCGGTATCCAGGTATTACGTCTTGAATTCTATGAATTATTCAGTCGTTACTATGAAGGTAATGGTAAACCATTTGTATCTATGAAAGAAAGTCTAGAATAACGGAGGAAGAAAAAATGACTACTATCTTAACATTCATTATCCCTGCATTAATTGTTGTATTATTATCTTTACCACTAGTAAATGTATTCAAAGGTAAAGTTACTGCTAAGAGCGCTAAAATGCGTCTTGGTACTCATATCTGTGGTTTCTTTGGTGCTGTCGCACTTGTATTATTCCTTACATATGCAAATAGCCCAGTATTAGCTGCTGGTGCTGACAAGATGACTGGTTCTATCGCTCAGGGTCTTGGTTTCATCGGTGCTGCTCTTGCAACTGGTTTATCTGCTCTTGGTGCTGGTATTGCCGTAGCTGCTGCTGCTCCTGCTGCAATTGGTGCATTCTCTGAAAACGCTGAAAACTTCGGTAAATCATTGATCTTCGTTGCCTTAGGTGAAGGTGTTGCCATCTATGGTCTATTAATCTCAATCTTAATTATCAACACACTATAGGAGATTACTATGAAGTTCTTTCTGATCAGTGATAATATCGATACCCTCACTGGTCTAAGACTCGTGGGTATTGAAGGCAAAGTTGTTCATACCCGTCATGATTTCTTAAGTTTACTTGAAAATAAGATGAGAGACCCTGAAATCGCAATTATCTTAGTGACTACTAAGTTAATTGAACTTTGTCCTGATATTATCTCAGAAATTAAATTAAAACAGCCAAAGCCTCTTATTACAGAGATTCCTGACCGTCATGGACACTCTAAGATTGGTGAAGCCATCGATGGTTATGTCTCTGAGGCAATAGGCGTTAAGCTATAGGAGAGTATACAATGGAAGAAAATCAAGAAGTATTTCTCTCAATGAAGAATGAGATTGAAAAACAGTCTCAAAGAGAAGTCGATGCAATCATGGCTGAAGTAAAGAAGATGGAAGAAGAAGCTTATTCTTCTATGCGTGCTGAAGCTAAGAAAGATGCAGATTTAAGACTAAAACAGGAATTAGATGAAATGCAGTCAGAATCAGCTGCAGAAATTTCTGAATCCCATGTTGAGAGACAGAAAAAGCTTATTAATAAACGTGATGAGTATGTGGCTACTATCTTCAAGAATGCGAGAGAAGAATTAGTCGCATTTACAAAAACACCTGAATACAAAGAATTCATGGTCAACAAGGCTAAGAAGCTTGCAGGTGATTATATGCCTCATTCAGTTATTTATGTAAAAGAAGAAGACTTAGGTCTTGCTGATGATTTAAAAGCTGCTTATGGTGAAGCTGAAGTGAAAGCTGGAGATATCACTATTGGTGGTTTAATTGTTGAAAACACAGAAAGTTCTATTGTTCATAACGAAACATTAGAATTCGCATTAAAGAATCAGAAAGAATGGTTTAACCAGCATTCTGGTTTAATCATTAATAAATAAAAGAAGGGGGATAAACAAGTTGAAAGAAAATTTAATTTATTCAATCAACGGCCCGGTTGTTAAAGTAAAAGATACAGATGCCTTTTCAATGCTTGAAATGGTATATGTAGGTAACAGTAAATTAATGGGTGAAGTTATCTCTATTACTAAAGAATTTACTACTATCCAGGTTTATGAAACAACTACAGGTCTTAAACCAGGTGAACCAGTATTCCCAACAGGTCAGCCTATTTCTGTAACACTTGGTCCTGGTATCTTAAGAAATATTTATGATGGTATCGAAAGACCACTAGAAGAAATCGCAAAAGAAAGTGGTGCTTTCATTCCTACAGGTAGTGCTGTAGAACCACTAGATACAAAGAAATTATGGGATGTCACTTTAACTGTTAAAGTAGGTGACCATGTTGAAGGTGGTACTGTATATGCCAAGATTCCTGAAACAGACATGATAGAACATAGATGTATGGTTATGCCAGGTATGTCAGGTACAGTTACTGAAGTAAAAGAAAATGGTCAGTATACAATCAATGATGTAGTTATGGTCTTCACTGATGATGAAGGTGTCGCTCATGAATGCACATTAACTCAGAAATGGCCAATCAAAACACCTCGTCCAGTCAACAAACGTTTACCTATCAGTATGCCACTAGTTACTGGTCAGCGTGTTATCGATACATTGTTCCCTATCGCAAAAGGTGGAACAGCTGCAATCCCAGGTGGATTCGGTACTGGTAAGACAATGACTCAGCATCAGCTTGCTAAATGGTGTGATGCCGATATTATCGTCTATGTAGGTTGTGGTGAACGTGGTAACGAAATGACTCAGGTTCTTGAAGAATTCCGTGAACTCGTTGACCCTAAGAGTGGTAAGCCATTAGTAGACAGAACTGTCCTAATTGCGAATACATCTAACATGCCAGTTGCTGCCCGTGAAGCATCTATTTATACAGGTGTAACACTTGCTGAATATTATCGTGACATGGGTTACCATGTTGCTATCATGGCCGACTCAACATCTCGTTGGGCTGAAGCTTTAAGAGAAATCTCTGGTCGTCTTGAAGAAATGCCAGCAGAAGAAGGTTTCCCAGCTTACTTACCTTCTAGATTATCTCAGTTCTATGAAAGAGCTGGTTATATGGAGAACTTAAATAACACAAATGGTTCAGTTACAATCATCGGTGCCGTATCTCCACAGGGTTCTGACTTCTCAGAACCAGTTACTCAGAATACTAAACGTTTCGTACGTACATTCTGGGCACTTGATAAAGCATTAGCTTATGCAAGACACTATTTCGCTATCAACTGGAACTTATCTTATTCAGAATATATTCCAGATCTTGAAAGATGGTATTCAAAGAATGTTGATCCAAAATTCATGAGAGATAGACAGGAATTAGCTTCTATTCTTGCAGAAGAAACTAAATTAATGGAAATCGTACAGTTAATGGGTTCTGACGTTTTACCAGATGATCAGAAGCTTGTTATTGAAGTAGCCAGAGTAGTTCGTGTAGGTTACTTACAGCAGAACGCTTTCCATAAAGATGATACTTATGTACCACTTGAAAAACAGCTTAAGATGATGGAAGTAATCCTTTACTTAAATAACCGTTGTCAGCAGGTTGTTGCTCAAGGTAAACCTATTCGTACAATCATTGAAACAGGTATTTTCGATGAAGTTGTTAAGATGAAATATGATGTACCTAATAATGATTTAAGTAAATTTGATTACTATTATAAGAAGATTGATGCAATTTGTGCATCTATTGACTAAGGAGGGGTAACATGGCACTTCAATATGTAGGTTTAAGTGAAATTAATGGACCACTCGTCGTATTAGATCACGTTAAAGATGCATCTTATGATGAAATGGTTGAACTACAGTTAAAAGATGGTTCAACACGTTCTGGTCGTATTGTAGAAATTGAAGGTGAAAGAGTAGTTGTTCAGGTATTTGAAGGAACTAACGCTTTATCACTTGCGAATACTAAGACAAGACTATTAGGTCATCCAATGGAATTACCATTATCAATGGAAATGCTTGGCCGTGTCTTCTCTGGTGCAGGTAGACCAATTGATGGTCTAGGAGATATTTATGCTGAAAAGAGTGCTGATATCAATGGTCAGCCTCTTAACCCAGTTTCTCGTGTATATCCAAGAAACTATATCAACACAGGTATTTCTTCTATTGACTGTCTAATGACTCTAATTAGAGGTCAGAAGCTACCAATCTTCTCAGGTTCTGGTTTACCTCATAACCAGTTAGCTGTACAGATTGTAAAACAGGCTAAAATTGCCGATGAAGCAGGACAAGGCTTCGCTGTTGTCTTTGCTGCAATGGGTGTTACTAATGACGTAGCTAACTACTTCAGAAGATCATTCGAAGAAGCAGGGGTTATGCAGAGAGTAGTTATGTTCATGAACTTATCTAATGACCCAATCATTGAACGTATCTTAACACCTCGTTGTGCATTAACTGCTGCTGAATATCTAGCATTTGAACATGATATGCATGTTCTTGTAATCTATACTGATGTTACTTCTTATTGTGAAGCATTACGTGAATTCTCTTCAAGTAAAGGTGAAATCCCAGGTCGTAAAGGTTATCCAGGTTATCTTTATTCTGACCTTGCTTCATTATATGAAAGAGCTGGTATTGCAAAGGGCGCTAAGGGTTCTGTTACACAGATTCCAATCCTTACAATGCCTAACAACGATATTACACACCCAGTTCCTGACTTAACTGGTTACATCACAGAAGGACAGATTACTCTTGATCCTGAATTAAATGCGACTGGTATTTATCCACCAGTTGGTGTTCTTCCATCACTTTCAAGACTTATGAAGGATGGTATCGGTGAAGGCTTTACAAGAGCTGACCACCAGGATGTTGCCAACCAGTTATTTGCATGTTATGCCCATGTACAGGATGTTAAGTCATTAACATCAGTTATCGGTGAAGATGAATTATCAGAAGCTGATAAGAAATATATGGAATTTGGTCGTCTTTTCGAGCAGCACTTCCTTAATCAGGGATTCGATACAAATAGATCTATCGAAGAAACCCTAGACCTTGGATGGTTACTATTATCAGTTCTTCCAAAGAATACATTGGACCGTATTGATAATGCTGTTGTAGATAAATTCTATGATCATGAAAAAGCAGTTAAAGAATTTAATTTACACGAAGATGTAGTCATCAAAGAATTGAAAGACGCTGTAACTAATGGCTAATCAGGTTGTCCCTACTAAAGGGAATTTGATGGCAACCAAGAAGTCTCTTGAACTTGCTAGACTTGGTTATGACCTGCTCGATAAGAAAAGAAATGTCTTAATTAAAGAAATGATGTCATTACTTGATGATGTAAAAGAAATCCGTGATGACATCACAGATTCTTATGATCGTGCTTATGCAGCATTACGTGAAGCAAATGAATCTTTAGGTATTATTTCTGATGTTGTAGAAGGTGTACCTATTGATGAAGGTATTAGTGTTAAGTATCGTTCAGTTATGGGTGTAGAATTGCCTAAGATTGAATATGAGAAAACACCATTAAGAGTTGGTTATGGTTTTGAACGTGCGAACTTTAAGGTAGACTATGCTTATATCTGTTTCTATCATGTAAAAGAAATGACAGTAAAGCTTGCAGAAGTAGAAAACTCTGTATATCGTCTAGCGAATAATATTCGTAAGACACAAAAGCGTGCTAACGCATTACAGAACATCTCTATTCCTCGTTTTGAAGCCACTGTAAAGATAATTACAGAAGCCTTGGATGAAAAGGACAGAGAAGAATTCTCAAGACAGAAAGTTATTAAAGCACAAAAGAATAGACAAGAAGCTGCAAAAAGAAAGGCATAACTGGTACCTCGTGTACCAGTTTTTTTATATATTGAATTAGAAAATAACCACTTTATGCAGTATAAATAAGTAGAGTATAAAGTGAGGTGTATGAAATCATGAGATTTGTGAAGAAATAGAAAAACAGGATATCAAGCTGGTTGAATTATAAAACTCGCACCAATGGTGCGAGAAATGGAGAAGTGCATGGGAAAGAATGAAATTGTGGGATATGAACCACTTGTGGATGATTTAAAAGATTTGATCCATAAAAAGCAGTATCAGGTTCTGAAATCAATCAATTCAGAAACTGTAAATTTGTATTGGGAAATTGGAGAAGAAATTTATAGACAGCAGGAAGAAAATGATTGGGGAAAATCAATTGTTCAAGTACTCTCAACAGAATTGCAAAAAGAGTTTCCCGGAGCAAAGGGATATTCAGCAGCCAATCTGTGGCGAATGCGTAATTTTTATTTAACTTACCGTGATTCTGAAAAACTCCCACCATTGGTGCGAGAAATTAGCTGGAGCAATAACATCATTATTATGGAAAAGTGTAAGGATGATTTGCAAAGGGAATTTTACATTCAGATGGTGAAAAGATATGGATGGACAAAACGCATCTTAACTAATTTTATCGAAGCACAGACCTATGAGAAATATTTGTTGAATCAGACGAATTTTGATTTAACGCTTCCGGTAGAGCAAAGTGTACAGGCTAAGCTTGCGGTAAAAGATGAATATATATTTGATTTTGCGGAATTGTCACCTGAATACTCTGAACACGAATTAGAAATGCAACTATGATATAAACAGTAATCAGAAAAATCCTAATAATGCTGCACATATAGCGAACAATAATAACCATGCAGAACAGTGCAATCCTAATAATTCAGCATATCATTCAAGTTGTGGAAATAAGTAACGGCACGAACTAAAAGTGACAATGTACAAATAAATATTTCCATTCCTGTTGGATGGAAAACAGAACTTGAAAACCCTGCACGTATCTATTCTGTTGAGGAAGGTGAGAGTATCATATTTCTTGACTTGCTTCGTATTGAAAATATCTGATACAGTATCACATCATCAGGTATTCTAAATTCATATTTCTGGTATTAAAAGGTAATGTAGAGGAAATATTGAAACAGATATTACAGAAAAATCTATTACCACATTAAGGCTCTTAAAGTGAAGCCTGACCATATACATGTCTTTGTAGATGTACCACAAGCTGCTGCTTCCTGTGATGTTGTAAGAACTTTTAAAGATATAAGTGCTATTGAACTATTCAAGGCATTTCCACAATTAATACAATCCTATGCAGGATGCGGTATTTTATGGTCTAGAGGATATTTTGTATCTACAGTAATTAAGATAATATTAAGGAGCAGAAAAATGATAACTGATAAAGAACATAAAAGACATCTTAAACAATTTCATAAGCTTTCTGATAGACATATCTTAGCTGCTGAAACTGATATGTCTTCTTCTGATATACAAAAAGTTGTAAAGCTTTCGAATAAGATCAGAAAAGCAGGTAACGAACTTGTAGGTCTTATGAGAAAGAATTATAACCAGCTTATGCGTACAAAGAAATACCGTAAATTACTCTTTCTTTATGGTAATTCTAAAGATAAGGCTAAACGAAAAACTTATGCTAAACAACTTAATGAAATGCAGAAAGCTTATAATAT
>QWCK01003511.1_pt1 | contig 55872 bp, 69 predicted proteins | sample 1972571 | NCBI WGS metagenome assembly QWCK01 (sample SAMN09866710, study PRJNA288562) | Human gut metagenome isolate term2_stool, whole genome shotgun sequencing... | isolation source: gut | host: Homo sapiens | place: USA: California | reverse complement strand
TGTTGCCGGCGAATACCGGCACGGGGGTTCGAATCCCCCTCTCTCCGCCATAAAGACAGAGCCTATCGAATAAGATAGGCTTTTTTATTTTGTAAATATACAAGTTAAAATCTCTTTGCAACACATTTCTGACGACACTTTGACGACACTTTGTTTTTGCAAAAGAAAAGGCGCTTTTTCCCACCCTTTGATTTACAAGGTCGCAAAATCAAATCTATCTGATTGCCCAGTATCCTAAACCGGCAGAAATAAATATCCAAAGGTTTCGCTGCCGCTTGGCAATCTTTAACTCATGAGCCATTCCCTGTATTCTCTCTGTTAATTTCTCTAAGGATATGTTCAGCTTCATCAAGTTCTCTTCGGCTTTCTGCAATGATATTTCTGCACTCTGTAATCGTTTTTGTGTTGTCATCAATTCGCTTTTGCACTCTGTCAGCTGTTGCTGTAGCTCGGTCAATTCTTTCGATACTCCGGTCGAGTTCTGCTCCAGCTGTTTTAATTTGCTTTCCAGCTGTTCTAACCGCATCTTCTGATTGCTTATTATATTTTTGAGCCTCTCGTGCTGTGTCTTTTGCATTTTTATAATTTCCGGTGTTCCCGGTTCCTGTGCACATGAGAAACACAAGCACGGTGCAAAGGATAATAAAAATGCAAGTAATAATGCAAATCCTTTTTTGCCCCACATTATTAACCCCCGTTTTGTTTATACCACTCCGCTTTTCCACGAATGAGATCTCCGCCCGGCACTAATATTTCGTTATTGTTATAATTAGGCAAGTATAGCAAGTCCCACCGCATATCAGAATTACCGCTTGTAATACCGTAGCCGTCTATTTCTGCAATTTCCGCATGAGTGTAAACATCATCGGCAGTCAGACCAAGTATTTCTTCTGCCTTTGCCGTAAGCATTGACATCGCCTCAATCTGTGCTTCCGTCGGCGGTTCGTCCCCTAAGTCAATTCCATCAGGCGAATCATAATAACAAACCGCGTCTTTGCAGCAGGCCATTGCGATTCCGATTGACCGGCTGTTTCTGCGCCAAGTGTGTGCAAGCCTTTCGGTAAAATCATCATGCAACGCGTGGTATTCTCCGTCACGATCTATTACGACTGTATAATCCGGCAGATTAACTACATCACTGTCGCAACCTGTCCAGTGCAGATATATTCTATCAATACCGCCTGCCGCCTCTTGTAGCAGTTTTTCAATTTCTTTCAGTGTCATTCTTTTCTCCTTTCAAATTAAAAAACGGCGGCCTCCCGTCGTCCTTTTCGAACACATCCGGTATTTTGTTATGGTTCTTATCCACGAACATCTTTCCTATCCCTACAATGCCGCCGACCGCCCCGGCGGATAGAAGTGTGGTAATGAATGCCCGCAGTTCCGGCTCGTTCCCCCGGCCGGTTACCCACCAATCGAATATCGTCATCAAAATGTACAGGAAAATGCAAAAAATACAAAGCACCGCATAGAGTATCGCCCAGTACATTAGCGGGAAAACGAACCGCCTCTTTATTTTTCGCCACAGCCCTCTTATTCTCGTTTCCATATCCTTACTAACCTCGTAACCTTATTCCATATATGGATAATTTCAGCATCAAGCATATTCAATTTCTCAATAATACTCGTTACTTCACAAACAATAGGAATAATCGAGAAAATAAAAGATATTAATAGGTCAAAACGCCAACCTGCAATAACAATATCAGGTAAAAGGAATGATAAGGCGGAAAATAAAAACAGTGCGGGATATTGCACTGTCATTTTAAGTGTTAATGCATTTCTTAAACCTTTACTCACTAAAAATCTTCTCTTCTCTTTTCCTGCTTCTCCCCACCCGAACCATAGAACGGTCAAGATGTAATTTGCCGCCGTTCGCCGTTTTCTCGTTGCTCTCAGGTAGTTATTGCACTCTATTATTATTCTTAACAGTACGTCTGTCATTAATAAGGCTATTGTAAAAAAGATACAACCCGTTATGTCAGTTAGTGCCTGCGTGGGAATTTCAGGGAATAAAATTGTAAATTCTAACATCAATCGCTCCCTCTATCATCTCAAATATTTCACACATAATTTTCTCCAACAAAAAAGCACCCTTGCGAGTGCTTATATATTAATTAAAAAATTTAGTAGGTGTCTGTCTATTGATTTCGTATGACCATTCGATTTTAAAGTGTGGCATAATATTAATTGCTGCCGTTACTGTTTCTATCTGAATATTCTTGTTGGAAAGCTTCAAGCAAACACCACTGTTCGTTTGTTCTAAGGAAAAAGAAAGTTCCCTGTCCCTCGTTCTCATTCCACAAAAGACAAAATCTTTCGGAGATTCTATGCACGACACTTTTATCACCTGTATTCTTTCGGGTATAGTCCCTAATACTCCACTCTGCTGTTCATAAGTAACAAGACTCCCTGTAGGCGTGCGTGCAATATTCTCAATCGTATCAAGCCTGTTCTTAATTTCTTCCAAAGCATTTTTCCCTAAATAAGTTTCATTCGCCACGCCCGTTGTCACATAATCGCCTTTTTTCTGGTAGCGTGTATCAGTTTCCTGTTTGTCGTAATAGTCAAACAGCGGTCTGTTAAACTTGATGAAGGTAACATCTTTAAAATTTATGTTTATATAGGGTTGATGATTCCCAGGGTATATAAATCTTACAAAGGTATCGTCCCATGTACTTTTCTCTACATAGTTTCCTTTCGCTTGGTATTTATTATCACTTTCTGTCTTTGAGTAAAATTCTGTTCCGTATTTTTTATTCAGTTCATCTAAAAACTTTTTCAGTGTTTCCACGGTAATTATTTTCATTTTTTACTCCTTACTTGAACAATGCGACGATGTCTGATTCTTCAGCGAACGGCGTTTCGTTCATTTTTCGGTTTAGCTCTTCCTTTGTTGCGTAGCCAGATAAATCAATCGTGCCACCCATGTTATCCCATGAGTTGCCGTTGTAAACTACGTTATCGCCTGCCTTGATTCCGTTTGCCTTGTCCGCTGTAGTGATGTTGTACATATCCCCGACTGCCATTGCCGACTTTGGCAGTTCGCTGTATGAATTGACACTGCCCTTGTAATTGACGGCTTTCGCTATGTCTGATTTTTTAGCATAGCTGGATAAATCAGCGGTCTTTGCATAGGCTGCCAGCTTACTATTAACCACTTCGGTCTTGATATAAGATGTTAGCTTTCCGTCTACGTCCATCGTTTTAGCGTATGCCGTTAATTTATTATCTACGTCTGCCGTTTTCGCATAAATGGTCAGTTTATTGTCTACATCGCCCGTTTTGGCATAATCCGCTAATTTTGCGTCTACTGTGCTGCCGGAAATCGATTCTGATTTTAGTGCGAATATTTTTTTGCACTCCGACAAAAAAGTTTTCAGGTTTTCCAGTGTGATTGCTTTGTTCATGATTGCTCCCCCTTGAAAATATCAATAATATCTTTTTCTTTTGCGTATTCGATTTCTTCCGCGCCGCCCGGGAACAGCGTTCCCGTCAACTGTACCGTTGTCTGTATGGTCCCGGAGAGTTTTACCTCTGGGACGATCGTCCCATGTAATTCCTGTGTTTCCATCAGTACGTTACCTCCGGTTCTATTATTAATTTTTGCGGGCCGATGACGGTCGCCACGAAACCGTCGGTTTGCGTGAGTTCTACATCGTAGTAGAATGTCCCATATTGTAGATTCTTGGTGTCGCTGGGAGTCAGCTTGATTGCTCCGTCAATCAATTTTTTCTGTATGATGACGGCGGTATCGTATACCGAATTTTTTACTGTAAATAAAACCGAATCCCCCGCCTGCAATTCGTATTCCGTGTCGTCGTCCTTTCGTATTTTGAGCAGCAGCACGGCGCTGTCGCCGCGCGTGAGATGTATTGTGTTCCCCTCGCATTTCAGCATTCTATCCCCTCCTTTCAATTTATCCAATCTGTGTGTTGGGACGTCTACTTTCTCATAAGCCACCCTCTCTATAACCACTCACTTCCAACGCAAGCAAGGAATACATCGGTTGAACACCACGACCGACAAACCACGGCAAATGGTCAAATGCGAATGGATTCAAATAACTGTTAGTTACTACTGCTTCATTTTTGGTCAACTGAATTGTCCCCAAACACTTTAGATAATAGTCATTTCTTACCATTGACAAACAGGGTAGGCGGTTAACCATAATTGCGATTTCTCCCCATGCTATTGATCTCCGTGCTGCGAATATACGATTCTCCCTTTCCCATTTTCTTTCCAGGTCTTTTATCCTTTTCCATTCTCGGTATTTTTCGGTCTCGCTTATATCGAACGAACAATGATTTATAACACTTTTTCTTGTTTCTTCATCAAGCGGAGGAGAGAACCTTATCATGTAATGTTTGTTTTTTTCGTTAAATATTCCAAAATCCCAAACTAAACACTCTTTTTTGTCTTGGTAATACGGATTGCCGTGATATGTCGGCACGGCACAACCGATTTCTGATTTAAAAACTCTTGCTATCGGCGTTTTGGAATTGTAAATTACTTCTCCGTCTTTGTTTCTAACTTCTAAGCCTACGTCTCCATTTTTCATCGGGACGATTTTTCCCACACCAAATACATAATATTCAAGATTTTCTACGATATTTATGTCTTGAGATATAATTTCTAACGCCACATATCTTTGCTTAGTTTTAGGATCAATTACAAGCGTCGAATAATAAGTTATTGGCGTTTCAGTGCGGTTTCTAATAGCTACATTGTATTCATTTTCTGATAAGTTAAACTTTAAGCTAATCTGCTCTCGCCTTTTAACCGCATCGCTAACTTTAAAACTCCCTCTCCGTAACAAGAACATCGGCTTGAACGTATCGTCTAACTGAATTGTTCCCTTGTAGTTTCTTACTTCAAAATATTTGCTCATTCTATATCACCCCAAAAAAATAAGTAACACTCACGGGAAATGCTCCACCGAACATGCTCGGTCTGTAATAGGTAGGTTTTAGCATCTCCCAAGCGTCCACCGCTCCATTTGTCCTGTCTATATAGGCCTCGGGATATTCCCATATAATGTAGTCCCCATCTACTCGGATAATTGGAAACACCGGATAGCTTAAATTCATTTCATCATTGAAATAATTACTATCAAATATCTCCGAATCCTTTTCTACCAGCCATATGTCTCTGCCATTTAACCCCTCTACATATAACTTTCCGTTCGTTTTTTCACAGGTAATTTCTCCCACAATAGAGGTTAAGGTGTCGGTAATATCAAGTACGCAATTCCCTTCTTCGTCAAATACCTGTAGTCCTTGCGGCATATACTTCATTCTCCCCCATTCTTTTTTACCGTCTTTTATCCAATATACTTTTTGCTCTGTAGGTAACGGTTTTACAATGACCTCTTTCTTTTCCTCTTTCTGTTCTTCTTTCTTTTCTTCTTTCTGCTTCTCAATAGGCGGTTTCTCTTTCTTTTTCCTCGTTAGCACGTAGACTACCACCGCTAAAATGACCACTATTATTGCGTATTCCATGATTACCACACTCCCATTCGTACTCTTAGTTTACCGTTATTGTCGTACACTTCTATCAGATTGTTACTGATTTCTGTTCTCGCTCCACTGTTCGCCGTTCTCAATAGTCCGATGTTTGCCGTGATAGCCGACAATTCATTGACGTCAAGCTTGTCTGCTGTGATAGCCTTTGCCGATAACATTCTATTCACGATGACATTGTTATCAAATAACGTATCGCCTGTGACGTGTACAAATTTACCGTCTATTGTGATTGCTTCAGGGCAGATGTTGATTTGACTGATTAAGTTCGCTTTGTCAGCTTTCCCGTCAAGCTGTTTTGTTACTCTCAGATTGATAGTATCGTCAAGTTGTGTGATTCTACTGTCAACGCCTGCGAGCTTGTTATTCACGTTTTGTGTGATAACGTCATTTAGCTGTGTGATACGGCTTTCTACATCGCCCTTGATTTTCTGTTCGTAGAATTGCTCTGCTCCGCTTGCTATTCGTTCATCGATTTTTCCGACTTCGTTTTCGAGCCTTGTCAGTCCTAACTTTTCTTTGTCTATCATTTCATTGGGAATCGTAGCCTTAACGGTAACTCTGCTCGATTCTGATTGCTCGCCCTCGCCGAAAATGTCGTAAAAAGCAATGGTCACATCGTAGATTCCCGCCTCGCATGAGTAAAAGTAGCTATTATTGACTGTCTTGATTGTCTGTAAGTCGCCTGTCCCATTGATGTAAATTGCCATTCCGATTGCTCCGCTTGGTATCGGCTCTGCAGTGACTCCGAATCCCTTGACGGAATCTTTCAGTTTCGGCGGTTTCGGTTTTATCGGTACAGGCTTGTTATATGTCAGCTCCGCCGGAGAGGAGTACTTCCCCACCGCCGATTTTGCGTATAAGTAGAGCTTTCCGGTTCTTTCCGCCAGTGTCAATATACAATTCGTGCTGTTGGTTTTTGCTAACAGTCCGGGGGTATCTTCGCCGGGATTTGCGTCCAGTCGGAGTTCATAATAAGCAATGTCCGCATTGGTCACTTCTTTCCAGCCGGCGATACAAGCACTACCGAATGTCAGGGAAAAGCCTTCCGGCGTTGTCGGGATTTCGTTTTTCAACGCCACCAGTATTTGTGTTTGCGGCGATGTATCAGGCATCGTTACTTCGCCGAATGTGTCTTTTGTGCAAACGGTAATGAGTAATGTACTTCCTGCCACGCATTGCGGAATGGTAGCCTGCGTTTCCCCACTGCCTGCGTACTGCCAGTCCCGTGTGAAGGTATCCGATGCCGCCGATTTCGTTTTGTACCATACGTCGCCTTGAAGATAGGTTTGCAAGTCCGGCTTTTTCCATTTGACGACTACGTCATAGATGGATTTTTTATCTACCTGTTGGCGGTATCGGCTATAAGCGGTCAGTCCTGTCACCGCCGGGATGAAATAATTCTGCAGTTTGTATTCGTAAGCCTTGACGGCCGATAAGTCCTGCTCGCCTGCTCCGAATATGTTTTTAGAAACAAATTTCAGATAGATTTTCTTGCCGATGTCGTTTTTCGCAAATGGAATCTTTAACAGGTAGTTATCCAGTCGTACAAACGGCTCTCCCGCGGAGTGTTTCGCCTTGACCGTGTTATATTGCCCTCTGACAAGTCCTTCGAGTAAGTAAGTACCGTCACTTTGGAGTGTTGCCGTCGTATAGGACAAGCATTCACCGCCGACCCAGCAGAGCGTGTTTCCTCGTTCTGCGTCCTCTGGCTTCCCGCTTAGAAGTTGGCCGTTGCAGCTAACCAGTAATGTGTCCGCGCTGTAACTTTTGACTTCTCCGAGTCTTGATGAATTATTTATGTCCCCGGCGTGGATGTAGTGTTCGTTGTCGTCGGATAAATAGGCGCTGCAGCCGCCCCAGTTCTGCTCTTTGCCTTTGGCGGCTATCCACAGTTCCAATCCGTCTTTGGTCATGTCCGCCGGAGGCTGGAAAATGACCGGTGTGGTGTCGGAGGCTGTCCCGTTCATCTCGATGTACGGTCTATCGTTCTCGTGGACGTCGTATTGCGCCGCCTCATAATCCCCTGGCGGCGTCCCCACTGCCTTGAACATCAGCAGTCCGTTTTCTTTTTCCGTCACTCCAGTAATCCGTACTACTGTTTTATCGAGAAATGAGTTCGGTTCGGTTATGGTTACGAGGTCCCCGACTTCCAAACGACAAAATGTCCACGGGAGTTGGAATGTGTAACGGTTTCTTTCGTATTTGCTTTTCCGTGCCAGCATTTCTGCTATTTTGACCGCCCGGGCCTTTGTGTATATGTATTTAGCGGAAAAGGACGGCGCTTGCCGGAGTCCGTAATCTGCGACATCTTCTTTTAATTCATATGCCACGCTTTCCCGTTCATATCCGTTGGCCCGGTTCATAAATTCTACCGGAAAGTTATTATATACGCTGGCGCTGTCTTTTCTTTCGAATTGGACGAGTGCTTTCCCTGCGAGCGGTATCAAGTCATCTGCCGTTATGTCATATTTCGGTGTCTTGTCTGGCGTCCAGTTCCCCTGCGGCCGGTCGTCTAAAACCACGATTTTGTAACAATCGTTGCTCCAGAACATCGCCGCATTGGTTAGCCGAATAATATCATTGATGACCGCTCTCGCCGGCTGCTTTGCGCTGTCCGGCGGAGTGGAAATTAAAAGGTCATGCTCTCTGCAATACTGCCTGTAATACTCGAGTCCCTTGATTTCTACGTCTTTGAGCCCTGCTTTGTCGAGTACATATCGAATATAGTCGGCTGGATTAACGTCCACGCCGTCGCCGGTGTTCAGCAATTTCCCCTTGACCTCGAAATTGTAAGAAGGGAAGGAAGCCGACGATCCTAAATCGACTACGCCTGCTACATACGCGAGCCCTTTGTACGGGAGTGCTTTCTCTGGATGCTTTCCTTGCGTGTACGCCCACGGCCGTTGGTTTTCGCTCCCTTTGAAAAGTGTCATATTGATTTTATCGGACGGATATTCGTACACGTCTTTGCCGTCCCATATCTTGCCTATTCCGCTGATTTCGCCTTCGCAAAGCCCGATGATGGCCGCTACCGTGTAGGTATAAGTGATATTTACGTGCTTGGAGCGCCCGCCCTTTCCAGCCTTTTGGACCTCTTTATGCTCTATCGCCGTGAAATCGTCATAATAAATGATATTTCCGCTGACTCTCGTCGTCCCGAGTATTTCGGGAACGGACGCCCCGTATTCAGCAGTAGCCACGATAAAATCGCTAATCTTATCGGCACGCGTCGTTGTCGTGTGTCCACCGAATAAAAATCCCACTTATTTCACCCCTTTAAACCGGTATATGCCCCGGAGCCGGCTTTCCCCTTTGCCATTAAAAAACATGCTTTCGTCGATTGACGAAAGGATAACCCCTTGATTGATTACCGCATGAATAATTCTGTTCTCTCCCACGTATATACCCGCGTGGGAAACGCACCGCCCGTATTGATATACAAAAAAATCGCCCTTTTGCGGGCGTTTTACTTTTCTGCAATATTTCTGTATGTATGATAAAAACCATTCTTCGGAGTGGTGTAAGTGCCACTCGTTAGAGTAGGCCGGGATTCTGATTTCGTCTTTTTTTATTTCCCCGGCCTCTTCCAAGCAGGCGATTAAAAGCATTCCGCAGTCCACGCCCTTGTTCTTAACTCGTGCCATGTTGACGTGCGGCGTCCCGAGCCACCCATAAGCGCATTTTGCTACCGTGTCGCCATTCATATGAGAACCTCTTTCCTCGGTATGAATGGAGCGACGAGCGATATTTTGTCCTGGTCGGTCGAGGATATAACGTTTTGTGCGTCACGGGAGAACGCCCCCTGCGGATAGTACCGACGGATAGGAAATTCCATATTCAATCCTTGTGTTTTTGCCTTGACTTCCAGACGGATAACGATGCCGCCCGCCGATTTTACTTCTACCCGTCCTGCAAACAGCGGAACGATTCCGATGATATTTTTCTCCCGGAAAAAACAGCGACTCAGTTTTAGCGTGGATCTGTCCAATATTCCGTCGTGGCACGCCTTCAAAAACGGAATATTTCCGATTTGGTCTTTTTTATCCGCATAAACCGTAACGGTTAGCGTATCCACCGTCACCTCGCCGTTGATTTTTGTCTGCGTGCGTTTCAAAATCGGCGCTCCGTGGCTTCGTGGGCAGCGATATATATGCCCGTCTGCTTCCATGTCGATATCGGTGTCTGCGTAGTAGTAGCGGCTGCCGCCCGGGAGCGCTAATTCATACAAATCGCAGGACTGGATTTCGCGGACTTTGTGCAAGTGTGCCTCGAGTGCTGTCGATACGTCTTTCATTTTTCCGTTCCCCCTAATCCGTGACCAGCTTGAGTGTTTTTGATTTATTGAAATTCAAAAATACATTTTGAATGCCCTGTTTATCGCCACCGAACCGCACCCGGAAGTAATAAACATAGGAGGCTTTGACGACGGAAGCGGCCGACGGCGCGGTGCTGAAAATGACCACGCCGTTGCTGACCGTATAACTGCTGCTTGAGACCGGTGTTCCGTCAACGGTAACCGATACTTTTTCCACGTATCGCGCCGGCTCGACAAATTCTCCGAATTTCATCACGCATTGGTATTCGCCGGGACGGATGCGTGGGAGCTGGATGTCTTTTTCTTCGTGGTCCTCCGGATCGAGAAAATAAAAAGGTTCGTACTCCCCTTTGACCAGCGCGATAAAACCTAATAATTCATTCGCCTGTTTATGTGTCAAGTAATTAAATTTCGTTGATATAATCCACTTCGGGAAGTGTCGGTTTGTCATCGTGCGTGTCATTCCGGAGCCTGCACTTTTTACTTCCGTTTCCCAGGATTGCGTTTTTTCTGAGTTATATGCGAATGTCCGGATATCTGGAAACTTTCTTAGACCCATTACCACACCCCCACTGCCGAGTTAAAATTTCTATCTTCGTCAAATAATTTTTGTTTTATGACGTCCATGCCGCCGCGCTCCATGAAATCTGAGAACGAGGACGCGTCGATTGCGGAGACGTTCAGTACCACCTGTCCGCCGCCCGCTCCCGTGGACGCCACGCCTTCCCCTATGGCATTGAACGTCTTTTCATTGAACGGCACGACTGCCTCTTTGTACTTTCCTTCGCCAATGAGCGCCACCGTCGGACTGTCCACCATACCGCCGTTAGCAAAAGCGGGCAGTGAGACTGCACTCGCCGCTTGATAGGCTGCTGCCCCTGCTGTAGCACTGGCGCCCCATGTGGCTAATGATTTTTGCAATGCCAATTCTTTTATAATCGGAAGTTGAGCCGCCGCACTGGCTGTTGCCTTTGCCGCTTCCGCCGCCGCCAGCTTATCTCCAAATAGCGATTGTTTCAACCTTGCGGCTATCCAGTTAGAAATGTAATCGCTGACCGCTTTGAGCAGCGTTTTCCCTAAATCCTGAAAAGCTTTTTGTACGGAAACCGTCCCTTGAAGCAGTCCACTCAGGCTCGATTGTAATTGGCCGATTCCCTGATTTTGCATTTGGAAAAGCATTTCATCCATGCTGAAATATGAATCCATGACCGCCTGCTGGTATTCCGCCATCATTTCTTTTTTTAGTTCATATTGCTCTGTTTGTGCCACGTATTCGCTGTCCATTGCCGTTTGGAGCGCCTCGAAGTCCTGCGTCCTCATGGCGTCTTTGATTGCCTGTTCCTTGTCTGCCTGTGTTAGCGCGAGCACTTCCAGTTCTTTGTTCATCCGCTCTCTGTCGGCGATGATTTCGTCGTTGGCCATTTTCTCGAAGCTGATTCTGTTCTGTGCGTCCAAACTGTAAGCGACGCCTCTTTCATTCAATGCCTCAATAAAAACGCTTTGGTCCCGTGCTGACATCGCTGCATATTCCTGCGATAAACCGTCCCATTTGTCTTTTATTTCATTGACGGCTTTTTCGTGTTCTGATACCAGTTTTTCGGTCGGGGATATATTTCCTTGTGAATCTGTTTTGAGCATGGACAGCTGGTGCGCCCCGGATAAATCACGGATCTTGTTTTGCAAGTCGCGGACACGGCCTTCTTCCTCTGCGATGGCTTCTTCCCGCTTTTTGGCATACATCTCCATAATCATCTGTCGGTCCTGCTCGTAGTTCGTATTGACGGCCTTGGATTTTTCGAGCTCCTCCAGTTCTTTCTCCCGCCACCGGTCCGCGAGGTCGACCTTGCTCTGGAACATGCCGGCCCACTCGTCTGTTATGGAATCATGCAGCCGTTTTGCTTCATTCAGCGCGGCCTCGGTATTTCCGCCGCCTCCGCCTTTGCCGCCGGAAGCCGCAGGACCTGAGCTTTCGTCTGCGCTGATTTCCGATATTTTTTCGATTTCAGAATAATCAAATTTGAAAACCTGCCCGAGTTTGGATCCGACTTTATTAATCGCCGATATCAGCGTGTTAATCATGGAAATAATCCCATTGATTGCCCATGTCGTCGTGTGAACGATTGATGTCCAAACCGCGGACAAAGTGGCCTTCAATCCGTTGGCGGCTATACTGCTGGCGGCAAATGCGGCGGCCAGTGCTACCAGTAATGCAATGACAATGCCCACTGGATTCATCGCCATGACGGCGTTTAGTGTGTTTTGTGCCACCGTTTGTGCTTTTGTTTTTATGGTGGCGAGGCTCGTCAGCGCCGTCATTGTCCTTGTAACTTTGTTGTAAATGGCCACTCTCGTTAAAGAAATGCCCATAACGGCATTATATGCGGCCGTTGCCGATTTCAGTGCCGTCTTGACGGCCTTTTGTGCTATCTCCGAAGCGGTCAGTAGTCTTTCTTTTGCTGTCAGAAGTGCGGTTCTTATCGTCAGTCCACTTATTTCGGCGGATAGCAATGCTGTATACACGGCATATCCTGCCATTGCAGCCGTTGCCGCCGTCATTACGGGAGGAATAGCAGAAAAAGCGGCCTGAATGCCCCGAGCCGCTCCTACAACAATGGCTTTTAGTCCGTTCCATGCCCCTTTAACTCCCGCGAGTATCGCATATGTAATTGCTGCGAACCCTTGAAGTGCGGCTTGTGCCGCCTCAATTCCTGCGGAAAATTCCTCTGACTGTGTAATACCACCTAACATGGACAAAACTGGTTCGAATGCTTTCGTCGCCGTGTTGCTGAGCAGCTGCATGGAATCTGCAAAAGTCATCGGTATACTGTCAAATTTTTCATTCGTTTCTTCCGCTGTCGTAACCAGCGCATTTTTGATAACTTCCGCTGTGATTGCGCCTTCCGAGGACATTTCTCTTAATTTTCCGACTGGAACGCCCATTTCTTGAGCAATCGCTTGCGCGAGCATAGGAGCGTTTTCCATAATGGAACGGAATTCATCGCCTTGCAGCCTTCCGGAGGCCATCGCCTGCGTTAACTGATACATGCCGGCCGTCTGCTCTTGTATGGACGCGCCGCCGATTTTAAATTGCTTGTTTAATTGTTCAGCAAAGAAAATCATTTCCTCGTTGCTGTCAAACGCCTCGCCTGCCAGAGTGCCGAGTTTTGCCACGGTATCGGCCATGTCGTAATATGACCCTCTCGCCCGATTTGCCGACGCGTATATCATGTCGAGCAGTGCTTTATTGCTTTGCATGCCGTCGTTCATGATTGCGATGCGGCTGCTTATTAGCGTGTATTGGTCAGACATCTCCGCCAGCTTGCCCGTCGCAATGCCCGCGACTGTTCCTACGGCTGCAATGCCGGCTGCCGCTGTCGTCGCTGCAATCGGTATCTTTCCCAGTGATTTAGAAACAATGCCGCCGAGCTTTGTTCCCATTACGTTCTCAATTTTTGCACTGACCGTATCAATGGCCGACTCCAAGTTTTTGGCGTCGCCCGTAATTCTGACCTTAATCGTGCTTTCTGCCATCGATTTCACCCCCTTCTTCTTGCCACTCGCGAATAAATAATTCTTCTTCTCTTTCTTTGTCCTCCGGTGTCGGAGGATATAAAACTTTCATGATATCACTTACTTTGATTCGATCGCTTTCCTTCGGTATGTGAATATTCGTCATCATCGTAGAAAAAAAGGCCGTTTTTGCGTCCCGCTCCCTCGTTCTTAACTCATACCCCTCTATGAGCTTTTCAAACTCTAAAATGGTCAGCTTTTCAAATTCCCACGGGAGCAATTCGAGGATGCTGTAGGCCAATTTTTCCGCACGATGTACCCATTCAAAAATAGAGGACGGTGCTTTCCCGCCCTCTATCCGTTTTTTGGGAGTTCTTCTCCTTCCGGTTTTTCTTCCGGGAACGCCTCATAGTACGCACTCTTTCCCAGCAGTCCGCTTGCAATAATCGCCTCGAGAACCGGTTTCACGAAATCGTTGTAACTATAGGTCCCTTCGTCAAGCAGTCGCTGCATTTCGATTGCATACCATTGCGGCGTTCTTCTTTTGACGTGCTGCATACCGATAGAGAATGCGGTCGTCAGTTCGACAAGTCCTATACCGGCGGCGAGAATGTTGACCGTCGGCCGTTTCAGTGCCGATTCGAGTTCCATCAATCGAGAAATGTTAAAACTTATGCTTTCTCCTTCACCGAATAAATCACAGGGAATTCTTTTCATTGATTTCCCCTCCCATTACACTTTCTTGCGTTCTGACAAAGGACCTGCTCCGGACAGCGTGCCTTTGTAAGTGGCCACGTCGTCATGCGGCGCGGACACGGACATTTCCGTAATGGAAGCCCAGCCGGTGACATATGATTTGTCTGCATATTCGAATTTGAGGTTTACCAGCTGGTCCTTCAGGAATGCATCTTCCAGTGCTTTCATGCCCTCGTCATTGGTCATGATGAGTGTGTCCAAATCAATGGACCATTCTTTTAACCCCTGCAGTGTCGTTTTCCAACCGCCGCTGTCTTTGTTGGACGCGTCGATGGTATCCGCTTTTCTTGATAAATCGCCGCCGCGCTGGCCGCCGAGTTTTGTCCACTCTGCGCCCGTGTCCTCATCGGTCCCGGTGTTGATGTAAATGAAATAATTTTTACCTACTGTTGCTAATTTCGCATTTTCTTTCGGTGCTAATGCCTTTTTCGGAGTAACTCCGCCTGTTTGTCCCATTACCAAATACCTCCAGTTTCATCTAAACAATAAATTCTTGCTTCTATCGTGTACAAAGTTCCGTATAATGGCCGGTAGCTTTCATCGCTCGCCCTTTTTTCCCGGACTGAAATATCCAGTATCTGCCATATATCATCAAAAATACATAAATTTTCATCGAGTTCGCCGACCGATTGACGGAAGTTGGAAAGAACCCCTTCCACCTCCGCCTCCAAATCTGCGAGCTTCTTATATCCGTCGGTCAGTTCTCCGGAATCCTCTTTTATCCACGTTTCGAGATACAGAGTGACGAGCAATTCCTGCTGCACGTCGCTGTGTCCCTGCTCCTCGTTTCCCCGCGAAATAATCAAGGTCCCTTCGCTTCCGAAGTCTGCCTGCGTGACAATCTCAGACCCTAAATAAACCGGATGTTTCTTTACGTTTTCCGATAGCTGTTTCTTCAAATGAGAAAGTAATCCGTACCACATGTTTTACCCCCTATGAATCGCCACTGCTCGGTAATTCTTATATGGTGTATCTTCTTTGCTGGCGCTGCCGTCGCCTCTTGTTAAATCAGCGGCTGTTACCGTCTTTTCGAGCGTTCGGATTCTTTCTTCATAATAAGCGAGCTTTCTCCCGTAATAATCCGGATCTTCCGCTCCGGTTCTCCGTCCGAACGGTGCGTTGAGTCCGTATGATTTCAGCGCACAAACTTCCCGGAATGCATATAACTGGAGCAGCTGTTCGACGATAAAACTCTCTTGGACCTCTGCAAAGTCTACACCGAGCTTTGCTGCAAAAAAAGAAAGCCATGATAGTGCCTTCTTTGCGATTTCTATGGTGACTCCCGGTCCGAGTAGCTCATCATTTCCACGTAAACGTCCGACTAAGTCCGCCGCGCTGTACATTTCCAGCCACCTCCTTTAATGCTTTCCCGGTGTATTCCTTGAATATTTGATTGATTTCTTCTCTTTTGGCTCTCAATGCATCAAATAAGAACGGATCTTTTTTGGTCCCCGGATGGTGGACAAATTTTGTATAAACGAAATCCTTTTCGTCAGATCCTTCCGATTTACCAAGGAACCGAAGCGCCTTTTTCTTCTTTGGAAAGATATCATGCGGTTTCGTCCCCTGGTGTACGAATGGTCCGTACTCTGCTTTCGCCGTATTCAGAAAAACTTCTCCCGACGGAGTTCCAATGAATGAAAACCGCGTGTCTATAGACCGCTCTAAACTTCCGGTATCCGCATGGAAAGCGTGAGTCTGTCTTGCCTCTTCCTGGATCTCCGTGATGGATTCCTTGATGGCCAGTCGGATGTGTTTGTTAAAAATATCTCCCGGTCCGCTCATCATTCACCTTCCGTCTTTTTCGCGCTCCTGCTTCTCGGCTTTTTGACCTCTACCGTTTCTGTTTCCGGTTCTGTTTCTGTTTCCGGTTCTGTTCCCGGTTCTGTTTCTGTTCCCGGTTCTGTTCCCGGTTCTGTTTCTGTTCCCGGTTCTGTTTCTTCTACTGTATATCCGTGTTCATGAAACCATGAAAGCAGATAGGTGTCAGCTGTTTCGCCGACACCATCTACAAAAATCACGGAAGCAGTTTCGCCGTTGTACTTTTTGTTAGGTGCAATAATTTTCGCCATAGCCGCCTCCTTTATTTTACTTTGATATTTCTGAGTACTGCAGCCGCCTTCGTTGCTTTCAGCGCTACGGCAGCCACCATTTCTACCTCACCCGGTTTTACGGCGCCGGCGGTCTTGAAGTCCGGGAGCCATGTCTGCACTGGCGCCACGCCTGCCATTGATACGGCGTGGAAACCGTCGAGTCCGAAGCGTACCGCATAGAGGGAAGTGGTGTTCTCGGTTTCCTTGATGGGAACAACGGGATCGTTGGATCCTGATTTCGCACCCAAGTTTACGAGCGGAATCCCGTTATAAGTGAACACGGGCCGTCCTACGGAGTCTTTGGTTTCCGTGTATGCGGCAGCTCTTCTCAATGCGGACAGGAATTTCACATACAATGCTCCGTTCATCAGCAGTGCCGACGGCGTACCGTCCATTTCCGCTAATGTTTCATCGAGGCTGTCAAAAAATGCCATATAATTCTTGCCTACGGCTTCGGAATTGGACAAATCGATAGCTGTTCCCGGCTTGTTTTCTGTAGATGAACCTGTCAGTGCTTTTTCCAGTCCGTCAAATGCTTTGTTATTTGTTCCGGTGTCGCCGTTGATGACGGTGTCGTTCCAAAGTGCCGATGCGGCTTTGATTTTTTGCTGCATTTGGAATGTTACTTCATTAGCGATTCCGCCCATGTTGGCAATAACGCGGTCAATCTTGAAAGAACCACCGAAGATTGCCAGGTTTACCGATTTCTGTTCTTTGTCGACTTCTTGCGGTGCGTATTCCTCATTCACGAGACGGAAGTCTGCTATCCCCTGCGTTTTTACGCGATTATAAGAATAAGTCAGTGTTGCTCCGCCGCCCACGGGAGAAACCGCATCATCGAATTGAATGTGTTCCCACATATAATTGCTTTTGATGAATTCGTCAATCACGCCTGCTTGGAGTGCGTCCTGTACATTTAATTTTGCCTGTGCTAATGTAACTGCCATGTTTTTTTACCTCTTTCTTTTGAATAATTTACTTTTCCAGTGCTGCCGCTACGGCCTCCCCGAGACCTTGAATTTGCGACCTTCCGCCTCCTACGATTCCGCCGCTCCCCGGATTCTGTGTGTTTTTGACTGCCCATGTGTTGGACTTGAGCCATCCGGCGGCGCCTTCTTCGATGGAAACTGCTTCATTTTTGGCATTTGTGAATTTGTAACTGCCGTCCTCTTCCGCCTTGATAGAACCTACTAAGATTTTGGCAATTTCAGCGGGATTTGCCGCATTGCCTTTCGTAAGAGCCGCCACAGTCTGTTGCATAATGTCTGCCTGCACCCGTTTAGCCTGCTCTTCCTTTCGTGCGTTTTCAGCGACTTCATATTTCTCTTTGAGTTCGTCCAGCTGTTTCTGCATCTTTTCGGCGGCGCTTTGGTCTCCTGTACCTTTCGCCGTGAGTTCTTCTACCTTTGCCGTGAGTTCAGCAATTTTCGCGTCAGCTTCATTTTTCGATGTGCGGAACTTTGCGGCTTCTCCGTTCAGGCGTGAAATTTCTGTTTTCACGGCTGATGTCATCTCTGCTCCGTTTTCTAACTTACCTAACGCTTCGTACAATTCTGCCAATGTCATAATAAGTACCTCCTGTGTACCTTGAAAATAATGGGTTCCTGCCCCAACAAAAAAGACCGTTCTTTAACGCCTGCGGACGGGCTCCTGTCCCGTGGAAAGGCAATATAAAAAGCACCCTTTCGAGTGCTTATTAACACACTAAAACCACACCTTTCTATCCATGCTTGACTTATTCAACCCCTTCTTATATACTAAATATAGTAAAGAAGTCTTAGAACCTTTGCCCTTTATCTGGCGGGGGGGCTAAGGCTTCTTTACTTATTTTCTATTGCAAAAATTAATTTTCCCCTACTGATTATCAACACTCGTATACCCATTCTTTGACTTCTTGTTAGACGATTGACCGCCGATATCTGCAATTTTGTCAAATCAAGTGTTTCCCCAATATAATCTAAAATAACACCACCAGGATTATCTCCTATCTGTTTCAATCCATGTCGAATTGCGCTATCTGCCGCCTTTTCTGTAGAAATGCTTTTTAAATCCCAATATTTACCATTCCACAAATAGTCCGGCGTCTTTTGTTTTTCCTTATTCTTGGCTGTCAGTAACTTAATATTCCCACCAATATTCTCGTGTATCCATTGTGCCATTTTTACTTCATCTTTATTCTTATTGATATCATAATTTTTATCATATGTAAGCTTTCCAATGGAGGGCTTTTTTATATTCACATATTTATCAGTGATGTTCTCGATAGGGCTTTTAGAAGATTTCGTAACTTTATGAAACCTGCTTTTCATGTACTCATTGCTGTATCCTCTCGCTTTTTCTGTCCAATTCCCGCGTCTTAGTACTTCAAGCCGGCCGTATACTCCAAGCAACCTCTCTTGGTCGTATTTCCCCAGCGTTTTTATATACGTTATACCGCCTTTCTCTATTTGCTCTTTTTCTTTGCCTTGTAAAAGTTTTGAACCTTCCATGACCGGTCTTAAGTGACACATGCAATTCGGATGAACCGGCAGTGTCGGCACTTTGTCTTTAGGAAATATTCCCTTTCCCATTCCGTATAAATCGGCATTGGCATATAGATCACATATGTCACAAAATGGATGTCCGGTCGACAGCTTCCATTGGAACGCCACGCAGTCCCCGTCGTTTTCCCATTTTGCCATCGCTCCGTCTCCGTAAGCTCTCGCAAGCTCCGTTCTCGCTATTCTCCTTGCAAAGTACCGTGTGCGCTCTTGTGTTGCTACATAAACAGCCTTGTTTATCTTCTTTTCATTCCCTGTTTCTATCGCCTCTTTGATTTTCCCGTAAGCAATCTTCATGCCCTGCACGTTCACTCTTTTGAGTTGTCTTTCTACGTCTCTTAGTGCTTTTCGGAATTCCCGTCCTTTATAATCGGTAAGTCTTCCTATTTCCGATAATTTTTTCATGAATTCGGGGATATCCTGCGTAGGAAGCACATGTCCATAACCGTATCCGTCAAAAAGAGCCAGTGCCGTTTTTTGCACTGACTTTCCCTTTTTAATCGCTTCTGCTATGATGCTTGCCGCCTGCGCGGTGATTTCTTTACCGCCTTTTGTCGTTCGCTCGGATAGTGTTAAGTTGTCCGGGGACCACACCATTGACAAAGCATCGTGAATTGCAGTTATCGGCATTTCTTCGCCAGCGCCGCGTTTCATTTCTTCTTCTAATTGCTTTTGGAGTTCTTTTTCCAATGTACTCCGCTTGTGATAGCTTCTGACACTTCCTCGATGATTTTGTCGTAAGTTTCCGGCGGTATATTAGGCATGTAGGCCTCGAGTACTCGTTTTAAAACTTCCTGTTTGTATGCCACGCTTTCAAAGCCCAGCTCGAGAGCTGCCGTCGCATTGGCGAGTGAATCGACAACATCGTTAATTTTGAAATCTCTCGGATATTCGCAATTGTAGTTCACTTTTTCCCCGGACCATTTCTCGAATAGAGCGATGATTGCTTCGTCCGCGTTTTCGCAGCGGACGGCGAAATCGACCAGTTTTTTGTTTGTCTTTTCAAAATCCCATTGCTTAGCCACTCCGGATTTTGTCTGATCGCTTCTTACGCCAATCACCGAATCCAGTCCGGACATCCGGAACATTTCTTTTATGATTCGATCCATTTGGTCCGTCAGCATTTCCGCCGGTGATGACGGCGGCGCTATGAAATCAGGAGTATGGGACGCATCGGACGGAAAAACGAGAGCGTTGTTTGTGCCGACCGTCACTTCCCCGCTCCCGTCGTCCGGCATGGTTAGAATGCTAAATGCCTGGTCTCTCAGCATTTGTGTGTGCCAGCTGCAGAGTTGGTATAAAAAATAGTTAGCCTGCGCCACGGAGAGGTATTCGGACGGCGGTTTGATTATTTTCTTATCCGTATTTCTTGCCAACCACTGCACGACGGGAACGCACCCCATATTATGGGTGTCTGTAATTTTTTCGTCGCCGCTTCCGATAGACCATGTATCTTGTGTCCAAGTGTAGATTTCGGATGCTTTTGAATTTGCCCCGTTCTGAATCTCTTCTCTATACTGGAACATAACTAATCGCCCGTATTTGTCGATTTCCCAGTCGATGATTTGCTCCGGAGTCACCAATTTCAGGAACGGCAGGTCCCTATTCTCTATCGCATCGCCCAGTATTTCCTTTTTTTCGTTGCTGTTATCGACCACAACGTACACAGCCCCGTAAAGTTTCGCCTGCAAGGCCGCTGATTTGCAAAAGTCCTGATAATCTGTTCCCGTACGGTCGCAGTCGTCTAAAAATCTCTGAAACATATCGGAGTCGTTGTACTCTCTCTTGATATCATTTTTAAATATCGGATCCACCGCTGCGTTCACGATTGGTCCTGTGTAATTGAGATAATATGCGAGCCCCTGCCTGTCCATATAGTTCGGCATTTCCTCTCGCGGATGCCGTCTGAGTCCCTTCCCGCCTTCAAAAAGTCCGATTCCGTAATATGCATCGGTTAATAATTTGTTTCTGTCCATTTCCCACCTCGTTAATATAAACCGCTTCGAACGGCTTTCACCTTAAATCTTGCAGGCATTACGGTTTCTAATCCGTATCTTGCGGCGTCTATCGCGTGATTGTTTTTATCCGGATAAGATGATATATACTGCCCATCTCTCGTTTGCTCATACTCGTATGTCACAAATTCGCGATATGCATTCGGGCAGCGATTCTTGTCTATATAAATATTGGATAGCCCTTGCAACCATTTGATGCCGAAGTCCACGCTGTCAGGGCCTTTTTTTGCTGCAATGACTTTCAGTCCCAGCTCATTGAGTTCTCTGATAGACTTCGGTTCTGCGCTGTCTGCCCGGATAAGGGCCGTGTCTGTTATTTTTTCCTTTATCTTTCCGGCGGCTTGCCGGTTCGTCAACTTCGGTTGGTATATTTCATCAAAGATATATAAATCCTCTCTCTTGCTGTCGTAATACATAGACAAGAACGACAATGGATCCACTGCAAAACCGAAGTCAAGGCCATAATATCGCTTATCAAATTGATAAATTTCTTTAGATGATAAGGAAATATCTTTCACATTCTCGAAAACAGCACCGCCGGTCCCTGTAATCTCTCCGAGATACTCATGACGATACGCTGTTTCGTTTTTCCTTTTCAGTTTTTCCGCTTCATAGATAAACTGTTCTCCGAGCCAGTCCGGATTGACATCTAAATAGTTTGAAATGTGTATTAATCGGTCCAGTTCATCGGTCATCATCTCTTCATTTACCCAACTTTGCGCAGATTTCGGCGGATTATACGAAGCAAAGCACCAAAACTTGGAACCGCCACGCATGAGTGACTGATTCAGATTGCGGATTTCTTCCATTCCGCTAAACTGATCTAATTCTTCATACCACACAATTCCGACATAGCCGAACGGTAATTTGATAGACTTGATTTTTGCCTTATCATCGACACCGAAGAATAAAATCTTTTGTCCGGTGGCTTTTCTTGTGATTTCCATCGGACTGATGGTCATCTTCCATTTATCCGATATATGCAAAGTATCCAGCGCCCATTCCATTTGCGAATATACGGAATTTCGCAAGGTGTTACCGACTTTTCGCATAATCACCGCGTGGCATTCCGGATTTTGCATAAGCAGCAACAATATTTCCAGCGAGATATAAGATGACTTCGTACTGCCGCGCCCGCCGGCTAAAACATAATGGGTATGATTGTTCTTTTTCACATCTTGGTGGACGGAAAAGAACGGCGGTGCGATTTGATTCGAGAGTTTAATTTGTATCATCAATAATTTGCACTCCCTCATCGTCACTTTTACTGTCTGTAGTATCAAAGAGGCGATGACGTTTACCCATCAGTTCAAGTGCTTTTAACTGGTCCCGGACGGATAAATGTTTTTGTACAATCCTGGCTTCACTGCACCCGTCACCTACGCCCTCTACCACAATCACTTCTTCTTTAAGCTCGCCTCTGCCCGCTTTAGATAATCTATACTCGACTTCTTCGGCCGTCATTATCCCCTTTTTGAAATACTTTGCCCGAAGATCTTTAATGTAATTTCGGACATCAACATATGTCAACAGCCGTTGTCCCAAACTTCGTGCCGTTTTTTTGCTGTATCCTGCTCGTATAGCCGCTTGTGTTGCGTTCAAATCTATTAAATATTCCACGCAAAACTTTTTCTGCTTAGGTGTCACGTCATCACCTCCTTTCGGGCAATAAAAAACCGCCCTTTTCGGACGGCTGTAATTTACAGAACCTGCGCACATTTTTGTACACAGGCTCATAACTAAGGAGGAAAATATTTCTCAATATTTTCACACTACCATAATAACACCTTTTTTAGTGACATTTAATGACATTTAGTGACATCTTTTCAAGAATTTGTAACCCCTCCCCATGCAGGCGGTATACATGTCTCAAAGCATAGCCCGTGTCTACTGCTATTTGTTCCCATGAATGCGTGAGTATGTAGTATCTATATAAAACGCATCTGATATTTTCATCCTCCACTTTGCTGATTAAAAATCTCGCTTTATTTCGCCGGTCTATCAATTCATCCCAAGCGGCATTAACCTTTGCTGCCTGCTGTTCTATTTTGGCTACAATTTCATCAAGAGTAACCAAATGATTTGCTTGTATTTTGTCTCCCAGCCGGGGGCTTGATATGCTGTATGCCCTACGCCTGAGATCTTCCAGTTCCTGTTCATATGCCCTAAGAAGATTATCCTGACTTCTAACTGACCTCAAGAATTCTTTAACCGTCATCTTTCCTCCTCCTTCTCCAGTAGTAATTTAATCGCACTCATCATAGCCTCCTGCCCGTTTTCTTTTCGTTTCAATGCATTCATGACCATTTCGTCTATTGTCCCTTTTGCTATCAGATGATGAATAATTACCGGCTCTTTTTGTCCCTGTCTGTCCAATCTCGCATTGGCTTGTTGATACTGTTCTAAACTCCAAGTTAGCCCATACCACACGATAATATGACCACCCGCCTGAAGATTAAGACCATATCCGGCACTTGCAGGATGCGCTATCAGCATTTCTGTCTTTCCTGCATTCCACGCCCTGACGTCATCTGCCGATTTCAGCTCTTTCGCATTTTTGAATATCTCTAAGATCCTCGACTTGTCATGTTTAAAATTATAAAAAACTAAAATCGGATTTCCCGCATTTGCTTCGACTATCTCTTTCAACGCATTGAGTTTTGCGGAATGCACCGGGATAGCTTTTTTATCCTCATCGTAAACAGCTCCATTTGCTAACTGAAGCAGTTTATTACTGACTGCCGCGGCGGACAAAGCTGTTATTTTTTCGCCTTTCAGTTCTGTTACATATTCCCGTTCAAGCTCCCGATACACTTTCTGCGCTTTTGGTTCTAAAACTATCGGAACCGTAACCGGCGGAAATTTATCAGGCATCGTCTTATAATCTTCCGCTTTCAAGCTAATACAGATATCCGATATTCTGTCATATATTTCAGATTCTGCCTCAGGACTTCTGATTTTGTAACTAAATACCATCTGACTGTTTCTTTTATCAGGCACAAAATAATTGTTTCGGTATTCCGTCATGGTTCGGCCAAGTCTTTTTCCGCCATCCATTAGATATAATTGGGCCCACAGGTCTATTAATCCGTTTGGTCTCGGTGTCCCCGTAAGTAAAACTATTTTCTTAAAGCAAGTTCTAACTTTTCGCAAGGCTTTCCATCGTTTCGTACCGGAATCCTTGAAACTGGTACTTTCGTCGATGATAAGCATATCGAAATCAGGTTTATAGTGCAGAAACTCAAGCAGCCATACAACGTTTTCTCTATTGATAATATATATATCCGCTTTACGGCCCAAAGCCTGTATCCGTTGCTCTGCTGTACCCAGGACTGCGGAAAAGGTAAGAGGTTTGAAGCAATCCCACTTTTCCGCTTCTTCTTGCCAAGTAGCCTCGGCCACTTTCTTTGGCGCTATAATCAGCACTTTATTTATCGATAATTCGTCAAACATCGCTTGATTTATGGCGGATAACGCTGTGGAAGTCTTTCCCAATCCCATATCCAGGAATACTCCCGTTCCGGTGTTATTGAGTATGTGATTGATAACGGCTTTTTGATACTCATGAGGTACATATTTCATCGCATCAAGCTCCTTATAAATCCCTCTACTGACTTAAAATTATCCAAAACAGCAACCCGACAACCTAACAGATACAACAGCCGAATTACAACTCTCTGTATTCGTCTTGGTTTTTCCCCCGGCGCTTTTAATTCCGCAAATCCTATTTTTCCATTAGGCAGAAGTACAATTCTATCCGGTACGCCTGCCATCCCCGGACTGATAAATTTAAGACAAAATCCGTGTCGTCTTTGCACTTCTGACTTCAAATATTTTTCTATTGCATATTCTTTCATTTTTACCTCATGTTTATACATTTTGTCATTCTGACTTTAGTGTAAACAAAGTGAACGAATTTCAGGGTCCCTATATATATATTCGAATTATAGGATTATAGAATATTTATATACGCTATACACCCCTATATTTCTATATTTCAATAATTCTCTATAGAATAATCGTTTACTTTGTTCTCTTTATCGGTTTTCGTCAGATTTTATCTAACATATAAGCGTAAACGAACTTTAAAAACTTCGTTCTCTTTCGTTCACACTGTTTACGTTTTTTCTATAATCTTTATAAATCAATTTATATGTCATTTGTTCGTTTACATCGTTTACATCGTTTACACCGTTTACACTATTTAGATCCTCCAGACCGTATAAACGCCCTTTGCACTCCGTATATTTTTCCAAAACGCAGATTGCGCCCCTGCTTATATACCTCCCACCCTTTCAATTGTTGTAAGATGCCATTTATCTCCCGCGCGTCGGTATTCCGGAACCCTTGACGATTTCCTTCAAAAACTTCACACCATAATTCCAGTGCGCAGACCCTGTCTCGTATTACGGTACCCTCGGGGTATCCGTCCTCACCATGATGCTTCAGATAATCGCGCCGGTCATAAATATCCATGTCCTTCCAGTTTTCGGGCAATTTCGTATCTAAATATTCTAAAACCAGTCCTAATTTCTCTCCGCCCTCGGTATGGGCTTCCTGAAGTTCTCTTGCAGTTTTTTCTGATTCTGACGGCAAATAAAGAGCATTGTCTGCTTCGTACATTGCATTAACCTCTGCCCACACTTGATCAATGTAAGCTCCGTCTAAATCGGACAACGGTCGAACGGCTTTCCCTTGACAGAAAATAGGCAAAAATCTGCGCCCGCCGGTTCTGTCCTTAAGAAAAATACTGTCGTTCGTTGTTGCTGCAAAAACACACTGTCTGGGATATTCTTCTGTCCGCCTGCCATAAGGCGCCCGGAACTTATCTGTCTGCCTGCTGATAAAAGCTTTAATCATGTCGTTATCGGCTTTTGTAGATGCCTGCATCTCTGATAATTCGACAATCCAACTGCCCTGCAATTGTTCCATCGCTTCTTTTCCTTGAAAGCTGACAACGCTGTCATTAAACCACTGACCTCCTAATTTACTTAGGATAGTACTCTTCCCTATTCCCTGCGGACCACTGAGTACAATGCAGGAATCATACTTAATTCCCGGCACTCTCACTCTCGCTACGGCAGCTTTAAGCCAAGTTCTTGTCACGTCCATCACGTATTGCGAATCTTCGGCACGTAAAAAATCAATAAACAACCGTTCTGCCCGTTTAACTCCGTCCCACTTCAAGCTGTCAAGATAGTCTTGTATGGGGTGTATACTGTGTGTGCGCATGACCTCTACTAAAGCATCATCTATAACCTGTCTTGCTGATAAATCGTAATAGTAAGAAAGGTAGTTACGCAGGCAAGCATCATCGCTGTCACGCCAAATACGGTCGCGGCCAACTTTACGCCACGGAAGATTTTTTCTGACGGTAAGTCTTTGTGCAAAAGTGTCTAAGCCAAATGTGTTTTTAAGCTGCGGATCGTTTTCCAAAATAAGAATGAAATTACCGGCCACAGGGAGTATAGGAGCGTGCTTCCCTTGTCCCCGTGTCAGCTTGGACATCCAGTCCATATCAATGTCTTCGGCTTGTAATCCCGATTCCTCGAAACTCTTTTTTATCTCTTCCGATTGTTCGGCACTTAATATGCGTCTTGTAGCTTCATCTTCTCCCGCCAATTTAATCATGGCCATATAAGATGGCATTTTAACTGTTGGTGTACCTTCGGTTGCGTTTTCGTCAAGAATACCGAATTTATGAATTCTGACAAGGTCGAAAGCGTTGCAGAGCTTTCCTCCGGCGGGGTCTGTTGAATGGTGAGAATAAGCAAATTTATTATCATAAACAACAAGTCCCGCACTTGTACTGCCCTTTACGTATGTATACCGCCCCTCTATGTCGCAGGCAGTGTAAACATCATCTAAAAATATTTTAATAGCGTCTTCAATCGTATGGGCCCGACAAAAAGCTCCGATAAGCCCCGGCTTTGTTAGCGGGTCTCCCTGCCTTTTTGCAGTAGTCGTTGTAATTCCCGCTTCTTTCTGCGATGTTGGCCAGAGTGACGTATCCCGCCAATCTTCATATCGGCCCAATACATTATCCGCATCAAGGATTGGGCCGTCATTGTACCGGAAAATATATTCGCCGTCCTGTGGTGTACTTGGCCAATACATAAGTCTTTCCGGTTCATAGGTTGTGGGATCCATCGCATCGATGTTGATGTCTTTGGCCAAAAGCCGTGCAATCGCTTTATATTCATCGGCAGTTACTGCCCTGTTAAGTGGAATGAGTACGCGGTAACGGGGAGCAGCGGCGGTGTGGCTGTGTGTTGTGTATAATCCCCACGCAGTGTTTCCCATGCCGAGATCCAAATCAGTCAGGAAGTCACCATCGGGGCCATCAGCGTCCAGACAGACGACCTGCCGGTACTCTACGTTTTGCTTGAGACGGTGACCATTTTTGAGATAACCGCAGACAAAGCCGCCGACATCTTTACGATTATCCCTGTCGGCCTTTTTCATCTTCTTGTACTCGGCCACGGTCTCGCCGGTCACGGCCGGTTTAGACAGCCTCTCAAGCAGATGCGCCCATGTTGTTTTCGTATGTTTCCATTTTTTAGCAAAGCGCTGCGGCGCCGAAGCTGTGGTAAATTCGATATCATACTGCAGCTGTAAATCCATTTTCCTGTCGCACCTCCGTCTCCTTTCTGACATCGGCTGTAGATATTTTTAATTTCTTCGCCTTTGCCCATTTTAGAAGAGTGGCATTCAATTCGATATCTGTTGCTACGATTCGATTATCTGCCAATTTTGCCTGTACAATCTGATGATTTCGTAATTCTATACACATAACCGGTTTACGGTTTTTAAAGGCCGCCACAATGCGGATTTCTCCTTTTAACAATCGGTCTCTGTAAGTTCCTACGCAATTGTGCATAGCATTTCCTAAATGGATTAATTGATCTGTATCCGGCGGCAGCGAAAACACTAAATCATCCACTTTGCCGGTCAATAAAAAATCTGCTTTCGGCCGATATTTAATGCGGATGTTTTTATGATTCTGCAAGTATTTCAGTTTATAGAGCGTATTGTGAATATCCCGGCCACGCGGTCTCATGTGTATGAATTTGTATATTAAGTCCTTTTGCAGGCCTTTATAAATCAAATAGATGTCGACCAGTTCAAACTTGCTTTCAGTTCTCAGCAAATTCAAGGCGCAGGGTTCCCCGCGCAAATGTTTGATAAGACGAAGAGACTGCATAATTCGTGTGAGAACCATTCTGTCGCAGTATTCTTTCTTGTAATACGCTGTCAACTTGTCTATGAGTTCATATTTATTGGATATTTCATGAAAAACAGGCCATGCTTTCTTGATAATCGGGAATGCCGAAAAAGAGCAGCCGGCAAGTCTTTTATCTAATCCTTTTTTGTCCGGAAGATGATATGCGTCTTTAACAGCACGCAAAAATGTCTTGCGGCCGCCATCGTTCATGATTTGCATTAAAGGATCTTTGACATCAATGCAATGTTTGTAATCATCGGTCTTTAAATTGCGGGCATCCGGATACATCATTCTCCACGCCATGTTTGAAAAGCCGTCGTTAAGCGCACCGCCAGTTTGCATATTTGTGGCAGTATAGGCCGATTTCACCTTATATCCTACGGATTCAGACAGTTTCTTTTCAAAAAGATGAACTATATCCAAATAGAACGCATCCAGTGATTTTCTCTCTTCAAAATGAATACTGCTTGCTAAATTTAAGTAATTTAAAGGTGTGCGCCTGATATCGATTTTTGTGCCATCGTTTTTTATTTGGCTTTCCGTGAGACTGAAAGGCCAAAGCTCCTTTGTACTTTTCTTACGTTTCTCAAAAGTCGCAAAGTAGGTTTTTCCGGCTTTAAAATCAAATCGTATACTGTATTTTTTATATTTATGAAGTTCTACATCTACAGGCCCTGTAATTTCAGCATTTATCGTGTGAATAATTACATCTAAAAAATTCTTATATTCCTTGAGCTGAAGAATGATTTTATAGGGAACCTGAGCATAGTTATCTTCTGCATCGGGATAATCGTACCAAGGAGTGTCATAAGTATTTTTGGCTAATGCCTTTCCGCATTTAGGACAGATATAATAACTGCCGTCATCGGCAACGCTTCCCATACAATTGCGCAATTTCCACCGGCAGGTAAATGCATGCCCGCAGGAGGTGTGAATTTGCAGCACTTCCCGATCCTTATATGTCGGGTACCCTACGAGTTTATTCCCATCAAAGTATTGTCTTATTACTTCAAACAGCTTTTCATTTCTATATGTATTAATCCGTTTCATAGCAGGCCTCAAAACAAATCATCTAAATCATCTGCTACAGGAGTTTTCTCAGTAGCCGGCGGGCAAGATTCTACAACGGGTTCTTCTTTCTTTTTAGCAGGTGCCTTTCTGCGTTTCGGTTTTTCTTCTTTCTTCGGTTCCTCTTTCTTGACTTCCTTCTTTGGCTCGGTTGCCTCTATGGCTTCAACGATAATTTGAGATGCGTCCAAACAATCTTTACAGTAGTTTTTTGCTTTTTCTATCTCTTCTTTCCTTTTAGCCAACACTTCAGCATCCAGTGTTTCTGCCCATTTATCCAGTACTTCAATGCCTGCTTTCGCGATTTTGACTTGCTGCTCCATTTGTGATTTGTTCATTTTTAGTACCTCAATCTTTCATATAATACTGACCCTCGAAGCCGTCTGCCGTTTTTATCAGTCCGGTCTCCCAAGGTTCGTTTTTTGACATAATTTCCGTAATTTCTGCCAGACTGCCTTTGCCGTCCGGGACTTCCATAACAACTTCATCGTGGATGTGCATAATGATTTTATAGCCTGCTTCTTTGAGCCTCAGCATAGCAGCTGCCAAACAATCGCGGGCTATAGCTTGTACAATGTTTTCCACCAATTTGCCACCGTAGGTTTCCAATTTCCCCCATTTCCGGCTGCCTTGTTCCATACCTTGATACAAAATAGATTCTCCCCCGAATCGGTTTTCTCCTATCTCGGGTTTTATATAGACAAGATGTCTGCCTGATGGAAGTTCGATAAACAAGGCTCCATGCTTTCTTTTAAATGCGAGCGAACCTTGCTTGATTTTGACTGTACCGCCGGTTTTGATTGCATTTTTAGCTGCGTTGTCTACATCCCACCAAAGTTTCGTAATTGCCGGAGAAGCATCGCGCCACTTAACTACAATTTCTTGCAACTCTGTATCAGACAGTCCCATTTTATCGGCACCCATTTGTTTTAAAGCGCCGACAGAACCGCCGTAGCCGAGTGCCAGTTCCGCAATCTTTCCCTTCTGACGTAAATGACCATTTACACCGTGCTTGACCACGGGAACGCCGAACATGGCCGAAGCGGAAGCACAATAGATATCCCCGCCTTCCGCAAATACGTCTTGCCGCCATTTCTCCCCTGCCAGCCAAGCTATAACACGGGCCTCGATAGCAGAAAAGTCATCAACAATAAACCGATATCCCGGAGTTGCCGTGATTGCCGTCCGGACGAGTTGTGATAGCGTATCCGGCACGTTTTCATAGCAAAGTTCCATCATTTCGAGATCCCCGTTTTTTACAAAAGCACGGGCTATATCCAGCTCTTTGGATTCCATGTTATTTCTCGGTAGATTGTGTAACTGTACAATCCGTCCGGCCCATCTTCCTGTCCGCATCGCGCCATAGAACTGAAACATACCATGTACACGCCCGTCGGAAGTCAGTGCTTGCTGCATAGCCTCATACTTTTTGATAGATGTCTTCCCAAGCTGTTGCCTCATTCTAAGCATTTTTCTGACATCTTCCGGAATGTCTTTCTTCAAGAGTTCTGCAATCGCTTTTTTATCGATAGATTCGACGGTCTCCCCAAGCCTGTCTTCTACCCATCTTTTTAGCTGACCGGGACTGTTCGGATTCTCAAGTCCGGTCAATTCTTTTGCCTTTGCAAGCAGTTCTTTCTGCTGTTCCCTGTTCATCCGAATCGCATTATTGACCAGTTTTTCGTTGATACGCGCACCGCGGCTGTTAATCTCTTGATCCATAAGCCAGTATTTGTGTTCAATTTCCGGCGGTTTCAAGTCGATTAATTTTTTTCTGATTTCTTTTTCCACCACCACGTCTTGGCGGTTATACTCGATATACGTTTCCCAAGCTTCCGGGTTATGCTCCGGAAGATTTCTTGTCCGTCCGCCATTTGTTTTTGTCGGTCGGCAAGGCTTGGAAAAGTAATTAATCAGTGCTTTACCGCGAGTGTCTTTTTGTTTATCGTCCGCCAGTTTCAGAATCTTGGCCACGTTGGCCAAACCTGTCGGTAGTGAATTATATAAAGCCAATATACTGGTACACTCCCATTGCTCCGCGGGCATATCGGGATAAAACTTTTTAAGACAGGTAATTTCAAAATTCGCATTAAACGCCGTTTTAGTAACAGCACCATTGAAAAGAGCCTGCAACACTCGTGCAGGCATCTTCTCTTTGGTTAGATCCGCTACCTGCACAGGCTCATCGTCGAAACTGTATCCGAGCAACAAGATTTCGAATTGCGGCGTATCTACATACTTGTAGACACCGTATTTGATATCGTTGTCGCTGTAAGTTTCTAAGTCAATTGCCAGTGTAGCCATAGCGTTTACTCCTTAAAAAATATCATCGTCATCGTCATCGTTTATAAGGCTGCTATCAAAGTCTTTTGCAGAAACGCCTCCTCCGGAAAGCGGTTCGCCGTCTTTAATTTTTTTAAGGCCGTTAAGACCTACGCCAACGCCTCTGTTACCACCTTGGTTATATACAAAGAGGGATAGTACGGCCTGACAATAGCAGCCACTATATATTTCCGATTTATCCATAAGCATTTCTCCGTCGCTATCGAGAATCTTAGGCGGATATTCTTCAGAAGCTTTAGCGTTTAAAAAATAATGTCCCGCATAATTAGGGTCCCCCTCTTTCTCCTTATCTCCATCACGGAGCGGTAAATCTAAATCTTTCCCTTTTGTCCCAAGGATTTTCTTTGCCTCCTCGTCATTGATAAGATCTTTAATCTTTGACTTCAAACGGGAAACGGTTTTTGTATCGCTCTTTTTAATCAAAAGACTTGCTGAATAACGCATGCGTTTACTGAGGTCTTCCTTCGGTGTCCAAACGTTTGCATAAGACAATCTGACTAATCCGGTTACAAATCTAATACTTTTCATGATAATTTTTTCCTTTCTTTTTATAAAAGACTTTCGTCAAAATCATTTTTAATATTGCAATCTATAGCTTTGCGCTTGTCTTTTTCAGAAACCAGTGTCGGTTTTCCCGGCGGCTTTTCAATGACACCGGACAACAGTTCACTGAAAGTTTTCTTTCCGCAAAGTTTCTCGAGATCCGTAATAGACCGTAGTGCTTGAGGCTTGTAGATATCATCGGGGTTGTATCCTGCCTTCACAAGAATATTTACTGCTTTCGAATCGTCGGTAATTTTCCGGTTACTTCGCCCTTCGACCAGTTTCATTCCCGGCCAGCTATATCCGTCAAGAGCTTTCCCGAGAGCATATGCTTCCAGTCCGTCAAGCCATGTTTTAATTCCTTTAGCCCGTAGCAAGATATCTGAAATTTCAAAATCTTCGAGTTCCGGTGCTTGCAAATCCTCTTTAATGTTTTTCAATTCATACTCTGCATGCGCCCGGCAAGTATGTCTTGCTTTACAAAACCTGCAATGCGCGCCTGCGCAGAATTCACCTTTACCGGCAAAAGCGATTTTTGCTTTCTCTTTGACTTCTTCGCCCCAAGCCAGTAAATCTTCTACGGAAATAGTTTCGGTAGAAATGCTATCTAACCGCGGCTGTACAATCGTCATTCTGACTTCTTCAGCTCCGTAGAGATACCCGTATGCATCGAACATGCCCAGCGCATACAATCTCATTTGACTGTTATTGATTGCAGATACAGGCACGCCTTTTCCATATTTCAAATCTATGATTTCAAGGAATTCGTCTGAAATAATGACCATATCTCCGGTTCCGAATCCTTCAGGTACCCAGTTTGAAAAATCAAGGCGTTGTTCTACCTTGATTTGCGAATCTTTCGAGATTTGCCGTGCGCCGTTTATTTTTTCAATACAGACATCTACATAACGCTGAACGGCTTCCTGCATTTCTGCATTTTCCGGATATTCTACCTGCGATGTTCCGTTTTTCAAGAAGCCTGTTAGCGTTTTTTCCGCCAGCGCATGCGCTTCTGTGCCTTCCTCTGCATAGGGACTTGTTGTATCTTCAAAATTTCTTTCAAGCCTTGCAGAAGGCGTACACATCAGCCACCGATGACTGGCAGAAGCACTTAACACTGCGTGAGCCATCAGATTTGTACCATTGCTTTAAATTCAGGCAAATCGGCAGGTTTCAATTCCGTGACTTTCGCAACGCCTTTTGTATTTAGGAATTTTTTTATATTTTCTTTGCCATCCGGAACTTTATGTATGTAATCGGCGCAAAGACTTCTTAATTCTGTTTTTTGATCATCTGTTAATTCTTCAGGCGTTGTTACTTTTTCAACTTCAGGCTTGGGTTCTTCTTTTACGGCTTTAGTTTCTTCTTTTACGGTTTTAGTTTCTTCTTTTACTGCCTCCTCCGGCACTTCCTGTTTTACCGGCGTCTCTTTTTTCTTTGCCTTTGCCGTGGTATCTTCTTTTTGTTTTTCGTCATTCAGAAATTCTTTCATCTGTTTTTTCAAATCTGCTATACTCGTTGCTTCCATTTCAATTTTGACCATTTTATTCTCTCCTTCAGCTGTGATATAATTTAATAAAGGCTATTTGCTTTTGCCGTTCGACTGTTCCAGCAGTGGACGGCTTTTTACTTGTCTGCACAATCAATTGACACCACCGCCTTTCGTTACAACGCTTCCATTAAAAGCCTAATTTCTTTTCCTACAAGCAAACGTTTTGTAAAATTCTCTTGTTCTCTGAAATCTTCCAGATAGATAGCGACCATTTCTTCATAGACACGCTGTCTTGACGTCGGGAATATATCGCTGTCATCTTTATAATCTCTTAAAATCGTCAAAGGCTCCCCGTCGCCATAATTAATGTATCCGTACATTTTTAACCTGTACTTTGTCGATCGAATCAGTTGGTCATTCCAGCCAAGAGCTGCCCGTAGTTCAGGATTTGTCATATCCGGATTATCTTTCAAAAGCAGGTACATCTTCTTAATGTTAGTCATGATCTTTTTATATAAACCTCCTTTTATATGAATCGCAGGTCGTCACCATCGAAAGTGAAAACCGGTAAACCTTTTACTTTTGCCGCAATATACTCTGCCCTGCATCCCGCTGAGGTTTCCCACCGCCCCGCTAATACGAGAGCGTCACACCGGAGAAGCAAGCTTACGCAGTTGCTGATTGCTTCTACTTGACCCGTCAGCTCGTAATTCAGGTAGCCCCAGTTGTGGATTGGTGACACTAAAGTATGCCGGGGCAACAGCTTTCGCAGTTTTGACAGATGGATTTCTGCACGGCTGACATTATCCAAATCTCCTCCAAAGGGGTGCGCCACATATAGCACAACGTACTTATTAATGATTGGTTTCATAGCCGGATTCATCTTTTTATATAAACCTCCTTATATCGCCGACCGAATTGAATGGCGGCTTCATAATCTTCCATAAAAATATCTATGCAGTTATCTATCCCGCAGCGGTCATTGACTATATACTCCACGCCATCGATAACAACGACTGTACCGAAAGGAAGAAAATTACACGCTACCCCGCCAACGCGGACTGTTTCGCCTGTTGCGGTGATAGTTCCGCAATCATAAGGCGTGTATGCACTGCATTCGGAAACAATCCATTCCGCCTGTACGGGCAATATGCTTGCCATACCGATTAAAAAAGCAATTATGAGCTTTCTCCTCATTACGTCACCGCCTTTACCCGGATAATAATTTCCTCTCCCGGTTGTAAACTGCCGGGATCAGATATGTGATTTTCTTTCATCGTGCTGTATACCAATTCCTGTAGATTATCTTTGTCGCTTGCTACTTTGGCACAAACATCCCAAAGCGTATCTCCGGCTGTAATTTCTTTTCTGTACTCGACAAGCTTGTCGCCGGTTGAACTTGCGACTACGCCTATCGACAAAGTAATAAGAACCGCTACTGCCGTTACCTGCACTTTATTCATGCCATTCTCCTTTTTTTAATGACAATATCTGCAACTTGTGAACTGTGTGTTTTCATTCCGATTCTTAACTTGGCACGGTTCGTCGCCCACTCTTCTAATGCCCGGTAAGTAGATATCTTTTTACTTCCGACGGCAAACACAGGGAATGTAGGGTCGTTTTCTGCATAATCCCGCACTTGCTTTGTTCCGATATGCAGTATCTCTGCTATTTCATCCGGAACAAGTCCTATCTTTTCCATTTCATTCACCTCTTTTATTCTTCTTAATTAATCCGCGCTCCTTTATAATGAAAATGAAAGGAGGTGAATTATATGATTGACGAACAAAAAATTCGTTCGGAAATTTACACGGCTATGACTGCCGGCTTTGCACTTGATTCCATGCTTCCTGATTCTTCTGACCAAGAGAAAATCGTTTCTATTTCTCTGCTTCCGATTTCCGAATAAGAATCAAATCATTACTATCTCTGCTGATAGCAAATGCGAGGTTGTGTATTGCTAATAAATATTCTTTCTTTGCTTCTTCCATTTTTCTTGTTAATTCTTCAATTTCCTTGTTTTCAAATTTAAATTCCATTTGTTCTCACCTCTCTTTCTGCTGTTCCCTATACGTGCTTAATATCGACAAAATCAAACTCGTAAGCGTCAGTCCTCTTTCCGATCCCTTTGCGCTACTTACGCGCTCTGCTTATAATCTTGATAGGAATCATATTGTTAATTGAAAGGATGGCTATTATTATGGAAGAACTTACCACTGTTGCTGTATCTGCAATTACCAGCTTGTTATTCTCGAAAGGTGCTTCCGCCCCCGCCCACACAATCGATTTGCTTTGGAAAGCCACGCTGGGGCGATGGGATCAAGATTTACAAAAATATATTGACCGCAGAGACTCTAACATTCAGAAATATGCTGATAGTATTACCGAAGAAGTAGATAAAATACCCGTTAAAAACCTTACCGATGATCCCGACATAAGTATTCTCGGCCCCGCACTGGAAGCCTCAAAGTACTATATCGAGAAAGAAATTCCCCGAAGAATGTTTGCCAAGCTGATTGCAGCCTCTATGGATAAGAGAAAAGAAGGCTTAGTTCATCATTCTTTTGTGGAAATCATCAAAGAAATGAGTCCAAATGACGCGTTCATACTTTCCCAAATGACCAATCCTACCACCTTGCTATATTGTCTTATAAAGCGGTCTGATAATAGAGAGTATTCCGAACTTATTAGCGATATATATCTTTCGGATGCCATCCCTGAAGTTCATCGTGAGAATTGCCTGTCTATAAGTAATTTGGAGCGACTCGGTCTTCTTTACATCCCAACCAGAAATATGGGGAATATAATAATGCATGGCGAACAGAAAGATGCTCTGGAAAGATTCAAAAATACAAAATTTTGCAAGGAATTGGATTTTGATTGTAGCAATCCATCCTATGAATTCCGCCATCTTAATTGCTAACCACCCTGCGGCAGTGATGTTGATAAATATAGTTATCAGCATGGCTGCCGTTATATATATAAATATTTCCACCTGCCTCACCTCTCTTTCTTAGTAAAATTAATTAAATTTAGTTGCTATTTCTCAACTACAGGGGTAAAAAAATATAAACCTACTTCGTTGAGCGGGATAGATAATTGATTACAAATCTTCTGAATGTCAGATTTTGTAAAATCCCGTCCATTTGATAATTTCAAAGACAATGTAGACCTATTAATACCGACCGTTTTTGCAAATTCACTTTCTGATTGGTATTGAGTTTTAATTAACCCCCGTAGTTGTCTGTAATCATAAAGCATGTTTTCACCTCCTTTGGTTGTGTTTTCTCAACTATAGCACATCGGTTTCGGTTTCGCAACTATTTTTTTTAAAATCGCTAAAATTAGTTGCAGTAGAGCAACAAATGAGTTATAATCTGTTTAAAGAAAGTGCGAAAATGAGGTGATATTCGTGAATACGTTTGCAGATAGACTAAATTTTTTACTCACTAATGCAGAAATGCGTCCAATAGACCTCGCCAATGCTACAGGTATAGATAAGTCATCTATATCACGATATTTAAACGGAAACTATGTTCCCAAACAGAGAAGACTAACTAAAATTGCCCGGGCATTGAATGCGGATGAAGGCTGGCTGCTTACTGGAGTTGACCAGAAAAGAAATATAGAATCTTTTGAGCTTTCGCGTAAAGACGAACGAGAAATTGAATCAGACTTGGAAGACATGATGAACTCTATTTCATCAGCAGCTTATGACGGAGATGATGATATAGAAGACATGGAAGCGTTCAAAGCGACTATAAAAGCGGCCATGATCCAAGCTAAGAAAATTGCCAAGAAAAAATATACTCCTAAAAAATACCGGAAGGATAAATAATTATGGATATTCGGCGAAAGGTAGCCGAACTGATCCGCCGGTATAAGACCGACGACCCGTTTCTGATTGCCGATTTAAAGAATATTCATATTGTTTATGGCGACCTCGGCGGTAAGTTCGGAAACTATATAAAATATAAACGGTCAAAATTCATCATTCTTGACGACAAAAGAACCCCGGAGCGTATACTCCCCTTTGTCTGTGCCCATGAACTGGGGCACGCTCTCTGCACACCAAATGACAACACGCAATGGTTAAAAACCTATACAATGACTATTAATGCCGACTGCATAGAAAGAATGGCTAATGAATTTGCCGTAGAGCTGCTTCTTAATGATGAATATATAGCAGACCACGAAGAATGTTCTTTATATAATCTCGCAGATTTTCGAGGTGTTCCTCACAAATTTATTGAATTAAAGAAATAAGTCAAGGAGATTTCAAAATGGAAGAAAAAAATAAACAAAACATAATAAAAGAATCTGACCACATAGCAGATAAAGAAAAAATCAAAAAGGAGACGGCCGCCGTCAAATTGTTAATTGATAAAAATATAGACGTCTTTAAAAGGTTAGCAAAAAAATGATCCTGTACCCGACATTAGAATCTTTGATAGAGATTCATAACACGGTTATCCAAAAAAGTGGCGGACTGGCAGGGACAAAAGATATCGGACAATTGGAAAGTGTATTGGCTCATATCCAAAACCCCGACTATTACCCTGCTTTTATCGACAAAATAACACATTTAGTTTATAGCATTGCTGAATTTCATATATTCAACGATGGCAACAAACGAAGCGCTATACTCTCCGGTGCTTTGTTCTTAAACCTGAACGGCTATGAAAACAAGACAGACCTCTTTGTTCGTGGGCTTGAAGTCCCGATTGTAGAGGTAGTAACCAATCGCATGTCGAAAGAAGAGTTAAAAGACATTATTCGAATCATTATTTCTTAACTGCATCATCGATGTGATCTATTTCGATCAATATAAAAATCCCGTCATTCTGTTGCAGCAGAACAACGGGAAAGTGTAATATACCCCAGCAAGGGCTGATTACGTCTATTATTATAGCATAAACAGCCCTTATTGTAGAAAGGAGCTGTTTTATTATGCCCAAAAGAAAAGACGGACGATATGAAGTTACTATCCAAATTAACGGTAAACGGAAGCACTTTTTAGGCCGTACGCTAAAAGAAGCAAAAGACAAAAGAGAGCAATATATAGAAATGCAAGAAAAGTGTCCTCTTGCTGAAAAGAAAATATTACTCAAAGAATGGATGAGTGCATGGCTTGAATCAATAAAGAATAATATCTCACCGGTGACACATACAAATTATTACTACACAATCAAAAAATACATTACCGATGCGCCTATTGGAAACATATTGCTTATTGACCTTACTCCGGCGATGTTTCGCACCTATTTTACCGATTTTTGGTACAGTCGGAAATGTCTTGCCAAGTTCGTAATTCATTAGTGTAAACTCGCTTATATTGAGTTTTTTAGCCGCCTCCTTGATAGTTAATCCTTTATTTACCCTGCATGCTTTTAATGTGAACCTTGTTTTTTGTCCATGACTATCATTCATATGTTTCACCTCCTTTATGCATATAATATTACATTTAAACTGTAGTGTCAACATGTAAAATGTAATTTTTTGAAATCTCTCTTGATTTTTTTACTTATAAACTGTAATATACAGATAGATGAAGGGGGTACAAAAAATGAGCGCTTTAGGAAATAAAAAGGTATTTTCAGAGAATTTGCGAAGATACATGGCATTATATGAAAAAAATAGAAATGATATATGTAATGATTTAGGGTTTGCATATACAACTTTTACATCGTGGGAAACAGGTGTAAATTATCCCCGGATAGATAAGATTGAAATGTTAGCCAATTATTTTGGAATTGAAAAATCTGATCTTATAGAAAATAAATCACAAGAACAAACCCCACCCCGCCATGCAAAAGGCGTGCGCATTCCGGTTCTCGGAAGAGTAGCCGCCGGAATCCCTATAGAAGCAATCACCGACGTAGACGACTGGGAAGAAATCCCGGAAGCTATGGCAAAAAATGGAGAGTATTTTGCACTAAGAATAACAGGGAACTCAATGGAACCCCGTATGCTCGACGGCGACGTAGTCATCGTCAAACGCCAATCCGATGTAGATAGCGGTGACGTAGCCGTCGTTTTGGTAAACGGTAACGATGCCACGGTCAAACAAATCACGAAATCCGAAACCGGCCTCACCCTAATAGGCTGGAATTTAGCAGCATACACGCCGAGAACATATAACAAAAAAGAATGCCGGGATCTCCCCGTATCCATCCTCGGCAAAGTCGTTGAAATCAGAGGGAAGTTGTAATAATTGTCCTCAAATTATTTCCGTCAATATAAATCCGCTCAGAAAGAATAACTCCATCAAACCATAAAAAATAGTGGAGTTTATACTGCTACACCACTATTTTTTAGAAAATGTTGGAGATAAAAAATTATGAAAAATGATATGAGCAGAGAATTACCAGTCCATAATCTAAGTTGTCGATATAAAAAGGAGATAATCATGAATATTAATGACTTCCCTAAACCGCACATTCCTCCAAAACTCCCAATAAGAGAGATTATATCTTGCCTTTTATCGGATTTTGAATTCTTAAAAATTTGTTTTAATGCAAACTCAAAGCTGTCTGAGTTTATTGGCTATTTGCAAAATCTTCCAAATCCATCGATTTTAGTTTCAGCTTTAACATTGCAAGAATCAGTCCTTTCTTCAAAAATAGAGGGCACGCTCGCAACCATTAGTGATGTAGTCAAAGATGAACCGGAAACTGAATCTTTAAAGAATGACATTGTAGAAATAACCAATTATGTGCAAGCTATGGAATATGGAAGGTCGGAACTTAAAGACCGGGGTTTTGATATAACTAAAAACATCATATGCAATTTACACTCCATCTTATTAACAAATAATGTGCGGGGCTCTACTAAGACTCCCGGACAGTTTAAAACTGAACAAAATTACATTCAAAATGATTTATTGGGTAACTTTACACCTCTTCCGGCTTACCTCACAGATGAATATATAGAAAATCTTGTTTTTTACATGAACCAAATCAGTGAAGTATCTTCTTTAATTCAAGCAGCAATTATACATGCCCAATTTGAAATGATTCATCCTTTCAAAGATGGAAACGGACGTGTAGGACGCCTGCTTATCCCTTTATTTTTATATACATCACAAAGTATACCTTCTCCCACATTTTACATCAGTCGATATTTTGCCTCGCACGATAACGAGTACAAAAAATGTCTTTTTGATATATCTGCAACAAACGAAAAGTCTTTGCTAATTCAAGCATGGAAAAGATGGTTAATTTTCTTTTTACATGGAGTTGAAGCAGAGAGCCTGAACCATATCGAAACATCAAAAAGAATTATACGGCTCTATGATGAGATGAAACATATTTTAAAACGTACGGATCAATATCCTATCATTGATTATTTATTTAATAACCTTCGCATTGAGCCCAAAGAATTTATAAAAAAATCCACTCTCCCCCGAAGTTCTGTCTATTCCACTCTGCATACATTGGCAGATACCGGATTCATTATCCGAACCGGTAGCCAAAGAAAAAGCAAATACATATTCCAGGAGCTTGTTAACATCATTTAGTTAAGATTCGGGAAACCCGATTTTGTAGACTTAGTTGTTGCTAAGTCCAAAAAATTGTATTTTTTTAGACTTAAATGTAGTTTAGTCTTGAAAATTTGTAGTTTTGAGACTAAACAACAATTCTTGATTTCTATCCTTAAAATAAAAAACCCCGTCATTCTGCGGCAACAGAACAACGGGAAAATGTAATACCCCCCAAGGGCTGATTACTATTATATTATAGCATAAAACAGCCCTTATTGTAGAAAGGAGCTGTTTTATTATGCCCAAAAGAAAAGACGGACGATATGAAGTTACTATTCAAATTAATGGTAAACGGAAGCACTTTTTAGGCCACACGCTAAAAGAAGCAAAAGACAAAAGAGAGCAATATATAGAAATGCAAGAAAAATGCCCTCTCGCTGAAAAAAAGATATTACTCAAAGAATGGATGAGCGCATGGCTTGAATCAATAAAGAACAATATCTCACCGGTGACACATACAAATTATTACTACACAATCAAAAAATACATTACAGAGGCGCCAATTGGAAACATATTGCTTTTTGACCTTACGCCGGCCATGTTTCGCACCTATTTCGCCGATTTACTGACGGAAAAATCTCCACGGACTGTTAATAACTTGCACACAATTCTACACGCAGGACTAAAACAGGCCGCAGAAGACGGCGCAATTATGGTCTCTCCTTTAACGAACATCAAGCATGCTAAAATGCCGAGAAAAGAACTAAAAACTCTCACTAATAATCAGATACGGCAGATGATAGAATTACTGCCTGAAGAGTGGATGAAATGCTATTTCCGGATTGCTGCCTACACAGGACTTCGAATGGAAGAGATATCCGGACTGGATTATAAAAAAAGTTTTGATTTCAAAAAAAGCACACTGACCGTACTTCAATCTATTGTCAAAGTCGGAAGGGAAGAAACAATATCAACTGATCTAAAAACAAAATCAAGCAGGCGGACGATATCCGTCGATAAAAATACTATGCAAATGATTCACGTACAAATATCAAGGACTCTGCAAAAGAAATTATCAACGCCCAATTTTAAGGATAACGGACTTCTTTTCTGTCGTGATGACGGTTCACCGATTAGAAGAAATCACATAGAAAAAATTTCAAAGCGGATATTTGAGCTGATGGACTTACCGGGGATGACCTTTCACAGCATCCGCCATACGCACGCCACCATGCTATTAAAATCAGGCGTTCATCACAAGCTTGTCCAATACCGTTTAGGTCACAGCTCATTCCAAGTCACAATGGATATTTATTCCCACGTGACCCCCGAAATAGAATCCGAAGTTATCCATGCTTTAGACCGGATTATCTGACGACACTTTTGACGACACTTTGTATTTTTTTGTTGCCGGCGAATACCGGCACGGGGGTTCGAATCCCCCTCTCTCCGCCATAAAGACAGAGCCTATCGAATAAGATAGGCTTTTTTATTTTGTAAATATCCAAGTTAAAATCTCTTTGCAACACATTTCTGACGACACTTTGACAACATTTTTTAAAAATTTGGAAAGGATTTGGAAAATTTTTCACTGTCTTTTCCGTATCTCATTCCGTGAATCATCAAACACATCAAGCAAACTGTCCAAACTTTCTTCCAAATTGGACAATAGGCCTATGGTTTCTCCAAAGAGTTCGCTCTCATCAAATAATTTGATTTCTTTTCCTTTCAATTCATATAAACCACCTTCCCGGCATCAAATAAAAAGAGAACCACATAAGCGGTTCCCGGATTAATATAAAAGCAGTTCTTCTGCTCATTCATATAATATACAAGTGAAATATTTTTAGATGACAAAAGGTAAAAAATTAAATCTCTATAGCTAATAAGATATATTCATGATAGAATTAAGATATAATTGAGATAAAATGAGGAGGAAAACATGATGAATATACGGCCCGTATCTGACTTGAGAAATAAGTTCCCTGAAGTAGAAGAAATGGTACTCGAAACAAATCATCCGGTATTTCTTACCAAAAACGGATATGGAACTATGGTGCTGATGAGCATTGAGCAGTATACAAAAATTACAGATACTGTTGAAAAAAGTCTTGATGAAGCTGATAAAATGGCCCTGGAAAATGCTGTACGGGACACGAAAGAGGCTGTGTTTGGAAGAATAAGAGGCAGAATCTATGCAGCCAAAAAAATATAATCTGTCTTTCCTGCCCCTGTTTGAACAGGATTTAAATGAAATTATTGATTATATCGCATTGACACTCAAAAACCCGGAAGCGGCCATGCGTCTTGTCGATGATGTGGAAATTGCCATTATGAAGCGGTTGGAAATGCCGCTTTCATTTAGTCCCTATCCATCGGCAAAGAAAAGAAAATATCCTTATTACAAAATTTATGTGAGAAACTTTTGCATCTTTTATGTGGTCATAGATGACACAATGGAAGTACGCCGCATATTATACACCTTTCCGGTTTGGTAATCTTACATAACTACAAAGATGATTTTTTCGGATATGCAAACAAACCACTCTCTATGACGAATGAATTAAAATCCTTTATCGTATATCCAGTCTCTTTTTATTAAAAAGAAACTGCATTTCTTTTCTCCGTCCCACCGATGGATTGAACATGCAAATTCGCCCTTGCTTAAACTAATGGAAGTAGATTTACGGAAGCGGTCAATCCTAGTATACTTTTTGTCAATTTTCCATCCCTGGGATAAAAGTTGTTCTCCATACCATTCCAATTCATCATCCGTTAAATCCCGTTCAAATGTTCTTGTTCCGCTAACAAAATAGATCAGCATTTTTTGGTGAATCCCATAATCATCTTTAATGGAATGTATGGGGTCAGAAAGTTGTTGATATGTTTCTATCATCTGGTCTCGCGTTTCTATCCGGTAGTCATAAGTAACGTACCAAAGAGTACCGAAATACAAGGCATATATTAAAAAAGCTGCAACGGCCACAAAACCTATGAAATCGTAATATTCTAAATTATCCCAATCTATTTTCTTCATGGTTGTACCTTTTCTACAATGTTAAGACAGGGGTTATCATAAAAAGCTCCGCGGATGAATTAAAATCCTGTATCGTATATCCAGTCTTCTTTTATTAAATAGAATCTGCATGTATTTTTCTCAAGGCACCGACTAATCACAAAAATAAATTCACCCTTACTTAAATTCATGCGTGTGAATGTACCGTATTTATTATTCTCAGTATATTTTTTGTCAATTTTCCATCCCCGGGATAAAAGTTGTTCTCCATATCGGTCAAATTCATCATCCGTTAAGTCCCGTTCAAACTCCCTCATTCCGACGATATAATAAATCAGCCATCTTTTTTTTACACCATAATCATCTTTGATAGGCGGTATAGGGTCGGAAAAAAGCTGCAACTCCTACGAAACCTATGAAATCATAATATTCTAAATTGTCCCAATCTATTTTCTTCATGGTTGTACCTTTCACAAATCATTTATATCGGTTCCCTCTTATTTATCCATCTATTATAGATTTATTATATGCCTTTCACCGAATAATCCCAAATAAAAACAGCTTTTTATTATGAAAATACCGGAGTGACGCCATACATATTTCTTTGTATTCTTTATGAAATCCTTTACATCGATATTTATCTATGTTATAATTAATACACGGAAATAAAAATAAATTTATATGAAAAGGAGACATATTATGAAATTATCTGCAAAACTTTTAAAGGCACTGGTTGCACAGGTGAATATGGAATTTGAGTCCGCTTATCTGTATCGTTCGATGTCCCATGATATGAAAAACATCGCCCTGAACGGCTATGCCAAATGGTTAGACAAGCAGTATGAGGAAGAAAGAGAACATGCATTGAAGCTTGTTTCTTACATTGAAGACAGGGATGGCATTGTCGATTTTCTTCCCATTGCAGGTGTCAAGAAGCATTACAGCAATCCTTTAGATGTTGCTAAGGATTCTCTGGCTCATGAGGAAGCCGTTTCCGCTTCTATCCGCGATATTTTCAATCTCGCCCGCAAGGAAGGGGATTTGGAAACTGAAATTTTCCTCCAGTGGTACATCACTGAACAGGTGGAGGAAGAGGTAAATGCCCGTGATAATGTGGAGGGTTTCACCAAAGCTAAGGACTGCGACGGTCTTCTCTTCATGTTTGACAGCCACCTCGCTCAAAGATAATTATGACTTATACAGAAACAGCGGTATTATTCGGAATACGGACAGTACCGCTGTTTTATTCTGCCATTTTACGGGAAACAGGCGGGAGATTTTGATGTCCACGGGGCAGGATAAGAAATCTATCCCGCAAGCGTGTTCGTTTTGTTTACGCCTATGCGAATATGGATTTCTATTTGGGGATATTTGATATAATAAAATGAATGAGTCCATATACGGGAAAGGAGGCCTTTTGTTTTGAAACCGTCAAAGCGGTGTATCATTATTGTGAATCCTACATCGGGCAGAGAGAAAGCCCCCCGCTATATTCCTTATCTGACATCCGTTTTATCTGAAATCTATGAGGACGTCACGATTAAGCTGACGCAAAAGGCGGGAGATGCCAAAGATTTCGCCCGCCATGCGGCGGAAAGAAATAAAGATATTTTTTGCATGGGCGGCGACGGCACTATCAATGAAGTCATTAACGGAATGGTTTCCGTAGAAAGCGAATCTTGTTTCGGGTTCGTTCCTTTCGGAACAGTCAATGATTTGTCACGGGCTCTTCACATGCCCCGCTCTCCGAAAAAAGTGATTGATATGTTCCGCCGTGCTGAAAGAAGTTTCATTGATGTCGGTAAAATCAATGACCGGTATTTCATAAACATTGTGGCTGCCGGTTTAATTCCCGAAGCGGTGAGTCAGGTCACCATCAAAGAGAAAACTTTATTCGGTTCGCTTGCCTATTTCATGAAAGGGTTTCAAGTTTTCGCAAAGCAACATTCTTATCAGTTTACAATTACGGAAGAAAATGGAACGTCCATCCGGGTGTCTTCCCCTTTAATCGCCGCCATGCTTACCGATTCCGCCGGAAGTTTCAGAAATCTTGTACCGCTGGCGGAACGCAACAAGGGCGTGATTAAACTGGCTCTCTTTCATGATTTCCAATGGCTCAGAACCATCAAAGAAGCGCCGAAACTCCTTGCGGGTCTGCAATTGGGACCGGAAATTCTCACGGTGATTTCTATCAAAAAAGCGCATATTTCGATCGGTGACGACACTCCCCTTTGCACCAATGTGGACGGTGATAAGGGGCCGTGTTTCCCTATTGATTTGGAAATTTTACCCGGCCGTCTTCCCATTTTCGTTCCTCACAAAGATGACGAAGAAAACACGCTCTTCCCTCATCTTCTGGACGGTGTGCCGCCTAAATTGAAATTCCCCTGGACGGAAGAAGAGAAGCAGGAATAAAATATATTTAAAATCCGCATAAAATAAGTGCAGCTCTTGGGTGAACTGCACTTTTCATTTTCTTATATATTGTTTGCTTTTTTCTTTCTTCTCATCAGCTGGAGGAACAGAACGAATGCCAATATGCCTATGCCCACCGCATCGGTTGTCAACCGCGGGTCTATCAAAAGAAGTCCTCCTGCAATCAGAAGCAGTCTTTCCATCAAAGTCGTCTTTGCCGCCATATATCCTATCATTCCGGCAGAAACACCGGTCATTCCGATAAGCGCCGTGCAAGTAGTCATCACTACACTTGTAACTGACGCTTCAATTCCGAGAATTTCCGGAGAAAGAACAAAGACATAGGGAATAATAAAGGCCGCAATCCCCAGTTTAGACGCATTTACCCCCGTTTTTAACGGGTCACCTCCTGAAATGGCACTCCCCGCATAGGCGGCAAGAGCGACCGGCGGCGTAATATCCGCAATAATCCCGAAATAAAAGACAAACATATGCGCTGCCAAAATCGGAACGCCCAACTGGATCAGAGCAGGTGCGGCAATGGTTGATGTAATGACATAGTTTGCCGTTGTCGGTACACCCATACCGAGAATCAAAGACGTAAGCATGGTACAAAACAGGAGAAGCAGGAAATTTCCTGACGCCAAGTCTACCAGCGTGGATGCCAGTTTGAGGCCGACACCCGTTTTCGTCACGATTCCGATAATCATTCCTGCAGAAGCACAGGCGACAAGAACGCCCAATGCGCCTCGTGCCCCTTTGATAAGACCGTCCACCACGTCATTGAAAGTCATGCGTGTATTCGCCCGGAGCATGGCTGTCGCAATGGAAACGATAATCCCTGCCAATGCCGCTTTCATCGGAGTATAACCGGACGCAAGAAGTCCGATAATCGCTACGAGAGGAATGGCTAAATGCCCTTCTTCTTTCATGATTTTTGCCCACGGCGGAAGTTCACTTCTCGGTGTTCCCTGCAGCTTATTTTTTTTCGCTTCAAAATGAACGCCCAGGAATACACCGATGAAATACAGGACAGCCGGTACAATCGCCGCTTTAACAACTTCCATGTAAGGAATACTTACAAACTCCGCCATAAGAAACGCGGCAGCTCCCATAATCGGCGGCATAAGTTGTCCGCCTGTCGAGGCGGCCGCTTCTACAGCGCCGGCAAAATTTTTATGATAGCCCAGTTTTTTCATCATCGGAATAGTAAAAGATCCCGATCCCACCACATTCGCAACAGAAGATCCGGAAATTGTTCCCTGCAATGCTGAAGAAATAACCGCCACTTTCGCGGGACCGCCGGAGGCCCACCCCGCTATGGCATTGGCAATATCAATAAAGAATTTTCCCAATCCCGTTTTCTCCAAGTAAGCGCCGAACAGGATAAAAAGAAAAATAAAAGTGGAAGATACGCCCATCGGAATACCGAAGACCCCTTCGGTTGTATAAAAAAGATGCCCCACCATCTGATTGATGGTCAGACCTCTGTGAGCAAGCGGTCCCGGCATGTAACGGCCGAAGAACCCATATGCTAAAAAGCAGATGACGACAATAACGATCGGCAGACCGACAATTCTCCGTGCCGCTTCGATGACCATGATAATACCGAGAACGCCCATAAACGCATCTGTCGGTGTTACCGTGCCCGCTCTTAAAATCAATTGTTGATAATTTAATAAAATATAAATGGGAGGAATCGTCGCAATAACGGCAAGTGCCAAGTCAAGAAAATGAACATTTCCGTCTTTTATCCATGCATGTTTGGTCGGGCAGAGAAGATACACCAAAGAAATCCCAAAAGAGAGGTGAATACAGCGCTGTATCATTGCATCAAAAGCACCGAAAAAACCGGTGTAGATTTGGAATAAGGAAAAACAGATGCAAATAGCAGCAATCAGTTTTGCCCAAATCCCCGAATATTCCGCCGTATTGGATTCTTTATCCAGTTCTTTTAATTTCTTTTGGAGATGAGCTTCCGCCTGTCGTTCTTTTTCCATATGCACTTCCATTGCCGCATCTTCTTTCTTATCCATATTCTCCAAAAGTATCAACTCCTAATCTCTTTTTTCATCCAATAGCCTTTCCACAAGGGGGCTACATAAATATGCAATTCTTTTCCGACAGGCATCAATTCGGAAAGCACATATTCATGACCGCCGACAATGACACGCTCATCATTGGTGACACCGTTGCGAATCGACAGATCCGGATATTTCCGGTTTATCTTGTCTAAAATAAACCATTCTCCCTCCCGGCGAAATTCTCCTTCCTCTTTGGAAAAAGGAAGTCCCACGCCCAGGGATTGGTATTTTGTCGATTGAAGCACCAATCCGTCTTCGCTGTCATTGACTGCCAGATATTCATAAATCATCGTCTTTTGAACGGAATGACGGTACGCCAATGTCACCGGTGTTCCCGCTTCCACTTCACGGCGTATGATGAATCCGTCTTCCGTCTGCCCGTACAGGTAGGGGGTGCGTATATAATAACCGAAAACGGCAATCCCGATGGTAATTATTATTCCTGCATAGGCAATCAGTGTTTCCAATTTGCCTTGTTTTCTTTTTTTTATCATTTTATAAACAGACTGCTGTGTCCGTTTGTCCTTCCCACTGAGATTTTTCGGTAAAGACACGGAAAGGAGTGCAGCCGAAACCCCACCCCTTTCTACAGTCAAACCGTGTTTTTCTTTTTCTTATTTCTCTTTCAGGTACTTTTCCGCACCGGGGTTCATAGAAATGGACATGCCGTCCAGAGCCGTATCTTTCGTGATATATTTACCTACCGCATGAGCCGCTTTCATACGATCCAGGTGTCCGTACACCGCTTTGGCGATTTGTTCTCCCAGATCATCACTCATTTTATCCGTTGCGACAATAATACACTTAACCGCTACGGAATTGACGTCCTCTTCTTGTCCGGGATAAGTACCCGCCGGAATGACAACTTTTGTATAGTACGGATATTTCTGAATCAGCGCATCCGCTTTATCTCCGGCAAGAGGAATGATTTTAGCCGATTTGTTGGCTGCCAAATCCTGAATGGCTGCTGTCGGGAATCCCGCTACAACCACACCTACATCGACATTTCCGTCTTTTAATGCATCGGCGGCTTCTCCAAAAGAGAGGAACTGTTCATCAATATCATCATACGTGATTCCATGCATGGCGAGAATCTGGCGTGCATTGGCTTCCGCACCGGAACCGGCCGCACCGACCGCCACTTTTTTCCCTTTCAGGTCGGCAATGGATTTGATTCCTTTGTCGGCGGTGGTCACAAACTGAACCGTTTCCGGATATAAAGCGGCAATTCCGCGAAGATTCGCCACCTTATTCTCTTTAAACATTTCCGTTCCCGTTGTCGCATAGTAAGCGATATCGTTCTGGATGAAGGCAATATCGACCGATCCGTCTTTCAGCATATTTACATTTGCTACGGAAGCCCCTGTCGACTGCGCGGATGCATTCATTCCCTTTATATTGGAATTTAATAATTCCGCCAATGCTCCGCCTAAAGGATAATATGTACCTGCCGTACCGCCGGTGGCAATATTTAAAAACTGCTTATCTCCACCGCTCTTGGAGCCGTCGCCGCATCCGGCAATCAATCCTGCACCTGCTATGCAAAGTACACCTGCAACAAGCATTTTTTTCATGGCTTTTTTCATAACGATGACCTCCCTCAATACACTCTCCTGATTGGCATTCACTATCATGCTTTGAGCTTATCTGGCCGGAAAGAATTTTAACGTTTTATTTGTCCGTTCCTGTCCGATCCTCACGCCCCTGTAACGGAGAAGAAAAAAAGCAGCCGAACAGGTCATTTCCTTATCCGCTGCAAGCTTCTTTGCTCAAAGTCTTATGAAGTTGGTTTGATTATACTACTTTTCAAAATCCTTGTAAAGCAGGCTGGGCTGTATCCCGCTATTGTTTTGATATTTCCCGCTTGTATAGGGATCCGCCTCGCCTAAAACGGTATGGAAATAAATTTGACAAATTTCCACGCCTGCATAAATGCGAATCGGCTGGACGCAAAACATTTCCAGTGTCCAATAGCCTGAAAATCCTACATCCCCGAATCCTGCCGTCACATGAATAAAAAGACCCAAACGTCCTACGGAAGACCGCCCTTCCAACATAGGAACAAAACAGGTTGTTTTTGTATACTCCGCCGTTCTCCCCAAGTACAGTTTATGAGGTTCCAACAGAAATCCTTCTTCCGGAATTTTGATGAGATGTCCGGTATTTTGCTTTTTCATATCCAGTTCATGATTGTCATAAATCATGAGATCGTCAGACAATGTCAGATTATAGCTGTTGGGATTGAGCTGCTCTTTATGAAAAGGAGTGATTATAATCTCTTTTCCCATATGCCGTTCTATTTCTCTGCCGGATAAAATCATTTTTCTTTCCGCCCTTCTTCATTAAAAATTTTACGATGCTCCGCCATGCGCCGCCTGCTGAATCCATACTTTGCGTCCTGCCCTTTCCGAAGACCGAGCCGTTCTTTTTCCTCTTCCGTCACCGCGGGAGAAATGAGAAGCTTGCCCCTGTCGCTGAAAGAAATCAGATGAGCTGCAAAAAGTGCTGCATGGGTAGGACATAAAATAAGTCCTTTCCCTTTCATGCCTTTTTCCCCGTACGGCACGGCGGACAAGAGCGAAATTCTTTGAATACCGCAGACACAGCACGCGGAAGCGTCCTGCAAAGATTTCCTGAAAAACCGGTCTTTTTCAAGAAGTATAGTTCTTATTTTTTTCACCGTTTCATCAGGCGTAGCGGAAAATAAATTCCCTTCCGCCCCAAACGCCGAAACATCTTCCGACAACGCCCGGAAAATCAAGGATTTTCCTGAAATATCCGCCTCTTCCAACTCACGAAACGCCATTACTGTTTCCGGCTTGAGAATCCAGAGATACGTGCCCTGTTCATCTTCTTCTCCATCAAACACATATTGCCAGGGAAACATCTCTTCCTTGTTGAATCCTTCTCTCCTGTCTTCTCCGGAAGAATCATTTTCTTTCTGCACGTCCAGCTGTCCGGCTTCATAAAGATCTTTAATCTTATTGCCCGCCCAGCCGACGGCCGCATTGAGCGCACGGTACTCCATGCCGAGTATGTCTGCTATATGCTTGGCATTGTCCGTATAGTGGGGCGATTGATACAGCACCAAAATCATCTGCATCATCAAATCCGACATGACCCGGGGTGCAGCAAACAAAGACAACCATCCCTGTACGGAAATGGCATCCCACCGCTTAAAACCCTTGAGCCGCGCCATGATTCACCCCTATCATACACTCCATAAAACGTTTGAAAATATTATAGCATTTTACATGTATTTTTAAAATCATATCCGGTCAGACAGGAGAACCTGTCTGTGCAGTCACTTTCCGTTTTTACTGCCGTTTTGATTTATCCGTTATAATAATAAAAAACGGTAAGGAGTGCTTATGGAAATTTTACAAACCCGGGAAATTCATCAAATGATTTCCTCCCTGTGGAAACAATATCTGACCGCAGAAATTGTAAATGATATTCTCATGGAAGAAATCAGAGAACAACTTTATCTGAAAAACGTATCCGCCCCGGGTGAAAAAAACAGTCCCGCTTTTTTAGACGGTGTGGCTCGTCTTGCTTTCGGTGACAGGATAGAAGACATTGTTTCTGCCCTCTTTTCTGACAGAAAAAGTTGGGTTCCCTACTCGGAGCTGACTCAATTTTACGATGCGCCCGGTTTGTACGACCATATCTTAAAAAGCATAGCCGGTCAATTACAATGGTATGACGACACTGTCATTACCGATAACCCTTATTGCCGGACCGTCTCATTCCAATCAGTTTTCAGAAATAACATGGAATTGAAGTATGCGGATACGCTTCCTTATGAATTTTTTCAGACCTGTCCCACCTGTCAGAAAACAAATCCTTTCCTTTATGCCACGGCCGGATTTTTCACTGCCCCCGTTTCTTTTCCTGTTATTTTAGAAAATAACGAAGTTTGGATGAGTATCGTGGTCAGTGAAATAGAATCCATGATGACTCCTATAGAAAAAGCCTGCGGTCACGTCATCACCTATGGACTGGGACTCGGTTACTACCCCTTTATGACCTCTGAAAAACCGGAAGTGGAATCGGTAACCGTTGTGGAAATGAACCCGACTGTCATTTCTCTTTTTAAAGAGCATATCCTTCCCCAATTTCCACACAAAGAAAAAATCCGCATCATAGAAGCGGATGCTTTATCTTTTGTGAAAACGCAGAAAGACGGTCTTTTTGATGTCGCTTTTTTTGATTTCTGGGCCGGTTATTTTGACGGTCTGTCACTATACAAAAAACTGCTTCCCCGCACCGTTCATTTGAAAAACACAACATGCTTCTACTGGATAGAAACCTGTTTCATGGACTATTTTTTCCGTCCCGTTGTTATGAAATTTCTCATGGAAAAAGGCACGGGCCGTTCTTTTTCACTCCCGCCGCTTTCAAAAGAAGTCAACCGCATGCAACAACGTTTTGCCTCGTATCTCAACACTTGCGAAGGCTGTTTGTCCGCCCCAGAAGACATCGACCGTCTTCTTTCCGATGGCGGACTCCTTCCGCTGATCCGGGAATTTGCAGAAAATGACAATTCTCATTGATTTTACATAGCCTCTCTATTATTTTTCCTGTATAATAAATGAGATTTCATAATTGAGGTGTATCATGACTGATTTAGAAGAAATACAAAGACGGCGAACTTTCGCCATTATTTCCCACCCGGACGCCGGAAAAACAACACTGACGGAAAAACTTCTGCTCTATGGAGGAGCCATTCATCTGGCAGGTTCTGTCAAAGCGAGAAAAACATCCCGTTATGCCGTTTCGGACTGGATGGAAATCGAAAAACAGCGCGGCATTTCCGTCACCAGCTCGGTTCTTCAATTTGACTACAACGGTTGTCGTATCAACATTTTGGACACGCCCGGGCACGCCGATTTCTCGGAAGACACATACAGGACACTCATGGCGGTCGACAGCGCCGTCATGGTGATTGACGTTGCCAAAGGCGTAGAAGCGCAGACACAGAAACTTTTTAAAGTCTGCTCCGACCGGGGCATTCCCATTTTCACTTTTATTAATAAAATTGATCACTTCGGAAAAAATCCCTTTGATTTAATGGCGGATATTGAAGATGTTTTAGGAATCCGTTCATGCCCGATGAACTGGCCTGTCGGAATCAACGGCGACTATACGGGCATCTATGACCGTGAAAAAGACATCTGCCATCTTTTCATCAAAGACAATGCCCACGGCGTGAAAAAGCTGGAAGTCATTTCAGGCAAAATAGATGACCCGGCTATCGTTTCCCAGTTGTCACCGGAAATCATACAATCTCTCAAAGATGATTTGGAACTCCTTGAAGAAGCGGGGGATCCTTTTGATAAAGAAAAAGTGGAAAAAGGCGAATTGACGCCCCTGTTTTTCGGATCCGCCATGACAAACTTCGGTGTACAAACTTTTCTTGAAAAATATTTGGAACTGGCACCTCCGCCGGAAGAAAGAGAAACACTGGAGGGTACTGTTGCCCCCGCGTCTCCCGATTTTTCCGCTTTCGTATTTAAAATCCAGGCCAACATGGATCCCAAACATCATGACCGGATTGCCTTTCTCCGCATCTGCTCCGGTTTATTTGAAAAAGGCGCGTCCGTTCTGCACCGACAAAGCGGAAAAATGATCCGCCTGTCACAACCGCAGCAATTTTTAGCTACGGAACGGCAAACCGTGGAAAAAGCTTACCCGGGAAATATTTGCCCGCATTTCTCCTGACAGCAGCATGAAACGAAAACAGTTTCTGAACGGCGTCGCCCAACTGGCACAAGAAGGAGCGATTCAGGTCTATAAACAGCCTTACCGCATGGAATCATTTATCATCGGTGCGGTCGGACAATTACAGTTGGAAGTCATGAAATACAGACTGGAAAATGAATATAATGTCACTATCAGTATAGAAACTATAGGTTATACCTGTGCCCGCTGGACGGAAGGCGACATTCCTCCGGAAGAATTGACGGGCATTGATAATGCAATGGTCGTTTATGACCGGAGAGAGCGTCCCGTCTATCTTCTCCCCAATACATGGCAGGCAGGCTGGCTGGCCGAACGAAATCAAAATGTCAAATTCCTCGAGTCACCCCCACTGGGCGTCTCACGGTTGGAAGGCAACTGAAAAAACGGTACTCCCTTTTATGAGGAGTACCGTTTTTTATATCATAAACCGTTGATTTTTTATTTCAAAGTCCAGTCTGTATGGAAAGTTCCCGGCTTATCCACTCTTTCATAAGTATGGGCGCCGAAATAATCACGCTGGCCTTGCAGTAAATTCGCCCCGCTCACGGCCGTACGATAGGAATCGAAATAAGCCAGTGCCGAACTTAAAGCAGGAACGGCAATGCCGTTTTCTACCGCCAGAGAAACCACATGTCCCCAGCCTTTTCTGGAACGAATCAGTATTTTCGCAAAATACGGGCTTTCCAGCAGATTTGTCATATCCCGGTAGCTGTCAAAGCTTTCCGTGACACGATCCAAAAATTCTGCCCTGATGATACAACCGTTTCTCCATATCTTTGCCATACGTCCCATATGTAAATCCCAGCTAAAATGATTTCCTGCCGCAGCAAGAAGATTAAATCCCTGGGCATAGGCACAAATTTTAGCACCATATAAAGCGGCATATAGATCTTCCAAAAAGGCTTCTTTATCCTTGCCCGGATTTTCAAGCTTCAGCTCTTTATATTTTCCCGCCAGAGACAACCGTTCTTTTTTACAGCATGACATATGTCTTGCAAATACCGCTTCCGTAATGGTCGGAACGGGAACGCCGAGATCCAGAGCGCTCAAGCTTGTCCACTTTCCCGTGCCTTTTTGACGGGCCACATCGAGAATGCAGTCTATCAGCGCGCCGCCGTTTTCTTCTTTCTTACGCAGTACATTCGCCGTAATTTCAACGAGATAGGACGACAGCTCTCTTTTGTTCCATGAATCCCAAACCTCTGCCATTTCCGAGGGAGTCATTTTTAAAAGATGTTTCATCACCATATAAACGTCGCTGATCATCTGCATATCTGCATATTCGATGCCGTTATGAACCGCCTTGACGTAATGGCCTGCCCCGTCAGGACCGATATAATCTACGCAAGGTTCGCCTCCCGCTTTGGCGGCAATGGTTTGCAGTATGGGTTTGAGTTCTTCATATGCCGCAAGACTTCCCCCGGGCATCAGGCTGGGGCCGTGTAAAGCCCCCTCCTCTCCGCCGGATACACCCATGCCTACATAATGAAAACCGAGTTTTTCCATCTCTTTACTGCGGCGCCGGGTATCTTCAAAATACGAATTGCCTCCGTCAATGACGATATCTCCCTTTTCAAGCAAAGGAGTCAGCTGTTCCAGCATATGATCCACAGATTCTCCTGCGCGGATCATCAAAATAATTTTCCTTGGTTTTTTCAGCGCAGAAACAAATTCTTCTAAATTCATGGCACCGGATAAACAGGC
>QWCK01000690.1_pt1 | contig 56118 bp, 41 predicted proteins | sample 1972571 | NCBI WGS metagenome assembly QWCK01 (sample SAMN09866710, study PRJNA288562) | Human gut metagenome isolate term2_stool, whole genome shotgun sequencing... | isolation source: gut | host: Homo sapiens | place: USA: California | reverse complement strand
CAGGTGGCACAGGAAGCGAACAGATCCAAGAGCAGTTTTCTTGCCAATATGTCTCACGATATACGTACTCCTATGAATGCGATCATTGGTATTACGTCCTTGATCAGATCTGATGCCGGTGATAAAGGCAAGGTAATAGAGTATGTGGATAAAATTGATACTTCATCACAGCATTTGTTAGGAATCATTAATGATGTTTTGGACATGAGTAAGATTGAAGCTGGAAAGACTGTTTTCAAATATTCGGATTTTTCTATCGTGGAGTTTATACAGGAACTTGACACTATATTTCATTCTCAAATATATGAAAAGAAGCAGATTTTTACAATTACAAAAGAAAATATCCAGCATGAGTGGGTGAATGGGGATCGAGTCCATTTGATGCAGATTTTCAGTAATCTGCTGTCTAATGCAATAAAATATACACAGGAAAGTGGAGAAATTCAGCTCCTGGCAGAAGAATGTGAATCAAATTCATCTGTTTATGCCAAGTATCGCTTTTTAGTCAGCGATAATGGTATGGGAATGTCAGCAGATTTTAAAAATACAATTTTTGATACATTTACCCGTGAAGAAAATTCCCTGACAAATAAGATACAGGGAACCGGTCTTGGAATGGCAATCACCAAAAATCTGGTTGATTCGATGGGCGGAACGCTTGATGTAGAAAGTGAACCGGGACAGGGAAGCTGTTTTGAGATTTTTATGGATCTGAAAATTGCAGAAGAAGGATCAGCTTCTCCGGTGTTACAGGCAGAAACAGATGAGCAGGACGGTAATATTCTGCAGGGAATGAAGTTCCTGTGTGCAGAGGATAATGAGCTGAATGCGGAAATTCTGACGGAATTGTTAAAGCTTGAGGGTGCAGAATGTACCATCTGTGAAAATGGTGAAGAGATTTTGAAAGCATTTGAACAGTCTGTACCAGGCGATTATGACATGATCCTTATGGATGTGCAGATGCCGGTCATGAACGGATATGAGGCAACCAAGGCAATCCGCAGAAGTTCCCATAAACTGGCAAAGACGATTCCGATCATTGCCATGACCGCCAATGCATTCTCAGAGGATATTCAGCATTCTCTGGCAGCCGGTATGAATGCACATGTCTCAAAACCAGTTGAGATGAAGGTACTGGAAAAGACGATTAGAAGCATAAAATCCGGCGGGGGGGTACCGAAATGCAGGGCATTGAACAGTGACAAATGGAAAGTAACCAGACAAAAAAAATTGAAAAAATAGCAGGAATGGAAGATAAATGAAAGGAAAAAGAATAATTGCAGGTATTCTGCTTGTGGGAATTTTAGCAACTACTCTGGCAGGATGCAAAAATGACAGTAGCAGTAAAAAAGAAATCGAAAAGCCGGTCATTACGCTCGGCAGTGACAGTTATCCACCCTACAATTATCTGAATGAGGATGGCGTACCGACGGGCATAGATGTAGAACTTGCTACAGAAGCCTTCAAAAGAATGGGATATCAGGTGGATGTTGTCCAGATTAACTGGGAGAAGAAAAAAGAACTTGTGGAGAGAGGAGAGATTGACTGTATCATGGGCTGCTTTTCCATGGAAGGACGTCTTGATGATTACCGCTGGGCAGGACCATACATAGCAAGCCGTCAGGTAGTTGCCGTAAATAAGAGCAGTGACATCTATAAACTGAGTGATCTGGAAGGAAAGAATCTTGCCGTCCAGTCCACAACCAAACCGGAAGGTATCTTTCTGAAGCGGACGGATGAGAGAATCCCAAAACTGGGGAATCTGATCAGCCTTGGCCACAGAGAACTGATCTATACGTTTCTGGGAAAAGGATATGTAGATGCAGTTGCCGCACATGAAGAATCTGTTGTCCAGTATATGAAAGATTATGATGCAAGCTTCCGTATTCTGGAAGAACCTCTGATGCTCACCGGAATAGGTGTTGCTTTTGCAAAAAATGATGACAGAGGAATCTGTGAGCAGATGGAACAGACACTGGAAGAAATGCGTCAGGATGGCACATCCCTGAAAATTGTTGAAAAATATCTGGATGATCCGGAAAAGTATCTGGAGGTGGATGATCTTGGATATTAAGAGAAAGAAAAAAGAAAAACGAATCCAGCTGCTCGGTGGCCTGATTGGAATCTGTGTGGCTGTAGTCTCTCTGTTTTATTTCTTTCATGTAGAAAAAGCGGAGGCAGAGAAAAGAATGGTGGAGATTGTAAACTATGTCAAAGTGCAGTGCTCAACCTACACTCATTACAATGAATCATCGGAATCCAAAAGTCTTCTCCGTGCCATTGAAAGTGCCAGACAGATGAGTACAAATATTAACATGGAAACAGAAAACGGCAGGCAGCTAAGCCGGGATTTCCTGAAAGAAAATCTGCAGACTCTCTGGGTGAATGGCATCATTGTACTGGATACAGAAGGAAAGATAGATTGTGAATACAGTACGGATGAATCTCTGGCAAATGAGATTACAGAGTATCTGCAAAAAGAAATTATCATGGATTTTGTCGGATATGAAGAAAGATCGTATTCAGAACGGATTAACAGGAAAGACGGATCACATATTGACATTGCAGCCTGTGCCAGAAAAGATGCACAGGGTATCGTTGCTGTTTATTATTATACACCTCCGAAATTTGCCAGGAACTATACTCTGACGATACAGAGTCTTTTAAACGGCTATAGCACCCAGAAGGATGGAACGATTATTGTTGCAGACGAGGGAATCATTGTTGCCAGCAATGATGAGAGTTTGTTGGGGCAGAATACGGCTGACAACGAAGTTGTTAAGGCAATGAAGAGGAATACAGACAGTCAGCACATTTATCATTTGAAGAATGAAGGAACCGGATGCTACGGAATCATGCTGAAGCAGCGTGATTATTATATCTATGCGTATCTTTCGGATACAGAAGTGTTCCATAACCTTCCATTAAATGTGATAAGCGTTATTTTTCTTTATTTCCTGATGTTTAGTATATTCTGGTTTTGGACATACAGAACCAATCAGTCACATCAGAAACAGGAACAGGAAAAAGATGAAAAATATAAAACAGAACTTCTGATTGCTGCAAAAAAGGCAGAAGCAGCCAATGAGGCAAAAACAGAGTTTCTACAGCGAATGAGCCATGATATCCGGACTCCGATCAATGGAATCTGCGGCATGGTAAATATGGCAGATCATTATGCAGATGATATGGAGAAGCAGAAGGAATACAGGACAAAGGTGAAAGAGGCATCCAATCTGCTGCTGGAACTGGTAAATGATGTTCTGGATATGAGTAAGCTTGAGTCAGGTGAAATCGTTCTGGAAGAGATTCCATTTAATCTGAGCAGTATTTACAGGGAAGTATTTGTTGTAATCGAGCAGGTGGCTGCAGAACAGAATCTCCAGATTGTGTGGGAGAAAAAAGAAATCACACACCGTGATCTTATTGGAAGTCCAAGATATGTGAAACGTGTGATGATGAATATTCTGTCCAATGCGATGAAATATAACAGAGAAAACGGACATATCTATATCAGCTGCATTGAAATTCCATCCGGACAGCCAGAAACGACGACAATGGAATTTGTCTGCCGGGATACCGGAATCGGAATGGCAGAAGAGTTCCAAAAACATATTTTTGAACCATTTGCACAGGAACATGCAGGAAGCCGCACAAGATTTTCCGGAACAGGTCTGGGAATGCCGATTTCAAAGAAACTGATTGAGAAAATGGGTGGAACGATTACCTTTGAAAGCGCAGAAGGCATAGGGACGACATTTGTGATCCGGGTTCCATTTAAAATAGATCTGGATGTGGATATACGTGAAGAACAGGCGGATGTATCCGAAAAATCTATAAAGGGGCTGCATATTCTTCTGGCGGAAGATAATGAGCTGAATATGGAAATCGCTGAATTTGTGCTTCAGAATGAAGGTGCTGAGGTGTCCAAAGCATGGAATGGCGAGGAAACTGTTGAGCTATTCAGAAAAAGTGAATCTGGTGAATTTGATGCTATTCTTATGGATATTATGATGCCAGTCATGAATGGATATGAAGCCACAAAGATGATTAGGTCTCTGGACAGGGAGGATGCAAAGGTGATTCCGATTATTGCGATGACAGCAAATGCATTCACGGAGGACAGGCTAAGAGCAAAAGAAGCAGGAATGAATGAACATATCGCAAAACCTTTTGATGCAAAACTATTGGTAAAGATAATTCATAAATTGGTGCATTAGAGCATGTTTGAAAAATAGTCTCAGAAGGGGGATTCGTAATGAGAAAGAAAAAATGGAACAGAGTTTTAGCTGTACTTTTAATGATGGTGATGAGTATATCACTTCTGTCAGGATGTGGCAGCAAAAGTGCGGAAAAAGAAGATGCAGAAACAATTACTGTGTATTTATGGAGCACAAACCTCTATGAAAAATATGCACCATACATTCAGGAACAGCTCCCGGATATCAATGTTGAATTTGTCGTAGGGAATAATGATCTGGATTTCTACAAATTTCTGAATGAAAATGGTGGATTGCCGGATATTATAACCTGCTGTCGTTTCTCACTGCATGACGCGAGTCCCCTGAAAGACAATCTGATGGATCTTTCTACAACCAATGTTGCTGGTGCTGTCTATGATACCTACCTCAGCAATTTTATGAATGAGGATGGAAGCGTAAACTGGCTTCCGGTGTGTGCGGATGCACATGGTTTTGTAGTGAACAAAGACCTTTTTGAAAAGTATGATATCCCTCTTCCAACAGATTATGAAAGTTTTGTCTCTGCCTGCCAGGCATTTGACAAAGTGGGGATTCGTGGATTTACAGCAGACTATTATTATGATTATACCTGTATGGAAACACTGCAGGGTCTGTCAGCATCAGAACTGTCTTCCGTGGACGGACGAAAGTGGCGTACTACCTACAGTGACCCGGATAATACAAAGAGAGAAGGCCTGGACAGTACAGTCTGGCCAAAGGCTTTTGAACGTATGGAACAGTTCATTCAGGATACCGGGCTGAGCCAGGATGATCTGGATATGAATTATGATGATATCGTTGAGATGTATCAAAGTGGCAAGCTTGCTATGTACTTTGGCACCTCTGCTGGTGTAAAAATGTTTCAGGATCAGGGCATTAACACAACCTTTCTTCCATTCTTTCAGGAAAACGGTGAAAAATGGATTATGACTACGCCATATTTCCAGGTGGCTTTAAATAGCAATCTGACAAAGGATGAGACACGTCGAAAGAAAGCAATGAAGGTACTGGACACAATGCTTTCAGCGGATGCGCAGAATAGAATCGTTTATGATGGACAGGATTTGTTAAGCTACAGTCAGGATGTAGATCTCCGGCTTACGGAATATCTGAAGGATGTGAGACCTGTGATCGAAGAAAACCATATGTATATCCGCATAGCGTCAAATGACTTTTTCTCTGTTTCTAAGGATGTGGTTTCGAAGATGATATCAGGAGAATACGATGCAGGGCAGGCTTATCAGTCATTTGATTCTCAGCTTCTTGAGGAGGAATCCACTTCTGAAAAAGTAGTCTTGGATTCACAGAAGTCTTATTCAAACCGTTTCCATAGTAGTGGAGGAAATGCCGCATATTCTGTTATGGCAAACACGCTGCGCGGTATTTATGGATCAGATGTGCTGATCGCAACCGGAAACAGCTTTACGGGAAACGTGCTGAAAGCCGGATATACTGAAAAAATGGCGGGCGATATGATCATGCCGAACGAACTTTCAGCTTACAGCAGCAAAATGAGCGGAGCCGAACTGAAAGAGGCAGTTAAAAACTTTGTAGAAGGCTATGAGGGTGGATTTACTCCGTTTAACCGAGGCTCTCTGCCTGTGCTCAGTGGTATTTCTGTAGAAGTCAAAGAAACAGATGATGATTATACATTGAGCAAAGTTACAAAGGACGGAAAACAAATTCAGGATAATGATACTTTCACGGTAACCTGTCTTGCGATACCAAAACACATGGAGGCTTATCCGGCAGATGATAATATTGTGTTTGATGGAGGAAATACCTCTGTGGATGATACATGGACAGGATATATTTCAGATGGTGATGCCGTTCTTGCAGAGCCTGAAGACTACATGACTTTGAGGTGAGAAGGATGGGCATTAAGAATCATAATACAAAAAGAGAGAAGACTGTCATGAGAAAACGGTTAAGGATAGCTGTCTTTATTGCAGTTTCTCTTGGAATTGTGTTGATAGTTTTCCGATATTTTGGATTTGTATCGAAAACTATTTATGAGGAAAGTGTTTCTCATCTGACGGAAGTTTTTCATCAGTCTGATAATATGCTGAGGGAACTGACAGATAAGAATCTGAACTATCTTCATATGTGGGGTGAGAATCTGCAGGATATTTCCAGCGAAGATGAAATTCGGGATTATATAAAGAAAGCGCAGGAAGATACCGGCTTTTTAGACTTCTTTTTTCTGTCAGCTGACGGGAACTATAAGATGGCAACAGGGGAAACCGGCTACCTTGGATTACAGGAAAATATTGAAGATGAGATCAGGCAGGGAAATGATGTGATAGCGAATGCAGCGGTTCCCGGAAAATCCCAGCTGCTTGTTTTTGCCACAGCTAAGGCTCATGGAATTTATCAGGGATTTGAATATGATGCCATTGCCATTGCTTATGAAAACTCTGATATCGTAGATGTACTGGATATTTCTGCTTTTGATGGAAATGCCCAGAGTTTTGTTGTTCATCCTGATGGCCGTGTTGTGGTTGATCATTCTTCTGAGGCATGGGGGAACGTGTATAATTTCTTCGGTGTTCTGAGAGAGCATTCTGATATGTCCGAAAAAGAAATTAATGAACTTTCAGAGAAGTTTAAAGCAAGACGTACCGATGCAATGCTGCTAAATCTGGATGGAAGAAACTATTATCTGGTCTATGAAAAATCAGATATTCAGGACTGGATGTTTTTGGGACTTGTCCAGGCGGATATCGTCAATGCCAGTATGAACAGTCTGCAGCGTAGTACGATACTTCTTGTTGGTGCGGTCGTGCTCTGTATTGCCGCTTTACTTATTAGTTTTATTATTCAAAAAGGCAGAATAAACCTCAGAAAAAAGGATACGGAGATTCTGTACAGGGACGAGCTGTTTCAAAAGCTTTCAATGAATGTAGATGACGTCTTTCTGATGCTGGATGCAAAAACATATCAGGCAGATTACGTCAGCCCAAATGCGGAAAAGCTGCTGGGTATTACGGTAGAACAGATTCGTAAAGATATTTGTATCCTGGGAAAACTACATCCAGAGGAACAGGAAGATCCAGAGAAAAATTATATGGAGAAAATCCAGGTCCATGAGCAGAGGGAATGGGATTTTGAATATGTTCATCTGAAGACAGGGGAAAAACGCTGGTTCCATAATATTGTAATGGGCAGTGAGGTAAACGGGAAAAGGAAATATATCCTGGTTATGTCGGATCGTACCTCTGACTGGAAAATGAACCAGGCACTCTCTGAGGCGGTACATGCGGCGGAGACAGCAAACCAGGCAAAGAGTACTTTCCTTTCTAATATGTCTCACGATATCCGGACACCAATGAATGCGATTATCGGTTTTACCACACTGGCTGTAAGTAATATTGATAATCAGGAAAGAGTCCGGGATTATCTGGGTAAGATTCTTTCCTCCAGTAACCATCTGCTCTCATTGATCAATGATATACTGGATATGAGCCGGATTGAGAGTGGAAAGATACATCTGGAAGAGACAGAGGTCAGTCTGTCGGATGTGCTTCATGATTTGAAGGCGATCATCAGTGGGCAAATCCATGCGAAGCAGCTGGAACTTTATATGGATGTTATGGATGTTACAAATGAAGATGTTTACTGTGACAAGACTCGGCTGAACCAGGTGCTGCTGAATCTTTTGTCTAATGCGGTTAAGTTTACACCTGCAGGAGGAACCGTTTCTGTCCGGCTGAAACAGTATCCGAAGGCAGTAAAAGGCAGCAAGCTGTATGAGATTCGGGTAAAGGATACCGGAATCGGTATGAGTCAGGAATTCGTGCAGAAAATTTTTTCTCCTTTTGAGAGGGAGAGGACTTCCACTGTGAGCAGAACCCAGGGCACAGGGCTTGGCATGGCAATCACCAAGAATATTGTGGATATGATGGGCGGAACTATTGAGGTTCAGACAGAACAGGGCAAAGGTACCGAATTTATTGTCTGTCTGCCATTACGGATTCAGTCTGAGCGCCAACGTATAGAGAAAATCGCAGAACTGGAAGGGCTTAAGGCACTGGTTGTAGATGATGACTTTAATACCTGTGACAGTGTGACAAAAATGCTTGTAAGGGTCGGAATGCGTTCGGAATGGACACTTTCCGGCAAGGAAGCTGTTCTCCGTGCACGGCAGTCTATGGAACTGGGAGATGCGTTCCACGCTTATATCATTGACTGGCGTCTGCCAGATATGAATGGTATTGAAGTCACCCGTCAGATCCGCAGCCTTGGTGATGATACACCGATCATTATCCTGACCGCATATGATTGGTCAGATATCGAGGCAGAAGCCAGAGCAGCAGGGGTGACTGCATTCTGTGCGAAACCGCTGTTCATGTCAGATATCAGAGATACCTTGATGACTGCTATCGGCCAGAGTCAGGCTGAAGTAGAAGATTCAATTCTTCCAGAAGCAGGTTCAGATTTCAGAGGCAGATGTATACTGCTTGTGGAAGATAACGAACTGAACAGTGAAATTGCGGTGGAAATTCTGAAAGAATATGGATTTCTGGTTGATACTGCCGAAAATGGCGCAGAGGCAGTGGAGAAAGTTAAGAATTCGACTCCAGGTAAGTATGATCTGGTGCTGATGGATGTGCAGATGCCGGTAATGAATGGATACGAGGCCACCCGTCAGATTCGTGCGCTGGATGATCCGGCACTGTCGGGAATCACCATCCTTGCCATGACTGCTAATGCCTTTGATGAGGACAGGAAGAAAGCCTTGGAATATGGTATGGATGGATTCTTATCCAAACCGATAGTTATAGAGGAGTTAATTAGTACTTTACACAACAACCTGCTGGATTAGAGCGTGTTTGATCAGGTGTTTGGAACTTCAGAAAATCCGCACGGATAAAGGAAATAAGGAATATGGATAAAAGTAGAAAAAAATCAGCCGTACTATTTGTATGTATATTGCTAGTTCTGGGAATGTGGATGATGTTATCAGTACACAGCCAGGCCGCTGAAACGAATAATGATGAAAAACAGGCACAGACCATTCGTGTCGGCTCATTTGAGGATACCTTTAATTATGTCGACAAAAACGGTGTAAGACGAGGATATGGCTACGAACTCATGCAGGCTCTGGCAGGTTATACCGAATGGAAATTTGAGTATGTGAAATGTGACTGGTCTGACTGTTTTGATAAGCTTGAAAATGGTGAGATTGATATTATGGGTGATATCTCTTATAGCGATGAACGTGCACAAAAGATGCTTTTTTCGGATGAACCGATGGGTGAGGAAAAATATATTCTTTATGCTGATTTATCGAATATGGATATTGGGATGTCTGATTTTAAGTTTATGGACGGGAAACGTGTAGGTGTGCTCATGGATACAGAGCCAGAAATTATGCTGACAGAATGGGAAAATAAAAATGGTATACATACAGAGCATGTAAATGTGAATAATGATAATGATGTCGAAAAGAAATTAGCGAATCATGAGATTGATGCTTTTGTATCTCTGGAGGAATCCATCTGGTCTGAACAGGGAATATCATCTGTTACCACTATTGGCAAATCAGGTATATATTTTGCAATAAATAAAGAGCGTAGCGATATCAAGACGGAGCTGGACTATGCTATGTGTCAGCTGGATCAGGATAGACCTTTTTTTAAGGCAGATATGTATAAGAAATATTTTACACTTGATTATAATCAGAGTCTTACAGGTGGAGAAAAATCCTGGCTGGAAGAACATGGTGACATCCGGATGGGATTTTTGAACAATGATCCGGCAATCTTTTCCATGGACGAAACAACTGGAAAACTTACCGGTATGCTATCAGAATATGTCTCCTATGCCAAAGACTGTCTAGGAAATCAGACGCTGAAATTTAATATACAGGACTATGATGATTATGATGAAATGCTTCAGGCACTGCAGAATCATGAAATTGACATGATTTTTTATGCCGGCAGAAATCCTGATATTGCAGAAAAAAAAGGCTATGCACTTACAAACACAGCCTGGACCTACAATCTTATGGCAGTAACTGATGAGAAAAATTTTGACGAGGGTAATGTGTATACAGTAGCTGTGCCAAAGGAAAAAGAAGCTTTAAAACAGCAGCTTACCTTTAGTTATCCACAATGGAATCTTGTGGATTATGATTCGTTTGAGGAGGCTGCTGAAATGATTACTAATGAAAAAGCAGACTGTTTTCTCATGGGAGCAAGTCAGGCGATGGTATATGATAACAATCGAGATTTCAAGAGTGTTCCACTTACAAAAACAATGGAGGCATGCTTTGCAGTAAAAGGTGGAGAGGGAACTCTTTTGTCGATACTGAATAAAACTTTAAAGGGCATGCCGTCTGGCATGCTTACAAGCGCACTTGCTATCTATGACAGTACGGCAGATAAGGTAACATTTTTGGACTTTGTAAAAGACAATATGCTTGCTTTTTTTCTCGCCACAGGATTCTCTGCACTCAGCATCATTGTTATTATCCTCGTACTTTTACGCAAGGCAAGGAAAGCAGAAGCTGCCGCAAAGCTTGCTGCAAATGATACACAAAAACTTAATGAGAAACTGGAAATCGCTTTGAAAAAAGCAGAGGATGCCAGTCTCTCAAAGACCAGTTTTCTTAACAATATGTCACATGATATTCGTACTCCTATGAATGTAATTCTGGGTTATGCACAGCTTATGGAGAATGAACTAAATGGAAAAGACATACCTGAAGCTTTAGAACATCTGGAAAAACTGCAGCAGTCTGGAAATCTTCTTCTGTCAATCATAAATAATGTACTGGATATGGCCCGGATTGAGAGCGGAAGGATGGAGATTGATGAGAATTACTGCCGGATTGAAGATGTCTGGAAATCTTTGTTTGCAGTATTTGATGAGAAAGCAAGGAAAAAGAATATTTCGCTTCATTACACGATGAATGTAGAGCATGAGCATGTATTGACAGATGTTACCAAGGTAAAAGAAATATTGGTCAATATCCTGAGCAATGCTATAAAATATACTCCAGCAGGTGGTTCTGTTATGGTATATGTAGATGAATTACCTTGTGATGAGTCTGGATACATGATAGTGAGGATCAGAATCAGCGATACCGGAATCGGTATGAGTCAGGATTATCTGACAAAGATTTTCGAAGCATTCACGCGTGAGAAGAACACCACAAAGAGCAAAATCGCAGGAACCGGACTGGGCATGTCAATCGTCAAGAATTATGTTGACCTGCTTGGTGGAACAATAGAGGTAGAGAGTGAGCTTGGCAAGGGCAGCACCTTTACAGTTACATTAAAACACAGGATAGCGGATGAAAGATATTATGTAAAAAAGCATATTGAAGAGCCTGGAACAGGAAATGAAATCCTTGAAGGCAGGAATATCCTTTTAGCGGAGGATAATGATTTAAATGCAGAGATTGCAGAGGCAATACTTGAGCGTGCCGGTCTTAGGATAGAACGTGTGGAGAATGGTATTCAGTGTGTGAACAGAATACTGAAAATGCCGGCAGGAACATATGATATGATCTTCATGGATATCCAGATGCCGGAAATGGACGGTTATAAAGCAACACAGGCAATCAGAAATTTGCCAGATAAGGATAAAGCATGCATACCGATTATAGCTATGACAGCCAATGCTTTTGCAGAAGATAAAAGAAAGACGATGGAGGCAGGGATGAATGCACATCTGTCAAAACCATTAAATGTACCGGAACTGATAGATACAATCCGAAAATTCTGTGATGGTAAGTAGATGTGTCAGTGACTGGGAAAAGAATAACAGAGATATAGCAGAATGAAAAAGAATTCTGTTGTTATATCATTCTGTAAGTGATATACTAAAAAGACAGAAAAAAACCGTGTGAAATTACAGTTTTACTTTCGCACGGTTTCTTTTATACATAATGGTTAGTTGCAACTAATATCAAAAATAGTATGAAGGACTACAAAATAGTAGTTTTTCTGATTTTAAAGAAAGGAAAATGCAAAGCTAATGAATACTTTTTTTGGCATATTAATTCCATTTATTGGAACAACGCTGGGTGCAGCATGTGTGTTTTTTATGAGAACAACATTTAGCAAATCAGTGCAACGTGCACTTACAGGATTTGCAGCAGGTGTAATGGTTGCTGCTTCAATCTGGAGTCTTCTAATTCCGGCCATGAAACAATCGGAGAAGATGGGAGATTTGTCATTTGTTCCGGCAGTTGCTGGGTTCTGGATTGGTATATTGTTTTTACTTACACTTGATCATTTGATTCCGCATCTTCATGTTGGAAGTGATCAGGCAGAGGGACCGAAAAGCAGGCTTGGCCGTACTACGATGATGGTGTTGGCGGTCACATTGCATAACATTCCTGAAGGTATGGCAGTCGGTGTAATGTATGCAGGATTTCTTGCTGGAAATGCACAGATTACAGCAACAAGTGCACTTGCGTTATCACTTGGAATTGCTATTCAGAATTTCCCGGAAGGAGCAATTATATCCATGCCGCTTAGGGCAGAGGGAGAAAGTAAGGGAAAGGCATTTTTAGGTGGTGTACTTTCAGGGGTGGTCGAACCGATTGGCGCAGTATTGACAATTATTGCTGCACAGCTGATAATCCCGGCATTACCATATTTGCTGAGCTTTGCAGCAGGAGCTATGCTTTATGTCGTGGTTGAAGAACTAATCCCTGAAATGTCGCAGGGAGAGCACTCGGACATTGGTACAGTTTTCTTTGCAGTTGGGTTTAGTTTAATGATGATTCTGGATGTGGCACTTGGGTGATAGCAAACAGGAAAAGGTATTAGAATATAAATTTGCGGTAATCAATTATATCGGATTTCTAAGATTTTCATAATCAACTTTACAAAATCTAATCAGAATCAGTCCATCCATATTCCACATGGATGCAAATACCGGAATTTCTTTGATATCAGATGTCGTTTTTATCATAAGAAAATATCCTTTTTCATCCCTTCTTCTGCAATATTATGATTAAATGGTACATTATAAATGTGGAATTTACAAAGGTTAAGCGCATAACCCATTACAAAATTTGCATTCGATTTTTGTGATATTTTACTATTGCATTACGCATTTCTAGCAATCTGTGGGTTAATCATTAATGACATTCTTATCCCACAATAAAACTGTGTCGTAAAATGTGGTCAAATCAAGAAAATCGAGTGCGAAAGCAAGTGAGAAATCCCTGTGAAGCCCGTAAAATCAAAGCTTCACCAAAAAATCTCAAAAAATTAGCACTCGTCTCTTGACATGGCTAACAGATAGTGCTATATATATGTTATACGAAGTGTAGAACAAATAAGCATCTTCGGGTTAGGAGGAACTTATATGAATATAAATAAATTTACGCAAAAGTCATTAGAAGCAGTAAATAGCTGTGAGAAACTGGCTTATCAGTATGGCAGCCCGGAAATCGATCAGGAACATTTTTTATATAGCCTGCTTACGATTGAGGATAGCCTGATTTTAAAATTAATTGAAAAGATGGAAGTGAATAAAGAAGCATTTCTGTCACAGGTACAGCAGGCAGTTGAGAAGAAGCCGAAAGTGTCCGGCGGACAGACTTATATCAGTAAGTCATTGAATCAGGTGCTTGTCAGTGCAGAAGATGAAGCGAAGGCAATGGGAGATGAGTATGTTTCTGTAGAACATCTTTTCCTTTCTTTAATGAAGTATCCGAATACAGAGATTAAGAAATTGTTTCAGGCATATGGAATTACAAGAGAGCGTTTTCTTCAGGCATTGTCTACGGTAAGAGGTAACCAGAAGGTTGTCAGTGATAACCCAGAAGCTACTTATGAGACATTGGAGAAGTATGGTTATGACCTTGTAGAGAGAGCTAAACAGCAGAAGCTTGACCCGGTTATCGGACGAGACAGCGAGATTCGTAATGTCGTTCGTATTCTTTCCAGAAAGACAAAGAATAACCCGGTATTGATCGGTGAGCCTGGTGTTGGTAAAACAGCCGTTGTAGAAGGCCTTGCACAGCGTATCGTGAAAGGTGATGTGCCAGATTCTTTAAAGGATAAGAAATTATTTGCCCTTGATATGGGTTCTTTAGTAGCAGGAGCGAAATATCGTGGTGAGTTTGAGGAACGTTTAAAAGCAGTTCTTGAAGAAATCAAAGCCAGCGATGGACAGATTCTTTTATTCATTGATGAGCTGCACACGATTGTTGGTGCTGGTAAGACCGACGGTGCGATGGATGCCGGAAACCTGTTAAAGCCAATGCTTGCCAGAGGGGAACTTCACTGTATCGGTGCTACAACACTGAATGAATACCGTCAGTATATTGAAAAAGATGCCGCATTGGAGCGTCGTTTTCAGCCGGTTATGGTCGATGAACCTACAGTAGAAGATACGATTTCTATTTTGAGAGGATTAAAAGACCGCTACGAAGTATATCACGGTGTAAAGATTGCAGACAGTGCCTTAGTAAGTGCCGCTGTTTTATCTAACCGTTATATTACCGACCGTTTCCTCCCAGATAAGGCAATCGACCTTGTGGATGAAGCATGTGCGATGATTAAGACAGAATTAGATTCCCTTCCGGCCGACCTTGATGAAGTGCAGAGAAAGATTATGCAGTTAGAAATCGAGGAAGCAGCCTTAAAGAAAGAAACGGATCGTCTTAGTGTAGAACGTCTTGAAAATCTGCAAAAGGAACTCGCCGAATTACGTGAGGAATTTAAGTCGAAAAAGGCTTCCTGGGATCAGGAAAAATCCGCAGTAGAGCGTGTTTCCAAGTTAAAGGAAGAAATCGAAAGTTTAAATAATGAGATTCAGATTGCACAGCGCAATTATGATTTAAATAAAGCAGCAGAATTACAATATGGTAAATTGCCAGAATTGCAAAGACAGTTAGAGGAAGCGGAAGAAAGTGCAAAGAAGAGAGAATCTTCTATGGTTCACGAATCTGTAACTGATGATGAAATCGCAACGATCATCAGCCGCTGGACGGGTATTCCGGTAGCAAAACTTACCGAGAGTGAGAGAAATAAGACATTGAATCTTGATAAGGAACTCCATAAACGAGTTGTCGGTCAGGATGAAGGTGTGGAAAAGGTTACTGAAGCCATTATCCGTTCGAAAGCAGGAATTAAAGATCCGACAAAGCCAATCGGTTCCTTTATGTTCCTCGGACCTACTGGTGTAGGTAAGACAGAACTTGCGAAAGCACTTGCCGCAAGCCTGTTTGATAACGAACAGAACATGGTTCGTATTGATATGAGTGAGTATATGGAGAAATATTCCGTATCTCGTCTGATCGGAGCGCCTCCAGGATATGTAGGATATGAGGAGGGTGGTCAGCTTACCGAAGCCGTCAGAAGAAAACCATACTCGGTTGTTCTTTTTGATGAAATAGAAAAGGCACATCCTGATGTATTTAATGTGCTATTACAGGTACTTGATGACGGGCATATCACCGATTCTCAGGGCAGAACAGTAGACTTTAAGAACACGATATTAATTATGACCTCCAATATCGGTTCCCAGTATCTGCTCGAAGGAATCGATGAAAATGGCAACATCAAGACCGATGCAGAAACTATGGTCATGAATGACCTGCGTTCCCACTTTAGACCAGAGTTTTTGAACCGTCTTGATGAGATTATCATGTTTAAACCTCTTACCAAAGACAATATCGGAGGCATTATTGAGCTTATGCTTGCCGATGTCAACAAACGTCTTGAAGACAAGGAACTTTCTATTCATCTTACCGATGCCGCCAAGAGTTATGTTATCGAACATGGATACGAACCGGCATACGGTGCACGTCCATTGAAGAGATATCTGACAAAACATGTCGATACCCTTGCTGCGAGAATGATACTTTCCGGCGAGGTATATCCACAGGATACGATTGTCATTGACGAACAGGGTGGAGAACTGATTGCTTCTGTGGAACATAGACAATGATGATTTAATTCATTAAATAACGGACAAACAGACGAATCCATGAAATAAAATAATCCATATCTGTGGCTTTAGTCGCAGATATGGATTATTTTATTTCATGGATTCGTCTGTTTAGCCATTTGCTTACCGAATGGAACAGTAAACTACAATTCATTATTCACCATATAATAATAAACCTCCGCAAGGAACTTAGAATTCGTCGGAGCTCCTTTATCTGAATAAGAGGAGCAATGAAAAATTTTCTCAATCTCTTCTAAATCACCTTTTAAAAATCCAATTTCAATTGCATGCCGAATGTTTCGTTCGACCCGGGCGGCTGTACTCGAACATTTTTTAGCAACATCGACATATAACCCTTTTGTAATGTTGTTTAAATAATCAGGATCAAGTGCGATAAGTTCTAATGCGGTTACTATGTAAGAAAAACCAAGCATATTAGCGGGAATTCCGATTTGCATCAAAAGTTTTTGAATTCCTGAGGTTTCGATGCGTAAAACATTTTTAAAATCATTTTCACTGTTTATAGTAAAAATAAGTACTTTTTGATGATCTTCCATAGTGTCGATAAATCTGAAAAGGTCATCTTTAACATGGAAAATTCCCGCAAAATCAATAAAAACGTTAGACATATATTATATCCCCTTCCTTTTTGTTATCTTTTACATTTTAATATGTATATTGACATAATAAAATATTAGGAATAACATAACAATTATAAAAGTTTTTAAAAAGTTATGTCAGTAATGACCCGTGGGAGACAAGATGTTCAGTGATAAGATTCGAGAATTAATGATTGAGAGGGATATATCCCTTACGGATTTGGCGGAACTTTCTGGAGTTCCATTTGAGACATTGCGTAATATTTATTATAGAAAAGTAAAAGATCCAAAAGTATCGACTGCTTTTCAATTAGCAAGTGCGCTTGAAGTTACCGTTGAGTATTTATTAAAAGATATGAGTACGACAGAGGAAGAGGCGGAGAATTCAGAAGGACAGGAGGGCATAGAGGAAGAACTTCTTGAAAATTATAGAGAGTGTGGGAATCATGGAAAGGCAATTATTCGTTTAGTTGCCCGGTTAGAATGTAAGGCAGCAAGAAAAGAAAGATTGAATTTGCGTAAAATGAAACACAGAATCCCATGTTTTATTCCAGTAGGCCGTATTGGAGATGGTATTGATTACAATAGTTGTACGGTAGAAGACGAATACACAATGATTAAAAAGGTTTATCTGGCTATTGAGATTACTAATAATAACTTTGCTCCTGCATATTGTAAAGGAGACAGGATATTATTAGAGAATCGTTTTCCTGAATTAGGAGAATGCGCCGTCTTTACAGATGGAATGAAAGCTTATTTCCGCTATTTTAAAATGGAAGGAGAAATGTACTGTTTAAAATGCCTGAATGGAAGAGGGAAAGATATGCTGCTTCGGCGAATGGATGAAGTAGACTGTCTCGGCACCTGTATTAGTGTGATTAGGAAATAGGGCATATAGGGGTTCTATTGCTCGGCTGCCCTTCGAGAACATCAGTTTTGCTTCGCAAATCAGAAAATGTCAAATATTGAGTTTTGCATTATCTTGTGATACCATATAAATGGATAGTTGGACATTTCAATGAAAATAGCTAAATATTTTATAAATGGGGCAGATTTTGAATGAGTATGATATTGGGATATATAAAGGAACGAGAAATATCTTTTCTGTTCTTTCTATTGTTGGTTCTGTTAGTAATTGTTCTTTGGAATTTGTACAAAAAGGAGAAAAAGAGAGCAGAAGCAGCAGAACTCTCTGTAGTCGGTGAGCGGAAATATTATTTATTGAATTTTGTGACTTTGTGCTGCGGGATTTTGACCATAGAAACTTCGCATTCGTTTCTGCGAAGTTTCTGTTTTATTGGGCAAAATGGAGCGTTTAGCACAACGGAACAAAATCAATAAATTTTTTAGGGCTTCTTCCTGTTAATCTTCTGGCAATCCGATTGTTTGTTCTTCTATAAAGGAGTTTCCTTTGCCTGCGGCAACTCAGAATTTTTATTCATAATCCTGTCCATCAAATCTTTCATCCCCTGACAGGCGGTTAATAAACTTTGGATGGTATTTAGAGTAGACAATAATCTGTTCTTTGTACAAACCATGATAGCCGGAAAGCATATAGCTGATGGAGATGGCAATTAAGATATAGGAAACACCTTCAAATCCAAACAATTCAAATCCAATAAGCATTGAAGCAATCGGACAGTTTGTCACACCGCAAAATAAAGCGAGCATTCCGGTTGCAGCGCAAAGAGAGGGAGATATGCCAAAGATATGTCCAAACAGACAGCCAAAGGTTGCTCCGGTGAAGAAAGCAGGGACAATCTCGCCGCCCTTATATCCGGCAGCAAGCGTGAGTGCAGTAAGAAGCATTTTTATTAAAAAGGCATAGGCCGGGACATTTCCCGCGATAGCTCTTGCAATCATGTCAGTTCCTGCTCCATTGTAATCATAATTGCCGATTAGGAGGGTGATTGCAATAACAAGCAGACCGCCGACAATGATTCGTATGTAAGGTTTTTTAAAAAACTTATTGTAAAATAAACCAGCTCCCTTTAAAAATATACAAAATACAACGCTTAATCCAGCACAGAAAATGCCGAGCAGTACGATTTTAGCGCAACTTGTGAAGGTGAGTTCTGGTATCCCGTGAATAGTAAATGCTTCCGGGTTGATTCCCATATTGACAGCAAAACGATTTGCTACAATGGAAGAAAATACGCAGGGAACTAAAGCGGCATAATGCATGATTCCGACACTGATCATTTCCATTGGAAAAATAGCTGCCGCAAGAGGAGTTCCAAATACGGCAGAAAAGGCGGCACTCATTCCGCTCATGACAAGAAGCTTTCGATCCCCCTCGTCAAATTTGAAAAGCCGTCCGATTGTATTTCCAATACTTCCTCCCATCTGGAGAGCCGCTCCCTCACGTCCGGCAGAGCCGCCGAATAAGTGAGTGATAATTGTTGCTGCAAAGATAAGTGGAGCCATATATGCAGGCACATCCTGATTTTTTCCATGTACAGCAGTCATAATGATGTTCGTTCCCTTATCCTGCCTTACCCCACAAAGATGATATAAAAATACGATAACGACACCACCAATCGGCAGAAAATATAACAAAAATGGATATTGACCGCGAAGTGTGGTTACTTTTTTTAAGCAAAAAGAAAAGGCACTACTAAATGCCCCGACAGCAACCCCGGTCAATACTGCCATAAAAAGCCATAACGCACAAGTCTTTAAATTGTAGTAGATCTTTCTTAGATAGCGTTTTATGATTTCTTCCATGATATTTCTCTCCCTTGTGTATTTCAAAAAAATTTTTGTCATTTTCAAATGTTTAGAAAAAGCATTTTTTCATTCCTTCTTAATATCAGAAAAAATTACGAGATTTATTTGGTTGCATCAAGAATGCCGGGGCATTCTTGAAACCATATTAAGAAGAGAGAAAATTCGATTTCTTTAGACATTTGATTTCTTTGTACATTTGATTTTTGAATACATTTTGTTTCTTAAAAAGAGTGTACTCTATTCGAATTCATATTGTCAAGTTCTGCCGAAAAAAGAATTGACATCCTTTTTATTTCGTGATAAATTAAGACCTGTAAATGCGATGAAGAGGAATAGTAGAATGATGAAAGCATCCAGAGAGCTGCTGGTCGGTGCGAAGCAGTAGTGGACATGATTTGAACTCGCCTCTGAGCAGCCTGTTGAACCGCATGATTGCAGTAGGCAGCGCCGGAAACCTGACCGTTACAGCAGGAGGATATAAGGCTTTTTAAGTCCGTATCTGTAATGAGTGCATACCTTACTTTTTATGTATCGTATGAATAAGAGTGGTACCGCGGAATTATTTTCTCCGTCTCTTTTCGGCATCTGCCTTTTGGCAGCTGCTATCAAAGAGACGGAGTTTTTTATTTTACAGGATATATTCCTGTAATATGTTGTTTTTAACTTAAGGAGGATTTTCTATTATGAAGTATGCAGATAAGTATAAACCAATGTATTTCCCAGCTCCAGCCGGATATAATAAATGGATCGAGAAAGACCATATCGAACAGCCGCCTGTATGGTGTTCTGTTGACTTACGAGATGGTAACCAGGCTCTGATTATTCCTATGAGCTTAGAGGAAAAGATTGAATTTTTCAAACTGTTAGTTGAAGTTGGTTTCAAAGAAATCGAAGTTGGTTTCCCAGCAGCTTCTGAGACAGAATATGAATTCTGCCGTACATTGATCGAACGGAATCTGATTCCGGATGATGTAACGATTCAGGTTCTGACTCAGGCAAGAGAACATATCATTAAAAAGACATTTGAAGCCATTGAGGGTGCTAAAAATGTAATTGTTCATCTGTACAACTCCACTTCTGTTGCACAGCGCGAGCAGGTATTTAAAAAAGATAAAGAACATATTATTCAGATTGCTGTAGAAGGTGCAGAATTATTACAGAAACTGATGGAAGAAAATGGAGGAAAATATCGTTTTGAATACTCTCCTGAAAGTTTTACAGGAACAGAGATGGATTTTGCATTAGAAATCTGTAATGCTGTATTAGATGTATGGAAACCAAAGAAAGAATTACCTGCCATCATCAATCTTCCTGCTACTGTTTCCCACTCTCTGCCTCATGTTTATGCAAGCCAGATTGAATTTATGAGCGAGAACTTAAAATACAGAGATAATGTTGTATTATCTGTTCATCCTCATAACGATCGTGGAACAGGTGTTGCCGATACAGAATTAGCTGTTCTTGCAGGAGCTGATCGTGTGGAAGGAACATTATTTGGTAATGGAGAACGTACAGGTAATGTAGATATCATTACATTAGCTTTAAATATGTATGCTCATGGTGTAGAGCCAAACTTAGACTTTACAGACTTGCCACATATCGTAAAAGTATATGAAAAAGTAACAAGAATGCATGTGTATGAAAGACAGCCATATGCAGGAAAGCTTGTATTTGCTGCCTTCTCCGGTTCCCATCAGGATGCTATCGCAAAAGGTATGCTGTGGCGTGAAACACATGACTGCGATAAATGGACTGTACCATATCTGCCAATTGATCCAAAAGATCTTGGAAGAGAATACGAAGCAGATGTTATCCGTATTAACAGTCAGTCTGGAAAAGGCGGTATCGGATTCCTTCTGGAAAAAACATATGGTATTCGTATTCCAACTAAAATGCGTGAAGAAGTTGGTTATTCTGTAAAAGATGTTTCCGACCATACACATAAAGAATTACAGCCAAAAGAAGTATTAAAAGTATTCAACGAAAAATATGTTAATATTTGTGATCCAATTGAATTACTCGAAGTACACTTCAAACAGGAACACGGTGGAATTTCAACAGAAATTATACTGAACAAATATGGCGTACACAAAGTATACCACGGAAAAGGAAATGGTCGTCTTGATGCTGTAAGTAACGCATTAAAACGCCACTCCAACTTAGATTACACAATCTCCACATATGAAGAACATGCTCTGAAAATGGGTTCAAACTCCCAGGCATGTGCTTATGTTGCTATCTATGGAAGCGATGGAAATACATATTGGGGAGTTGGAATTGATGACGATATCATCAATGCTTCAGTGAAAGCGCTGATTAGTTCTGTAAATCGCTATGAGAGATGCGAAGACGGCAAGGAAAACTAATTTCTAATTTGCCGCAGGCAACGGGACGCCCTCAAAGAGAGCCTATCCTCTATATTTGTGACTTTAGTCGCGGCGGTTTGAATACTCGCTTATACATGCTCGTATCCAAACCTTGCTCCGAGGTCACAAATTAGGAGGTATTGGCTTTCAATATTTTGTCAGTTTTAGTTCTGTAAATCAGAATTGTTAATCATCTTCTGGATGCAACTCTGCATTTCAGCAATAGAATGTCTCCTGGAGCGCGCACACTCCTGTGCTTGGCAGCCGCAGATGATACATTTGCGCCAGGTGTTCCGGGACAGTTTCTGTCCATTTCTATCAATGACATCCATATCAAAAAGACGGCCAAGAGGATGTGTTTCCTCGATTCGAGTGGTGAGTTCTTTGATTTTTTCGGCGGGGTAATCTACGGAGAGGATTAATTCGTCACCGGTTTTTTTATGTACTTCAATGTGATTTAATATGCAGGCGGGCAGGGTGGAAAGTTCGTCAAGGAGACATTCTTTTCCGCTGATGAAGGCTGTGAGGATGTCTTCATTTGTTTTTATTGGCCCTGGGATGTTCATACAAAATGAAATGACAGGGCAGTGGTACTGGGACAGAAAGATATTTTGAATATTTACTCGTTCTTCCCGCCAGTTTAACATATCTTCTAAATTTACGTTTTCTCCGTTCATGGTAGTTCTCCTTTTACTTTTAAAATTCAATTGCTATATATCTGGAAAGTTATATGGAATTATGCGTTAAGTTGTATTATTTTTAATGATGGATTACGTCTTTTGTTGCCTGTATTTTTTTTATAACAGGAATTGATTCTTCACTTTCAAAATACTGCAAAGTTGTTTCTGGAACTAACTGTTTTAATAAGGTGAAGTTTTCTTCTTTAATTGCCTGCCGCACCGTGGATGCACTGATTGGAAATGAGTGGGAAGGCATATCCTTTGTGTCATTTTTTCTCTTATTTTCTGTGTCTATGTATTGTTTTCTTGGAACGATAATGCAGTCTATTCCGTTTTCTGGAAGTTTTTCCGCCATAACTTTGTTATAAATTCCAGTAGTTTCGCTGAAGGGTTCTTCGCCGATGTATCTTTTGGTAATATGCAGTGTCTCTGCGATTTTTATGAAAACAGCAAGATCGAGTTCAGCGTGGCTTTCCATAACTGCCTGTTCATCTTTTTGGAAGTAGCCGGGGAAGGTGGCCTTGCTGATAATGTAGGGACCGCTATCATGATAGATGATATTTGGAAGATGGGAAGTTCCCTCTAGCACCAGCCTTTTTCTTATGGAAAATGGAATCAGGCTTGCGTCTTCTTCTACGATAAAAAGATGTAGAATGTCATTTTCACGGGCGGCTTTTTCTACAAGATATTGATGGCCTAAGGTAAAAGGGTTTGCATTTATAACGAGAGCAGCAGTTTTTACAGAACCTGGGGTTTTTTGTAAATTGGCAGCGCTTGATTCGGTTAGTGTGTTTGGTTTGCTAACTTTTGATAAGGCATCTGCTGATTCTGTATTTTTTTCTTCTGCTAATAAGATGCATTTTTCTTCTGACACAAACGTTGATAATTTTGTTGTTTTTTCTTTTACTAATAGGTTATCTTTAGAAATAATTGTTTCTAATAATTTTGCGTTTTGCATTGCCGAATCCTGTTCCAGTTTTTCTAAATAAGAAGAAAAGCCGTTTCGTTTATTTTCCATAAAAACAATCTGATTTTTAATATTTGCTATTTCGTAAAATCCCAGGTCGGCAAAAAATGGAGCAGAACTGCATTTGGTATATAAAAATAAATGCGTGTTGCCGCGGGAAAATTGAACGGAAATCAGATGGGTGAGAATCTGGTTCATAAGGCCTTCTCCCTGATGAGCACTACTTACGGCAAGGCAGCGTAAGGTATTTGAAAAGCAGCTTCCTGTAGCGATAACCTGCATATCCTCATCAAACATGGCGCAGGTGTAATCAAGATTTTTATCTTTGTGAATTCCTTCTGTTTCTAATAAAGTAACAATTTGTTCGTTTGTATCGGAAGCCGAAGTGGATACTTCTGTAATGAAGTAATCGGACATAATGATCTCTCCTCCCTTTTTAGTCATTATTTATCAGTATATCAATGACATTCATAAATGGAATAATCTCTACTGAAATCGTCTATTTCATATCGTATTTAAATTGTAATAAAATCTCTTTTTCCTGTAAATAGAAAAGGCTATTCAAAAAGGGAATGTACCTATTATTTTATACCATTTTATTTTTGGGAAAAGGGCAGATATAATAAAGGCATAAAAGCTGAAATGAAAAATGTGTATGTAACAAAAAGTCGATGAAGTGTTTGCCAGATAAAGCAAACAGACAAAGTAAAGAGGCGAACAGGAGGAAACGTTTTGGGTAAATCATTAACAAGAAAAATTATTGAGTCACATTATGTATCCGGCAGTATGACACCGGGAGAAGAGGTATTTATTAAGGTTGATCAGACATTAACACATGATATTAATGCGGTTATGACGTATCTTGCATTTGAGGCAACAGGGCTTAACAGAAGAAGAACAGAATGCAGTGTCAGCTACCTTGACCACAATCTTCTTTATGTAGATCATAAGACACCAGATGACCACATTTATTTACAGTCTGCGGCAAAGCGTTTTGGCGTGCATGTATCAAGACCTGGTAATGGAATCTGCCATACCGTTCATGTTGCAAGATTTGGTGCGCCGGGCAAGATTAGCATGGGAGGCGACAGCCACACACCACATGGCGGTTCTATCGGAATGTTATGTATCGGTGTTGGCGGAATGGATGTTGCGACTGCAATGACAGGTGTTCCGATGCGATTAAAAATGCCAAGAGTTATTCAGGTAAAATTAACTGGACGTTTAAAGCCGGGCGTAAATGCAAAAGAAGTTATTTTAAAAATGCTTGAAAAAGTTACTATCAAAGGTGGACTTGGAAATGTATATGAATATACAGGAGAGGGTGCTGCTTCTTTAGAAGTACCACAGAGAGCAACCATCACAAACATGGGAGCAGAACTTGGTGCCACATCTTCTATTTTCCCAGCAGATGAGCAGGTAAGAAAGTTCTTAAAGGCACAGCAGAGAGAAGAAGCTTACACAGAGTTACTTCCAGATGAAGATGCTGAATACGATGATACCATCGAAATCAATTTAAGTGAGTTAGAGCCATTGATTTCCTGCCCACATCAGCCAGACAATGTTATGCCATTAAAAGATGTGGAAAAGAAACCAGTACAGCAGGTATTTATTGGAAGCTGTACAAACACAAGTTATGCAGATGTTGCCAAAGCAGCACTTGTATTTAAAGGACATCATGTTAATGAAAATGTAAGCTGTACCTGTGGTATTGCTTCTAGACAGACCTACAAGGAATTAATGAGAGATGGTTATATCGAGATGCTCTTAGATGCCGGCGTTCGTATGCTTGAGATTTCCTGTGGTCCATGTTGTGCAATCGGTCAGACACCTGCAACAGATGGAATCGCTGTAAGAACTTCAAACCGTAACTTTAAAGGACGTGCCGGTAATCCAAATGCAAAGATTTATCTTGTAAGTCCGGAAAGCGCAGCAGCAACTGCAATTCTTGGAACATTTGCCAGCGCAGAAGATGTGATGGGAGAGGACGTAAAGATTCTTGGAGACATTCATGAGCCAGATGCTTATGAAGTAGATGATTCCATGATTATCAAGCCACTTCCAGAGGAAGAGGCAAAGAAGGTGGAGATTGTCCGTGGACCAAACATCAAACCACTGCCAATCCCGGATGTACCGGAAAATAACCTTGTTGCTCCAGTAAGCTTAAAAGGTGGCAATAATATTTCTACCGATGATATTACACCGGCAAGTGCAGAATTCTCCAGTATGCGTTCCAATATTCCATTAATGTCTCAGTATTGCTACCATCGCTACGCACCAGACTTTGCAGCAAGAGCAAAAGAACTTGGCAAGAGCATCATTATTGGTGGCGAGAACTATGGACAGGGTTCATCGAGAGAACATGCGGCAATCAACCCAATGTATCTTGGTGTAAAATGCGTTATCGCAAAGAGTATTGCGCGTATCCACAAAGGAAACCTAGTAAATCATGGTATTATTCCAATGATTTTTGCGAACCCAGACGATTATGACAAGATTGATTTATTCGATGAACTTTCTATTGAAAATCTGTTAGAGCAGATTCCAACAAGAAAGGTAATTGTAAAAGATATTACAAAGAACTTCTCCTTTGAGGTAAATCTTGACCTTACGGACAATGAAGTAGAAGTAGTGCTTTGCGGCGGACAGCTTCGTTATTTGAAGAAGCAGCTTGCAGAGAGTAACAAATAAGATAGAAATAATCAAAATATTGTAAATATGAATGATTGTATATTTGCACAAGATAGTTTTATTATAAACGTCAGTAATGTTATATATGAAATCGTGAAATGTATTATAAAATTTAAATGATTACAAAACAGAAAGCGTCTGTATGTTGTAATACGAAAACAAGAAGTGTCTTACACACAATAGAAATCAGCAGAGGTCAGAAAGTATTTTGTGCATAATAAAATTTAATAAAAAATAGAAAGGAACCCAAACTATGAAAGAACAGTTTATTCAGGATGCGGAAAATAAATTTGGTGAATTAATTACCAATGAGATGACCCGTATTGAAAAAATGAAACAGGCAGAAAAAGCAACCGATTTTGCAACAAAGGATACGATTGTTGTTGGAATTCTTCCTGGTGACGGCGTAGGTCCAATCCTTATGAAGCAGGCAGTTCGTGTATTAAACGAACTTGTAGCACCAGAAATCGCATCTGGCAAGATTAAGCTTCAGGAAATCGAAGGCATGACAATTGAAAATCGTGTAGAAAAATTAGAGAGTCTGCCAGCAGATGTATTAGAAGAAGTAAAGAAATGTGACGTACTCTTAAAAGGACCGATGGTAACACCAAGAGCCGGTGACGGACTTCCAAACCTTTTAAGTGCGAACACCGCTCTTCGTCGTGCACTTGATTTATTTGCCGCAGTAAGACCAATCCGAATCAAAGATAAAGATATCGACTGGACATTCTTCAGAGAAAATATCGAGGGAGAATATATTTGGGGTGATAAAGGAATTCAGATAAATGAAGACCTTGCCGTTGACTTTAAAGTACAGACAAAACAGGGAAGCGAGAGAATTGCCCGTGCTGCATTTGAATTTGCAAAACGTAACGGAAAGAAAAATGTAACTGTAGTTACAAAGGCAAACATCGTAAAATTAGTAGACGGAAACTTTGCAAAAACAGTACACGAAGTAGGAAAAGACTATCCGGGAATCGAAGTACAGGAACGTCTCGTAGATGCTATGTGTGCAAAGATGCTTGATCCAGAATTTAACGAAGGAATCGAAGTTGTTGTACTTCCAAACTTATACGGAGATATCGTAACAGACGTTGCCGCAGAACTTTCCGGTGGACTTGGAACCGCATGTTCTTCTAATATCGGAGATAAATATGCATTATTTGAAGCCATTCACGGAACTGCACCATACTTAATTTCCCATGACAGAGGAGATTATGCAAACCCAAGTAGTCTGATTCGTGCTGTTGGTCAGATGCTCATGCACATCGGTTATGGTGACCGTGCAAAACTTCTTGATGATGCAATGGAAATCTGTACAGTAACAGAGAAAAAAGTCGTTGTAACAACACAGAAAGAAGATGCAAGTGCAGCAGAATTCACAGATTACTTATTAGAGACGATTCAGAAAATCAGATAGTAATCACACTGTATATCAGATTAACCAAAAACATTGTAACCCTAAAATAATAGAATTAGATCAAAAAAATACCATAAATAATTAAATCCAAAACATTGTAACTATAAATTACAAAATGCCATAGATAATTCCAAGACAACCTAATTAATATATATGGCAATTGCTTCCAAATTCATACTTAAGTTTGTAAGCCAACTTATAATGAAAATGCTGCATTTTGCCAAATTTCATAATTCCCAAACAAGACAGAGAAGAGCTAGAAAGCCTTCTCTGTCTCTTACTGTATCCTTGCGGCGAGAGGGGGTTCATGTTAAAATATCAAAAAAGATAAGTAGGATACGAAGGAGGATACAAATGAAAGATTCAGATTGGGAAATTTTATATGAACTACATAGAAATCCAAATATGACGAAAGTGGCGAATCTTTTGTATATCACACAGCCGTCACTTACAAAGCGTCTGCAGCATATGGAAGCGGAATTCCAGGTGACGATTGTGAACCGTACTCCAAAAGGACTGACATTTACAGAAGAAGGAGAATTTCTTGCAAAACAGGCAGAAGCCTATCTTACATTTCTTGATAACACAAGAGAGCGGTTAAAGGAATTTAAGGAGAATTTAGAAGGCGAGATTACAATCGGTGCCTCCTATACTTATGGGAAATACACATTAGCAGACTTACTTCTTGAATATAAACAAGAACATCCGAACATAAACTTTAATGTCATCAGCGACCAAAGCAATATTTTATTTCGGAAAATGTTAGAGGACTCCATCGATGTTGGATTTATCCGCGGAGATTATGAAGGCCCGGTAAATCGAACATTAATCGGACAAAACGAAGCCTGCCTTGTAACAAAAGAACCGGTAGACTTTGAAAATTTGCCGAAAATGCAGCAGATTGGCTATAAGACCAATGACCGCACAAAGGAATTGTTAGATGGCTGGTGGAAAGACCGTTTTGGCACAGACACACCGGCAAATATGATGGTTGGATATATCGATGTGGCATGGCAGCTTATCCATAAAGGACTTGGCTATACCATCTGCTTTTTACCAGATAACTTTGTGAATGAATATGACTTATGTCTTACTCCACTCGTAAAAAAAGATGGCACGCCAGTACTTCGTAATACATGGTTTATTTACTCAAAGAATAAGAGAATATCAAAAGTATTAGAGGAATTTATTCACTATATCGAATCAGAATTTAAAATCTGATAAAAGAATAATAATCCTCTTAATTAAAGTATAGAAAACGAATCATCAACATATAGAGGAAGTTGAATATCAACTACTCATCATTTAACGGTAGTGGGTTTCCACTTACGAAAAACGAGAGGATTTTTTTATGAAAGAGATAGATTGGCGTATCTTAATTGAACTCTACGAAAAAAGAAGCATGACCAAAGCGGCAGAAAGTCTTTACATGACACAGTCTGCTCTAAGTAAAAGAGTACATGTCATTGAGGAAGAGTGGGGAATTGAAGCTGTAAAAAGAAGCAGCAAAGGCGTAACTTTTACAGAAGACGGCAAGTATCTTGTAAAAAAGGCAAGCATTATGCTGGATTTCTTAAGAGAGATTGGAGAACATTTTGCAGAAAATAAGTCCCAGAAGGAACTCGTAAAAATTGGAGTTCCTAATTCCTTTGCCCGAATCCACATGCCGAATCTTTTCAGAGAATATGTAGAAAAATACAATAAGATTCAAATAAAAATTATCCCCAACTCCAGTGATATGATTATCCAGCAGCTTACAGACGGAAGCGTTGACATGGGAATTATCTGCGGAGACTATCCATTCCTCGGAGAAAAGGTCTGCCTTTTTGAAGAAGAACTTTACATCGTAGCCCCAAAAGAAGCAACCCTCGATAAGATAGAGAACTATCCACTCATCGAATCCTACTTTAATCCTGTCGTAAAACTCATGGTCAATCAATGGTGGCGCACTCACTTTGGTAGCCTTCCGCACGAAACACATAAAGTTCCTTATGCCGATATCGCGATCGAGATGGTCGGAAGCGGTCTTGGAGTCACCTTTGTCTTTGGAACCGGCTGGAAAATCGATGAAAAAACTACCAAAAGGATACCTGTCTACGATGCACATGATAAGAGAGTCAGCCGGAAGGTTTGGATGATGCTCTCCGACAGGTGCTTCTACAACCAGAATATAATGGACTTCATAACTTTGATTGAGAATTATTACAATGTGAATGAATAGGGATTTGTTGCAGGCAAAGTTGACGCCCACTGGAAGAGAGACCATATTTGTGACTTTAGTCGTTGCAGGTTGAATGTTCGCTTAACCGCTCACATCCAACCTTTGCTCCGAGGCCACAAATATGGTTTCTTTCTCTTCCAGCGGGCTGTCTTTAGCCGGGGCAGAATCGCTATTTCACATTGTAGAAATCTGCTAGAAAAAAGTTATTTCGTGTTGGAAAGAATTAGAGATTCAGTTTTTCAGTCATACGTCAAACTCTCCTGTATTCTCCCTCAAATCTTCTCATTGATTTGTCGGATTGGAACAAACAGCCTCTCTTTGGGGGCGTCCGTTTTGTTTTCTCCCCCCCCGACAAATCAACATTCTATTTTGGAATACCCCTTTCATTGTACTTATGAATTTCCTTTTGACATTCCATTTCGTTATAATATAGACAAAAGATAGATACGCACTTAATCGTGAAGGAGGAAAACATTATGAGTTACGCTTATGTGGGATGCAGAACAACGAAAGAGAGAAATGCGAGAGGAAAGGGATTAAAGGTTTTTGAGATTTGTGAGCAGACCGGGGACTGGAAGGAGATTCAGTGTTTGAAAACAGAAGGGAATCCTTCTTACCAGACAATGGATTTAGAGGAGAAGTATCTTTATTCTGTACACGGAGATATCACAAAGGTAAGTAGTTATAAGATTTTAAAGGACGGAACTTTAGAGTGGATGAACACGATTGATATCGGTGGAAAAAATCCAGTATTTATTACAGTAGACAGAACAAATACCTATGTAGTTGTTGCAGCATTACAGGGTGGAGCTGTTTATGTGATTAAAAGAAATACCGATGGAAGTCTTGGAGAGATTGTGACAACAGTAAAAATGGAAGGAAAGAGTGAGGAGGAGCATTCTTTTGCTCATCAGTGTATCTGGGATCAGAACCAGGAGTATCTTTTCGTTGTAAATCAAGCAAGATTACAGGGATATGGTATGGTAAAGGTATTCCGTTTTGATGTAAAAGATGGTTCTTTGACAGAGACAGATACATATTATTCCAGAGAGTACGACGAGCCAAGACATATATCCATTCATCCAAATAACCGCTATGTATATCTTATCAATGAAAAGGGAAATAAGATGACTTATCTTACATTTGATGAGGAAACAGGAAAGTTAACGGCTCGTCAAAATCTTCCGTCTTTACCAGAGACTTATACGGGAGAGGGACAGGCAAGTGCTTCTTTATTAGATAAAAATGGAGAGATTTTGATTGGTTCCAATCGTATTCATGAATCTATCGTATTATATCGAATTGACCAGAAGACAGGTTATATGAAAGAACTTGGCTACTATCCGGCATTAGGACTTACTCCTAGATTTATTACATTTAATAAAGATTACAGTAAGTTTTACATGGCAAATGAAGACAGTGACACTATTGTGGAGATGAAGCTGGATTCAGAAAAAGGCCAGATGGAATATACGGGAAGAATTATTCCAACCGAAAGTCCAGTTTGTATTACATTTCGATAAACAGGGGGAGCATTTATGAATTTAGGGTTAGTATCATTAATTTTACTTCTTGCAGCCATCGTGATTGGCTTTGCAAGAAATTGTAACGTAGGTATTTTGAGTATTGCCTTTGCGATGCTTTTAGGAGTTGTTTACAAGTTAAATGTCAGCGATATTATCGCAGGTTTTAGTTCTTCTTTATTTATTCAGATGGTTGGAATCACATATTTATTTGCCATCATTAATGGAAATGGAACGTTAGAGCTGTTAGCGAAAAAGATGGTTGGACTTGTAGGAAAACATACACATTTGATTCCGTTTGTAATGTTTGCGTTGGGATTTATTATCTGTGCGGTAGGCCCAGGAGCGATTCCGTCCCTTGCTATCGTACCAGTTATTGCGATTCCGGTAGCGATTTCAGCAGGAGTGAATCCGATTATGACAGCAGTTATAGGTGATCTTGGTGTTATGTCCGGTCGTATGAGTCCGCTGACACCGGAAAGTGCCGTTGTAAGAGAATTAATGAAAGAGCAGGGAATGAAAGGAAATACACTTCCAATCATGCTTTCTCTTACGATTACTGCACTGGTCGTTGCTGTTCTTGTTTATGTGTATTATAAAGGATGGCAGGTAGACACATCCGTACATGGCAAGCAGGAAAAACTTCCGAAGTTTAATGTACATCAGTGGCTTTCCCTTTTAGGATTGCTTGTTCTTGCAGTTGGGGCATTATTCTTATCCTGGAATGTGGGATTGACCGGATTTTTGGTAGGAAGTGTCCTTATTATTCTCGGTAGCGGAGAGGAAAAGAAAGCCGTGTCTGCGATTCCTTGGAACGTTATTTTAATGGTAATGGGTGTTGGAATTTTGATGAATATTATTTCCTTATCTGGTGGAATTGACATTATGGTTGGTGCTTTAGAAAAAGTAATGAGCCAGAGAACGGCATCTATGATTATGGCAGTGGCCGCAGGTATTATGTCCTTCTTTAGTTCCGGACTTGGCGTGGTATTCCCGACACTGATTCCGACAGCCAGCGGTCTTAGTGCAAGTCTTGGCGTGGATGCAGTACAGATGGTGGCAGTCATTGTTATCGGTGGAACCGTTTCTGGATTTACTCCGATTTCTACGACTGGCGCACTTATTATGGCAGGTGTTGCACAGCAGGAAAATGCAGAAGAGCGCTTTCCACAGAATCGTCTGTTCGTAGAATTATTTGCCGTATCCTTTATTGCCCTTGCCGTCCTTGCCCTGTTTGCCTTTATCGGTGTATATGGCTGGATTGGGGTATAACATTTTTGAAGAAATGTTATGAACTTTGGTTATAGGCTTATTCCTTTATACCATTGTACAAACCGTAAACTTATGCGTTATCATAAATTTAGAAAAAAGAAAAATAAGGAGGTCCTATTGTGAAGATAAACAAAGCGGCGACAGCCGGCACACTGGAATCCAGCGATGCTATGGTTATGGTAGAGCCAAATGAAGAAGGAAAAGGAATTGAGTTTGATTTAGACAGTGTAGTGATTCATCAGTACGGAAACAGCATCAAAAAAACTGTCATGAACACATTAAAGAACTTAGATGTGAATGATATAAAAATTCGTGTTGTAGACAAAGGTGCATTAGACTGTACATTAAAAGCAAGAGTGGAATGTGCGGTATTTCGAAGTACAGAACAAAGTGAAAATCTTCCATGGGGAGGTGCCATTCGATGAATCCAAATAAAAAAAGATTAAGAAGAACGATGATGTTTTTAAACTGCCAGAAACCGGGACTGATTAAAGATCCTTACATTTACAAACCGGATTCTATTATGCTTGACTTAGAAGATGCGGTGGCAGAAAAAGAAAAAGATGCAGCAAGATATTCTTTATATCATGCTTTACAGGAAATTGACTACCACGGAGTAGAAAGGGTTGTTCGTATTAATGGCTTAGACACTCCATATTGGAAAGAAGATATCCGTTGTGCGGTTGCCGGTGGCTGTGATTCCATCCGTATTCCAAAGACAGAATCTGCACAAGATGTTCATATGGTAGAAGAAGCAATCATTGCAGCAGAAAAAGAATTTGACATTCCAGAAGGAAGAACACTTATTATGTCAGCTATCGAATCTGCAAGAGGTGTCATGAAAGCATTAGATATCTGCGAAGCTTCTGACAGAATGTTTGGTATTGCTCTTTCTGGTGGAGATTATACAAAGGATTTGCAAACACATATTACAGGAACCGGTCTTGAGCTTATGGGGGCAAGACAGAACATGGTTATTGCAGCAAGAGCAGCAGGCGTACAGTGTTTTGATACCGTTTATACAGACCTTGATAATATGGACGGATTCCGTCAGGATGTAGAGACAATCCACCTGATGGGATTTGACGGAAAGTCTGTCATCAACCCAAGGCAGATTTCTATCGTACATGACATTTTTACACCTTCTAAGAAAGACATCATTTTTGCAGAAAAAGTAGTAAAGGAAATTGATGACAAGAAGGCAAAAGGTATCGGTGTATTTACAGTAGATGGAAAAATGATCGACATTGCATTCTATGATGGTGCAAAGAGAACAATCGCTCTGGCAAAGGCTTCTGGAGTTTATAAGGGGGATTTGTAAGATGTTAAATAAAGTAGGCAGAGAGATTCCTGAAGAAATATTAGAAGCAACAGGAAAAGAAGTATTTCAGGGAATTTATTATAAAGATAATACAGAATTTCATAAAAGAGGTCCGATTACAAAAGTCGTAATGAACCATGACACAAGCAAGATGGTTTCTTCTATTCATGAAGCGCTTGTAAAATGTGGTGCTCATGATGGAATGACATTAGGTTTCCATCATCATTTCCGCGATGGAGACTTAGTTGTAAATATGGTTATGGAAGAAGTACATAAGATGGGAATCAAAGATGTTACCATCTGTGCCAGCTCTCTTGGAAAAGCACACGATGCATTAGTTCCATTAATCGAAGACGGAACAATCACAAATATCCAGTCCTCTGGTGTGCGTGGAAAAATCGGAGAAGCTATTTCTGCAGGAAAGTTAAAAGGACTTGCCATCATGCGTTCTCACGGTGGACGTATCCGTGCCATTCAGACAGGAGAAACGGTGATTGATATTTCCTTTATTGGCGCACCTACTTGTGATGATTACGGAAACTGTAAAGGAATCGGCGGCAAGAGCGACTGTGGTGTTCTTTCTTATTCTTTCGTAGATGGAAATCATGCGAATAAAGTTGTTGCTGTAACGGACTGTCTTGTTCCATTCCCAAACTATCCGGCAGACATCAATATGACAAAAGTAGACTATGTCTGTGTTGTAGATCAGATTGGTGTTCCAGAAAAGATTGCAACAGGAGCAGCAAAGCCAACTACAGATGTTCGTAAACTGATGATGGCAGATTACTGTACCCAGTTTGTAATCAATACACCATACTTTAAAGATGGCTTTTCCTATCAGACAGGTGTCGGTGGTGCGTCTATCGCATCTGCAGCTTCTCTTGGAAAAATTATGAAAGAGCGTGAAATCAAGATGGGATTTGCCGTAGGTGGTATGTCCAAAGGAATGTGCGACCTTTTAGATGAGGGCTTAGTAGGCTGTCTTTTAGATACACAGGATTTTGATACCGCAGCCGTTGACTCCGTAAAGCGACCAAATCACCATCGTATCAGTGCTGGTGCTTACGCAAACCCATTTAATAAAGGCGCATTCGTTAACAAACTTGATTTCGTGATCTTAGGTGCATTAGAAGTTGATGTAAACTTTAACGTAAACGTAGTTGTAGGCTCTGACGGTGTCATTACCGGTGCACAGGGCGGACATCCAGATGCAGCAGCCGGAGCGAAATGTACGATTGTAATTTCTCCATTATTACAGGGACGTACTCCTGCTATCTGCACAAATGTAACAACAGTAACAACACCAGGCGAATCCGTTGACGTCGTTGTAACAGATTACGGTGTTGCCATCAACCCGGCAAGACAGGATCTCATCGATATCATGAAAGATGTAGATGGCATTCCATTCTGCACCATCGAAGAACTCCGCGACACCGCTTATGCAATTGCAGGAGAGCCAGAACCAGTACAGTTTGGCGATAAGATTGTTGGAATCATCGAGTCAAGAGACGGTACAGTAATGGATGTGGTGAGACAGGTGAAGGATTTTGAATTCGAGGACTGATTGATTCGGTAGCTGCAAGACAGACATAGACAGACGAAGCATGAAAGCGAAATCATCCGCAGATGTGACTTTAGTCGCGGCGTGTTGAATGTTCGCTTCCTGCGCTCTCATCCAACACTTGCTCCGAGGCCACATCTGCGGATGATTTCGCTTGGATATAGTGAAGAAAATCAGAGAGTTTGCTTATATGATTTAAGTTGGAGTCTTTGATCTGCTTGGAGGATGAATTTGAGGATGGTTCAGCTTTTAAGGATTTACTTGTTATTAGAAAATTAAGCTGGAATCTTTTATTTGTCTTGAAGATGTAACTGTAAATTGTTTGTTTTAAAAATTTTATTTTTGGTTGAATATTATCTGTATCTAATTCATTTAGTATACTTCGCTCATTCATTCCAGTTCAATCAGAGATGAGATTTGATAAAAGAAAACATAACAAACGAAAAACTGAAAAAGATATGATATAAAACTGTGTTATGTGTGTTTAAAAAATGAGTACATTACATACTATGTATTCAAATTAATCAGCATATTCCCAACTCGCTCTAAATTACAGTTTTATATCATATCTTTTTCAGTTTTTTATTCTTGCCGATAAATTCTCGAAAGTGTAAACACTCAGCATGAAGAAAAAACTTCTGCAGAAGACCACAGCCCGAGCCCCCAAATCCTTGCCAAAGACAGAAAAAAGCCCGTGATATATTCGCAAATGTGACCTCGGAGCAAGGTTTGGATGCGAGCTTGTAGGCGAGCATTCAAACCGCCGCGACTAAAGTCATATTTGCGAATATATCACGGGCTTTTTTTCGTCTCTCCCCTACTATGCTTTTTTTTCATAGGAACATAATTTTTGAGAATTAGATTTTACACATAGAGTTTGTTATAGTGTAATTACAAAAAAGAGCAACAAATGAAATGTTCAGATAACAAAATAAAAAAGAAGAATTTAAGGAGGAGAAGAATATGCAGGCAACAGCAAGTTATAATATGGGATATAGAGCAAATGGTGGAATGGTAATGGATATGGACTTTTTCGGTTCTTATGTAAAGAATACAAAGGTGATTCCTTCCGTAAAAGAATCTTATGAGGAAAGAGCAAAACAGAGAGAAATCTTTGAAATTATTGATGATTATATTGAGCAGGCATAGCAGAAAGTTATGCTATAGAAATAGACATGTATTTCATACTTATGATTTCTATATTCTATAATAAGCAATCCGATTTTCTATAGAAGTTTGCTGGAATGAAAAACGTAAGCAAAGATTTTTTTATTTATAATAATTATAGTAGGAGATAGAGTCATCGAGAGAAAAGGGAGCAGAAAGCGAGAGGGTTTTACTTATGAGGGAAACGATAGAAAAGTGTGTTTGTAAGGCTCTGTTAGGGGAAGTGTATACGACTCCGAAGCCAGGACTTGTAGATTTAAAAGATAATGGAGCCCATAAAGATATGGACGTTCATACCTTTGAAAAAAGTACAGCAGCAATCGCTCCCTATATTGCGGAAATGTTTTGTGAGGGATATGCCAATCAGCAATCTCTGGAAAATTTGTTTGCACGAATTCGTCAAATAGGAATCGAAGCAGAAAAAGCAATGTTTGAAGCAACAAAAGGGATTAATACACATAAAGGAATCCTGTTTACAATGGGAATTATCAGTGGTGCTGCCGGATACTATTATAGAAAGCAGCACCATTTTTGTGTAGAAGAAGTCCTCACTCTTGGCGGGGCAATGTGCCAGAAAGCATTGCAAAATGATTTCGAAAAGATTATAAATAAAATACAGGCAAGCAGAAGCCTTATAGATATTCCTCTCACCCACGGGGAAAAAATGTATCTTCGTTACGGTATTCGAGGAGCAAGAGGCGCAGCACAAGATGGCTTTCCAATATTAGCAGATTACCTCTGGCCTTTATTTGGCAAATACAAAAAAGAAAGAAAAAGCGGCCATACCCTAAATCTTCAAATCCTTTTATGGGCAATTACTCTTTCAGAAGATACCAACGTATTAAAACGAGGCGGGATAGAAGGCGGTGTCTGGCTAAAAAAAGCAGCACAGAACATTTTAGAAGAAGGCGGAGCATTCACACAAAAAGGAATTTCCGAAATAAAAAGACTAAATACAGAATGCATTCAGAAAAACATCAGCCCAGGGGGCGCAGCAGATTTGCTCGCAGCAACATTGTATCTTGAGGAGCTGAGTTCTAATTTAAATGAAGTATAGCATTCTATAAAATACTACAAAAACCTTAATGCTCCAAGAAGTGAGTTGCTGAACTATGTGTTGTTGTTTTTTTGTAGTATTTTATGAAATTTCTATAGAACCAGACTCAAGATAGTTTGAGGATGAGGATTGGAAGCTAGAGGTTTATAGATGGTGCTGGAGGTTATAAGCAAAAGAAAGGAAACCCACAATGGATAGATCTACAGAAAAATTAATTAGAGAACTTCGCAAATACTCCACCCCAGAACTCTGCGATGGCGCCATAGAATACCACACAATGGATTATCACATCACCGAACACGTTACAGACAAAAAAATCGTAGGACGTGCCTACACAGTAAAACCAGCGAAAGGAGTAAGTGGTATTGTACCCGATGCAATCCTTGCAATGGAACCCAGTCAGATTCTTGTCATTGCCGGAGAAGGATATGGACAAGGCTCTTACTGGGGAGACCACAGAAGCATTTGTGCAAAAATGAAAGGAGCAGAAGGAGTTATCATTGATGGAGCATTCCGAGACTTAGAAGGATGTCGTGAGGCAGGAGTTCCATTATTTGCAACCAATGTAACCTGTGGAAGCTGCAAAAAAGACAGAGAAGGCGAACTAAATGTACCCGTTATCTGCGGCGGGATAGAAGTCTGTCCGGGAGATTTTATTGTAGCAGACTGTAACGGAATTATTGTAATGAAAGAAGAAGAAATCCCTGGCATCTTAGAATGCGCACAAGCCAAAATAGAAGCCGAACAATACACCATCCGCAAAATGAAAGAAACCGGAGAAATCATCCCAAGAGTAATCCGCCGTTAATTCCTGATTCGTTAAAGTTATATACACATTCATTTTAGCAATTATACAAAAGCAGCTTTATAGGTTAAAATTATCACATAGAAAGAAGTTACGAAGTTTTGCGGCAGGTAAAACGGTCGCATACAGGAAAGGAAAATTGGAGGAAGAAATATGGTAAAGTTATATGATGGCGGCGCATATCTGGTAAATGGAACAGAAATCGTGCCAGAAAGTGAAGCAGCAAAAGTAGAATCCTTAACTGGAAAAAAGGCAAATAAGGATGAAGCAAAAAAAGGAACCATCGCTTACGGTATTATGGAAGCACATAATACATCAGGAGATATGGATAACCTTAAAATTAAGTTTGATGCGATGGCTTCCCATGATATTACCTTCGTTGGAATCATTCAGACAGCAAAAGCATCAGGAATGGAAAAGTTCCCATTACCATATGTTTTAACAAATTGTCATAACTCTTTATGTGCAGTAGGTGGAACAATTAATGAAGATGACCATATGTTTGGTTTATCCGCTGCAAAGAAATACGGCGGAATTTATGTACCACCACACATCGCAGTTATCCATCAGTATATGCGTGAAATGCATGCTGGCTGTGGAAAGATGATTCTTGGTTCTGATTCCCATACTCGTTATGGTGCACTTGGAACAATGGCAATCGGCGAAGGTGGCGGAGAACTTGTAAAACAGTTACTTTGCGATACTTATGATGTTGCCCGTCCAGAAGTAATTGCTATTTACCTTGATGGAAAGCCAAATCCATGGGTTGGACCACAGGATATCGCTTTAGCAATTATCGGAGCAGTATTTAAAAACGGCTATGTAAAGAATAAAGTAATGGAATTCGTTGGACCTGGTGTATCTACCATGTCAACCGATTACAGAAATGGTATCGACGTTATGACAACAGAGACAACCTGTCTTTCCTCTATTTGGAGAACGGATGAAGATACAAAGAGTTTCCTTACAATTCATGGAAGAGGAGATGCTTACAAAGAATTAAATCCAGCAGATGTTGCTTACTATGATGGTGTTGTATATGTGGATTTAAGCACAGTAAAACCAATGATCGCGCTTCCATTCCACCCAAGCAATACATACGAAATTGATGAGTTAAATGCAAACCTTTCTGACATTTTACATGAAGTAGAACAGGAAGCAGCAAAGATTTCTCAGGGAAATGCAGAGTATCATTTAGTAGACAAGATTACAGACAAAGGATTACAGGTACAGCAGGCAATTATCGCTGGATGTGCTGGTGGTAACTACACAAACGTTGTAGAAGCAGCACATGCATTAAAAGGAAAAGATACAGGAAGCGGCGAGTTCAGCCTTGCAGTATATCCATCTTCCCAGCCAGTATTTATCAACCTTATAAGACAGGGTTATATCGCAGACTTAATGGAAGCAGGCGCAATTATCCGTACTGCCTTCTGTGGACCATGTTTCGGTGCTGGTGACACACCATGTAATGATGGTTTAAGTATCCGTCATACAACAAGAAACTTCCCGAACCGTGAAGGAAGTAAGCCAGGTAACGGACAGATGTCAGCCGTAGCATTAATGGATGCACGTTCTATCGCAGCAACTGCAGCAAACGGTGGTATCCTCACATCCGCAGAAACACTTGACTGCTGGGGAGATGTACCAGAATATACATTTGATAAGACAGTATACGAAAAGAGAGTTTACTACGGATATCAGAAAGGTGACGAGGAGAAATCTCTTATTTATGGTCCAAATATCAAGGACTGGCCAGAAATGAGTTCTTTAACAGATAACATTCTCTTAAGAGTATGCTCTAAGATTCTTGACCCTGTAACAACAACAGATGAGCTGATTCCATCTGGAGAAACTTCTTCCTTCCGTTCTAATCCTTTAGGACTTGCAGAATTCACACTGTCAAGACGTGACCCTGAATATGTAGGACGTTCTAAGGAAGTAGATAAAATCGAAAAAGCAAGAGTAGCAGGAAAAGATGTTACAGCAGTAGAACCAGAATTAAAAGACATTTTCGATAAGATCAGACAGATTCCAGGACAGGAAAATGTTGAAAATGCAGCAACAGAAATCGGAAGCATGATTTATGCAGTAAAACCAGGTGATGGTTCTGCCAGAGAACAGGCAGCAAGCTGCCAGAGAGTTATCGGCGGTTTAGCGAATATCACAAAAGAGTATGCCACAAAACGTTACCGCTCTAATGTTATGAACTGGGGTATGCTTCCATTCCAGATGAAAGCAGAGCCAGAATTCGAGGTAGGCGATTACATTTATGTTCCAGATGTAAAAGCTGCTCTTGATGGTGACATGCAGGATATCAAAGCCTATGTCATCGGCGATGAAATCAAAGAAATCTCTCTGTATATTGCACCTATGACAGCAAACGAAAAGAAGATTGTAAAAGCAGGCTGCCTGATTAATTACAACAGAAGCCGTTAATAGACAGACATATTCATAAGTTTAAATACCAGAGCATTTTTCAATATGTTCCAGTATGTAGGAATATTAGTTAAGCATCATTTGTTGAAACTGTACGCTAAAATTGTTGAGTTAAAAACACTTTATAAAATATTTGTTAGTTAAACTATTCATTCTTAAATTATTATTAATTATTTGATAGAGGGATTATTTTCCCGAATAAAAAAGTATTCACAAAAATGAATTTGTGAACCGTATCCTTCAGCATTCCCACAGAGAGACTGCCTTCTCTTTGTGGGAGTTTTTTGTGTTACTATAATTATATATATTATCAATTTTTTCACACGATTATTTATTATATGAATATAGCCATATGCTTTTTAAGAATAAGAAGATAGTATTTCTGAATTAGTCCTTTTTTTGTTAAGTTTGTTATAGTTAAAGTAGAAAAATCGAAAGAATAGAAACGAAAGGGGCGTATCATCTATGAAAAATGAAAAAAGAAACCGAAAACTTCCGGCGGTCGGACAGCGTATTGTCCGTTCTTCTATTGCCATAGCACTGTGCTTTGTTCTCTATTATATAAGAGGAAAGCAAGGTATACCTTTTTACTCAGCATTAGCAGTACTCCAGTGTATTCAGCCTTACAATTTCAATATGAAAGAAATGGCAAAAAAACGAACTATCGGAACCTTTGTCGGTGCGTTTTGGGGAACGATAGTCATTTTCTTACTATTTGCATTACAGGGAAGTCTCCATGCAGAAATCGAAGAATCCTTTGCGAAATATATGCTCATTTCTCTTTTTACAGGAATCGTCTTATATTCGACAGTTGTTCTTAACTGCAAAAAGTCATCTTACTTTTCCTGTGTGGTATTTTTAAGCATTACAACAATGCACATCACAGATCCGAATCCTATCCTTTTTGTAGGAAACCGAGTACTTGATACATTAATCGGAATCGGACTTGCCATTATCGTAAACTCCGTCCACCTGCCAAGACAGAAAAACAATGACATTCTCTTTGTCTCAGGAATTGACGATACCCTTTTAACAAGTCGTGAAGATTTGACACCATACAGCAAAGTAGAACTAAACCGAATCATTGATACCGGAGCCAAGTTTACCGTATCTACGATTCGTACCCCGGCATCGGTACGGGAAGCCTTAGACGGAATCCGGCTAAAACTTCCGATTATCGCAATGGATGGAGCGGTCTTATACGATATGAACGAGAATTCTTATCTCATGAAATACCAGATGTCCACCTCACAGGCAAAAGTGATGACAGACTTTTTAGACAAAGAAGGCTTTACTTACTTTACCAACACGATAACCGAAGACTTACTCGTTATCTACTACCAGGATCTTAAAAACGAAGCCGAAAAGGGCATTTACGAGAAAAAGAAAAAATCTCCATATCGAAACTATGTAAAAACTTGGGATAACGTTTGCGACAATGTTGTTTACATTTTTCTCATAGACGAAAAATCTAAAGTAGAAAATCTATACAAAAAGATGTTAGAACAAGACTGGAAGAAGGATTATAAAATCGTATTAGCCGACTCCATAAATTATCTTGGTTACGCACATATCAAAATCTACCATAAAGATGCCACAAGAGAACATATGCTTTTAAACCTGAAGGCACTCCTTAATATAGAAAAAACGGTTACTTTTGGAAGTGTCGAAGGAAAATATGATGTAATCATTGCAGATTCTGATAAGAATGTGATGGTAAAAGAATTGAAAAGACTATACGAACCGGTAAGAATATAGAAATTCTGGTTTGCGTAGCAAAGGAGGCGCTTCCAAAGAGAGAAGAGCAAAATCAGACTCCTTTATTACACTCTCCACATCTTACGCAGAAAAAACTCAAAACGATTCTTTGTCCAGTTCTCATTCTTGCTGACACAGGAGATTTCATTAAAAGAGAGAGAAGCACTTTAAAAAAGAAAGTTTTGTTTCAACAATATGACCAATTAACGAAACAGTACTTATAAAAAATCAGTATATTTCAGATATTGACAGTAAAAAAATGATTGTGTAAAATAATGTTAGAACAAATAGGATTTTCTGTTTGATAAATATATTAGAGCGTGTTTTAAATATGCGCTGAAACATAAATTTTATATTTAGGTAAAACTGTCGAAAGGCAGCGACACAAAGCCAAATGGGTCTAAGGTTCATTTTTTAAGAGAATTATGACAGCCGGTTGCATCAAGTTATTGATTATTTTAATGAGTAATTTCTGCTCATTTTATGCCGTCTGTGTAAGGGTTATCTTCACAGGCGGCTTTTTTAATGCTTAAAAAATGGAAGATTCTAAAATTATAATTGGAGATAGAAAATGAAGTTAAAGTGGAGAGGGTTACAATTTGAACATTATATATTGGGAATTTTACTGGCAGTAGAGTGGATTATGTCATTTACTTTTTTGGGATATATTCATATACCTCCTATTTCCATTACTACAGCGCATATTCCTATCGTAGTTATCGCATGCCTTTTCGGGCCAGTGGAATCCTCAGTTGCAGGATTATTTTTTGGACTGGGAAGTATGTATAAAGCATCCGCATTGTATGTTATGCTGGGTGACAGAATATTTTCTCCATTTCAGACAGATTTTCCGATAGGAAGTATCTTGTTAAGTGTAGGAACAAGAGTATTATTTGGATTTTTAATGGGATGTATATTTAAAATTGTAAATAAAAGCCGTTATAAATGGGCCGGCAAAAGCCTTGCAGCATTAATAGCAACTCCGTTACATGCCTTGCTTGTGTACGGAGCAATGGGAATCCTTTTCCCAGAAAGTGGATTTAATTATAAGTCTTCTTTTAGATGGGGAGTAAATAATTATGCTATAGCCGCAATCTGCATTTTGGCGGTAATACTATCAGATATTATTTATCATAGCTCTTTTGTAACACATTATAAAAATGTGATCAATGATTCGGAATTAAGACAGCACTGGTCAGTTAAAATGAAAATAAGTTTGTTCATTATTATAATATTTGTATTCTGCATAGCAGCTTTTTCCACAATATATTTTGCAAGCCGGACAGAATATATGTTTGGTGTATATGGTATCAAGGTAACGAAGAAAATAGCACAGGACATTCTTCATTTGCAGGTACAATTTCTGGCAGCTATGATTTCACTGAACTTTATTCTGATAGTTATCATTTTGATGATCTATAATTACATGAAACATAGAGAATATATGGGCGAGATGGATGCCCTTACAAATGTTATGGGAAGAAGACTATTTTTAAATTATTGTACGAAATGTCAGAATGATAGAGATGATATAGATAATAAATCGAAAAGAAAAGGCTGGTTTTTATTTATAGATATTGATTGGTTTAAGCAGATTAACGATACATTGGGCCATACGGTCGGCGATGAAACATTAAAGCAGATTGCAGAAAGCTTAAAAAATATATTCAGCAGCTATGGAGCCGTTGGCCGGGTAGGAGGAGACGAATTTGCAGTAATCATCAATGAGAAAATGACGAAAGAACAATTAGAGGAACAACTAAAAAAGTTCCTCTTAGATATTTCAGCCATTTTACCAGAAAGAACCGTTAGCTGTAGCATTGGTGTTTATCATTTCGGATTTCCCAAAAGTCAGAAAGAACTTCTTACGAGAACAGATGATGCATTGTATAAGGCAAAAGAAAAGGGAAGAGCCTGCTATGTGATATTGGATGAATAGGAATTTGCCGGAGGCAAAAGAGGGGATAGAAAGTAAAAGATAATCTGGTATTGATCATGGTGTTTACGGAGCAAAATATATTTATGATTTATCAGGAAAGTACGGACCGAATGGAAGGATAGTGGGTGAACTACTCGCAAATGTTATTTGCTATCATCATGGAGGACTCCCGGATGCAGAAGATTTTAATGGAGACAGCCCATTGTTGATGAGACTTCAGGATGAAAACAGACTTACTGATTATGAGCAGGTAAAAGTAGCTTTTTTTAAGGATTTACAGATTACGGAACAGGAGATAGAACAGCTTTTTAAGAAATCTGTTGAAGAGATAAAGCTGCTCATTCTGAAATCTTCTACGGGAAGTGAGGCAAAAAATAAGAGAAAATCTAATTTCGTCTATCTGTCTGTCCACCCAACGAATTAAGCGACAAACACCCCATCAAATAGTCTCTTTTGTATAAAAAAATTAAAATTATCGTGAATGTTGCAAAAAAATACAGTCCATGATAAATTTTTGCAAAAAAATGACGGAAAAATATAGCATTTTTTATTTATTTGTGCTATACTCATATTGCGCGTGAGGAAAGCGCATAAAGTAATGTTGATAGTTAATTGAAGGAGGAACACAACAATGGCAAAATGGGTATATCTGTTTACAGAAGGCGATGCCACAATGAGAAATCTTCTTGGTGGTAAAGGAGCCAATCTGGCTGAGATGACAAATATTGGATTACCTGTACCACAGGGATTCACAATTACAACAGAGGCTTGTACTCAGTATTATGAAGATGGTCGTGAGATTAACGATGAGATTCAGGGACAGATTAATGAGTATATCGTAAAGATGGAAGAGATTACAGGAAAGAAATTCGGAGATAAAGAGAATCCGCTTCTTGTATCAGTTCGTTCAGGTGCCCGTGCTTCCATGCCAGGTATGATGGATACTATCCTTAACTTAGGTCTTAATGAGACAGTAGTTGAAACTATTGCCGCTAAATCCGGAAACCCACGTTGGGCTTGGGATTGCTACAGAAGATTTATTCAGATGTATTCTGATGTAGTTATGGAAGTTGGTAAAAAGTATTTTGAAGAATTAATCGATGAGATGAAAGCTAAAAAAGGTGTAAGTCAGGACGTTGATCTTACAGCAGAAGATTTAAAAGAGCTTGCATCTCAGTTTAAGGCTGAATATAAAGAGAAAATCGGCGAAGATTTCCCAGATGATCCTAAGAAACAGTTAATGGGAGCTATCAAAGCCGTATTCCGTTCATGGGATAACCCACGTGCTAATGTTTACCGTCGTGACAACGATATCCCTTATAGCTGGGGTACTGCTGTTAACGTACAGAGTATGGCATTTGGTAACATGGGAGATGACTGTGGTACTGGTGTTGCATTTACTCGTGATCCTGCTACAGGTGAGAAGAAGCTTATGGGAGAGTTCCTTACAAACGCACAGGGCGAGGACGTAGTTGCCGGTGTTCGTACACCAATGCCAATCGCTCAGATGGAAGAGAAGTTCCCAGAAGCATTCGAACAGTTCAAACAGGTTTGTAAAACTCTTGAAGATCACTATAGAGATATGCAGGACATGGAGTTTACTGTTGAGAATAAGAAGTTATACATGCTTCAGACACGTAATGGTAAGAGAACAGCACAGGCTGCTTTAAAGATTGCCTGTGATTTAGTAGATGAGGGAATGAGAACAGAAGAAGAGGCTGTTGCAATGATTGACCCTCGTAACCTTGATACATTATTACATCCACAGTTTGATGCTGCTGCATTAAAGGCTGCAACACCAATGGGTAAAGCACTTGGAGCTTCTCCTGGAGCTGCTTGTGGTAAGATTGTCTTCACTGCTGAAGATGCTAAAGCTTGGGCAGAGAGAGGGGAAAAAGTTGTTCTTGTTCGTCTTGAGACATCCCCAGAAGATATCGAAGGTATGAAGAGCGCTCAGGGTATCCTGACAGTTCGTGGTGGTATGACATCTCACGCAGCAGTAGTTGCTCGTGGTATGGGTACTTGTTGTGTATCTGGATGTGGTGACATCGTAATGGATGAAGAGAACAAAAAATTCACATTAGCTGGAAAGGAATTCCACGAAGGAGATGCCATTTCTCTTGATGGTTCTACAGGTAACATCTACGATGGAATTATCCCTACAGTAGACGCTACAATCGCTGGTGAGTTCGGCCGTATCATGGCTTGGGCAGATAAATACAGAACAATGGGTGTTCGTACGAACGCTGATACACCTTCAGATGCTAAGAAGGCTCGTGAGCTTGGAGCAGAAGGTATCGGACTTTGCCGTACAGAGCATATGTTCTTCGAAGGTAACAGAATTGATGCATTCCGTGAAATGATCTGTTCTGATACAGTAGAAGAAAGAGAAGCTGCACTTGATAAGATTCTTCCATATCAGCAGGGAGACTTTGAGCAGTTATTTGAAGCTATGGAAGGTAATCCTGTAACAATTCGTTTCTTAGATCCACCACTGCATGAGTTCGTACCTCAGACAGAAGAAGATATTAAGAAACTTGCAGATGCACAGGGTAAATCAGTAGAAACTATTAAAGCTATTATTGAAAGCCTGAAAGAGTTCAACCCTATGATGGGACATCGTGGATGCCGTCTGACAGTAACATATCCAGAAATCGCTGTTATGCAGACAAAAGCAGTTATTCGTGCAGCATTAGCTGTACAGGCTAAACATGCTGACTGGACAATTGTTCCAGAAATCATGATTCCATTAGTAGGTGAAGAAAAAGAATTAAAATACGTTAAGAAGATCGTTGTTAAGACAGCAGACGAAGAAATCAAAGCTGCTGGTTCTGACATGAAATACGAAGTTGGTACTATGATTGAGATTCCTCGTGCAGCATTATTAGCTGACGAAATCGCTAAAGAAGCTGAGTTCTTCTGCTTCGGTACAAACGACTTAACACAGATGACATTCGGTTTCTCACGAGATGATGCTGGTAAGTTCTTAGACGCTTACTATGATGCTAAGATTTTCGAGAACGATCCATTTGCTAAACTTGACCAGAATGGTGTTGGTAAGTTAATGGATATGGCAGTTAAATTAGGAAAAGGTCAGAGACCAGAATTACACTGTGGTATCTGTGGAGAACATGGTGGAGATCCATCATCCGTAGAATTCTGTCATAGAATTGGATTAGATTACGTTTCCTGTTCACCATTCCGTGTACCTATCGCAAGATTAGCAGCAGCACAGGCAGCGATTGCGGAAAAGAGGAAATAGGAATAGACAATCATATATTTACCTCTGTACGCTAATGGTAACTAAAGCAGATGTGCAGGCCTTTATGGCTGAACGTTCAGAGTATACAAAAGCGAACAGATTTGAAGATATTGAAGTAAAAGTCTATATATAAAGTTCTGCGAGGGAAAGCAACATTGCTTTCCCTCGTTTCATGTTTGGGAATAAACCCTAATTATCAGGGTTTGTTCCTTTTTTTATTTTCATTATACGAGGAGGTTTATTATGAACAGGATAACATTAAATTTAGAAAACATAAAAACCTAGAGTTAAATCTATTTACATATTATATAAAATTTAACTCTGAAAAGATAAAATTAAGGAGAGATTGATTATGAAAGTATATGTAGTAGCAAATTTAAAAGGTGGCGTTGGAAAAACCACCACAACAGTAAACGTAGCTTATACATTTTCGGAAATGGGCGGAAGAGTATTAGTTATTGACCTGGATCCACAATGTAACTGTACAAGATTTTTTGCAAAGGTAAACGGATACAGTAAAACGGTAAGAGAGGTTCTTGAAAATCCGAAAGCAATAAACAGCACAGTCTATCGTACAAAATACCAGGATATAGATATTGTGAAAGGTTCTGTTAAGATCACAGAGCAAAAGACTCCATGGAGACTGAAAGAAGCGTTAGGATATTTAAAGAAAGACTATGATGTCTGCCTGATTGATACCCGCCCTGTATTTGATATGCTGACAATGAATGCATTGTATGCTGCGGATGTGTTCCTTACCCCAGTGAAATTTGATAACTTCTGCCGGGATAATCTTACAATGGTGGAAGATGCTTACCATGAGATCTTGGAAAACAATCCAGATCTGGAGTGGAAGATATTCGCAAACATGGTGTCGAACACCAAAGCACAGAAATTATCTTCAGAGGATCTGATCGCTAAGCATGATTATCCGTTTTTACAGTCATGTATCAGCCGTACAGCGATTGTTGATAATGCGTTATCCCTTTATAAGCCGGTGGCAAAGCATCGTGTTATGAGTAATGTAGCACAGGATTTTGTAGATCTGGTGGAAGAACTTCTTGAGGATTAGGGGGTATCGGTTATGGCAAAGCTTGGGAATATATTTAATAAGGAAGAGATTAAAAAAGAAGAGCAGCATCCACGAAGAACAATCAAATGGATCCATTACTCAAAATTAAAAGAAAATGTAGAACAGTATTGTCCGGCACGTGATAAGGAAGAGATAGAATCACTTGCAGATTTAATTCAGGCTACAGGAGAAGTGATTGAGAATTTATCAGTAAGCAAGCTAGATACAGATGAGTATAAGATTATTGCAGGACATAAGCGCTGTCAGGCTTGTAAATTGCTTGTTGAGGAAAGGGGATTAAAAGAATTTGCTTTTCTTCCATGCATTGTTAATAATGTCAGTGCGGTGCAGGAAAGTTTTCGTGTAATGGCTTCAAATGGATACCACACGAAAAAACCGTATGAGTTGATGCATGAGATCACAGAGATGGAAAAACTTTTAAGAGAGCATCCAGAAGAATTCCCTCCATCTTTACAGAAAGGAAGGATGGTAGAACGCTTATCAAAAAAAATGGGGATTGCAAGGGCTACAGTACAGGAATATCAGCAGATCTCCAGAAATTTACTTCCAGAGGCAATGGAAAAATTTAAGGAAGGGGAGATAGAAAAATCTGCCGCACTCACTTTGGCGAGGCTGCCGGAAAAGATGCAGAAGGAAGTGATCGAACAGGGGATTACAAAAAATGTGGATATAGAAGAATATAAACAGAAGAATTTAGAACCGGGTGCGGTAGAGATACGGGTATCGTACCGGCTGTTGGGTATAGATGAATATGACAGGTCTACTGTCTCCAGAAAAGCACTCGTAAAGTTCTTAAGAGGGAGATATGGGAGTACATCATATGAAATATCACAAGGGGAGATCAGGATCTCCTGCTCGGATAAAAACATCAGTATCTCAGAGAGATCCATTACATGGGAACGGTATGTGACCCTGCTTGACCAGTACTGCCCAAAAGAAGAAAAAGAAGAGCCAGAGCCTGTAGAAAGGAAGGAAGAACAAAGAGATATGGTATCAGAAATAGAAACAGAAGATACAGACTGCAAAGAGCCTGCCGGAAAGCCGGACAGGGAAGGAAGGGAAGTTTCTGTCTCGATGGATGAGTTAGTGGAAGAAGGAAGGGAAGAAACAGCTGGATTAACCCGTCAGGAATATATGAATTCTTTAGATATAAAAGGGGTTTCCAGTTATATCAGCCACTTTCTTTCCGAAGAGATTCTGCGGTGTCCGGCATTGATTGAAAAATGGCTAAAGGACTGCGTAAACGAAGAAGGACAGTCCGTATAAAAGATCAGTGTTACATACATTCTGCCTGCCGGATGGAGAAGACCATGCCGTAGCTGCAAAAGCGCAGGCAGAATTCGCACACTATTTGTGTGCAGCATATACTTTCATGTAAGGGGGATCCCTTTCCAGGATATTCCCCTTTACATTGGAAAAGAGAAGAGAGGAGAAAAAAAGATGAGATTGGACTATTTTTACAATACAGAGGGAGAAAATTTCCGCTTTTACCAGATTCCGGCATTGCTTTTGGAGGAAGAGGAGTACAGGGGGATCAGTGATACTGCGAAAATATTATATGGAGTATTATTATCCAGGCTGGCATTATCCAGGAAAAATAGCTGGATCGAAAAAGATACCGGCCGCTTATATATCACATACAATTTGAAACAATTGGTAGAAAAACTGGGACGCAGTGACCGTACGATCAGCAAAGCAATGAAACAGCTTTCCGAAGTTGGACTGATTGAGAAGAAAAAAAGAGGACAGGGGAAGCCGGACATTATTTATGTGATGAACTTTACGGCTGTCCATAAAGAAGGTGCAAAAGAGATTGTCCCTGAAGAACAGATGAAGCAGGATTCACATATGGATAAGATGCAAGGAAATACAAGAGAAGAAACTATAGCAGAGACAAGCGTTACAGGAAAGGAAGCTAAAAGGGGAGATTCCAGAAGCGAAGAAATTACGATTCTAAAAGCGAAGAGATTACGGTTCCAGAAACGAAAGAGTTACCTGCAAAATATATAGAGCCAGATATATAAAATAATATATATAATAACCTATCTATCTGGTTTGATATGGATAAGATGGGATAAAAAAACAGACCGTCTTAGAAACGGTCTGCGAGATTGAATCATGCTGAAAACTTTTCAGCAAATCCAGTATAGACCACACAGAAGGATCATGTCAATAGCTCCGATAGAGGAATTTTATAAATACGTGGTCAAAGTGAGAAATCTATATGTGGTGTTATGTTCATAATCTGTGAAATGTACTGAAATCCAGCACAAAAAATAATAAGGAGAAAATACAGTATGGGAAAGATAAGGGAGTTTTTTTACCTACTGGTCATTGCCGTATTGATCAGTCTGTCAATAATCTTTATAGGGGCAGCATTCAGGGAAGAATATCCATTATGGAAAAACCAAAAAATATTAGAAGATCTGCGATCCGATGTAAAAGCAGAGGAAACAGGTGATGAAGATCCCGGCATAGACTGGGTAAAATTAAAAAAAATAAATCCAGACATTGTTGGATGGATAAAAGTTCCGGGAACCAGGATTGATTATCCTGTTTTACGGGGAGCAGATGGAATGAATATCTCCATAAAGATTATAAAGGGGAATCCAGTTATGCCGGTTCCATCTTCCTTCAGCCAGAAACATCGTTTGAGGACAAGCATTTGATTCTTTATGGTCATAATATGCGTACAAGATCTATGTTTGGTTCGCTTCATGAGTTTGAATCAGAAGATTTTTATAAAAAATATAACAAGATATACCTGTATCAGCCGGAAAAAGTAATAAAATATACCGTATATAGTGTATATGACTGTCTGGATAAAAGTACAACATACCTAACGGATTTCACAGGGAACAAGAAGGATGAAAGATGGATGGATTGGTTATCCATGACGATAGAAAAAAACGCTTACTATCCTATTAAAAAGAAACCAGAAAAAGAAGGACAGATCCTTACACTGTCTACTTGTTCCGGAAAGAAAAAAGGGGATGATTACCGACTGGTAGTAAATGCTGTTATAAAATGATCATTTATAAGAAAAATTAAGAGGGATACCTTCAATATAAAGAAGAAGTATCCTATTTTTATGCCCGCCTGCGGAGATGGTGTATTCCCCGGCATCATTGTCCGTTGCTTCAAAAGCACAGGTGGGATTTGCACAGCAAAAATCCCCAATCATTGTTGTGCATAAGGAGTATCTTGATCCCCAATAGAGATACTCCTTTTTATCAAAATAAATGGATCAAATCATCTGAAAATAGTGTGGAAGTAAAAAGAAATACATGATATAGTAGACAGGCAGAGGAACATTGTAAAATGTAGGTCTGCTTTATGACCGGCAGGGTAGCTGCCTCCTGTTCTGGAGAATACCAGAAAGGGGGCGTATATTTATGACTACATATGAAGAATTAGAGATCATATTAACGGTTGCGTTATTAATAGTTGCGATTCTGAATTTGAAAAATAAATAAGCTGCCCTTTGTTCTTGGCGGAATAGGCAGCTTATTTATTAACTGATATGAACCCCAGAATGGGAAGCTTAAAAGCATCCTGCTGGTTGTTTGTTAATAATATAATAGCAATTATATAATGTAATGTCAACTACTGTATAAAGAAGCCTAAAGCAACATAACTTTCTAAGTTTTTCTGCTTTTTTAATACAAATATATATAATTAAAAATGAAAATATAGGAGAAGAAAAAATAATGAAAACAAGATTAACTAAAAGTGAATTTGCTGTGATGGAAGTTTTAGGGGATGAAGGGGAGGAGTTGACTTCAGCAGAGATCATTCAAAAGTCGAAAGAGAGAGAATGGAAAGACAGTTCTATACATCTGCTTATAAATAGTCTGCTCAGAAAAAAAGTTGTGACAGTAGCAGGCTTTAAAAAAACAACAAAAAATTATGCCAGAACTTTTGTACCGGTAGAGACCAGAGAACAGTTTTTGGTAGGGCAGATCATAGATGATAAGACACCAACTGAAGATAAAAAGGGAATATATTCGTATATCATAGGAAAAGAAAGTGATCCAGAACTAATAAATTATATTGAAAAATTACTTGAAGAACGAAAGAAAGAACTGAAAATTAAAAGACAGAGCCGGAGAGGGCAGAAGCTGAGCGAGTAGAAGCAGATATTCCAAAGTGGAATTTCGGTTTTGTACAGGTAGATATGATTGGTTATCAGGCTCAGGTCATTCCTGCAATTCTGGCAGCATTTACGCTGGTATATCTTGAAAAATTCTTCAAGAAGATCTGTCCATCCGTAATTTCTATGATCGTGGTACCTTTCTGTAGCTTAGTACTCTCTGTTATGGCAGCACACTTTGTGCTTGGACCAATCGGATGGAAAATCGGCTCTGTCATTTCCTCCGTTGTATACGCAGGAATCACAGGACCACTGAAAATTGTATTCGGTGCAATCTTCGGTTTTGTGTATGCACCGCTTGTAATCACAGGACTTCATCATATGTCAAATGCAATCGACTTACAGTTGATTGCTGACTTTGGCGGAACAATGTTATGGCCAATGATTGCTTTGTCCAATATCGCACAGGGTTCCGCAGTATTAGGCATGATCTATCTTCAGAAAAATGATGCCCAGGCGCAGGAAGTAAACATTCCGTCATGTATCTCTTGTTATCTGGGGGTTACAGAACCGGCAATGTTTGGTGTAAACTTGAAACACAGTTATCCTTTCATCTGCGGTATGATTGGTTCTGCATGTGCATCAATTGTCTGTGTAGCTACAAACAGTACAGCAAATGCAATCGGTGTTGGCGGTCTTCCGGGAATCCTTTCCATGCAGCCACAATCCATGTTAACCTTTGCTATTTGTATGTTAATTGCCGTAGCAGTTCCATTTGTATTAACAGTTATGGTTGGTAAAACAAAACTTCAGCCAAAAGAAGTTAAATCAGCAGAAGAAGTTAAATCAGCAGAGGTAACAGAATTAAAAGCATTTGCAACAGGTGATGTGATTGCATTAAAAGAAGTGAATGACGGTGTGTTTTCCGCAGGAATCATGGGTGAAGGATTTGCAATCATTCCGGAGAATGAAACTATTTATGCTCCGGCTGATGCAACAGTCAACTTACTTATGCAGGAGTCACGTCATGCATGTGGTTTAAAACTTGCAAACGGTGCAGAGATCCTTTTACATATCGGAATTGATACTGTAGCCATGAACGGTGACGGTTTTGAATACCTTGTAAAAGAAGGCCAGAAGGTATCTGCCGGAACACCCCTGATCAAATTTGATAAAAAGAAAATCAGTGAAGCAGGTTATGTTGATACGATCATTTGCGTCATTGCTGAGCCAGGTAATATGGAAAATATAATATTTGAGACAGGCATTCATGCAATTGAAAAAGAGACAACAGTAGCAAAGACAGAATAAGAGGAATTGTATGACAGATTTTAGAAAAAGCACTGTATATCAGATTTATCCCAGATCCTTTTATGATACCAACGGAGATGGCTTTGGGGATTTAAAGGGTGTGACGGCAAAGTTAGATTATATAAAAGAATTGGGCGTGGACTATATTTGGATGACTCCGTTTTTTGTGTCCCCCCAGTATGATAACGGTTATGATGTGGAGGATTACTATAACATTGATCCCCGTTACGGTACGATGGAAGATTTTGAAGAGCTTTCCAGAGAGGCACAGAAGCGTGGCATCAAACTGATGCTGGATATGGTATTTAACCATACCTCCAGCAATCATGAATGGTTCCAGAAAGCATTGGCCGGAGATGAAAGATATAAGAACTATTATATTTTCAAAAAAGGAAAAGAGGATGGCAGTGCACCCACAAACTGGGAAAGTAAGTTCGGAGGAAGTGCATGGGAATATGTGCCGGAAATGGATGAATACTATCTGCATTTATTCCATGTAAAGCAGCCGGATCTGAACTGGGATAACCCCAAGGTGCGTAAAGAGGTTCAGAAGGTTGTACGTTTTTGGATGAGCAAAGGTGTCAAGGGTTTCCGATTTGATGTAGTGAATCTTATCAGCAAAGATAAATTCGAAGATGATTTCGAAGGGGATGGCCGTAGATTTTACACTGACGGACCAAACATCCATCAGTACCTGAAAGAATTAAATGCGGAGTCATTCGGACAGGATGCAGAAATTATTACTGTCGGTGAAATGTCCAGCACATCTATGGAAAATTGTTTTGGATATGCAGGTGAAGACAGCCATGAGCTTTCCATGGTATTTAGCTTCCATCATTTAAAGGTTGACTTTATGGGGAATGAAAAATGGGTGCTTGTACCAACAGATTTCCAGAAATTGAAAGATATTCTCTTTAGCTGGCAAATTGGAATGGCCAAGAATCATGCCTGGAATGCAGTGTTCTGGTGCAATCACGATCAGCCGCGTCCGGTTTCCAGATTCGGTGATGAAGGAAAATACTGGAAAAAGTCAGCTAAAATGCTTGCGACCATCATTCATGGACTTCGCGGTACTCCATATATTTACCAGGGTGAAGAGATTGGTATGACAAATACCGATTTCACTGACATCAGTCAGTTTCGTGATGTAGAAAGTTTGAACCATTATGAAATTCTGCAGCAGAAAGGTCTTTCTAAAGAAGATGCATTTCGTATTATCCAGATTCATTCCAGGGATAACGGAAGAACACCAATGCAGTGGAATGGTGAAAATCACGGTGGCTTTACTAAGGGAATGCCATGGATTGGTGTGAATGAAAATTATTCCAAGGTTAATGCACAGAGCCAGCTGCATGATGAAACATCCATTTTCAACTACTATAAAAAGCTCGTAGCTTTACGTAAAGAGCTGGATATCATTGCATATGGTGATATCAGGCCGTTAGATGTAAGACATCCATCCATTATTGCCTATGAAAGAATTTACGGAGAGGAAAAAATGCTGGTAGTCTGTAACTTCTATAAAACAGAAGTTGTATGGGATAGTGGAATGGATCTGAAGGGCTTCGAAACATTGCTGGGCAACTATTCTGAACAAAAAATAGAAGAGTCAAAGATTTCCTTAAAACCTTATGAAGCAATGATGCTTTACAGAAAGAGATAATATATGAATCTGTCCAC
>QWCK01000687.1_pt1 | contig 56222 bp, 52 predicted proteins | sample 1972571 | NCBI WGS metagenome assembly QWCK01 (sample SAMN09866710, study PRJNA288562) | Human gut metagenome isolate term2_stool, whole genome shotgun sequencing... | isolation source: gut | host: Homo sapiens | place: USA: California | reverse complement strand
CGCAAAAGTCAAAGCCTTCAGGGCACAGTTCAGGGGAGTAACGGATATTCCTTTCTTCCTTTACAGGCTTATGAAATTATGTGCATGAGGGGAGAGGGGATGCAACTGGGTTTTACGACTGACCCTGATTTTCTACTGAGCCCATATACATTCAATTCTTACAAAGAAATGCATTGCAAAAAGGGATTTCCTAAATGGAAACCCCTTTTTTGCGGTGCGTACGAGACTCGAACTCGTGACCTCCTGCGTGACAGGCAGGCATTCTAACCAACTGAACTAACGCACCAAAATTTACATACTCAAGAAAACGGAACTGCGGTGCGTACGAGACTCGAACTCGTGACCTCCTGCGTGACAGGCAGGCATTCTAACCAACTGAACTAACGCACCTTTTTACGGATATCAGCTGCCATTTCCTTTTAGCGAGTGCAAAGTTAGCAAATTAATTTGTAGTTTCCAAGAGAAGAGCCTGTTTTTTATAAAAAAAATTGCATTATTACCGCATCATTGTATTTACCATGATGGAAAAACCAATCTTTCAATATGACTGTCTCCTGAAACCCCACAAGGCTTAAACATCTTAACGAACTCGTATTTGAGACATCGACAAACGCATAGACTTGTCGCAAATGCAATGTATTCTTGGTATAATTGAGAACTTTTCTGATAGCAGAATATCCATAGCCTTGTCCTCTATATTCGTTAAGGATAATAAAGCCTAATTCAGCACGTTGATGCATGGGTTCAAAATTCACGATATCCATCACTCCTACTGTCTCTTGATTATCATTCTCAATAATCAGTCGAACCTGACCATCCAAATAGATATCATTGCTCGCATCGGCTATATAATTAAACAATGTATATCTGCTATAGGGAACATTGCTTGAGCAGACATTCCAAACCTCGTCTTCGTTCTCTATCTTATACAGCAAATCTAAATCTTCAGGCTCCATGGCACGAAGTTTGATCGATTTAACAGGTTTATCCATAGGTAAAAACTTCTTGCGATGTTATGAACTTTCCGGAGTGTTTGTCAAATGTTCCGATGTAAACATTATCAATGGGCTTTTTGTGAAATAACTCCAATATTTCTTCAAAGGAATAAGCATGCACATCGTACATTATATAATTAGGTTTATCGCTACTAAACAGATGTGAAAAATCATGATGACCATTGGGTAATTCAACATCATCTCCTTCTACGAACTGAGCCGACAATCCTCTGTTTAACGCCATTTTCTTGGTCTTTTCCAGGAAGTCAGCTCTTCCCAAAAAAATATAGTTTGCCATCATGTTCTTTGAAGGGCGGAAAAATCCAAGCGACTTTACTGTCTTGTTGTACAGCATGGCGAACAACGACCCTAAAGCCTTTAAATAAATAGCTGTCTTTATGGGAATACTGAGAAAGGCACTCATCCCGGCGTAGTGTTTACGAAAGAATATCAGCATGGCATCATAAAAGACGTGCACGTATTTAAAGCTCGATCGCTGTGTGCTTTCACCCTTATAATGCAAAATGGAAACCGGCAAATACCAATTCTCAAAGCCTCCTTTGAGTAGTCGATAACTAAGGTCAATGTCTTCACCGTACATAAAGAAAGTTTCATCCAAAAGACCTATTTTATTTAATGCGGAACGGCGTAGTAAACAAAACGCGCCACTGACAACCTCGACTTTTCCCGGTTCATCCCATGGCATGCCTCCCATGTAATAATGCCCAAATCGTGGATGCTCCGGATAACGCTTACAAAAGCCCATCATCTTGTAAAAAGCGACCATCGGCGATGGGAGACCACGTCGGCTCTCCATGGCTTTCGTACCATCGGAATTAAGCATGCGTACACCTAAGGCACCACCATGAGGATGATTAGCCATGAAAGCCAATGATTTATGTATCACCGACTCGCCCACGACCGTATCTGGGTTAAGTAATAAAACATATTCCCCCATGCTTTGCCGTATGGCTAAATTGTTGGCTCTCGCAAAACCTAAATTATGTGTAGAGGAAATACATTTTACGATTGGGAAATTATCCACAAGATATGCCACAGAGCCATCGTGAGAATGATTGTCCACCACTATTATTTCATGGTCAATCCCCTCAACAGCCTTAAGGACACTCGTCAAGCATTGTCCCAAATAGTATTTTACATTATAATTAACTATGATAATGCTCAATGTCATATATGCTCCACTTCATTTGTATCTTTTTGATCATCAATGAGATGTATCTCTTCCTCGCATCGGTTTTTACTCGGATAGATGAATGATAGGGACACGAGTAGTACAACCGCCATGTAAAAGAAACTTGTCTCTTCACCGTATAAATAATAAAACAGCACATTCAAGACCATGGGCAAACAAATCATCAACATCCGTAGAGATGACCAACGGCAATAGGCGGTAGCCGCTATTGTGTTCTTTCTTTTTAAAGATTTTCTCACCCCACCCAACTTTAACAAATACAAAGCTAATGGGATGAAAAGCAAAGTAATGAGTTGCATGACGATTTCAACAACAAACAATGACGCGTTGCCCATCATCGATCCCGGTAACAACCACCCCGACTCGTACAACAACACAATGATTACAACCATTATTAAAGCAGCACATAGCTCAAGAATTAAAAATCTTCTTACCTTTTCCATCCGTCGCGTCAATAATCAAAATCTATTCTGTTTAAGATGCTTCGTCCCAAGGTTATCTCGTCGGTGTATTCCAACTCATCGCCTATTGAAATGCCACGTGCGATAACCGTAATTTTAACAGGGTTGCCTTTCAATTTACGGGAAATGTAAAAATTAGTGGTATCGCCTTCCATCGTACTGGAAAGAGCCAAAATAATTTCGCGGATATCCCCGGATTTGACACGTTCCACCAAAGAGTCAATCTCCAAGTCGTTAGGACCTAAACCATCAATGGGTGATATAACGCCCCCAAGTACATGATACAATCCATTATATTGTTGAGTATTCTCAATAGCCATAACGTCTTGCACATTTTCCACAACACAGATGGTATTCCTATCTCTTCGGGAATTAGAGCAAATATCACAAATATCGCTGTCGGAAATATTATGACAAACCGAACAATATTTAATCTCATGACGCATACGAGAAACCGCACGCGAGAATTCATCCACCTCATCAACGGATTGACGAAGCAGGTGCAAGACAAATCTTAAAGCGGTCTTCCTGCCCACTCCAGGCAGTTTTGAGAATTCATCAACTGCTTTTTCAAGCAACTGAGAAGGAAATTGTTGCATGAGAAAAAAGACCTACTTCTTAATCATCGAAAAGATAAATTCCAATACCTATCTTAAAGCCAATGGTGGAGTAATCTGAATTTTTAAAAGAATGATCATAATAAATCGCCGGTTCAATGGTCACCGATCGATTAATAAAGTAAGCATAGCCCACTTCTACTCCCGGCATGGCATCATTATAACTATGGTTCGCGTGCAGGAACTTGCAACCCGCACCCAGATAAAGCCCATTTTGAGTGATATAATAGCGAGCACCTGCACCGACCACGATATGATCGGCTACGGCGTCAGAACCATTATGCTCTGCGCTGAACGTACCTAAGAGCATCACATCGTCCCAAGCGAAATAGCCGGCTCTGGCTTCCAAACCGACATTAAATTTATCTTGACCATTGTAATGAAGGTTTAAGCCGGTAGCAGATGCCCCTAAATATGCTTTACCTTCATGGAATTGGGCGTTTGCCCCTAAAGTTAAAAGTAATGCTGTAGCCAGCATCATTATTTTCTTCTTCATATACTTTATTATTATATTCTCTTAAACCGATATTTTTAAAGGTTGAATCACCGTTTTCGCTTTTATTTCCCTTCCGACAAACGGATGGAAAAATAAGGCAATAAAAACTTTATATATTAGAAATTTCTGACAAAGGTAGTTGAAATATTTGAATTACAAAAATTATTAACTATCTTTGTAAACTTAATTACAAACAACACGCTCATTCCAACTATATATACACATTTTTATGTTAAGAAGATTATTGCTACTTGTTATAACTTTTTTGGCAATCAGCTGCTATTCACAATATTACGATAACCAAACAACTTACAACATCAGTGCTATGCCCAAACGGGAAGTAAGGGCGGTATGGCTGACGACACTTGGAAATCTTGACTGGCCCAAAACTTTTGCGACTTCTGAATACGGAGTCGAACGACAGAAAAGAGAACTTATCTACATGCTCAATCAATATCAGAAGGCAAATATCAACACTGTCTTATTACAAACAAGGGTTAGAGCAGCAACCATTTACCCCTCCAATATCGAACCATGGGATGAGTGTATCACCGGCAAAGCTGGACAAGCACCACCCTATGGCTATGACCCACTAAAATTCGCAGTGGAAGAATGTCATAAACGAGGCATGGAAATTCATGCGTGGATAGCGGCTGTCCCGGTTGGTGCTTCTAAATCATTGGGATGCCGACAGATGAAGAGTAAAGGATTTGACATCAGAGGCTTCTCGTCCGGCTCATACGTAAACCCCTCAGATCCTAAAATTGCAGAATATTTGGCTGACATCTGTGCAGAGATAACTCGTAACTACGATATTGACGGAATTAATCTCGATTACATAAGATACCCAGATGGATGGAGAAGTCCAACATATAGAAACGGCGACACACCGAACAACAGAAGAGAAAACATTACCAGAATTGTAAAAGCCGTACACGATAAAGTGAAAGCAATAAAACCATGGGTGAAAATATCATGTTCCCCCATCGGAAAGTATTCCGATCTTTCGCGCTACTCGTCAAAGAACTACAACGCAAGGGACAGAGTGTCTCAAGAGGCGCAAGCATGGGTAAAGGCAGGAATAATGGATCAGCTCTATCCCATGCAGTATTTCCTTGGGAATAATTACTACCCCTACTGCGCTGATTGGATGGAAAATTCCAATAATAAAGATATCATCTCAGGGTTAGGAACTTATTTCTTAGATCCACGGGAAGGCAAGTGGACTCTAAGCGATATCAGTAGGCAAATGTATGTTAGTCGGTCCTTGGGAATGGGACATGCCCATTTTCGTTCCTCATTTTTATTAAACAACCGAGAGGGAATTTTTAGCTTTGAAAAATATTTCAATGCATACCCGGCACTAACGCCTGCTATGACATGGCAAAGTAAATCTCTTCCAAATGTTCCTATACTGAAGAAAGATATTGATTTCATCACTTACACAACGAATAACGACGCAATTATTAATTGGCAAGGAAACGCACCTTATTATAATATATATATAGACACAAACTATCCAGTGGATATCACGAATTCAAGAAATCTGGTGATTTCCAGATACGATGGAACTTCATTCAGGCACAGCAATGCGCACGTCAAAAAAATATATTATGCCATTACCGCAATGGATCGGTTTGGCAACGAAAGTGCTCCACTTCAAGCAACAGCGAAACCTTCAGAAAAGAAAAAATTATTGGACAATAATGGCGCTGAACTCGAACTACCGAACGAATGTCAAGAAAACGATTTTAAATATTACACCATCGAGTCATTGGAAGGCGTGGTTTTACGAAAAATATTCGCAGACTATTCAAATGCAAGAACCATAGGAATATACATGCTTCCACAAGGTGTTTATTCCATTAGAGGACACAAGTCAAAACACAAAACTGGTAGCAGAATAGGTTTCTTCGCAATTAAAAAATAACATGAAAATTTTTAACAAGAAAGCAATTTTTATCAACTTCCTAAATTACTGCTAATCAACAACTTAAAAATCGCTATTTAAAAGCTAAGCAATTGCATCGCAATAGCTTAGCTTTTGCGTTTCATTTGCTAAGCTTTTACAATTCAAAAGGTAAGCTTTATAAACACAATCATAGAAAACAATTGACATTCCAAAAACTACCACCAACAGATTAACATTTCCAACCATTGAAAAGATGTAGCGAACAGATCCACCTACGAAATAAGCTATTGGAATACTTTTACGTTAGACAAAGCTATATTAACCTATTCGCATATTCTGATTTTGATAACTTCGCCAACAATAAAAAAGAAATGATGTCATTCTATTCTATTAAAAATAGAAACGATATGTAAATATATCTTAATAATTGAATTTTCTTGCAGGATTGTTTGTTCATGAAAAATTAAGATTGTAAGTTTGCACATAGATATGAAAATACCTAAACGGAAAGATTTATTTTTTAATTAAAAACTATGGAAAAGAAAACGGTTGTAACAGGCGTTATAGGTGCTGACGCTCATGCTGTAGGTAACAAAATCATTGCCTTTGCGTTAGAGCAGCACAATTATAACGTTGTCAATCTTGGTGTAATGGTGTCGCAAGAGGAGTATATATCCGCAGCAATTGAAACGAAAGCAGATGCTATTTTAGTTTCATCCATGTATGGTCATGGAGAAATAGACTGTCAGGGATTTCGTCAGAAATGCGATGAAGCAGGTTTGCAAGGCATTCCAATCTTCGTAGGAGGAAATCTTGTTGTGGGCAAACAGAACTTTGAAGACGTTGAGAAGAGATTTTTGGCAATGGGGTTCACGAAAGTATATCCTCCCGGAACCGACATTGAAGTTTCCATCAAAGACCTTGATAAAGTTTTAGGAAAGGAAAATTAATGAAATACTTGACAGTGGACTTTGGCAGCACTTATACAAAGCTCACGGCGATAGATTCCGAAGCGAGAAAGGTGCTGGGTACTGCGTCTGCGTTCACAACCATTGAAACGGATGTGATGGAAGGTTTTCGCAACGGCATGCGAAACTTAGAGGAGAAAATCGGAAAATTTGAATACGAAAGGCTTCTCTGTTGCAGCAGTGCAGCCGGTGGTTTGAAAATGGTCGCTTTAGGATTGGTTCCGGAGCTAACAGCAAAAGCTGCGAAAATGGCAGCCTCAAGTGCAGGAGCAAAAGTTGTGAAAACCTACTCGTTCGAGATTTCACAGGCGGAACAAGAGGAAATATACCAAATAAACCCCGACTTGGTTTTACTTTGTGGTGGAACAGATGGAGGGAACAAAGAGGTCATTCTTGCTAACGCAAAACGACTTTGCCAAATCGACCGTAACTTTTCTATTATCGCGGCAGGCAATAAAACAGCCTCCTACGAACTGGAAGAGATATTTAAGCATTCTGACAAGAAATGTGTAATCACGGAAAACGTGATGCCACAATTCAACGTTATCAACATCAATCCCGCAAAACAAAAAATCAAGGAGCTTTTCATTAGCCGAATCATCGAAGCCAAAGGTCTTACAAAGGTTCAGAAGATGAGCGGTTATGACATAATCCCCACTCCGTTGGCTGTATTAACCGGCTGCGAGCTTTTAAGTAAGGGAAACGGAAGAGACGAAGGAATAGGCGATTTAATGGCTGTGGATTTAGGTGGAGCGACCACCGACATTTATTCCATGGCGAAAGGTCAGCCCACCATCGGCGATGTAGTTACCAAGGGGTTACCCGAGCCTTACAGTAAGCGCACCGTTGAGGGGGATTTGGGCATGAGGTATAGTCTCACCGCTATGGCAGACGAGATTGACATGGAGCTCTTCTCAGATGAATTAGGAATAGAGCAGAAAAAAATAGAAGAGTGGATTGACAAATGTGCCAATAGTCCCGCTACCCTACCCGCTAACGAGGAAGAAGCGAGAATTGAACAAGGACTGGCACGTAACGCCGTGAAAGTTGCCGTGGAACGCCACTGCGGTTATTTTGAACCGGCATACACTCCCATGGGACAGGTATTTACACTTACGGGAAAAGACTTATCCGAAGTTCCATACGTAGTAGGAATTGGCGGTTCGATTATTAACAACTCCAATCCTGAAAAAATTCTTAGTGGAGCCGCGAAAGCAGCATCAAAAGATCCCATGTTTGCCAAACCGAAACATCCACAATATATGCTTGACAAGAAATACATCTTCGCGTCAATGGGATTGCTAAGCGCATTTGAACCCAAGTTGGCATTGTCAATATTGAAAAAGGAAATAACGAAAATTTAACATTTACAATCATTCTAATCGCGATGGAATTAAAGAATCAGAAACTAAGTAATGACGTGTTCTTCAAAGAACGGGAAGAGGTCTTGAGCCAATGGGAGACCGGTAAAGACGTGGATTTTGACGAAGCAGTAGAATACCAAAAAACCATCCCTGCCGAAAAGCATTTCTGCGCTAAGTTGCAGAAAGCAAAAGAAAACGGGGACACCCTAATTCAGCCTCGTGCAGGCGTGGCTCTCTATCAAGAGCACATAAAGTTGTTGCAATTCCTCGAAGAAGAGGGAGGAGCCGACTTGCTACCATCAACAATTGATAGTTACACGCGTTTGAACAGATACAACGAGTGCCAAATAGGTATAGACAAAAGTTTTGAAACAGGTCGGTCCATGCTGAATGGTTTTCCGGCAGTAAACTATGGTGTTAATATCTGTCGGCAAGTAACATCGGCAGTAAAAAGTCCGGTTCAGGTAAGGCACGGAACCCCCGATGCTCGCTTATTGACGGAAATAGCGATTGCCGGTGGATTTACATCCTATGAAGGTGGCGGTATTTCTTATAATATCCCTTATTCCAAGAATCACCCGATTGACAAAGTAATTCGTTACTGGCAATATACCGACCGACTCTGCGGATTGTACGAAGAAGCCGGCGTATCAATCAATCGTGAACCCTTCGGTCCTTTAACCGGTACGCTCATCCCTCCTTGCATCTCCAACGCCGTAGCGGTAATCGAGGCAGTATTGGCAGCCACACAAGGAGTAAAAGACTTAACAGTGGGCTACGGACAATGTGGCAACTTAATTCAAGACGTTGCTGCCATCCGCTCTCTTGACATCATGACAAGAAAATATCTTGATAAATTCGGATATAAAGATGCCAGAGTAACTACTGTATTCCACCAATGGATGGGTGGTTTCCCACAAGACGAAGCAAAAGCATTCGGCGTAATCTCATGGGGTTCCGCAGCAGGAGCATTAGCAAAGGCTACCAAGGTAATCGTTAAGACACCGCATGAGGCCATGGGTATTCCAACTAAAGAAGCTAATGCAGCCGGATTGCGCGCTACCAAGCAGGTGATAAATATGTTGAAAGACCAAAACTTCCGCGAAATCCCGGCGGTGGTAGAGGAGAGCGAAATCATCATGCAAGAAATGGACTGCATCCTCAATAAGGTTGAGGAACTTGGCAAAGGCGACTGGGCTGTTGGAACTTGTGCTGCAGTTGAGGCAGGAGTAATCGACATCCCATTTGCCCCCAACAAGTACAATGCAGGCAAGGTTCTGCCGGCACGCGACAACCAAGGTGCTATTCGTCTTCTAAATATGGGCAATATGCCTTTCACCGATGATTTGGTAATGTTCCACAGACAAAAGCTCGAAGAGCGTGCTAAAGCAGAAAATCGTCCCGTTAGCTTCCAAATGGTTATCGACGACGTCTATGCTATCGGTAAAGGACACCTTGTAGGACGCCCGAGAGACAATAATAACTAAAAGGCTTTCCCCGGCTTTGCAAACGCAAAGCATGGGGAATGTCAGCATATCAAAGAAGGATAAATTTATCCTGACATTGAGTTTTCAATAACATCTACAATATTAAATTATATTTCAAATTATGAAAATTAAGAAAGTTGTATGCGCTCCCGGCAAAACGGGTTTCTTCTTTGATGACCAAAAGGCCATCAAGGCTGGCGCCAAGAACGATGGTGCTTTCTATGAAGGAAAGCCACTAACACCCGGTTTCAAAGCTGTTAGACAAGCCGGTGAGTCAATCAGTGTAATGTTCATCCTCGAGAATGGAGCAATTGCACATGGCGATTGTGCTGCAGTACAATATTCAGGCGCAGGTGGTCGCGACCCATTGTTCCTTGCCGCGGATTTCATTCCCGTTATCGAAAAGGAAATTGCACCACTGTATGAAGGAAAGGAAATCACTTCGTTCCGTGAAATGGCCGACCTCGTTGATAAAAAAATAAGCGCAAACGGTAAGAAATACCACACAGCAATTCGCTATGGTGTTACACAAGCATGTCTTGATGCAGTTGCCAAGAGCCAATCAAAATTGATGGCAGAGGTCATTGCCGAAGAGTATGGCACAACGATTTCAAAGACCATGATCCCAATCTTTTCACAATCTGGCGACGACCGCTACTTGAATGCTGACAAGATGATCATGAAACAAGCTGAAGTATTACCACACGCCTTGTTCAACCACGTTGAAACAAAGGTTGGTTTGAAAGGCGAAAAGATTAAGGAGTACATTGAATGGCTGCGCGAGCGCATTATCAAGTTCCGCCCCACAGAAAATTATAAGCCAACCATTCACATCGACGTTTATGGTACTTTAGGACTTGTATTCAACAACGACTTTGAAGCCATTGCAAAGTATATCGGAGAAGTTGCCGAAGTGGCAAAACCTTTCCATCTGCGTGTTGAAGGTCCTGTAGATATGGGCGAGCGCGAAGCTCAAATCGAAGCTTTGGCAGCAATTCGCTCGGCTATGGAACGTGAAGGCATTGAAGCTGAAATCGTAGCTGACGAATGGTGCAACACATTGGAAGACATCATTGCTTTCTCTGAAAAGAAAGCCGGGCATATGGCACAAATCAAGACACCTGATCTTGGTGGTATTAACAATGCTATCGAAGCTGTTCTCTACTGCAAGCAACACGGCATGGGAGCATACCTCGGTGGTACATGCAACGAAACCAATCGCTCTGCGGAGGTTTGTGCAAACATTGCCATGGCAACGTCTCCTGTTCAGTATCTCGCAAAACCGGGTATGGGTGTTGACGAAGGCTACATGATTGTATATAACGAAATGAGCAGAATCTTAGCTCTGACTAAGTAATCAAAAAAAAGATTGACGAGTTAGCAAGTCTGCTGTAGTTTGTTATTTGCTTTTAATTAGCTAACAAGCAGCATACTTGCCAACTCGTTTACTTGTAATCTAAAAACATTAAAATTAGCAAAAATGGAAGAAATAAGAATACTTTCCACTACAGCGATATTGGGTTATGGTTTCCCAATGGAATCGTTTGAAGAGGGAATGAAGCGCAAACCACATGTCATAGCTGTTGATGCCGGTTCAACCGATCCGGGTCCATACTACCTGGGCGCGGGTAAATCGTTTACCGATCGTAACTCTGTTAAACGCGATTTGGAAATTATGATTCCTGCCGGCGTAGAGGCAAAAGTTCCTGTTATCGTTGGTACAGCCGGCGGTAGCGGTGCACATCCTCATGTAGAGTTCGTTTTGGACATCATTCGCGAGATTGCGAAGGAGAAGAAACTCTCTTTCAAAATGGCAGTGATTGAATCTGAATTTGAAAAAGATTTCATCAAGGAAGAACTTCGCAACGGAAAAATTACTCCACTTGCTCCGGCTAAACCTATCCAAGAAAAGGATGTTGATGAGGCCATCCACATCGTGGCACAAATTGGAGAAGAGCCCTATATCAAGGCCTTGGAATCAGGTGCAGATGTCATTATCGCAGGACGCTCTTACGATCCTTCCGTGTTTGCTGCACTCCCCATCAAGGAAGGATTCCCCAAAGGATTGGCAATTCATCTTGGTAAGATTCTTGAGTGCGCTGCTATCTGCGCCTTGCCGGGAAGCGGTAGCGACTGTATGTTTGGCTATCTCCACAAGGATGATTTCGTATTGGAGCCACTTTCATCGGCACGCAAATGTACCACGCTTTCCATCGCCGGTCATACGTTATACGAAAAGACCAATCCATACGTATTGCCCGGTCCAGGCGGTGCCATCAATCTTCACGAAGCTAAATTCGAACAGGTGGACGACAACAAGGTTCGCGTATCCGGAAGTAAGTTCGTTCCTACGGACAAATACTATGTGAAGTTGGAAGGTGTACGCCGTGTAGGATATCGCACGATGTCGCCTGCTGCCTGCAAAGACCCTATCATGATTTCCAAGATTGACGAAATCATCAAGAGTGTTCGCGAGCGCGTTGAGAATAACTTTGAGAAGTTCGGTATCACTGATTTCTTCCTTGACTTCAAAATCTATGGTAAGAAAGGTGTGATGGCAATGTTCAAGGGCGCAGAAGAGTCTCACTCTGATGAGTTGCTCATTATCATTGAGGCTGTAGCTGAAACTCAAGAAATAGCAAATACAATTTGCAGTTTCGCACGAAGCACCATGCTCCACTTCGGCTACGAAGGACGTTATTCTACATCCGGCAACCTCGCTTTCCCATTCTCACCTTCAGACTGCAAGATGGGCGAAGTATTCGAGTTCAATATTTATCATCTCTTGGAAGTTAAAGATCCGACAAGTCTCTTCCCAATTGAGTATGTAAACTTTGAAAACGGAGAATGCAAGTAATCAACAAAAAGAAGAAATAATCATGGCAAAATATAAATTAATAGATGTATCTTCTGTAATTCGCAGTAAGAACTCAGGACCTTATGAACTTACTTTCGATGTCATCTTCAAAGACTTCGACATTTACAATAAGGTAAAAGATGCAAAAATCTTCAATGAGGAGATGTTCTGCAACTTATATCATATACAGAAAGAAGACATTATCAATATTGTACACTTTGACCCGGCTAAAGCCATCAAAGTAACAATCGTTCGTCCAATCCCATCGGGTTCGTTAGGCGAAACTGACGTGTATGGAGCTCAGCAGCATACACCATTGATGAAGTTCGCTTTTGAACTGTAAGCATCCAAACAAGTTGAGAAGTTGGCAAGTTCGCGGTTTTCTTGCACACACCGCAAATGGTGTAACGAAAGTCCACGAAAACTTGTAAACTTATCAACTTGTTTTTTTCATTCATGTATCATGTTGCCAACATGGTTTTGGCATATTCAAACAAACAAGACACAACCCAAACTCCCTCTCAAGCATGATTAATCATATTCAGCAATATCTTATTTCAACCCAATATTTTGCCCCTCGTGGTAAAGAACGACTTATCATTCTCGGCGACCACATATCTCAACGACACCTTTTATTCACCGATCGGTTGATTGGAATAGTAGGAGATGCCGGTTCCGGAAAGTCATCATTAATAAAAGGTATGTTTCCCGGATTGGAACTTGCCAATGACGATGATGTCATCAATCCAAGAAAGATAATGGTTCTGCGTGAAGCCATTGCATTGGGAGAAGTAAAAGAATCGTCCTCTTTCCATCTTGATGTTCGTTTCCTTATGGGATTTTTGCAAATGTGGGAGATAGCGGAGTTCGTGAAAACCCTGCTGAAACATAACAAACGTGTCATCATAGAGCATTTCAATCTACTTCATCAAGCTTTGGGCAGAAATGCCGATTTGCTGGTGGGAATAGGAGAAGAGATTATCGTGGCACGCCCCAGTATGTTCGGTCCGTTGCCGGAGAGTATTTATGAGATTGTTCATGAATCCCTAAAATACAGAAAGATGGCGCATAGTGCCGAAGAAATTACACGTTATGTATTGGAGGACAGGTACGGAATATATCAGGACAGTTATTTCTTTTCAGATATTCGCAACGGTTTCGTTATGAAATTCTACAACAAGGAAGAGTTTGATATTTCTGAATTGGAGGCTGATGTCAAGGAAGTTATCGGGAAGAGTTTGCCTGTTGCCTACTATGATGAAGAACACATCACCATCGGGGATCGCGTTGTTGAATGTGGCGGTCCACGCTTGCAAGTAAGAAACACGTCGGAGATAACCGATTTTTCGCTTGTAAAAGAACTGATGTTTGACAATGATACCAAGACCTATTGCCTTATAGGCATTGTGGATAAGAATTGCGAAAATATTGAAAACAGAAATACTCAGTATTTCCTTACAAGAGACATTTAAATGAGAGAGATAGAAGCATCAAAAATTACGGAGTTAGTAGAAAAACTTTGTATAGAAGCATGTTACGTTTTGGCTGACGACATTTATTCAAAACTTGTTGTTTGCTCTAAAGCCGAAAAGTCTCCGCTGGCGAAGAAGATCATCGGGACAATCGTTAAGAACGCTGATATTGCCAAGACAGAAAGAAGTCCGATGTGCCAAGACACCGGCATGACAGTAGTGTTTGTGAAAATGGGACAAGATGTCCACGTAACGGGTGAATTTATTGAAGACGCCGTCAATCAAGGCGTAAGGCAGGGTTACAGCAAAGGGTATCTTCGCAAATCCGTTGTGAAAGATCCTCTTGACAGGGTGAACACCACCGACAACACTCCTGCCATCATTCACTATGAAATCGTTCCCGGCGACAAATTTCACATAACGGTGGCTCCAAAGGGATTTGGAAGCGAAAATAAGAGTGGACTAAAAATGCTCACGCCGAGCGATGGTGTGCCGGGCATAAAGAAGTTCGTCATCGACACTATTTTCCATGCCGGCGGAAATCCCTGTCCCCCGATCATCGTAGGTATCGGTATTGGAGGAACAATGGAACGTGCTGCTTATCTGAGCAAGAAAGCACTTTTGCGCCCCGTGGGCAGTGTAAGTGATAATGAACAAGTGGCACGCTTGGAAAAAGAGCTCCTTGAGGAGATTAATAAACTCGGTATCGGACCTTGCGGATTTGGAGGAACAACGACAGCCTTGGCAGTGAACATCTTGACCAATGCCACTCATATTGCCGGCTTACCGGTTTCCGTAAATATTGGTTGCCATGCTACAAGGCATGCAGAAGGTGATTTGTAATTATTAGACTTAGAACATTATGGAAGAACAGAAAAGAATACTAACAGCCCCTTTCACGGACGAGAAGATAAAATCATTAAAAGCCGGTGATATGGTTTTCATCTCGGGCACGATATATACAGCAAGAGATGCTGCCCATAAACGACTTTGCGAAATGCTCACAGCAGGCGAGCCGATGCCTTTTGACTTTAAGGGACAAGTTGTCTATTATGCCGGGCCATGTCCTGCCAAGCCCGGTCAGCCCATTGGGTCGGTAGGTCCCACGACCGGTGGCAGAATGGACGCCTACTCTCCCACCCTTATCAAGGAGGGATTACGCGTCATGATAGGGAAAGGGTCGCGAAGCGAAGAAGTGATCGATGCGCTCAAAAAGCACACCGGAGTTTATTTCGCTGCCATTGGCGGGGCTGCTGCTCTTATGGCGAAAGCCGTGAAGGAAGCGGAAGTCATCGCTTTTCCCGAGCTTGGCACTGAAGCGATACGCAAACTCAGAGTGGAGGAATTGCCCGTCATCGTGGCAATAGACCATGAGGGCAACGATATGTATAAATTGGGCGTTGCTCAATATAGACAGGAGTAAATGAAAGTGGGGTAAATGTGGCGGAGTGATTATCACCGATGATGCGATGCCACATTTACCTTTTCGGTATCTGCCAAAATATTAAAACCTTTTCCACATGAATAAAAAAGTATTTTTTCTAACCACGATTTTTCTTTTCTATCTTACTTCGGGCTATGCCTGCACAGCTGCCGTCGTAACCGGAAAAGTTACTGCCGACGGACGTCCTCTGCTTTGGAAAGTAAGAGACACCGATAATTTGCAAAACAGCATAAAGTTTTTTAACGGAACCAAGTATAATTTCTTTGGGATTGTCGATTGTAACGCTCGCAGCAATGAGGAAATTTGGATGGGTACCAATACCGCCGGCTTTTCCATCATGAACACACAGTCGTTTAACTTAGAGGAAACAATCAATGGTGTAGAGCCGGGCGATAAGAACGGAAACTTCATGTTCAGAGCCCTTAATGTTTGTGCCACGGTGGATGAGCTGAAGAACTTTCTCGACACGACCAGTCTCAAAGGTTTGTGTGCAAACTTTGGCGTAATCGATGCGAGAGGCGGCGCGGGGTGGTTTGAAGTAAGCACTCACGGCTACAAGTTTTTTGATGCCAACGATCCTGCCATTGCGCCCCACGGCTACATTGCACGCACAAACTTCAGCTTCACCGGTCCGGAACACAAGGGGTTGGGTTATGTCAGATACAGAACCGATGACGAAGCCCTTGCCGGAGCTGCCCAAAGCAAATCCATCGCTCCGGATTGGATTTTTACGTCATTGGCACGCTCATTTGTTAATCCACAACTCGGCATCGACCTCCGCGACGGCAATCACAATAAGCCCAAAACTGCGGGATGGTTTATCGATCAGGATTTCATTTCTCGCAGCGGTACGGCATGTTCCGCCATCATTCAAGGCGTACGGATCAACGAGAATCCTGAACTTACCACCCTATGGACGGTATTAGGTTATCCGCCGGTAAGCGTGGCGTTTCCCTTCTGGTTAAAAGACGCCGATACCCTTCTGCCATCCTTATACACGAGCAAGCCCAAAGAAGTTGTTACCCTCTTTGGCAAAAAAGTGGATAAGCTGAAAGAACAAGTCTATGCTTTCCATGAAGGCATTGGTTCAGACCGTTATTTCTATTGGGAGGCGCTCTACAATAAAGATGAGAATGGCATCATGCAGCAATTGGCTCCGGTAGAGAAAGAAATCTTCAGAATGACCAATGAAACGAGAGACAAATGGTATAAAAATGGAAAGATAAAAAGTTCGGAATTAAAAACACTATACGACAATCTTTCCGAATATGTCTTGCAAAGCTATCAACGATTGTTCAATTTATAAGCTCCAAATCAAGGAAGACCACACAAAGACGGCTGATATTGTATGCTTCCGATAAGCTCTTGTCTTATCAGAGTGCGAACAACCGTTCACTTCCCACCCATGGAACGTTTATATTCCACCCATGGAACGTTCACATTCCACCCATGGAACATTCATGTTCCGCCCATGGAACATTTATGTTCCTCCCATGGAACGTCAGCGTTCCACGAGAGGGATATTTCCGTTCCGCGAGAGGAAACATTATCGCACGTGCTATTTTCGGCGAGGCGGCTTGATATAGTGCTCTTCAAAAGCTAGGAATTCGGGTTCCACCCCCTGCCCTGCCTCGGCAAAAACCTTGCGGATGTATGCCTGGTCATCGGGCGAAATGACCTCGTCGCCACGGCGCATGCGTCCTATCAACGCATAGCCGAAGTGGCTTTCCAACCTTTCATGTATCGCGTCCTGAGCATCGCTCGTGAGCGCACCGTAACGCCAGCGCATGCCACGAGCAAAACGTCGCAGTTCCCACCGGTGAAACACCGGACAATGGTCGTAGCCCCCTGCCTTTTCGATGATCCGCGGGTTGGCGATGGAAAGGAAGAATCTGTCCTGCTCCATCTCGCGCCGTGCGTTGTGCCAAAGCGTACATTCCTCATGGCGGGGACATTGAGGCGTGTAGCAAATATCGTATTCCATTTCTGATTGAAATTTAGTTCTTTGTTCCTACAACACGTGAATGCGTTTGTAGATTTCGTCGTCGCTCCGGTCGCAGAATTGTTTGAACCTCTCACTGATAATATCTGTCAAAAGAAGAAATAAGGTCGGAATACCGAAAGAGATGTTATCCGACCTTATTTCTCATACAATTCTGTTTTCCCACATCATTCCTTTTCCAATTCTGCGAGCCAATCTGTGGCCATGGCATCGGAGGGCATTCGCCAGTCGCCTCGTGGCGAGAGACTGACAACCGATGTCTTTGGCGCATCGGGCAGACAGGAACGCTTGAATTGATGTTTGAAGAAGCGTTCAATAAATACTTTCAGCCACTTCTTGATAACTTCATTTGTATATACCCCCGCAAAGGCAGATTGAGCGAGGAATATAATCTTAGAGGGGCGGAAACCATAACGGAGAACATAATAAAGGAAGAAATCATGAAGTTCGTATGGGCCCACGATATCTTCAGTCTTCTGCTCAATCTCGCCCGCTTCATTTGCAGGGAGGAGTTCCGGAGAAATGGGCGTGTTGATAACATCTATCAAGCAGGTGCTGATGTCCTCGTTGTTCTCGTTGTTGGCATAATATCTAATCAAATCTTTGATAGTGGTCTTCGGTGCTCCCGCATTTACAGCATACATGCTCATGTGGTCGCCATTATAGGTGCACCACCCCAACGCCAATTCGCTCATGTCGCCTGTCCCCACAACAAATCCATTGCACTTATTACTCAAGTCCATTAAGATTTGCGTTCTTTCACGTGCCTGTGCATTCTCATACGTCGAGTCCTGAAGACTTAAATCATGTTCAAGATCTTTCAAGTGCTGAATGACAGAAGAGGTGATGTTGATTTCTTTCATCGTGATGCCCAATTCTTCCATGAGTTTGACGGCATTTTGATAAGTGCGCGCAGAAGTTCCAAACCCCGGCATGGTAACTCCCAAAATGCCTTTCCGGTCGTAGCCTAAACGGTCGAAAGCTCTTACACAGACAAGTAGCGCAAGGGTGGAGTCTAATCCGCCACTAACGCCCAAAACAACATTCTTGCTATGTGTATGCACCAACCTGCGGACAAGTCCAAACACCTGTGCATTGAACATCTCGTGACAGGCCGCATTCTTGTCAGCTCGTTCCGGCATAAAGGGGTGTGGGTCTATATGACGCGAGAGTACAAAGTCTTTCTCCGGATTATTGGGTGCGCCACATTTAATGGTATCCTTAATATTGAACGAAACATTAAGTCCCAACGGCTCTGTGCCGAGTGTGCGTTGAGCACCGCAGAAGGTGGTATTGTTGCGACGCTCACTTCGCAAACGATCGATGTCTATTTCAGCCACACGCAGTTGCGGCTCCAAACTGAAACGTTCGGAATGTGCCACCAAATTGCCACTCTCGTAGATTATGGCATTCCCGGCATTAACTATATCCTGGGTACTCTCGCCAAATCCACAACTGCTATATACGTAAGCCGCCATGAGGCGTGCGCTGTGCTGCATCAGCATTTCGTTAAGGTATTGATGCTTTCCGAACAACTCGTCAGTGGCCGACAAGTTGAATAGTATTTCAGCTCCTGCCAATGCGAGATAGCTGCTGGGAGCTATGGGAGCCCAAACATCCTCACATATTTCACATCCAAATTTCACACCACTGACCGTCTCGAAGATTTGCATTTCATTGGAAACCCGGATTGTTTGTCCTGCATAATGAATTTGCGTGGGATGTAAGTCTTTTGCGGAGGCAAACCAGCGTTTCTCATAGAACTCGTCATAGTTTGGCAAATAAGTTTTAGGGACTATGCCCAAAATCTTCCCTTGTTGGATGACGATGGCGCAATTTAAGGTTAAAGGTCCCACACTTACCGGAGCACCCACAACGGATATAATGTCTAATTGTCGTGTGAAGGCCAATAACATTAACACGGCGTGCTCTGCATTTTCAAGTAGAAGTTGTTGACGGAACAAATCCTGACAGGAATAACTTGTCAGCGAGAGTTCCGGAAATGCTATGATTTCTACACCTTTACCTTCAGCAATTGCTATCTGTTCTTCGATAGCTTCAAGATTAAATTTTGTGTCAGCGACTCGAACTGCCGGGATGGCTGCTGCCACTTTGATAAATCCATATTTCATCGCATATAGTATTTAGGTTGTTATAGTAACTTGTGTTGCACCATATCCATATTCTCGAAATGATGCGTCTTGGTATTGATATTTTTTATATTTATAGTTTAACTCATGAATTAAGGCGTGTCTGAGAACGCCTTCTCCTTTTCCATGAATAAAGACAATCTTCTGACCGTTTTTATTCTTATATTGTTCCAGAATATTCCGGAAAACCTGAAGTTGATACTCCAAGATGTCATGCGCCGACATACCGGTTGTTGTTTCCAACAATTCATTGGCATGCAAATCTACAACAATTTTATCATTTTTCAGCAATTGTTTCGTACTATGTGTCCTTATTTGTCTCTTATCAGCTGTTTTTATGATTTTATTGCTTGTTGATGATGGTTTTGTTTCTATTTCTTCAGTATGACTACTTTGTAATTTAATGAATGTTTTATGCTTCTTTCCACTCAATCCGGGTAAAACTTTATCGTTTCCGGGTAAAGAATACAAGATAGCAGGCGAGTCGAAAAAATCATTCTCAACAAAGGAATTTCTCTTGTAGAACTTGATCCCATCCAAATGTATTTTTGTGTCAATGGTCGGTTGCAACTCAAAGCGTTTGTCCGGTTTGTAAGCAAAAATTTGTATGCTTATATCTTCTAAGTCATTCAGGTCGGAATAAAAAAAATCTTCAAGAAGCAATTTAGTGTTAGGGTCGATATGTCCGGTCGTTTTACACATCCATAGGTCTCCATCTTTTACGGCATAAGCATAATAAGCATGGTAATTAGAATCGTTCACCAAATAGGTGGAGAAATCAGTATTTGAAAGGTTGTTGAACGACTTGGGAAGAAAAGCCAAAAATAGTAGAAGCTCATCACCACCTTCGCGTTCATTCGTTGGATAGGAAACTTTTATGGGTGATACGAAATCGCAGCTATCCTCCATTTCCGAAGATTCATTATCAAGGTCTGAATTATCCGTCAAGCGTGCTTTAATGGATTTAAACTCATTGGCATCCTTTTCGTGATTGGCTTTTTCGATGTTCTTAATTTTTGATTCCAACATTTCGTCATCGGGAATAACGACTATATCGTTAATCGGTGTCGGGATTTCAAAACCATCAGCATCTTCCACCAATACGATATTTTTATTTTGAAAGCCGGAAATTCTTCCGCCTCCCACTTCGCTTAAAAATCTAACTTTATCTCCTATTTTCATTGTTTACATGCTTTTAAGGTATCAACAAACTGCTATCACCATAACTAAGGAAACGAAAATCATGCGAAAGAGCATAATCATAAACTTTTCGCCAATCACCATTCAGAAATGCACTCACAAGTAGTAAAAGCGTTGATTGTGGCTGATGGAAATTGGTTATTAGCATTTTAACGATTTTGTACTTATAGCCCGGAGCAATAATTATTTGCGTACTTGAATGTAGGGCTTTCAGCTTGTCATTATCCAAATAATCCAATAGATTCCGGATTGCTTTTGACACAGAGAGCGGTTTTCCATTAATAAGCACGTTTCCTTTCTCATCATGCTCATACTCATAAGGCTCCCACTGCTTTACATGCAAATCTGCTTCCGTTGCTGTGGGGTTTGCTTCAAGTTTCGCTCCCATGTAATACAGACTCTCAAGCGTTCGAACACTCGTGGTGCCAACGGCTATAGCCGAGCAATCATGCTCAAGCAGATGTTCCAAAGTATGACGATGAACTACGACATATTCTGTATGCATGTCATGTCCTTGTATCTCTCTGCTTTTTACCGGCTTGAAAGTACCTGCTCCGACATGAAGCGTCAATTCATCACGAACAATTCCGCAATCGTCAAGGGCTTGTAGGACAGAATTTGTAAAATGTAGTCCGGCTGTCGGTGCCGCAACCGAACCTTTAATCTTTGAATATACGGTTTGATAAGTAGTTTTATCGCTTTCTTGAGTTTCTCTATTAAGATATGGTGGAATGGGCAATTCGCCAACCGCCTCAAGAATTTCGGCAAATGTTACTTTATCATTATCCCAACTAAACTCCACCCAATAGTTAGTCCCACCCTTAGCTTCAGTAATCTTCGACTTATCAATGGTTGCAGTCAGATGAAGAGATTTACCATTGATTTCAAATGTGCGGGAAAGGGTTCCGGATTTCCATTTTTTCAAATTACCAATCATGCACAACCATGAGCAAGTGGCATTTGTTTGAAACATTAGCTCGTAATCGGTTGGTTGAGCAGGTTCCATTAAGAAAACCTCTATTAATGCTCCTGTGTCCTTGCGAAAATGCATACGAGCCTGAATTACTTTCGTGTTGTTGAAAACCATCAATGCTCCCTTCGGAAGATGGCTTTTAAGATTGTAAAACAAATCTTCCGAAACCTCTCCATGCTTATAGAGCAGAAGTTTGCTATGATCCCTTTGTGTTAAGGGGAATTTAGCTATTCTTTTGTCGGGCAGAAGATAGTCGAAATCCGAGATTTTAATATGTTTTGTTTCTGTTTTCATTTGCGTACTATAAAAAACCTAATTGAATTACCGCACGAATGATGCAGTATAAGAATGTAAAGATAAAGACTGTGATAACGATATCAACGTCCGAAAAATTATAACCCGATGGCGTATATTGTGAAGAGATAAATGGCATTGTAGGGATAAACTTCTTGGATATTCGCATATAGCCTCCATAGATAAAAACAGAAATGAGACTTCCCATCAACATTCCCACAACGACATCAAGAGGGTAATGAACGCCCAAATACAAACGAGTCCAGCTATTTAGCATTGCCCATCCTATGAGAAAGAATGAAAGCAGTTTACTTCTCACCAACAGACTGAAGAAAACAGCTATTGCGAAGGTGTTACAAGCGTGTGCGGAAAAAAAGCTAAACCCTGATCCGGTATAGTTTCTAACCAACTGTAAGTCGGTAATAAGATCCGGATCCAACGAAGGGCGAACTCGTCCGATAAACGGTTTTATTACCCCGCCATTAAAACCATTTGATATCAACATACACAGACCGACCGATAGGATAATAAGAAATATCTTATTCCATGCGTCATTATTCTTAATAATGAGATATAAAAGGGCTAAATACAATGGAATCCATGTAAATCCTGATGTTAGCAACAATACAAAATCATCAATGAAAACGTTATCGCTTCCATTGAATAGTTGCAAGAAAGATTTATCAAAATTTATCAATTGCTCCATCACAAAAGTCCACCTACTTTAAATTTCTTCTATCATGTCAGACTTAATCCATCCACTATCTCCGTTTGCCAAAGTTATACCTCGCCAATCTCTGATATTTCTATCTGTAATATTTACTCTCGTCCCTTCATGAATAATCATCAATGAAGCTGATTTGTTACTTGGAGTAAGTTTTACCTCAGCCATGGGCGATATTACAATCGCAGAATCATTATTGAGTAATTCAGAACGTTGGTAGAGTGCAAACACATTTGAGAATATAAAAAGTAAAAAGCAAGACACTGCCAAAAAGAAACCAATTTTTTTCCATTTGAGTTTGCTTTCAAAAAGATACACAAGGGTTAATGCCAATGCGAAGAATAAAGAAATTAAGCCTAAATACGCCCACCCATCTATACTTAATAGATTAATCAAAGCCTTTGTCCAGCTTACAAAAAACATTTCTGGTTTTGGCGGAATGCGGTCAATCGTCTTGGATTGTGCCAAGTTAAGATTGAAAAGTATGTCTTCATCGCTGGGAGAGAGCCGTAATGCCCTCTCATAAGCTATTATAGACTTGGTAATATCGTTATGTTTATAATAAGCATTGCCCAAATTGTAGAATAAATCAGCAGTTGCTTCCTTTGATAAAAGAGATTGATAAATATGTATTGCCTGTTCGTAATTTCCTGATTGATACGCTTTATCCGCATCCGTCTTCTTTTGGGAGAAAGCGTTTGAACTCCACAGAATACAGATGAAAAATTGTATAAAAAACATCCATAAAAGTATGTTCGAATGTACATCTTTGGTCTTCTTTTTCATAGTCTCCTCTATATCCGTAATTGCTGAAAGTGCAGATTCGTATGTTGATTTCATATTCCCCCGTTCATCTCCCGGTGCATAACGTTGAAACTCACATTCATCAAGAGCTTCAATGAATTTATTGATAGTTTGCTCACCAACATTCTTTTGAGAAAAAGTTTCTCTGATATTATTCCGAGATAATCGCTCAACAGGAATATCAAGTTTGTTGCTGACATATCCCCAAAGGGCATGGAGAACCTCATCATAAAACTCTGTTGATTTTCCTCGTTCCATCAGTTGTCTGGCATTGTGCATACGCACGATTGCGACCTTTCGCGCATTTTTACCTTTTAAGAAAACTATGTCGGCTTGCATGTGAGAGCGTTTCTTCAGCCATTGAAGCATAACCACAAATGATATAACGATGAAAAAGAGTGTTAGCCAGAAAAAAACAGAGCCAAAGAAAGAATAACTAAAGATATTCTTTGTCCTACCGGTTTTAATAGTTCGAATATCACTCCAATTATTTTTTGTTATTGCTGACAAATCGTCAAATATTCCGTTTCCCTTTGCAACTTTAATCTTAAAAGCTCGAGTCTGAATTGTTTTATAGCTGTTTGAGGACGTATCGAAATATATATATTTTATTGCCGGTATTTCATAGACACCTTTTTTGTGAGGAACCGCCATAAAATCATAGACTATACTTCCCTCAGTTCCATTTACTCCCAACGTTGTTTTATCCGATACTTTGGCATCGTAAACATCAAAATCTTTAGGAAAACCAACAATGGGTTGTTTGAGTAATTTTAAATTTCCCTGCCCACTAATAATTACGCGTAAGTTAATTGGGTCTCCTTCTTTAACTTCATCATTATTTAATTGGGCGGTTATATTTAATTTCCCCACTCCACCGGAGAAACCAATAGGCTTTTGAGGTAATGGGATAATTTTTAGTGTTAGTCCCGGAGCAATTATATCCTTATTTATATCTCCTCCGTCAGACATGAAAGCAAAAGGATCAAAATCATCGAACCCCGGTCTTATTGTTCCGTGAAAGGTAATGGAAGGAATTTTAGTCTTTCCGGGAACAAGGGGAAATAATACATATTGACTCCATGTGGTGCACTGATACTTCCGCCCATTTACGATTTCCGTATGGAATGACTTTTGTTGAGGCAGTTTAACCTCTTGAATGTGAAATCCTGTAAGGTCGGGCATTTTACCGGCTAAACTAATAAGATTAACAGAAGTATATACCTTATAAGTCAAGACGATGGGTTCCTGCTCATATACTTTTGTTTTGTTTGCAGAAACTTTAATAAAAAGATCCTTAGAACCTACCGTCTTACTTTCAGGACGAGTAACTTCGATTTCATCCGCATATTGTCCCCTCCCATTAGCAGATCTATTGATGTTGGCATTTCCAAATGCAGATAGTTTAACCGGTGTCGAGGCCAAGTTTTGTCCGTTAATGGTTATTTTTGCCGGTGGAAGAGTAAAATTGCCTTTTTTGGTAGCTACGAAAACATAGTCGTATGTTATAGATGATGAACTGCTTGTATGCCCATTGATTACTTGATAGCTTGACTGTTTACCAATGTATGGACCGGCAAGTATTTCTATTCCGTCAGGAATTTTTGCCAATTTAAAACCATCAATATTATCTGTATATACTGTATATTCAACTTGGAACTCCTCGCCTACCACAACTTGGCGTGGAGCTGCGACTCTAATCCTTTGTGCAACTGTAATTGTTGGGAGTATAATTGCAAGCAATAAATAAATATAACGTTTCATAATGCACTACCAATTCTTATCAATATTTTTTGTACTTGGCTGCCGCATTGATTTTTTCAATCTTTGTTGAGTTTCTTTTTCCTCTTGCATCGCGGCATCAAGCAATTTCTCAGCTACATCCTTACTCAACCGATTATCTTCTTTATTTTGTTTAGCCTTTTCATTTTGATGAGATGTATTTTTATTTTGGTTGTTTCGGTTGTTCTTGTTTGATTTATTATTCTTCGCTTGATTATTATTTTGCGATTGGTTCTTTTGTTGCCTCATGCAAAGTATAAGGTTATATCGGGCGTTATCATGTTTTGGGTTCGCTCGTAATGCGTTCTTATAAGCTGCAATAGCATTAACATAATCTTTCTTATTCTGATAAATTGTCCCTAAATTATAAAAAGAACTTGCCTTTCGCTGTTTGTTCTGTTCGAGTTCAGCTGCATATTTATATTGTTGGATAGCTAAAGAATCCTTTTGCTGCGCCTGTAAAGCACAACCTAAATTATAATTGGCAATTCCATTACTCGCATTCTTACTTATTGCTTTTCTATAATTGGTTTCTGCTTGGACATAATTGTGCTGCCGAAAGAATTTATTCCCCTCACGAATCAATTGCCTATCATTTTGTGCTGTTACACTTAATGCCATCAACACCAATAGACTTAATATAGATAAAGTTCTATTCATATTTTTTTATGAAATATATTCCACCTACTAATTATTGGATTTTTCACCTCCAATATAATGACATCAATTATTAAAAGTAGAATTATAAGAATTGCAACAGCCTGAAACTGATCGTTATAATCGCTGTATGTCATATTCTGGAACTCTCCTTTATGCATGACCCCTAATTCTTTGTTTAGCCGTTTCTCCACAGAGAAAGTATTATCAATATGAAGATACAGTCCGTTTCCAATTGATGCCAACTGTTTACACATTGGTTCATTGAGATGTGTTATAACCGGAGTTCCTGTTTTGTCTTTTAGATAATCTCCATTCTCTAAAGGAATTGGAGCACCATTCGCAGAACCTACACCAAGTATAAACACCCTAATACCAATTTTGCTTGCTTTTCGGGCTAAGTTTTCGGCATTTCCTTCATGATCCTCACCATCTGTAATAAGGATGATTGCTTTACCCGTTTTCTCATCTTGCGAAAAACTATGTATAGCTAAATTCAAAGCTTCACCTATGTCAGTTCCTTGTGTACCAATTAACGATGGGTCTATATTGTCAAGAAACATTTTTGCCGATACGTAATCCGCGGTAATGGGCAATTGAACATACGCATCACCGGCAAAAACAATGAGCCCAATTCTATCTTCTGTCAGATTATCTACAAGATTTTCAACCATCATCTTAGACCTTTCTAATCTTGATGGCGCAACATCCTGACAAAGCATGGAATTACTAATGTCCATTGCAATAATGGCTTCTATACCTTTGTGTTTATTGCTTATGCTCTTAACCCCAATTTGTGGACGAGCCAATAAAATACATATTAAGGAAAGCGAGATTTCAAGTAACACGAACTTTACTGTGGGACGATACTTGGAAACATCTGGAGAGAGTTGCCTTAATAAGGTTAAATCACCAAATTTCGACATTCGCTTTCTTCGTTTACGTATAGAGGCATAATAGATGGTTGCCAATATAGGTATTAGCAATAATAACCACAAGCAAAGCGGATTATCAAATCTAAACATTATGCTTTTATTTTTTTTGTTACATTCTACTATGGAATCCGTTTGAGCACGGTTATCCTAAGTAGTATTTCCATGAGAAAAATTATCAGGGCAAAAAATGCGAATGGCATATATGCCTCATAGCGTTTCCCATAATTTTTATTCTCTATCTTTGTCTTTTCCAATTTATCAATATCCTTGTAAATCTGTGAAAGCTCTTGCCTACTCTGTGCTCGATAAAATTCTCCGTTTGTCAAAACAGCGATTTCTTGCAGTGTGTTGTAGTCAATTTCTCCGACAGTCTTTGAGGATGCATCCATTGGTTGATCGCCTCCCAGGCCTATAGTATAAATTCTTATGCCAAACTTTTTTGCAATCTCTGCAGCCGTTTTAGGAGAAATATCGCCCATGTTATTGCTTCCGTCCGTCAAAAGAATAATTACTTTGCTTTTAGCCTTAATATTTTTAAGGCGACTTATGGCATTTGCCAAGCCCATTCCGATAGCCGTTCCATCTTTAATCAAACCATTGGCAGAGATATCCGGCCGAATGTTCATAAGCAAATTTGTCAAAGACACGTGGTCTGTTGTCATCGGACATTGCGTAAACGCTTCACCGGCAAATATCGTAAGTCCTATATTATCAGTAGGACGGCTACTAATAAACTCATTAGCAACATCTTTCGCAACTTCCATTCTATTGGGAGTTACATCTTGCGAGAGCATACTTGTAGAGACATCCATCGCAAGCATAATATTGATTCCATTGGAATAATCTTTACTCAATGGCTGATGAGTCTGTGGACGTGCCAATACCATCACTACAAGTGCAAATGTAAGAGAACGAAGAAAGACAGGAAGGTGAATTATCTTCATTTTAAAACTCTTCCTTCCGTACTCGTAGGCATACGTGTCTGCCATTCTAAGTGTTGGTTCTTTTCCCCTATTGCGTAAAAAATACCACAATACATAAGGAACAAGCAGAAGCAGCAGTAACAAATATTCTTTATTTGCAAATTCCATCTTCACTGTGTTTTAATTGCTTAAAAGACTATAAATATTCCATGACACGAAACAAAAAAGTCCGGCGGTAATTATAAGGAAGGTCAATATAAGCAGTTTAAGAATGACTCGTTGTTTTCGATCATTCCCCACTTTGACTTTAGTCTTTTCATTCTCATTTGCTATTACTCCATGTTCAGATTTGGTTCCTTCAATAAATTTAGCAATATTGGTAAGATAATATGCATATTCTGATGTAGCGGTAGAAAATTTAGCAAATTTCACCAAGTCGGCTATTTCAAAAGCTGTCTGCAAGTAGTTCTCTTCCGTGTTGTAGCCATGGGCTTTTAGATGGTTTATGATTTCCTTGGACGTCATTTCCATCGCATTGAGACCAAACCTTTCGTATAAGTATTCACGCAAGACATTGATTAGGCGCGTATAATATAATTTTTGTTCGTCTTCATTTTTGAAACTTCCTATTTTCAACGTATTGATATTCGCAAGTGCTTTGACATGTGGTAAAATTGTCTGTCTTCTCCGTTTCATGGAAATTAAAGGTTTCGCATTGTTTAATCGAAGTCGAAGGAAATAAACCAAGAACAGATTCAATATCATCAATGTCGTTAGCCAAAATAAAGGCATCCATTCCGAGATGGCGAAAGGATTATTTTGAATGTCATCCGACGGACGTATTGTCGCAATGGTAGTTGTATCTATCTCTATAGTTGTTACCTTTAACTTTACGGGATTAGAATTCTGCTTTTTTTTGTTTACATATACCGGCACGGCAGGAAGTTTGTAGTTGCCTTCCTTCCATGATGTAATGGTGTAATTAAGCCGAACTATCACATTTTTCGTATTTGATATGGTATCTATCTGATGACCAAGAATCTCTATATTATCAGGTAGAGCTGACGCAAATTTTTCTTTTTGAAAAGATATATTCACTCCTTTGGGCGCTTTTACGGTAATCGCCCAATGAGTTTGAGATCCTATCATAATAGATGTGCTATCCAAAACAGCATCTATTTTCACTTGAGCACAAGAGAAGAGAGCTTGAAGTAGCAAAATCTGTATGAATATATATCTTTTCATTATCCTCTTTTTGCAAACAATATCATAAGTTTCTTAACAAAATCTTCACCCGTTGCTATGGAAATATTATCTACCTCACACTTGGAAAAAGTGTCGCGAAGATTTTCTTGGTGTCGAATCCAATATGCTTTATGTTCTTGGCGAACTACTTTACTTCCGGTGTCTATGAACATTTCATGTCCGGTTTCTGCATCTTTTATTTTCATCAATCCCACATTCGGTAATTCTTTAGAGCGGTGATCGTAAATTTGCAGTGCGATAACATCATGTTTACGGTTGGCTATTGTTAGTTCGTCTTTAAAACTCGACCGTACATAAAAGTCACTAAGCAAGAAAGCAGTACAATGCCTTTTTAAGGCTTTTATCAAAAATTCCAATGGAATCTTTAAGTTCGTACGTTGCCCGGAAGGTTGAAAGTCGAGCATTTCTCTAATGATGTAAAGAATATGCTTCCTACCTTTCTGTGGAGGTATAAATTTCTCTATTCGATCTGAGAAAAAGATAACACCGATTTTATCATTATTCTGTATTGCAGAAAAAGCTAAAGTTGCAGAAATCTCGGCAACCAAGTCCTTTTTTGTTTGTTTAATTGTTCCAAAATCCAGCGAACCACTTACATCAATTAGCAACATAACGGTAAGTTCACGTTCTTCTTCATACACCTTGACAAACGGATGATGGAAACGTGCCGTTACATTCCAGTCAATATCCCTGACATCATCTCCATACTGATATTCGCGCACTTCGGAAAAGACCATACCTCTACCTTTGAAGGCAGAATGATACTGACCTGCAAAGATATTCTGACTAAGACTGCGTGTCTTAATTTCTATTTTTCGTACTTTTTTTAATAAATCCGTGGTGTCCATTCAATTTGTCAAACAATAATGCTTTTCATCAGAAGTAAACAACTAACAAATTAGGGAACTTCAACTTTATTAATGACTTGGCGGACAATTTCTTCACTTGTGATATTGCTTGCCTCGGCTTCATACGATAAACCGATTCTATGGCGAAGAATATCATAAGCAACTGCTCGAATATCTTCAGGGACAACGTATCCACGACGTTTTATAAAGGCATAAGCCCTACTTGCTTTTGCCAAATTTATACTTGCGCGGGGACTGCCTCCGAAAGTAATCATTTGCTTTAATTCGCCCAAAGCATATCTTTCCGGAAAGCGTGTGGCGAACACGATATCAGCAATATACTGCTCAATTTTTTCATCTATATAAACTTCCTTTACAATAGCTCTGGCATTCAGAATTTCCTCAGCGGTTGTAACTGCATCAACACGGAAATCAGTTTCTGCAAGATTTTTCCGAATAACAAGCTTTTCTTCTTCCAATGTAGGGTAGTCAATGACAACTTTCAACATGAAGCGATCTACTTGCGCCTCAGGAAGCATATACGTTCCCTCTTGTTCTATCGGATTTTGAGTTGCCATCACCATAAAAGGAGTTGGAAAGGTGAAGGTTTGATCGCCTATCGTTACTTGATGTTCTTGCATCGCTTCAAGTAATGCACTCTGAACTTTAGCAGGTGCGCGATTTATTTCGTCAGCTAAAACAAAATTTGCAAAAATAGGACCTTTTTTGACGTGAAATCGTTCATCTTTTTGTGAGTATATCTGAGTTCCAATAACATCAGCAGGCAAAAGATCCGGAGTAAATTGAATGCGGCTATATTTCGATTCTATCAATTGTGAAAGAGTTTTGATAGCTAAAGTTTTTGCCAACCCGGGGACGCCCTCTAACAGGATATGTCCATTACTAAGCAAACTGATAAGTAAGGAATCAATTAAGTGTTGCTGACCAATAATTACTTGCCTCATACCTGTAATTAAATTGGTGATGAATGCGCTTTTTTGTTCAATCCGCGTATTTAATTCGCGAATATCTAAAGCTTCTGTCATAACTAAATCAATTTATATCTTCATTATTTTATTGTTACGCAAAAGTAATACAAATAAAGTAATATGGATACAATTTACAGACTAAATAATATTAAAAAAGTTTCTTAAAGGTATCTTTTAAGAAACTTTTTAGTTATTTTCAAAACAGGCAACTCTTTTTCCGGAAATAACCCACGTGATGCATATACAATACAACGTGCTATGCTTAAAAATATCATCATAACGTTGCAACCCCACCCTTTTTACCTCTTTTTTCTGTATTCAGGGCGGAGTTCAACTTTTGGAACTTTCATTGTATCGCCTTCTTCCATAGTCTCTGCATTATTGAGTACTTGGAAATAGCCTACCATGTCCGGTCCTAACGTCTTTTTACTATACGAACTCATATTTTCCCCTTTCTTAAGTACTACTTCTTTTTCAACTCCTACGATGTCATACGCACCATATCTGATTTTCGGGTTTGAACTTAACAATTTGTAATCCGAGTTCTTAGTTGTTTTATCCTTTAGAGTATCAATGGAATTATCCTCTTTAACTATATCACTTTTAGGTATATTAGGTTTTACTACAACTTTATGTTTGGAAGTTGAAGTCAGTTGCTTTTTCGAGGCATCTGCATGTTTTCCTAAAGTGTAAATTCCAAAAATCACGCTCGCAAGGAAGATGGCTGTCAAGATGGTTATCCACGCCTTGTGCCTATTTTTTGGTGATATATCATGAGACGTGTCAAAGATACCATCATCACTCCCTGTTTCCTCACTATCAACGTTGTAATTCACGTTTGATACTCCCATGTTATTTGATGAAACCGTTGAAGCTTCATCCTGTACCTCATCCTTAATAATATCACATTCCTTTAGGTGTAAATTGTTTTTAGGGGAATCTCTTTTGTTATTGATCACCTCTTTGGTATCATTGTCATACGTGGTGTTAGCTATATCAGGAACTTCTTCTTGCTGTCCAATCGCTGAGTTTTCTTTTGTATTGCTATCTGTTATATGAATTAAATCTGAGTTGTCATTTTCTTTATCTTCAAATGGATGAATGGGAATATCTACTTTCGTGTCGGATGACACCTCTATCTCGCCATCAGAGAGTGGCATAGTCTCATTGCCATTGTGTTTCGTTGCTTTCTGTTGATGGAGTGCATCGATTTTTGACAAGCTTCCGTTTGAATCATCAGAATACTGTATGAACTCTTTGTCTTCTTCATCCAAAGAAGACGCTTCCTCAAACTGAACCCCATCATTGAGAACTACTGTCTCAAAGTCGGAAAAAGGTTTATTTACCATTGCCTTCATGTAAGCATCAGGGGTGAAGCTCACCTTCTCATGTCTTTCTATAACAACTCTCTCGCCTGTATTGACATTAATGCTCTCACGTGCTTTTACAGATTGTATTTTAAAAGTTCCCAATCCCTTTATTTTTACAATCTTATCTTCTTTTAGACCTTGCTGAATCGTCTCAAAAAAAGCAGAAAGAAATTTATCAGCTTCTTTTATGGTAAGGTTATGCTTTTTAGCTACAAATTCAGTAACAATTTGAAGTGATGTTTTGCCCATTATTCATTCCCTCCATATCTTAATCTTTCCTTAATGGAAGCAGCCGGTCTGAAGCCCAGTACTAACTTTGGGGGGATAAGCATTTTTTGTCCTGTTGCCGGATTAACCATCACTCGTTCTACCCTCTTTTTTACCTCAAAGGTACCAAAGCCGGAGATGAGTAAAGAGTCACCGGTGTCGAAGGTGTTCACCATTCCAGCAAGAACAGTTTTTACTAATTGCTGAGTTTCTTCTTGAGAATAATCAGTTTGATTTGATAATGTTGCTATAAATTCTTTATTATTCATAAACAGAGGGCATAATAATCTTACGAATGTTACGTAAAAGTGATTTCTCCATACAAGTCAAATTCATCCGAATCGGTTATTCGAATGTTGTAGAATTTTCCAATTCTCAAATCATTATCTGCTTTGATCAAAACTTCCGGATCAACCTCAGGAGAGCAGAATTCGCTTCTTCCCACATAATATTCCCCTTCTTTCCTATCAATAATCACTTTCATTTCCTTGCCAACTTTTTCAGCTTCAATCTCTGATGAGATTTGCTGTTGAAGTGCCATGAGGTCGCTTAAACGTTGCTGTTTAACGGATTCAGGTACATCGTCTTGATAATGTTTTGCACTGTAAGTTCCTTCTTCGTGTGAATAGGCGAAAGCTCCCATTCGCTCAAAACGTGCCCATTTTACAAATTCCATCAGTTCCCGGAAGTCATCTTCTGTCTCACCCGGAAAGCCAACCATTAGCGTTGTACGTAAATGTATTCCGGGCACTTTCCTTCTTACTTCCTTAATAAAATCAATCGTTTCTTGTTTTGTAACGTTACGTTGCATACGAGAAAGAACATTGTCAGAGATATGCTGTAGGGCGACATCCAGGTATTTGCACACTTGAGGCTTTTCACGTATCACATCCAAAAGATTGGTTGGGAATTGGTTTGGATAGGCATAATGCAGCCTTATCCATTCGACACCGGGTAAATCTGCCATGCGAGAAATCAGTTCGGATATATGTTGTTTTCCGTCAATATCCACCCCATAATAGGTCAGTTCTTGCTCAATAATTTGAAACTCCTTTGTTCCTTCAGCTGCAAGTTCTTTTACTTCTGCTAAAATCTCGCTCATCTGTCGAGAACGATGTCGTCCGGTAATGAGCGGAATAGCGCAATAAGCGCAATGACGATCGCACCCTTCAGCAATTTTAATAAATGCGTAATGATGCGGCGTGGTAAGGTGGCGTCGGTTGTTACATGATTTAATTTCCGCTTTCCCTAAATCCGTCAGAAGCTCTTTGTAATTAAACTTTCCATAAAATTTATCAACTTCCGGTATTTCCTTTTCAAGCTCGTTTTTATATCGCTGAGAAAGACACCCCATCACATAGAGTTTGTTAAGGCAACCGTTATTTTTCCTACTTACAAACTCTAATATAGTGTTGATACTCTCTTCTTTGGCAGAAGCTATAAATCCGCAAGTATTGATTACAGCTATTTCACCTTGAGGATGGTTGGGGTCATGAACACAATGATAGCCATTGGCCTCAAATTGTTTCATGATTAGTTCAGAATCAACTAAATTCTTTGAACATCCTAATGTGATAATATCTATTTGGTTTTGCTTCATGTGATATTTTATTCAAAGAGAGAAAAATAGTTAGTAGTATTAATCTTGTTTAAACAGACTATCCACAAACTGCTCTTTGTTAAAGAGTTGAAGGTCTTCCATGCCTTCTCCAAGACCGATATATTTAACTGGCACTTTCAATTGATCGCTGATTCCAATAACAACACCGCCCTTTGCCGTTCCATCGAGTTTTGTGATGGCAAGAGATGTTATTTGAGTTACGGATGCAAATTGTTTGGCTTGTTCAAAAGCATTCTGTCCCGTACTCCCATCCAAAACCAACATAACTTCATCGGGTGCTGATGGGAGAACTTTTTTCATGACATCCTTAATTTTCTTTAGCTCATTCATCAATCCAACTTTGTTATGCAATCGCCCTGCTGTATCAATAAGCACAACATCTGCATTATTTGCTTTTGCGCTTTGTAGCGTATCAAAAGCAACACTTGCCGGGTCGGACCCCATTTGCTGTTTAATCACTGGAACGCCAACACGTTCTCCCCAAATGGAAATTTGCTCTACAGCCGCCGCTCTAAAGGTGTCGGCAGCCCCTAAATAGACCTTCTTACCCGCATTCTTAAATTGGTACGCTAATTTTCCAATGGTTGTGGTCTTACCTACGCCATTCACCCCTACCACAAGGATAACATAAGGTTTATGGTCAGATGGAAAATCCCAGTCCTCGGTATTCTCTGTATTATTTTCAGTAAGAAGTTTGGCTATTTCTTCACGTAAAACGCCATTGAGTTCTGCTGTGGAAACATATTTATCTCGAGCTATTCGTGATTCAATGCGCTCAATGATTTTCAAGGTCGTATCAACTCCTACATCAGAAGTAATAAGTATCTCTTCCAGATTATCTAAAACCTCATCATCAACTTTTGACTTACCGGCAACTGCGCGCGTCAATTTTGAAAACACGCTTTGTTTTGTCGTTTCAAGTCCTTTATCTAAAACTTCTTTTTTTTTCTTATTGAACAGTCCAAAAAATCCCATAATTAGCTAATTTGATGCAAAGTTAGCACAATTCACGCAAAAAAACGAATAAAAGAGTATGTATTGATTCGATGGAAAACTTACTTAATTCCAAGTGAGTCAAAAAAACAAATAAATTGTTGAGAATGAAACAACCATCCGGTGGCGAACAAAAAGATATTGTAGTTATAATTCAAGGGGGCTTCCTTAATAAAAAATAAGGATTGCAATGTTTACAATCCTTATAGTTTATTATAAAATTTCTCAGTTATTAGTTCTTAAAGAAATCTTTAACTTGTTCGTTAGGAACCATTTGCTCGTCAAAAATATAAGCACCAGTCTTTGGGCTTTTTATCATTTTGATAACTTTTGTATATGCGCGACCATCCGTTGAGCCTTCGTGGAGGGTAGCGACCGCTTTCTTTGCCATAGTTTATTTGTTTTAACTATTAACGTAACAATACGATCTTACTTGATTTCCTTATGGAGAGTCATTTTCCTCAAAATCGGATTATACTTCATCAGCTCAAGACGCTCTGCAGTATTCTTGCGATTTTTTGTAGTGATATAACGACTTGTACCGGGAAGACCGCTATTTTTCATTTCCGTGCACTCAAGAATGACTTGCACTCTGTTTCCTTTAGCTTTTGCCATGATTCTTAGTCTCCTATTACTTTAATATCCTTCCAGTCAACATAACCTTTGGATACAGCTTGCTTCAATGCTTTATCCAAACCGACTTTATTGATTAAACGAAGACCAGCTGCACTAATCTTCAATGAAATCCAGCAACCTTCTTCTACATAGTAGAATTTCTTGCTGAAGAGGTTTACGTCAAAGCTGCGCTTTGTGCGATGCTTTGAGTGAGACACATTATTGCCCAATTGTGCCTTCTTACCGGTGATTTGACAAATCTTAGACATTTCTATCTTTGGTTTTGTGATTCGTTAATTGATACCTATTCCAAACAGGTTGCAAAATTACAAAAAAAAATCAAGTATGCAAAGGAAAGTCTTAGATAATCTATAGAATTAAGCTTTTTTTAAGATTACAATTCTTTGGAAAGTTTCTCATTCAGAAAGTCAAGCATCAATCTCATCGCTTTATTCGTTGCTATTGCCAAATTGATGTCACGTCCGAAATTCTCGGTTAGTCGAAATGTTCTGACGTCCTCAGCATTTCCATATCCCAGCCATATTGTACCCACGGGTATTTCTTGTGTTCCTCCACCGGGACCGGCTATTCCCGTTGCTGAAATAGCGAAATCGACATCAAGGCATTTAATAGCCCCTTTGACCATTTCTTGAGCTACCTCTTCGCAAACGGCAGTCTTCGCTTGTAGCGTATTGGGCGACACGCCTAAAATATTGGTTTTAATTTCATCTGAATATGAAATAATCCCACCTTTGAAATAATTGGATGCACCGGGAATTGACACGATGGCTTCGCTTATTCTTCCCCCCGTGCAACTTTCAGCTGTTCCAAGTGTTAAACCTGAGTCGTATAACAAATCGCCAATCTGGCGAGAGATAATCTTACTTTCAAATTCCATTATTGTTTTATTTTGCTGTAATTTGCTTATTTATTCAAATGTCACCTTGCTAAATGCGGGTACATTTATCGTGGTAAACTTCTTTTCTCCATATTTAAATGTGCCTACACATGCAATCATTGCTGCGTTATCAGTGGTATAGCTGAACTTAGGAATATAAATGGTCCACCCATATTTTTTTGCATGTTCGTAGAACGAATTTCTTAGACCGTTGTTGGCAGAAACTCCACCGGCTACGGCGACATGCTTTATACCCGTATCTTTGACAGCTTTACGAAGTTTCTTCATTAAAATATCTACTATCGTAAATTCAAGACTGGCGGACAAATCTTTCTTATGATGCTCCACAAAATCAGGATCGGTCTTCACCCACTCTCTTAAATTATATAGAAAAGAGGTTTTAAGTCCGGAAAATGAATAATCATAACCTCCAACATTTGGTTCTGAAAACTTGAAAGTTTTCGGATTGCCCTGTCGTGCAAGTTTATCAATGATTGGTCCCCCGGGATAGCCGAGTCCCATCACTTTAGAACATTTATCAATGGCTTCGCCCGCTGCGTCATCTATGGTTTGTCCAAGCACTTCCATGTCATCATAGGCATTCACTTTTACAATTTGTGAATTTCCACCGGATACTAATAAGCAAATAAATGGGAATGGCGGCATATGCGTGTCTTCCTCATCCTCTTTGATGAAGTGTGCTAAAACGTGTCCTTGCAAGTGGTTTACCTCAATAAGTGGGATGCCCAATGAACGTGCAAAGCCTTTTGCAAAGCTTACTCCTACCAGCAAACTACCCATAAGCCCGGGTCCACGCGTAAAGGCGATTGCCGAAAGCTGTTCTTTGGTTATCCCGGCACGTTTGATGGCTTGGTCAACAACAGGAACCACATTCTGCTGATGCGCACGTGATGCCAATTCCGGAACTACGCCTCCGTATGCTTTATGAACGTCCTGAGAGGCAGTTACATTGCTAAGAATAATACCATTTTTTAGAACTGCTGCACTCGTATCGTCGCAACTACTTTCAATACCCAATATGTAAATGTCTTGTTTTATCATCCCATCAACTTAATGTGTCAAGATTTCGACTCCATGTTCTGTCATTACAAATGTATGTTCCCACTGAGCGGAAGGAAGTTCGTCCCCTGTTATTATTTCCCATCCATAAGGGTCATCAGCGTCGAGAAAGACTTTCCATGTTCCCATATTAATCATTGGCTCAATGGTAAAGACCATTCCGGGCACAAGCAACATTCCGGTTCCGGCATGTCCAAAATGAAGTACTTCGGGTTCTTCGTGAAAATCTAAACCAACACCATGTCCACACAGGTCGCGAACAACCCCATAGCCATTCTTCTCAGCATGCATTTGAATGGCATGACCTATATCGCCAACAAAGGAGTAAGGCTTTGCTGCTTCTGCACCAATCTCAAGACATTCTTTAGCGACACGGACTAATTTTTCTTTTTCCGGAGTTGTCTTACCTATAATAAACATACGGCTTGCATCGGCATAAAAGCCATCCATGATACAGGTCATATCGACGTTTACGATATCACCTTCCTGTAAAAACTCATCATCCTTTGGAATACCATGACATACAACTTCATTGATACTTGTACATACGCTTTTGGGAAAGCCTTCATAATTCAAACAGGCAGGGGTTGCATTGTGGTCTTTGCAATATTGCATACAGATATCATCTATTTCCTGTGTAGACATACCTATGTGAATGGCATCGGCAACAGCATCGAGACAACCTGTGTTTACCTCTCCGGCTCTTTTGATACCTTCAATCTGCTCCGGTGATTTTATCAACTCACGTGTGGGAACGAGCTTACCTTTTTTTTCGTAAGCCATGATTCGTAAATCCATTTCGGTAGGTTCTTGTCCCTTGAGACAATGCCATCTTTTTTTCTTTATTATCATCTGATTAGTATAAACTTTCTGCAAAAATAATATAAATTGCAAACTTTGCAAAAGAATTAACCCTAATTAATTGAAGTGTTACAGACTCCCAATCGCTCTTTTCTGGCTTTTATTGCCATCAAGAACTATTCAATTTCCGGGGGAAGGATACTGGTAGTTCGATGAGAAAAGATTGAAAAAAGCAAGATATGACACTAATTATTGTGTTTGTTCACTATTATTTAGGCATTTCAAATCATTAACCAAAAAACGAATGTAAGTGTCATGTAAATAATTGATTTTTAGACACTTCATAATAGTTGAAAATGTTTACTTCACAATCGCTAAGCGTTTACAATTTAAAAGCTAAGCTATTGCATTGCAAAAGCTTAGCAAATGGCATGTAAAAGCTTAGCTTTTGAATCTGCCCCCTCTAATAGTGCTTCATTGCTCGCTCCATTTCTCGTCTATCTTCTTTCTCTTTAAGAGTTTGTCGCTTGTCGTATTCCTTTTTACCTCGGCAAAGAGCTATATCCACTTTTGCTCTTCCATGATCATCGATGAAGACCAAGATTGGAACAATCGTATAACCAGGATTCTTAATCTCGGTTTCTAATCGTTTTATCTCCCTCTTCCTCAACAAGAGTTTTCGTGTGCGTTTTGCTTCGTGGTTGGAATACGAACCATAAAAATAGGGGGATATATTCATTCCTGACAGCCACATCTCACCTTTATTAATTAAGCAATAAGAATCTACCAAGGAGGCTTTCCCCGCCCGAACGGATTTTATTTCCGTTCCGGTAAGCACAATGCCCGCAGTGAGTGTATCGATGAAATGATATTCAAAAGAAGCTTTCTTGTTGCGTATTTGTATAGGCGACTTTTTTCTCAATGCCAATTCGTCCTTATTCATTCTTCTCAACTATTACAAAATTGCTGATATGCTCATCGATATATTCCGCTATCATTTGCGTCCATTCTTCTTCATTTAAGACAAATTCATCATCAGATTCATCGAACTGCGGCATTTGCTCATAAAGAGCCATAAACTCATCGTCAGTCATTTCTACCTCGATTCTCTCGTGATACTTTTCGTATGCTTTTCGAGCATGTTGAATGTGAGAATACAACTTCTTCAACCCCCATTCTCGAAGGACTCTTGCAAATGGATTCTCAAAGATGAAAGCACCGTAGCCGTTATAAATAAGTTGTATATATCCTCCTTCCATTACTTCGTCGTGAAGATAACTCCATCCCAGCAATGTAATCTGATCAGAAGATAGCTTCTCCATGTTTTCAGGTGTTAAAACACCGTTCACTGCTGAATTAATAGAATCGATAAAAACTCCCACAAATGCATCCATGCCTTCTTCCGCGGCATTACGGAGCAGCGATTCTTTTACCTTTATTTCAAGCATACCATGATTTTTTATCGTTTAAATTGCAAAGATAGCGGTTTTTATTGAGATTTGCTCTTGTCGATTCAAAGTTTTTTGGATTCTTCCAAAAACTAAGTCTAATTTCGGAATACGATAACGAACGCTAAGAATGCGTGATTAATAAAAATCCCTCAGAACCATGTTCTGAGGGAGAAAGAGTGATGAAACAAACTTTGAGTTTATTTGTTCTCCGGCATCAAGAACTTATCTCCGGTTTGTTCTATGAGAGCTTTTCTGGCATTTTGACTCATTCCCGGTCGTTCAGGCTTTGCGCCCCAACCTGTAGAAGTAATTTCAAACTTACCATCTTTTTCGGGTTTAATAATCATGTCGTTGTATTTAACAATGAGATAATAAGCTAACTGACGCCATCTGGTAATCATTTCATTGCCTTTCGCTACGGAATAGTCGTTAAGATATTTTATGGCAGCAACCTTGTCATTACTGTACAGCTCTTGTGCTTTAGCCTCTATCTTTTGTTGATTTGCAAAATAAGAGTTGTCCAATGAGTCGCGCACCTCTTTCAAGGATGGGAACATTTGGGAATAACGCGGATAGACCATATTGCTTACCCAGTTGCAGACCCAATATGCATTCTTATCAGAGAAATGTACAGCATCTGCTCCGGGAGTATTAAAACATTCTGAGCGTTCTGTTGAGCAACAATAAATGGGGACATAAGCTGCCATGTTGCCATCGTCGTTAGCAAACCAAATAATACCACCTATTTCACGAGGCAACCATGAACGTAATTGGGCTACATACGAGAATGCGCTTTGTTGTGTGGAAGTAGGACGCTCCGTGAAATATTTCTTGCCGTTATATTCGTAATTTAAGGGTGTGGGACGATACGGCATATCCCAATTTCCTTGTCCGAGGTCATTATTCAAACTTAATGGAGTGCCCTCATAATGATCGCGCATGCAATTTTCCATATCGCTAAGTTCAATCTTTTTATTCGGGACTATCCATAATGGCATATCTTCGGCATTGGGATCTTTCCCAAGCGCCCACGGCAACCAACGAGACATATCTTTAAAATGATTGAAATAACTCCATACACGTGCTTCACAAAAACGTCTTCCACCAAAATCAGGAGCCGCATAAGTCATTTTCCAGTTAAAATCCTTGTCTTTGCCTGTAAACCATCCTTTAGAACGTGCAAATTTTATGCAGTTCTTAGAACTCATTACTTCAGTATTATAAGTTGAGAATTGTCCGATACGTGCTTGATTTGCATGTCCGGAAATAGTTCCATCAGGAATGCGAACTGCGACCCAAACGATCTTTTGTTTTGGATCTCCTCCACATCCCATCATCTCAAGAATCCATGCTTCATTAGGGTCGGCGATGGTAAAACTTTCTCCACTTGAATTATAGCCATACTTGTTGGCTAAATCCGTCATTATCTTAATGGCTTCGCGAGCTGTCTTGCTTCTTTGCAGCCCGAGATACATCAATGAGCCATAGTCAATGATACCGCTCTTGTCTATCATCTCCTCGCGTCCACCATAAGTTGTTTCACCTATGCTTACTGCGTATTCATTAATATTTCCGATAACATTATAAGTCTCTGGGGCTTCATCAATAAATCCATGACTTACTCCGGAATCATAATCAATAATTTCTCTTTTTGTTCCTTTCGCGTGTATTCCTGCCGGATAATGGCACAGTTTCATAAACGAGCCATAATCATCGGCACTGTAAGTAACAAATACAGAACCATCTTTTGTCGCGCCTTTGGTCGCAATAAAGTTTGTACACGCTTCTGCTACCATAAAGGATGTTGCGAGAAGTACTGTCAATAATAGTTTCTTCATAATCTATAGTTTAAAATTAATAATTCTCTAATATTTGATTATTGCCTTGAATTGCTTTGTGTTTCCCACATTATCCTTGGCTATCACTTTTAATTCTCTTTCTTTCTTAGCTGGCAGTATCGGAGTATCGAACAAATTACATCGAATAACTCTGCTGTCTTTGCCGAATGTAAAAAGAGCGAATTGATTGTCGATATAACATTCATAGTTTCTAATTCCACTGGCATTATCTGCAAGTTTTATAATTATATCTCTCGGATTGGTATTCTTGAGTTGGATGGTAGGGGGAATATCGTCATACGCAGCATAATATATTTTGCCTAAATCTCGTATTTTCCCACTTACCCAGCCGTTTTTATACGTAGAGGAGAGAAAGCGAAGATTGGCAGAGATTTCATTCATGGACCCACAGGAAGCGATAAATAATTTTGAGGGGTCTGGTATATTTTTATTTATCTTTATGTGAATCGTCCCTTCTCCTAACAGGAATGTTGAATTAGGTTGGAAGCGATAACCGAAAGATACTGCATCTGAAATAGGCAAAATTTGAGGATGTAGCAGATAATTCTTTGAAAGTAAGTATTTACCCACTTCTAATTTTACACTCTTAAATCGTAAAATGTTATGGCGTGTTGGCTGTATTAAATAAGGAGAATTGTTTTTCACCATCTGGACAATTTTTTCCGGTCTTCCACGCACTATAAATTCCTTTTCACTCTTATTACCATAATAATCCTTCAGAACATATTTTAAGTGATAATCGCGCGATTGATTAAAATTGATGATTCCTTTATCCTTATCAGCCCACAATATTGGCAAACGATTTGAAGGTTCTATAAATGACTTTAAGAACCAGATGTGGCTGCGCTGATAATGCTCAAAATCACCCCATACATTTATCATCGGATTGTTATTCGCCGGAATTTCGTTCACATTGCTGGAGAAAACCAATTTTCCGTCACAATACAACTGGATATAGCGTACACCAAGATTGTTATAAACTGAGTCCATGTTATCGTGAGCAAAAATAGCAAATCCGACTTTACCCCAAGCTTCAAATTTTTGTTTGGAAAATCCAAAGACGCGAGATTCTTGTGTATGTTGAAATACGCCTTCGCCGGGTAAAGGAAAACTCTTGAAAGAATAAGCTATCGGGGGAGTGTTATCCGTTAATATATGACTTAATGGAATGAGCGGATCAAGCATTACCCCGGTCTTGGTTTCATGATATTCCAAATGAAGATGTGGCGCTTGGGACGCACCGGTGGAACCACTTAAACCAATAAATTGCCCTTTGTGAACTGCGATCTGTCCCGGAGTAAAAGAGATGTCGCCGGAAAATTGATGATTCTTATATTGCCATTGTTTTACGGCTGCCTCTATCTGAGGGGCAAAACGATTTAAGTGAACGTAAATGCTGGAATGTCCATTGGGATGTGCAATAACTAATGCATAGCCAAAGCCGTATTTCTCCACGATTACTCTTGTTACATATCCATCTGCAACGGAATAAACACCAAAATTAACACCTCTGTCAGTTTTTATATCAATTCCCCCATGAAAATGATTGGGGCGCGGTTCTCCAAAATTTCCCGCAAGTTGAACGGGAATGTGAACCGGAGAGCTGAAAGATAATGCTGTCAACAGAAAGCCCAATATATATTTCATGTGTATGATTGTTTACTATTCATTTCTGATTAACCCAAAAGGGCATTATCGTAATACGCCTTAAGGGTATTGTCGTCTTCTAAAATCTCAATGGTTCCTCTCAACCACATCGTCATAGCAATTTCTTCAGTTAGCTTATAATGAGCTGTAACTCTACCATTGTTAATTTCAACAACCCCCGGCTTGTGAACTGTACCGGCATAAACAACTCTATGTGCTGCAAAACGTTTCATCTTGGCACTCGTTCTGGAATATTCCGCTCTCTCATGGCTTCTTGAGGAGTTCGTTGCTCTTTCAACTCCTCGTCATAAGGTTTCAGAGGTAAGTGAGGATTGACGGGATTATCACCAACCATTCGAATATCTCCAGTTGCCTTCATGGAGTCAGGCTGATTGCCTTCCGAACCACGGACGTGCATCTTGATTAGACGTATATTTGTAAGTATCAACAACTTAAATGTAGAACTCAATTCTTGAGGTTTTGCCATTAAGAAATAGCCATAAACCGACTTTATGCCTAATCCGTCATTATCTTCCAATACCAATGATTGGTGGGAATCAGAGTTGATGTGCAACGTTTGTGAAGAGATGCTATCGTTCTTGAAAACAACATTTAATACAACAATAGCATTGCGAGTGCCATCTTGAATGATAAATTTTGAATCAAAGTTGAGCATTAGCTTATCACCCTTGTGGAAAGAAGTATCCGCTTTAATGGTGAAATACTCATAATTACGTGGAGCGTATGGTGTTAAGACCATAGATTTAGCTTTGTTCCATATATCGGCTGTGTCCCCTTGCAACATCAATGAACCATATTGATTCAAATCATTTTCAGAAATCCCTTGTATTCTGGCTTCTTCTTCAAATCTCAATGATAAGTTTTCATAGATTTTGTGAAGTTTTTCCGTATGTCTCATGTAATACCGCATAGATAATTCAAACTGGCTCTCTGATACGCCATGCTTTTTCAGGGCCATCAACTTGTAGGTTTTTTGAATTTGCGAAGAGTTTCCTTTTTGTGTTGCCAAAGACATTGCCAAATGATAATCATAAAGGATTTTTTCCATATCGCCCGGTTGAATATAATTGGAAGGAACAGTAGGTTTACATGATATCAATAAAAAAAATGATATCATTAAATAAACATACAATACTTTTTCGTTTCTTATCATATTCAAACAAATATAATCATCCTTCGTATGACTTCACCCCTTCATTTTCTTGTTGGCAGTTAGGTATATATCCGTTAAAATCTTTCCTATAGAAAAGTAGGAGGATGAAAACCGCTACACTAATACATGCATCAGCAAAATTAAAGATGGCAGAAAAAAACAAAAATTCCTGTCCGCCAACATATGGAATCCAAGTCGGGAACGTGCCGTGAAAAAGAGGAAACGAAAACATATCAACTACCTTTCCATGCAATATTGAAGCATATCCATTACCCCACTCCACTAAATGTGCAGGAGGGAGATTTAAATAATAAGGATGCGATTCCGTAAATATCTCACCATATATTAATGAGTCAATAATATTTCCGAAGGCACCCGCGTAAATCATACAAAGAACTATGACATAGCCGAGCCTTGCTCCATCTTTTATCTTCTTCCAAATATACCATGTTAATCCACATACGGCAACAATTCTGAACAAACTCAGAAAGAGTTTGCTTCCCAGCTCCATACCGAAAGCCATGCCACTATTTTCTATGAATTCAATGTGGAACCAATCGAATATTTCAATTGATTCCCCAAGATTCATGTTGAGCTTTACAGCGATTTTTATTACTTGATCTATTGCTAACAAAAATAGAATGAGTGAACAAGCAATAATTGTTTTCTTTTCTCTGTTTATCATTTCCTTAAAAGAAACTGTTTTCCATGAGAAGATAAGTTTCCGGATAATTGACAAATTAGTGATCTTTATTTGCCTGTTTAGAAGCTACACTCAAAGTAGCATGAGGCACCACGCGCAATCTTTCCTTTGGAATCAGTTCTCCTGTTATACGGTCAATTCCGTATGTTTTATTGTCAATACGAACAAGGGCAGCCTGCAATCCTTGAATAAATTTCTGTTGTCGTTGTGCCATTTGCACAAGTTCTTCTTTCGTCTGATTGGAGCTACCTTCTTCCAATGCCTTGTAAGTCGGTGACGTATCATCAATGTCATTTGTATTCTTGTTCATGAGTACTTTCATTGTTTCCTCATAATCCGACTTCGCGATTTTCAGTTTTTCATTTACTATGACTCTGAACTCATCAAGTTCCTCATCACTATAGCGTTTCTTTATGTCCATAAGGTTATATGTTTATTGAATTAATAGATTTGTTTGAGAGCTGTAAATATTACGTACGATGAGCATTTTATATCCAATCATTGTTTTTTATACTCCTCACTAAGCCTTGTTTACAGTTATTCTAAGTTTGAATCCATCAAGATCAACTTCTGTTCCGTTATTGTCAGCAATAACAATGTCATTGGCAAGAACCTGATTTTTAATTAAATCGCTGAAGCTGTCCAATGCAGCATTGGTTTTTTCATGAGACTCGATAGTAACAATGATGCGGTCGGTAATCTCAAATCCGGTTTCTTTCCGTAGGTTTTGAATTCTGTTGATAAGCTCACGCGCCATCCCCTCATTACGAAGTTCATCTGTCAGCTCGACTTCCAGTGCCACAGTGAGGTTTCCTTCATTGCTGACCAGCCAACCGGGGATATCCTCAGATATAATCTCAACATCGGCTATATCCACTATCACGTGTTCGTCTGATAAGTCAAATTCATAGAACCCAGTCTTTTCAAAATCAGCGATATCATCTTGAGTAAGGCTATCCATTTGAGAAGCTACTGCCTTCATCCACTTTCCAAACTTTTTGCCCATTACGCGAAAGTTGCACTTCACTTTTTTAACTAATATTCCTTGACTTTCGATAAAGTTAAGTGCCTTCACGTTCACTTCAGATTTAACTAATTCTGAAACAGCTTGAATATGTCGTTTCTGAGTGTCGTCAATTGCCGGTATCATTATTTGAGCCAATGGCTGACGTACTTTAATATTCACTTTACGCCGTAAAGCCAAAACCATTGAAGTGATACGCTGTGCCATATCCATTTTGGTCTCCAATTCTGCGTCGATGAAAGAAGCGTTCACTTTAGGCCAATCTTCCAAATGTATACTTTCCTTTGTTCCTCCCAAATCGAGATACAGTTTATCTGAATAGAAAGGAGCTAAAGGTGCCATCAACTTGGAAATGGTCATCAAACAGATGTAAAGACAATCATAAGCACTCTTCTTGTCAGCACTCATTTCTTTGCCCCAGAAACGTTTGCGATTTAGACGAACATACCAATTACTCAAATCATCATTAACGAAATTATCAATGAGCCGACCGGCACGTGTTGGATCGAAGCGTTCCAATTCTTCAGTTACATGTAATATCAAGGAGTTCAATTTGGAGATAATCCATCTATCAATCTCCGGCGCATCGCTATTCAGCACGCACTCATTGTCTCCTAAATCGGGAGCTACATATTTATCCACATTCGCATAAAGAGCGAAGAAGCCATAGGAATTGTACAATGTGCCAAAGAATTTTCGGCGGCACTCATCAACCCCTTTTGGGTCAAACTTCAAGTTATCCCATGGAGCACTATTCGTCAGCATATAGAAACGAACAGGGTCGGCACCATATTTCTCTAACATTTCAAAGGGATTGGTTACATTACCCACATGCTTACTCATCTTATTCCCCTTAGCGTCAAGAACCAACCCTGTGGAAATAACATTCTTAAATGCGACGGAATTAAACACCATCGTAGCTATCGCATGTAAGGTAAAGAACCATCCTCGCGTCTGATCAACTCCCTCGTTGATGAAATCGGCAGGATAAAATGCCGGAGGTACCGGTATTCCCTTATATTCGGAATTTATCAATTGGCTACGACATTCTGTTTCAGTTAGTCCGGCTTCCTTCATGGATGTTTCATCCAATTCACCTTCAAACGGATAATGTAACTGTGCATACGGCATGGAGCCACTGTCAAACCACACATCAATTAAATCGTTTTCACGGTACATTGGCTCTCCGTTGTCGTTTACCAAAATAATATTATCTACATATGGACGATGTAAATCTATCTTATCATAATTTTCGCGACTGTAATCACCAATTATGAAACCTTCCTCTTTCAGGGGATTCGACTTCATAATTCCCGCTGCGACTGATTTTTCTATCTCATTGTACAGTTCCTCTATTGAGCCAATACATTTTTCATTACGTTTGTCATCTCGCCAAATCGGAAGCGGAGTTCCCCAAAAACGCGAACGACTTAAATTCCAATCATTCAAATTCTCGAGCCAATTTCCAAACCTTCCCGAACCGGTTGATTCCGGTTGCCAATTGATGGTCTTGTTAAGAGCCACCATTTGGTCTTTTTTTGCCGTATCCTTTATAAACCAACTATCAAGTGGATAATAAAGAATGGGTTTATCCGTGCGCCAACAATGCGGATAATTATGTACGTGCTTCTTAATGGCAAATGCCGTACCCTCTTTTTTCATTTCCAAAGACATAATGATATTTAAGTCTTCAGATTTCTCACTTGCGACTTTATCCCATACACCATTTTGATTGAACTTGGGATCGTAAGCATTCTTCACGTAATCACCCGCATGAGTTCCATAAGCCTGTTCATTTACACAGCATCGGATAAAATTGTGATCTAAGTCAGTTATGGAATAATATTTACCTTGTAAATCCACCATTGGGCGCGTCTCACCCTTTTTGGATATCAGGTATAGAGCCGGGATATTAGCATCCTTACAAACTTTGGCATCATCGGCACCAAATGTAGGGGCGGTGTGCACGATACCCGTACCATCTTCTGTTGTAACGTAGTCGCCAAGAATAATGCGGAAAGCCTCGCTCGACATTTCGACAAAGCTGTCGCGTCCGTCTTCACTATCAAAAACTTTCTCCGGATGGGCTTGGGCGTAGTCATTAACAAATTTTGCAGCAAAGTCTCCAGTTTTCTCTACGGGTTTAATCCATGGCATAAGTTGCTGATACCTAACACCTTCAAGTTCACTTCCTTTAACCTTTGCTATAATGCGATATGGTAAGATTTTGTCACCTGAAGCGTAATCCGGCAACTCTTCACCTTCTTTAATTTCTCCTTCTGGTTTGAAATAAGCAGAAACCCTTGATTCGGCAATGAAAACTGAAACTCTCTCTGCCGTGTATGGGTTATAAGTTTCTAAAATGACATAATCAATTTTTGGACCCACACACAATGCCGTATTAGATGGTAATGTCCAAGGAGTGGTTGTCCATGCCAAGAACGAAGGCTCTCCCCAATTATTCCATTTAATGCCATGTTTCTTAACGAATGCCTCCCAATCGGAAGCAACGATTTTAAATTGCGCGGTAACAGTAGTATCTTTTACATCACGGTAACAACCGGGCTGATTGAGTTCATGGCTTGACAAGCCGGTACCTGCCGCCGGAGAATAGGGCTGAATGGTATAGCCTTTATACAGCAGTCCCTTATTGTACAGCTGCTTAAGCAGCCACCATAGGGTTTCTATATATTTATTGTCATAAGTAATATATGGGTGATCCAAATCGATAAAATATCCCATTTCCTCCGTAAGTTTACGCCATTCTTCCGTAAACTTCATGACGTTTTCCCGGCATTTCTTGTTATAATCCTCAGTTGAAATATATTTTTCAGAGGATTTGTTGTCGATATCTTTTTTTGTAATACCCAATTCTTTCTCAACTCCCAACTCAACGGGTAATCCATGTGTGTCCCATCCTGCCTTACGGTGAACTTGGAATCCTCGCATGGTTTTATAGCGGTTAAACGTATCTTTTATGGTACGCGCCAAAACATGATGGATGCCCGGATGACCATTCGCTGATGGAGGTCCTTCAAAAAAAATGAACTTTGGAGCTCCTTCACGTTCATCAATACTCTTATGGAAAATATCGTTTTCTTTCCATTTCTCCAACACATCTTTGTTGGTTTTGACCAAATCCAGGCCATTGTATTCGGCGAATTTTTTAGCCATATTATTATTATTCTAAATCTATTATTCTACGAGTATGCAAAGATATAAATAATAGTCGAAACAACCAAAAAAATAAAATGTAATAGGTTTAGATGGCGCACTTAATCATTCGATATGCTGCAATCTGTGTTTTCTGAATATGCCTTTGACACATTTTAATGTTTGCCTGAGAACGCTATCTCATTTAAGGGGCAGTCAATGATTTTAATCATGCAATTCAAAATCAGTAAACAAACAGAATTCTCAAACCACCAACGTCCAAGGCATGCTTTATTTATCATGACAAACCGACTTGCGTGGTACACTTAATTGTTGTTGTAATAAAGCTTTGATAATAAGCGATTTAGAGTTCCGTTTTAAAAGCTTAGCTTTTGCCTCTCAAAAGCTTAGCTTTTACCCTCCAAAAGCTAAGCTTTTGAAAAGCAAAAGCTGACCTATTGCTAATTTGATGGCTGACAAAGCATTGAAATCTTCATTTTGCAGGTATGGTGGCACGTATTTGCAATTACGAGTGAAGCTCCAATATAACGATTTGAGTTGGAAACAATGCCCCCATTATCAATCTATTCTCGATTATATTGATGATAAAAAATATCGGAGATGAGATGGTACAATCTGTAGTAAATATGTAATGACCTCTCACATCAACTTTTACTTAAAACTTGCAAACGGTGTCTTCAAAGAGAAGGAGATAAAAAAAAGCATTTCCATGCCTATCATATCGTAACAGGGAAATGCTCTTTATTCGATCGAAACTAAGGCTTAAATTGATTGATAACCTTTGGTGCAATTTTTCTTCACCAAGTCTTTCAGTGTTAGTTCTTTATTGCCATTTGTCTCAAAAGCCTCTTTCATTTCTGCTACGCCTTCTGCTTCTTCATCCGAATGTGAGAAGTGGATTATTTTACTCTTAGCTTCAGCAATCGCCCAGCCTATCAAGGCAATTATAAACAAAGCCGCCAATCCTATCAATGCTGTTGTCATAATACTTTAATTATTTGTATGCTTTGCAAAATTACGTTATCTTTGGCAAAACACCAAATTTTCTCCAAGTTTTTACTATCTTTGCACATATTATGTTAGTTATTTCAATTGAAATATTTAAAGTTTGGTAAATCGAACATGACAAGAAAAGAACGATACGATTACATATTGGAGTATTTTCGTAAAAACGTAGGTCCGATTTCGACAGAGCTTATGTTTGGATCCGCGTTTCAACTTCTATGCGCCACGCTGCTATCGGCACAATGTACGGATAAACGCATAAACGAAGTAACTCCCGCACTGTTTGAACGTTATCCCGACGCAACAACAATGTCTCGAGCAGAAGTGGAAGACGTGTTTGAATATGTAAAAAGTGTATCTTATCCCAATTCTAAAGCAAAACATTTGGTGGAAATGTCTCGGAAATTAGTGTCGGATTTTAATGGAGAGGTGCCTTCCAATCCTGATGAGCTGACAACCCTACCGGGCGTTGGTCGGAAGACCGCGAATGTAATTCAAGCTGTATGGTTTGGTAAGCCCACTTTAGCTGTTGATACACATGTATATCGTGTCAGTCACAGAATGGGACTTGTACCTCGCAAAGCTAACAATCCGAGAAAAGTGGAAGATTACCTCATGAAGAATATTCCTTTGAATGAAGTATCTTCGGCGCATCACTGGCTGCTATTACACGGCAGATATATTTGTAAAAGCATGTCGCCACAATGTGCCAAGTGTCAATTTGAATTCCTCTGTCCCAAAATTTTTGAAGGCAGTAAATTATCATAAGCATCTACTCATGAATACAACTCTGATATTAAATTTCTTGAATGACGTTGCAATCAATAATAATCGCGAATGGTTTCAGGAACATAAAAACGATTACGAGCTTGCGAGACAAAGTTTTGAATTAGGTATAGCCGAAGCCATTAGGGCTTTGGCAGGTTTCGATGATGAAGTCTCGCATTTGGATGTTAAAGACTGCACTTATCGTTTTTATCGCGACATAAGATTCTCACCGGATAAAAGTCCGTACAAACGCCATTTTGGTGCCTACATTTGCGCGAAAGGTCGGAAAGCTCTAAGGGGTGGTTATTACATTCATGTCCAACCAAGTAACTGTCTGATAGCCGTTGGCTCTTATTGGCTTCCCACGAATATTCTTACGTCATGTAGAAACGAACTGATGGTAAATATTGAGAATTGGCGTAGTATAGTGGAATCAGAAGAATTTGTAAAGACCTTTGGACTCCCCAACAGTGGTCATTGGGAAAATGACAAGGTTACGGAAAGGGGATTTGGTCTTGCGGCATTGAAGACGATGCCTAAAGGTTTTCCGAGAGACTATGAATTTGCCCAATATTTGAGAATGAAAGATTATTGTTGCTGGAAAAAAGTTTCTGATAACTTTTTTGAAGGAGAAGGATGGATAGAGGAATTTGTTGAAATTTGCAAATTAGGTAAACCCATGATGGACTTCATGAATAGTGTCATTGATGATTACGAATAACAATAGTACTGCTTACCAATATTCGGTATTGCGCTACCTTCCTCCTCCTATTTCATTAATTATTAATGTGTGGCTTTCCACCAACGGGTTTGCAATTTGTTCTTGAAAGTGCTCGGACTTGTTGCCGGGTCGCTGATGGTTATTCCGGAATATGCTCGCACAGTATAAGAACTGCCTCCAAAATACATGGTATAGAGTTTTTCCGTTTTAATTTTGTACGGAACAAGGTTTATCAACGCATCATTATATCTGATGCTATCCTTTCCTTGTGAGGACAACTTCAGGTTGTATTTTCTGAGATAGTCGCCAAGATCATAATAATTATGATTCTCCATTTCGTATGGATCTTGAGGTGCTACTTCTGCGCCAGATGGAGCATCTGTTCCGGAATGATTAAATTGTCGAATGACACGTGCCATATCCTCAACATAATTACAATCAATAACCGAGAGACTCCCATACGGATAAGGATTTGGTGCCGAATAATAACTCAAAAAACCTTTCACGATGGCCTCATAATTAGGTTCGCCGGACGCCATATATCTGTACACGGTCTCGTAAGGAATGCCAGTATCCATAACCTCACTCGTAGATGCTATGATGTATCGCGTTACGTCTTTCAAGTCGTATGCCACTTCCACGTTCGACATATAGCAATCATCGAAGCACAAGAATTGGAGCTTTATCCCATTCATAGCAATGGCATCGGCAATCTCTGATATATCAAACTGCTCGGAAGCTGTAAGTCCACCAATGCTACGTGTTCTTCTTCGTGTTTTGTTCTTGGGTATCCATCCTGACCCATGTGCACCCATAATCATCGAATAAGTGCGTGTGGGTGAAATTTGTTTGATTTTGGAAATCACATTAGACAACCCATCACGATTGGTTTGCAAATTAACATAGTGATGAAGTGTGTCTCTTGTACATTTCCCATTTTGATAAAGTATCTCAAAAAGATAAGCAGAAGAAGGCTTGTCGGATATAAGAACGAGTGTGCGAGTTTTTTGCGTGGAACCTAACGTCTCTATCGCCCTCTCTACACTTTTAATATTCTCGTTAAACAAGTCGTAAAGTCCCATATAAATAGGTTTGCCTTTACTGTTAAGATCGCTTCCTCCCGTCCATGGCAGATACATAAAGATGGTTTTATCCGCCTCTATTTTTAGCGGTTCCGGCTCATCGTTTTGGGTACATGAAAACATTACCAACGAACAAAACAAGAATAAGATTTTTTTTACCATCTCTATACTTTATTTATGTAATTCGCATATTCTCACAATGGAAACAAGCGAACACATAAAGAAAAACCTTATGTATTCGCTACTTGGTATTGCTGGTTTATTTTGCTTTAAGTTCTTCAATATCTGCTTTGATAGCTGCTATCTTCTCTTCTGAATCGCTTTGCTTTTTACGTTCCTTAGCAATTATAGCCTCCGGCGCATGAGCAACAAAATTAGCGTTGGAAAGTTTGGCGGTAACACCTTTTAAGAAACCTTCTAAGTGTAATAACTCTTTTTCGAGTTTCTTGATTTCTGCATCAACATCAATTAAATCACCAAGAGGCACGGCAAAGCTATCCGTTCCAACCATAAAGGCGGAGGCATCAGAGCTTTTCTCCTTTACGACATTGATTGACTTGAGGTTAGCCATCTTGGTAATTACACTGTTATATTGCTCAAAATTGTTTGTTCCAACGATTTCAAAGTTCAGCTCAACTTTCGGTGCGATGTTCTTCTGATTTCTAATCGTTCGAATACCACTCACGATTTGCTTCATGCTCTCAATCTGCTCAACTAATTTCTGTTCTTTCTCTGAAGGAGATTGAAGCGTGAGCCTTTCCAGCATAATACTTTGACCATCGCCACGTTCGAAGATATGCTGCCATAATTCTTCCGTGATAAAAGGCATGAATGGATGGAGCATCTTTAGCAAAGTCTCAAAGAAACGAAGCGTTGCATCGTATGTCTTCTTATCAATGGGGCATCCATATTGTGGCTTAATCATCTCCAAATACCAACTTGAAAATTCATCCCAGAAAAGTCGGTAAACCGTCATTAAAGCCTCGGAAATACGATAGCCTTTGAATTGCTCTTCCAACTCTATATTGACTGCTTTTAATTTTGCATCGAACCAACCGGTTGCTATCTTATTGGCTTTCGGCTGATCAATATCGGCAACACTCCATCCTTTTACAAGACGAAATGCATTCCATATTTTATTATTAAAGTTTCTACCTTGTTCACAGAGACTCTCATCAAACAAAATGTCGTTTCCGGCAGGTGCGCAGAGCATCATACCCATACGAACGCCATCCGCACCATATTTGTTGATAAGTTCCAAGGGGTCGGGTGAATTCCCTAAGCTCTTGCTCATCTTGCGCCCAAGGTTGTCGCGTACTATTCCTGTAAAATAAACATGTTTGAATGGGAAATTCTTTCGATATTCGTAACCTGCCATTATCATTCTTGCTACCCAAAAGAAAATAATGTCAGGACCTGTTACTAAATCACTTGTCGGATAATAGTATTTTATTTCTTCATTATCAGGTTCATTAATACCATTAAAGACAGAGATTGGCCATAGCCAGCTCGAAAACCATGTATCCAAACAATCGCTTTCCTGCTGAAGATCGGCAATAGTTACATTTGGGTTGATGGCTGTAGCCAATGCCAATGCCTTTTCTTTATTCTCGGCAACCACGATAGCATTTTTGCCTTGAATATCTTTGAAATAATAAGCAGGAATACGGTGTCCCCACCATAACTGACGACTAATGCACCAATCTTTTATGTTCTCCAACCAATGGCGATAGGTATTTTTATATTTCTTGGGATAGAATTCTATGTCATCTTTCATGACTGGTTCGAGAGCAATATCAGCGAAGTGTTGCATTTTAAGGAACCATTGGGTAGAAAGCTTTGGCTCTATGGGAACATTAGTGCGCTCTGAATAGCCAACTTTGTTGTTGTAGTCTTCAATTGACTCCATGAGCCCAGCTTTTTCTAAATCAATAGAGATCTGTTTGCGAACATCCATGCGATCTTGACCTACATAAAGACCTGCCGCATTGGACATGGTGCCATCATCATTGAATATATCAATAGTTTCCAAATTATGCTTTAACCCAAGCGCATGATCGTTTATGTCATGAGCCGGGGTTACTTTCAAACAGCCGGTACCAAAATTGATATCCACGTATGAATCATTAATGACCGGAATGCAGCGATTTACCAAAGGAACTATCACATGTAGATTTTTCAGCCAAGTAGTTTTCTCATCTTCCGGATTAACACACATTGCGGAATCGCCCATAATGGTTTCCGGCCGAGTTGTTGCCACCACTGCGTAGTATCCTTTATTATCTTTATGCATTACATTTTCGTCCGATTTACGTTGAACCTTATTTTGATCTTCCGGCGCAATGTAATATTTTAGATAATAAAGTTTTGAATGTTCGTCTTTGTAGATGACCTCTTCATCAGAAAGGGCTGTTTGCGCACTCGGATCCCAATTCACCATCCTGACACCACGATAAATCAACCCTTTATCATAAAGGTCGCAGAACACTTTTATCACACCTTCACTACGTTCCTTATCCATGGTGAAAGCCGTTCGCTTCCAATCGCACGAACATCCCAACTTGCGTAATTGCTTTAATATTATTCCACCATGTTCATCTGTCCACGCCCAAGCATGTTTCAAAAAGTCTTCACGAGAAAGATCTGATTTGTTGATGCCATCTTTGGCGAGTTTATTTACCACTTTGGCTTCAGTTGCAATGCTGGCATGGTCAGTTCCAGGCACCCAGCAAGCATTTTTACCTTCCATTCTTGCATGGCGAACGAGTATGTCTTGGATGGTATTATTAAGCATGTGTCCCATGTGTAATACACCTGTAACGTTTGGAGGAGGAATTACTACTGTATAAGGTTGACGTCCATCTGGCTTAGAACTGAAAAGATCGTTTTTAAGCCAATAATCATACCATTTAGATTCCACGTTCAGCGGATCGTACTTGCTTGCTAATTCCATTATACTTGTATTATAATTTCTTTATTAAAATTAAAATCGATGCAAAATTACGAAAAAATCGGATGAAACTTGTATCTTTGCATAACGAAGTTACGAAAAGAGTGTAATTTATTGGAAATGAGCGTAGGTTAATTGCTCTTGATAGTAATAGGTTACGATTTAGTTAGTTATCTACTGCATTAT
>QWCK01001877.1_pt1 | contig 56354 bp, 52 predicted proteins | sample 1972571 | NCBI WGS metagenome assembly QWCK01 (sample SAMN09866710, study PRJNA288562) | Human gut metagenome isolate term2_stool, whole genome shotgun sequencing... | isolation source: gut | host: Homo sapiens | place: USA: California | reverse complement strand
CCAAATTTCATTTCCAAATTTCATTTCCAAATTTCATTTCCAAATTTCATTTCCAAATTTCATTTCCAAATTTCATTTCCAAATTTCATTTCCAAATTTAATAAAATCCTATTAATTTTTCAAATTCATTTTTTGCATCGAAATTACTTTTAATATTATAAGTTTTTCCATTAAAGTTAAATTCTAAGCTTTCTGAATGAAGTAAAAGTCTTTTGGCTCCAGTGGTTTTCAATCTGCTTTCAGCGCTTACTTTTTCATCTAAAAAATCACTAGCAAACTTATCACTAACTCCGTAAAGCGTATCTCCAACTATTGGATGTTTCACGTGAAACAATTGTACTCGTATCTGGTGCTGACGCCCTGTTTTAGGCAAACATCTAAGAAGCGTAACACCTAAATTTTCATAAATTTGCACTACTTCAAACTCTGTTTTTGCAAATTTTCCATCATTTTTAATATAAACTTTATTTTTCAAACTCACAGCATTTTTATCAATATCTAAAAAATTCTCTACAATAAAGTTTTCTTTAAGAATTCCTCTAACCATCGCAAAATAACTTTTTTTGATTTCCAAATTTTGAAATTTCAGCTTTAACTCTTTTTCAACCATTTTATTTTTAGCCACGAGCAAAACTCCACTCGTTTCTTTATCGAGCCTATGTGCCACACTTGCATTTCGCCCAAATTTTGACCAAATTTCATCATTCATAGAGTAGTTTGAGTTTCTTCCATTTGGATGAGTTAAAACTCCACTTGGCTTATCATAAGCCGCCAAATACTCATCTTCAAAAATAGGCTCTAAACCCTTTGGCTCACACTCATAATCGATTAAAAAAACATCTCCATTTAAAATTTGATTTTTCGAAGTAACAATTTCATCAAAGTTAAAAAGTCGTTTTTTATCTATAAGTTTTTGAGCTTGACTCATCTTATAACCTAAATTTAGTAAAATTTGATAAGCTTTTTCTCCATTGACAAAAGCTATTTTTTTCATAATATAAGGCAATTTTTACCCTCTTTTTGCTAAAATGATAGATTATAACTTTATAAAAATTTTGTTTAAAAGAAGGTAAAAGATGGTAGAAAGATATGCTAGAAAACAGATGAGCGACAAATGGACGATAAAAGCAAAATACGATGCTTGGTTAAAGGTCGAGTTAGCAGCTGTTAAGGCTTGGAACAGACTTGGGCTTATAGATGATGAGTCATGCGAAAAAATTTGTGAAAATGCAAAATTCGACATAGATAGAATAGATGAGATAGAAAAAGTCACAAAGCATGATGTCATAGCGTTTTTGACAAGCGTTAGCGAAAATTTAGGAAGTGAGAGTAGATTTTTACACTATGGCATGACTTCAAGTGACTGCATAGATACAGCTGTCGCACTTCAGATAAAAGAGAGTTTAGAATTAATCATAGAAGATGTTAAAAACTTAAAAGAGGCTATAAAAACCCGTGCATTTGAGCATAAAAATACACTAATGGTTGGCAGAAGTCATGGAATTCATGGCGAGCCAATAACTTTTGGGCTTGTTTTGGCCATTTGGTATGATGAGATAAATAGAAGCTTAGAGCTTTTAAATCACGCTAAAAAGGTAATTAGTGTTGGAAAAATAAGTGGAGCTATGGGAAACTTTGCTCACGCCCCGCTTGAGCTTGAAGAGTTAGTTTGTGAGCATTTAGGCTTAAGTCCAGCGCCAGCTAGCAACCAAGTAATACAAAGAGATCGCTATGCACAAGTTATTTCAGCTATCGCAATTTTAGCTTCAAGTTGTGAAAAAATAGCCGTTGCCATTCGCCACTACCAAAGAACAGAGGTTTATGAGTGCGAGGAGTATTTTAGTCCTGGACAAAAAGGAAGTTCTGCAATGCCTCACAAAAGAAACCCGGTTTTGAGCGAAAATGTAACCGGACTTTGCAGAGTTTTACGAAGCTATACAATTCCTGCGATGGAAAATGTCGCTTTGTGGCACGAAAGAGATATAAGCCATAGTTCAGTTGAGAGATTTATACTTCCAGATGCCTTTATAACAGCTGATTTTATGCTAAACCGTCTTACAAATTTGATTAAAAATTTAGTTGTTTATCCTGAAAATATGATGAAAAACCTAAATCTAACAGGCGGACTTGTCTTTTCGCAAAGAATTTTACTTGAGCTTCCAAAAAAAGGAATTTCAAGAGAAGATGCTTATAAAATAGTTCAAAGAAATGCGATGAAAGTTTGGGCTGACTTGCAAAATGGCAAAAAAGCAATCGATGAAAACAATCATAGCTTATTTTTACAAAACTTATTAAAAGATGAAGACTTAAAAGTAAATTTAAGCGATGAAGAGATAAAGCACTGTTTTTACTACTCATATTACACAAAAAATGTAGATGGAATTTTTAAAAGAGTCTTTGGCGAGTAAATAATATATTTAGATTAAATTGTTAGATTACAGTAAAAACAAGAAAGGTAAAAAAAGAGCAAATGAAAGTAACAAAAAGAAACGGCAGAACCGAAGAACTTGATATAAGCAAAATCAAAAAATACACAAAAGAGTCTGTTGAAGGGCTTGAAAATGTAAATTTAAGCGAGCTTGAAGTTGATGCAAAAATTCAATTTAGAGATATGATAACAACAGAAGAAATTCAACAAACTCTTATAAAAACAGCTGTTGATAAGATAGATATTGATCGCCCAAACTGGACTTTTGTAGCGGCGAGACTGTTTTTATATGATCTTTATCACAAAGTTACAGGATATACTGGATATCCACATTTACGTGAGTATTTTGAAAGAGGTGAAGAGGTTGGGCGAATTTTACTTGGCTTAAAAGAAAAATATGATTTGGATGATTTAAATAGCTATATTGATCCAAAACGCGACCTACAATTTACCTATCTTGGTATAAAAACACTTTATGATAGATATCTGTTAAAAGATAAAAACGCCAATCCAATTGAGCTTCCACAACATATGTTCATGGCAATAGCTATGTTTTTAGCTCAAAATGAGTTTGACTGCCAAAGTTGGGCTAAAAAATTTTATGATTTAATATCCAAATTTGAAGTTATGCCAGCAACCCCTACCCTATCTAACGCAAGAACAACACGCCACCAACTCTCAAGCTGCTATATCGGCTCTACACCTGATAATATCGAGGGAATTTTTGATAGCTATAAAGAGATGGCCCTACTTTCTAAATTTGGTGGCGGGATCGGCTGGGACTGGAGCAAGGTAAGAGCTATGGGCGGTAGTATTGACGGGCATAAAAATGCAGCTGGTGGAATAATACCATTTTTAAAAATAACGAATGATATTGCTGTTGCAGTTGATCAGCTAGGGACTAGAAAAGGAGCGATTGCTGTTTATATTGAGCCTTGGCACATGGATGTAAGTGACTTTTTAGATCTTCGCAAAAACTCAGGCGAAGAAAGACGTAGAGCTCATGAAATTTTCCCAGCACTATGGATAAATGATCTGTTTATGAAAAGAGTTGAAAATAATGAAAAATGGACACTTTTTGATCCAGCTGACACGCAAAATTTAACAAATTTATATGGCAAAGAATTTGAAAAAGAGTATGAAAAATATGAAAATGATCCAAACATTCCAAAAACAGTTATGCTTGCAAAAGAGCTTTGGAAAAAGATTTTAACTTCATATTTTGAGACTGGAATGCCATTTTTAGCCTTTAAGGATAATGCAAATAAAAGAAACCCAAATCTTCACTCAGGCATAATAAGAAGCTCAAATTTATGTACTGAAATTTTTCAAAATACAGAGCCTGATTATTATAAAATAAAAGTCATTTTCGAAGATGAAAGTGTTATGTTTTTTGATGAAGATGATATTGTAACAGTCGATAATGGCGTAACAAAACGAGCAAAAAAAATAACTTCGCTTGACTCTATAAATAATAAAAATATCTTTATTGTTGAAAAGGAAAATATTCAAGGAAAAACCGCGGTTTGCAACCTTGCAAGTATAAACTTAAGTAAAATAAACACCAAAGAAGATATTCAAAGAGTTGTTCCAATAGCCATTAGAATGCTTGATAATGTGATTGATCTAAATTTCTATCCACATGAAAAAGTAAAGCATACAAATATTCATTCAAGAGCGATTGGACTTGGTGTTATGGGTGAAGCACAAATGCTTGCAACGAAAAAAATACCATGGGGAAGCTACGAGCATTTTGAAAAAATAGATGAAATTATGGAAAACATAAGTTACAATGCCATATTAAGCTCATCAAATTTAGCCGTTGAAAAAGGCAAATATGCTGATTTTGAAGGCTCAAATTGGAGCAAAGGTATAATGCCAATTGATAATGCAAGTGAGGAAGCTAAAAAACTTGTAAAAAGAGGTGGACTTTTTGATGAAAATTCTTGTGATTGGGAAAGTCTAAGACAAAAAGTTCAACAAGATGGTATGAGAAATGGATATTTAATGGCAATAGCGCCAACTTCAAGCATAAGTATTTTAGTTGGGACAACGCAAACAATTGAACCAGTTTATAAGAAAAAATGGTTTGAACACAACCTTAGTGGAATGATCCCAGTTGTAGTTCCAAATCTAACGCTTGATACATGGAATTTTTATACCTCAGCATATGACTTAGACCAAACTCTACTTGTAAAAGCGGCAGCCGTTAGACAAAAATGGATAGATCAAGGGCAGAGTTTAAATATATTTATAAGTCTTGACAAGGCTTCTGGCGGGCTATTAAACAACATTTACACACTTGCTTGGAAGCTTGGAGTAAAATCAACTTATTATCTAAGAAGCCAAAGCCCTGATACTGTGGCTGCTGAAAAAGCTGCAATGGATAGAAGCATAGAGTGCGAGGGTTGTCAGTAAAATTATGCGTTTTTTAAAAGCTTAAATTTAAGGAATTTATTTTGAAAAAAATTTTTATATTTTTGATTTTAGCCTTGAATTTGACTTTTTCAAGTGTCTTTGAAGAGTTTGGTGAAGAAGCTATTAAAAAAATAACAAATACAAATTTAGAAAAATGCAAAAATGGCGATGATGAAATTTGTGATTTAATAGCTATAATGACAAACAATAACGATAGTGAAGATATAGATGGAACTAATATAAGTCCGCAAAAAATGGCAGAATTTCTTATAAATAAAGATACTATTAAGCTTTGCGAAAATGGCGACAAAGGTATATGTATATTTTTATCACTTGGAATGGCATTTTATAGTGACAAAAGTTTAGATGATGCAAAAGAATTTGCTTTAAAAAGCGAGAATACACATTTAATAGACTTGCTAGATAATCAAAATTTTGAAAATATCATAAATTCTTGCCAAAATGGCTACAAAAGCTGTGAATATCTAAGCATAATGCAAAAATATGGAATTTTTGTTAAAAAAGATGAAGAAAAGGCTAAAATTTTAAAAGAAAAAGTCTGCAAGGATGAAGCTGGTTTCTTTTGTAGCAAATATGATACTGGAATTTTAAATATATTTTCTGCTTTTTGTGATAAAAGAAGCATTAAAGCTTGTATTTTACTGTTTCCAGCCTTTGAAGAAACGTATCAAATTCCTTATGCGATACTTGCTCAAAACAGACTTTTAAATTTATACGAAAATAGTGGCATAAACTTAGGTGAGAATTTGTTTGAAAAAGCACTTAATGATAAAAAATTTGTAAAGTTTTTAAATGAAAATTTAGATATTTTTTTAGTCTTATTTGGCACAAATGAAGAATACAATCTTATAAAAGACAGTGATTTACCAAAATATTATGGACTTCTTGCAAAAAATGGCTTTGATTTTAACAAAGAAATTGACACTATAAATGTGATGGAATTTACAATTTACTACACGAAAGATGAAATTTTAGTAGAAATTTTTAAAAATATACTTCCAAAAATTGATTTAAACTCACCTATTCTTTTAAGACAGGCAAAAGATTTTGATAAAAAACAAAGTTTTAAATTTTTAATAGAAAATGATGCAAATATAGATGATGTTTTGCTTTTTAGTGTTATTCGCAAATTAGCTTCGCCTTTTGATAGAGATGGAGAAGTTCATTTTTTAAAAGCTGGAAAACTTGGTGACCATGATAAAGAGATTTTAAAAAGTAAAAAATATCAAGAAATTTTAAAACGAGAACTTTTTTATTTAAAACTCATCTTAGAAAAAAGAGAATTAAATAGCTTTAATGAAAGATTTGTAAATGTAATCACAAATTTTGCAAATCTAATAAACGATGAAAATTTAAACGAAATTTTATTTAATACAAAATTAAAAAAAGACTAAATTTACTGCCCTATTTTTTTAATTTTCTTTAAAATTTTTGCTTTTGCACTCATAGAAACTATTTCAAATTTATAGATATTTGTTCTTTCTAAGCTTGAACTTATAGCCAAGTCAAATGCTTTCATATATTTTGGGGTGTATTTTTCACATAACAACCTTAATGCTCTAATCTTTTCATCGCTGTCTAAAACCTCATAAGCTAGTGTTTTTAAAACTGCACTTTTATACTCTGTTGTAAAAACATTACTTCCTAAGCTTTTTGGATTTTGAATAAATTTATTAAGTTCTTCATCGCTTAAATTTGGCACTTTTACATAGCTTACACAAACTATTGTAACCTCTTTGCCATCCCCAAAAAGCCTTTTTTTACTTCCAGCAGGTGCTCCGTGAATATAGATAAAATTTTCACTCCTAACAACAGATAAAGGGATACTAAAAACTTCATTTTCATCTATTGTAGAAAATGTCGCATACTCACAGTTATCTACTATTTTATAAGCACTTTCATCGCTTAGTTTTCTATCAATTCTACGCATATTTTTTCCTAAAAAGTTGTTTAATTTATTATATAATGATTGGCTTAAAATAGCCTTTAAATGGAATTTGGAGTTATTTTTAAACAACAAATTTATAAACTTAATTTATGATATTTGATATCAAAAATAACAGCAAAATTTATGCTGTTTTTAAGAGTGCTTAGTTATAATATTTTATCAAATTTCAAAAAATCAGGATAAAAATTGGCACAAAAAGAGATTCTAAAAAGAGATGGAAGTAAAGAGGAGTTTTTTCCATATAAAATTGAAGATGCTATAAAAAAAGCATTTAAAAGTGAAAATAAGCCTTATGATAAAAGTATTTTTGATGCAGTTATGGATGAAATAACTTTTAAAAAAATAGTTGCTGTTGAAGACATTCAAGATATTATTGAAAAAGCGCTTTTTAAGGCAGGCTATTTTGATGAGTTAAAAAGTTTTATGCTTTATCGCCACACTCATAAAATGCAAAGAGAACAGATTCTAGGGTTGAATGATGATACGACATACATTAACTCAACACAAACAATAAATGAGTATATCAATGGAACTGATTGGCGAATAAGTGCAAACTCAAATACAAGTTATTCAAACGCTGGTCTTATAAACAACACAGCAGGAAAAGTCATAGCAAACTACTGGCTAGATGCTGTTTATAGCAAAGAAGAGGGTTTAGCACATAGAAATGGTGATTACCACATTCACGATTTAGATTGTTTAACTGGATATTGTGCTGGATGGAGCTTAAGAGCACTTTTAAATGAAGGATTTAACGGAGTTAGAGGCAGAGTTGAAAGCCGCCCTCCAAAGCACTTTAGAGAAGCACTTTATCAAATGGCAAATTTCTTAGGTATATTACAAAGCGAATGGGCTGGAGCACAGGCTTTTTCAAGTTTTGATACATATTTAGCACCTTATGTTTTTAGAGATAAACTAAGCTATTCTGAGATGAAAAAAGCCATTACAAATTTTATATTTAATCTAAATGTGCCTGCAAGATGGGGTCAAAGCCCTTTTACAAATATAACCATCGATTTAACTCCTCCAAGTGACTTAAAAGACCAAATTCCAACTCATGATGATAAACATCTTTTTAGAGACTTAGAAGATGATAAAGAGCTTTTAGAATTGGCAAACAAACGAGGCAAAAAGCATTTAATCGACATGACTTATGGCGATTTTCAGCCTGAAATGGATGCTATAAATAAAGCATTTTATGAGGTAATGACAAAAGGTGATCGCCTGGGACAGCCTTTTACTTTTCCAATTCCTACTGTGAATATAACTGAAGATTTTAACTGGGATAGTGAGGTGGCTGATGCATTATTCGAAAATACAGCAAAAATAGGCTCAAGCTATTTTCAAAATTTCATAGGAAGCCAATATATAAAAGATGAAAATGGAAATTTAGTTGAAAACCCAAAAGCTTATAAACCAGGCCATGTAAGAAGTATGTGTTGTAGGTTGCAACTTGATTTAAGAGAACTTTTAAAAAGAGGTGGTGGACTTTTTGGAAGTGCTGAAATGACTGGAAGTATCGGTGTTGTGACTATAAATTTGGCCCGTCTTGGATATTTATATAAAAATAACAAAAAAGCACTTTTTCAAAGACTTGACTATCTTTGCGAACTAGCAAAAAGCACACTTGAAAAAAAAAGAAAATTTATCCAAGAAATGTATAATCGAGGGCTTTACCCATACACCGCAAGATATCTACCTGGGTTTAAAAATCACTTCTCAACTATCGGTATAAACGGTGCAAATGAGATGATAAGAAATTTCACAAATAATAAAGAAAACATTACAACTAAATTTGGAAGGGAATTTTCACTTGAAATAATAGAACATTTAAGAGAAAAAATTAAAACCTTTCAACAAGTTACTGGGAATTTATATAATCTTGAAGCAACGCCAGCTGAGGGCACGACATACCGTTTCGCAAAAGAAGATATAAAAAGATACCCAGATATAATCCAAGCAGGAACTAAAGAAAATAACTACTACACAAACTCAACACAACTTCCTGCAAATTTTGGAGATGATCCATTTGAAGCACTTGATTTACAAGATGAACTGCAAAGCAACTATACGGGCGGAACAGTGTTTCACCTTTATATGAAAGAACGAATTAGCTCAAAAGAGGCGTGTAAAAACCTAGTTAAAAATATAGTTACAAATTACAAGCTTCCATATATTACAATCACGCCTGTTTTTAGCGTATGTAAAATTCACGGATATATAGCAGGCGAACATGAGTTTTGCCCATATTGTGATGAAGAAATTTTAAAACAAGCAAATTAAAAGGAGAAAAAAATGAGTAGAGATGAAATTTTAAATGCAAACAAAGACAAAAGAACAAAATGCGTTGTTTATACAAGAGTTATGGGTTATCACAGACCGGTGGAAAGTTTTAATATTGGCAAAATTGGCGAACATAATGAAAGAGTTAAATTTTGTGAGAATCCCAAAAAAGTAAAATCTGCCTAAAATGGGACTAATTTATTCTATAACGCCATTTACAATGCTTGATTATCCTGATAAACTAGCGTGTATTGTTTGGTTTTCAGGGTGTAATATGCGTTGTATTTACTGCTATAACACTGAAATTGTAAAAAGCAGTGGCACTATAGAAAATAGTGAGTTTTTACGCTTTTTAGATGAACGTATAAATAAGCTCGAAGCTGTTGTTTTTAGCGGTGGGGAATGCACATTAAATAAAGATTTTTTATATCTAGCAAAAGAGGTTAAAAAAAGAAATTTTAGTCTTAAAATAGACACAAATGGTTCAAATTTAGAAATTTTAAAAAAAGCTATAAAACTAAATTTAATTGATTATATTGCACTTGATTTTAAAGCACTAAAAGAAAACTATTTTCTAGTAACAAATTCTAATTTATATGAAAAATTTATAAAAACTTTAAAATATCTAATAAGTTTAAACTTTCCTTTTGAGGTAAGAACTACGATTCACGCCGATATTTTTACAGAAAACGATATCTCAAAAATGGCCAAAATACTAGAAAAATTTGGCTATAAGGGAGTTTATTATTTGCAAAATTTTCTAGAAACCGGTGAAAATTTTGGACTCTTACAAAACCCAACAAATAACTTTGATCCAAAAAAAATTAAATCCCATTTAAAAATAGAGTTAAGAAATTTTTGATTACTTGTCATTTTCATTTTCTTTAAAGCCTTATTTAGATAAAATCATTTAGCTATTACAAGTTCAAGGAACAAATTAAAATGATAATTGATAAGAAAAAAATTTATAACCCAGAGTCAAATGAAACACTTGGCGATAGAAAAGTTTTTGGTGGAAATCCACACGGAATTTTAAATTTCACAAAAGCTAAATATCAATGGGCTTTAAAACTTTGGGATTTAATGGAGGCAAATACTTGGTTTCCTAAAGAAGTTGATACAACCGATGATGTAAGAGACTACAACTTTAATTTAACTGGGGCTGAAAAAAGAATGTATGATCTAGTTTGGAGTCAACTTATTTCAATGGATAGCTTTCAAACAAACAACTTAGCTGATAATATAAATCCTTATATTACCGCTCCTGAAATAAATGCAATTTTGGTTCGTCAAGCTTATGAAGAAGCGAATCATTCTAAAAGCTATGCTGTAATGGTCGAGGCAATCTGTGAAAATACAGATTTAATATATGAAATGGAAAAACATGACGCAGTTTTGAAAAAAAAGAATGATTATATTTCAAGCGTTTATGAAGACCTTGCTGGTGATGTAACAGAAGAAAAGTTAGTTTTAGCAATGGTTGCAAATCAAATTTTAGAAGGAATTTATTTTTATAGCGGATTTACTGCAATTTACGCATTAGCAAGAGCTGGAAAAATGCTAGGATCAGCTCAAATGATAAGATTCATCCAAAGAGATGAAATAACTCACCTTTTACTCTTTCAAAATATGATAAATACAGTAAAAAAAGAAAGACCTGATCTGTTTAATGAAAAAATTATAAATAAAATCTATGAAATGTTTGAAAAAGCTGGAGAGCTTGAAATAGAATGGGGAAAATATATCACTCAAAACCAAATTATGGGCTTTACAGATGATATTATAACTGATTATATTCACTATTTAGTCGATCAGCGATTAACTGCGATTGGCTTAAAGAAAAAATACGATGTAAAACACCCAATAAAATGGGTTGACGACTTTGCTAAATTTAATGATCAAAAATCAAATTTCTTTGAAAGTAAGGTTACAAATTACAGCAAAGGAAGTCTTAGCTTTGATGATTTTTAAAGTAATATTATGGAAAATTTTGAAATTTTAAAATGCCAAAAACTAGCTGATGAGATAGCAAATTCACTAAATCTAACACCAACTTTATATGAGGCATTTTGCAAGGTGCCAAGAAGTATTTTTGTGCCAATAAGTGCTTACGCTTATGAGCTAAACCCTCAGCCTATTTTAGGCGGTCAGTGGATAAGCTCGCCTTTAACAGTTGCTAAGATGAGTTTAGCCTTAGAGCTTGACGGGGTTGATAAAGTCTTAGAAATTGGCTGTGGAAGCGGATATCAAGCAGCGATTTTAAGTAAAATCATAAGGCGAGTTTTTACAATCGAAAGAATTGAAAAACTTGTAAATGAGGCTAAAAAAAACTTTGAAAGCCTAAATATTACAAATGTTCATTTAAGATATGATGATGGAAATGCTGGTTGGAAAAAGTATGCTCCCTATGAGAGAATTTTACTATCAGCTGCAGCAAAAGAGATAGATAAAAGACTTTTAGACCAGCTTGAAGTTGGAGGAGTTTTAGTTGCACCACTTTATAAAGACGGCTGCCAAAAAATAGTAAAAATAAGAAAAATTAGTGAATTAGATTTTAACCAAGAAATAATTGATGAGTGTGAGTTTGTCCCACTTTTAAAAGGAGTTGAGCAATGCAAATAGAAGTCGCAATGGATCTTTTTTTAGAAAAAAGTAGTCCTATAAATTTAAAAAAAGAAGTTACAAAAGTAGTTGATTTACTTCAAAATCTTAAAACCAATGTTATAAGTTTTAGTCAAAATGAAAATGACTTTTTACAAAATTCATACATTGAATTTTGTGGAAATGATGAGATTGATATATTAAATTTAAGTTCTAGGTATCCAAAAGCGGGATATTTTTTTATAAATAGATTTTTTGAAAATAATATGGAAAATTTTTATAGAAATTTTGCATTGAAAGATAAAATTTCATCCTGCAAAGAGATCTTTGAAAATAATCAAAACTCAGCAGTTGAAGATGTCATCAAAGGAGAAAGTGCAAATTGGGTTTCTTTATATATTTTTATGGAAAATATCGCTAGAAAATATGAAAAATATACCGAAGATAGAGAACTTAAAATAGAATTTAAGAGAAAAATTATAAATTTCTATGATCAGCTCTACAGAATTTTTGAAAATCTAAGTCCAAATTTGGCACAAAAGTATTTTGATATAGTTTTCCACAACCATCCAATGATGTTAATAGAGCTTATTAAAAACTCTCTTTCATCGAACTCTATTCAAAGTGTTGTAACTACTTTTAGCGAAGAAAATAAAATAAATGCTGGTTTTAAAGACAAAAACGAGTTTCACGTACTTGATCAAAACAGTTTAACTGAGTTTATATCTATTATTTTTATAGAAAATAAAAATTTACACTCTTTTATCTACAATCAAAATAATCTTAAAATTCTATCAAGCACATTTGCTAAAAAAATTGAAAATTTAGATGACTTTACAAAACTTTGCAATGAATTTGCTTCTAAATTTAAGCCATACCCTGTAGATGTGGTAGAATTTAACAAACAATGTATTTATTATGAGTTGTTTTTTAAATTTATTCTTAGCTATGGAAATAGCTCGGTATCGAAAAATACACTATTTATTGGCTCTTTTGGTGTTGAAAAAAATAAAACTGCAAGAGAAATTTTAAACATAAAAAATATACCTATAAATAGATATTGTGTTATCTCAATGCACGAAAACTACACATATGAAGATTTCATGGACGGTTTTGTAAATGGTGAGTTTGTAAATGGTGAGTTTAAAGAAATTTGTAAAAAAGCAATAAATGATAAAGAAAACGACTACTATATGATTATAAATGATATAAATAGTTGTGATATAGCCTCTATATTTGGCGAAAGTGCGGAACTTCTTGAAAATAGATATTCAGACAAAAATCCTGCATTTATAAGAACTAAAAACTCTAGAATAATTGATAAATTTGATAATATTAGTGATTTTAGCGTAGTTGAAGAAGAGGGAAAATCATATTTTGCAATACCTGAAAATTTATTTATCATAGCTACACTTGATACAAATTTAGGCTATAAAAACACTCCTCCAAGCTTTTTGAAAAGATTTAAGAAAAATTATATAAAATGCAACTACCAAGCTATAGTTTCGGCTCTTGAAGGCATAGAAAATGTAAATAGCTACATAAAAACCTGTGAGAGAATAAATGAAATTTTAGCAGATAAAACGCTTGATGATGAGATAGAAATTGGGCATTTTGTGTTTATCGACATAAAAAATTATATAAAAGATGGTGAAATCTCTCAAAACTCATTAAAAGATTTTTATGAAAATGAGTTAAAATCCATCCTAAAAAGCATATTTGCAAAAACACTTTCTCCAAAAGAAGCAGATGATGCACTAAGCACTATAAAAAATGCTTTAAAACAAGGTTATTAATTAAGTTTAGCCAAAATTAATTTTTGGCTAAACAAAGTTCTTTTATAACAAACTCAGGTGTTATGGTATTTCTAAAAGAGTTTTTTATAACCGAGGCTATCAAATCCACTCTATCTCCCTCTTTTGGCATAAAATCATAATTAAAATAAAGTGCTTCTTTGTAGATATTATTTTTTTCAATTGTGATTTTTATATGATTTTTCTCTTTTCCAATCGTTCTAACATTGCTTACTACTGCATTTTTTATTTCAAAAATTGGTTTTGGGTTTTTTTGCCCATAAGGCTCAAAAAATTCCAAAATGTCTAAAAGCTCTAAATCAAGTTCTTTTATATCAATTTCACCTAAAATTTCATCAGCATAAGGCGAAATTCCATCTAAATCTTGCAAAAAACAACTTGAGTTGATTGCTTCTTTAAATTTAGGTAAATTTTTACTTTCTATGACAATTCCAGCTGCGCCTTTATGCCCTCCAAAGCTTATTAAAAGTTCTTTTTGAGATGCAATCAGCCTTAAAATATCAAATTTATTAACACTTCTTGCACTTCCTTTTGCACGGTGTTCATCTACGCTAAAAACAATTGCTGGTTTTTTATAATGTTTGCAAAGCCTTGAAGCAACGATACCAATGACACCTTCATGCCAATTTTTTCCCCAAGCTACAATTATTTCATCATCTTTACTGACAAGAGCTTTTGAGCTTTCATAAAGCATTTTTTCTTCATCTTTTCGTGATTCGTTTAAATCAACGATTTTATCTAAAAAATATTTTGCACTTTTATAATTCTTTGCTCTTAAAAACTTATATGAAAGACTTGCATCATCCATTCTACCAGTTGAATTTATAAGCGGGGCTATTAAAAAACTAATATCATCAAATTCAAATTTATCTTTTGAGTATAAATTTTTTATCGCAAAAAATGCTGGTCTTTTTGATGAGTTAAGCTTTTTTATGCCAAGTTTTACAAGCACTCTATTCATATCTCTTAACTCCATCATATCAGCAATTATGGCAATTACTAATAAGTCAAGATCATTTGACATATTGTATTCAACGCCACAAACATCTTTTAAAGCACCAACTAAATACCACGCAACCTCAGCTCCACAAATTTCAACATTTGGAAATGAGCAATCACTTTGTTTTGGGTTAATTATCGCGTATGCTTTTGGTAAAACTGGCGGTGGCATATGGTGATCTGTTATAATTAAATCAATTCCCTTTTTTTTACAAATTTCAGCCGCTTCAACTGCACTAATTCCATTGTCGACTGTAATTATAAGTTTTACACCGCTAATTTCTTCTAAAATTTTAGGATTTAATCCATATCCATCACTAAATCTATTTGGAATTTTTACAAAAAAATCAACACCTAAAAGATCAAAAAAATCAGCTAAAATCACACTACTTACAATACCATCAACATCGTAATCTCCCACAATTGCAATTTTTTCATTATTTTCAATTGCAGTTCTTATGCGACCTGCTGCTTTGTAGCTATCTTTTAGACTTGATGGAAGTGGAATTTCTGAAACTTTAGTGTGGATATCTTTTTCAAACCTAGTCTCTAAAATTTCCTTTATCTTTTTTTTATCTAACATTTTTTGCCTAACACATTCTACAAAACATTTTATCTGCTATTTTTCAATGCGGCACTTAAAAACCCAGTTATAACAGGATTTGGCTTTGTAAGGCGTGATGTAAATTCAGGATGAAACTGAACTCCTATGAAAAATGGATGATCTTTTAACTCAACTGCTTCGATTAGCCCATCGCTTTCACCACTTACTATAAGTCCTGACTTTTCAAATTTTTCTTTATATTTTGGATTTGCCTCAAAACGGTGACGATGTCTTTCTTTGGCTGTTTTTACTCCATTATAAATTTTACTTAAAAGAGAATTTGATTTGATGTTATACTCATATCCACCAAGTCTCATAGTGCCACCAAGTGGGCTTTTATGAGTTCTAAGCTGCTTTTTGCCGTGGCTATCTATAAACTCATCAATTAGGTAGATAATTGGCTCTTTTGTATCTTCATCAAACTCAACTGAATTTGCCTCTTTTATACCCAAAACATCTCTTGCAAACTCAATTAAAGCAAGCTGCATACCAAGGCAAATTCCAAGATAAGGAATTTTATGAATCCTAGCGTATTTTATAGCTTCCATTTTACCCTTAATGCCTCTTTTGCCAAAACCACCAGCAACTAAAACACCATCGACATCTTTTAATATTTCATCTACATTTTCAAGGTCAATTCTTTCGCTATCGCACCATTTTATATCAACTTTTGTATCTAAATTTGCACCTGAATGAATTAAAGCCTCGGTTAAACTTTTATAACTTTCTTTAAGCTCTAAATATTTTCCAACAAAAGCAATTCTTACTTTATTTGTAGGCTCATTTACTCTTCTAACTAGCTCATTCCACTCGTTCATATCTACTTTTAACTCGCCTAAATCCAAACATTCGCTAATTGGAGTTAAAATATCTTGCTGTAAAAAAACAATTGGAATTTGATATATACTTTTGCAATCAGGGCTTTCAATAACACAGTTTTTTTCAACTCCACAGCTTATTGCGATTTTATCTTTTAGCTCTCTGTTTAGTGGCTTTTCACTCCTGCAAATTATCATATCAGGAGTTATGCCTATTCTTCTAAGCTCGCCAACGCTATGTTGTGTTGGTTTAGTTTTAAGTTCCCCAGCAACGCTTATAAAAGGAACTAAAGTTAAGTGAATATTCATAGATCTTTTTTTGCCAAGCTCTATACGCATCGCTCTAATTGCCTCTAAAAATGGTTGACCTTCGATATCTCCAACAGTTCCACCAATTTCAATTATTAAAACATCTTTGCCCTCACTTGCTTTTTTAAATCTATCTGTTATCTCATTTACAATATGAGGAATTACTTGAATAGTTTTTCCTAAATAATCCCCCCGTCTTTCTTTTTCAATAACCGCACTGTAAACTCTACCCGTTGTAAAGTTATTATTTTGACTTAAATTCTCATCTAAAAAACGCTCATAATGACCAAGATCGAGATCAGTCTCAGCTCCATCATCAGTTACAAAAACTTCTCCGTGTTCTAAAGGACTCATGGTTCCAGGATCAACATTTATATATGGATCTGCTTTTAAAATGCTTACTTTAAGACCTGCTTTTTTTAAAAGTGTAGCTATACTTGCTGAAGCTATTCCTTTGCCAAGTGAACTTAAAACTCCACCTGTAACAAAGATATATTTAGTATCTTTTTTTGTTGACATATTTTTCCTTAAATTTATAATTTTACAATTATACCTTTTTAACTTTTATACTTGGTAAAATTTATAAAATTTAAAGTGTTTTTAATAAAACTACAAAATATTTTTTAAAATTTGATAATAAAATTCTCTTAATAAATTTAAGTTACTATAAAGTTGTTTTAACTATTTTTGTGTTAAAATAAAACTTATGAAAACTTTAAAAAATATATTTAATTTTTATATAGATGGTTTTAAAAATATGAAGCTTGGAAAGACTCTTTGGCTTGTAGTTTTTGTAAAACTTTTTATAATGATTTTTATATTGAAAATGTTTATTTTTGACAAAAATATTCATACTGAATTTCAAACCGATGAAGAAAAAATAAATTTTATATATCAAAATTTAAAAAAGGATTAAAATGGAGGATTTAATAAGTACGGTAGATTGGTCAAGAGCACAATTTGCCTTAACTGCACTTTACCATTTTTTATTTGTTCCACTTACTTTGGGGCTATCATTTATGCTTGCATTTATGGAGACTTTATATGTAAAAACTAGTAATCCAGAATGGAAAAGAATAACTAAATTTTGGCTTAGACTTTTTGCTGTAAATTTTGCAATTGGTGTTGCAACTGGCATAATAATGGAATTTGAGTTTGGAACAAATTGGGCAAATTACTCATGGTTTGTTGGAGATATTTTTGGAGCTCCTTTGGCAATTGAAGGGCTTTTTGCATTTTTCCTAGAAGCTACATTTTTCGCTGTTATGTTTTTTGGCTGGGATAAAGTTAGTAAAAAATTTCATCTTTTCTCAACATGGATGGTAGCACTTGGCTCAAATTTAAGCGCTTTTTGGATTTTAGTTGCAAATGGTTGGATGCAACATCCCGTTGGTACAGCCTTCAATCACGAAACCCTAAGAAATGAGATGATAAATTTTGCACAAGTTGCACTCTCACCAGTTGGAATAAGTAAATTCTTGCACACAGTTGGTGGCGGATATATAACATCAGCCTTATTTGTTTTAGGAATTTCAGCATATTTTATGCTTAAAAACAAACATTTTCAAATGGCCAAAAAAAGCTTTATAGTTGCTGCAAGTTTTGGCTTTTTAAGTTCAATTTTTGTTCTATTTAGCGGTGATGAAAGTGCATACCAAGTAGCACAAAAACAACCCATGAAACTTGCTGCAATGGAAGGGCTTTACAAAGGTGAAGTAAATGCTGGAATCGTTGCAATGGGAATTTTGACACCAGATAAAAAACCAGGAGATGAAAAAGAGCCTTTTATAGTGGAGTTTCAAGCACCTTATTTGTTAGGACTTATGGCAACAAGAGGGATAAATAACTTTACTCCTGGAATTGATGATTTAGTTTATGGAAATGAAAAATTTAATATCCCATCTGCTCAAAGCAAAATTGATAGTGGAAAGATTGCTTTAAATGCGCTGGAAAATATTAAATTAGCAAGTGAGAAAAATGATGAAAAAAGCATTTTAGAAAATAGAAAAATTTTAGATGAAAATATGCATAATTTTGGATATGGATATTTAGATAAACCAGAAGATATCGTTCCACCTGTTGGGCTTACATTTTATAGTTTTCACATAATGGTCGCACTTGGAAGTTATTTTATAGTACTATTTTTGGCAACTCTTTATTTAAGCATGGCAAATAGAATTGAAAAATATAAAAAACTTCTTCGGGCATGTGTATTTAGTATACCGCTTGGATATGTAGCGTGTGAAGCTGGGTGGATAGTAGCAGAAGTTGGGCGACAACCTTGGGCAATACAAGATTTAATGCCTATTGGAATTGCTGCTACAAATTTAGCAAGTGTAAATGTTAAATTATCATTTTTACTATTTGTGGTTTTATTTACAGCTTTATTTATAGCTGAGATAAAAATCATGCTTAAGCAAATTAAGATAGGATTTTAAGATGTATGAATATTTACAAATTTATTGGTGGATTGTAGTTTCGCTAATTGGTGGGCTTTTTGTTTTTATGATGTTTGTTCAAGGTGGACAAACTTTGGTTAAAAAAATAGCCAAAGATGAGGCACAAAAAGATCTTTTTTTAAACTCAGTTGGAAAAAAATGGGAACTTACTTTTACAACTTTAGTTATGTTTGGAGGGGCTTGTTTTGCAGCTTTTCCATTGTTTTATGCAACTAGCTTTGGTGGAGCCTACTGGGTTTGGCTTGGAATACTTTTTTGTTTTATTATCCAAGCAGTTGCATATGAGTATAGAAAAAAACCTAATAACTTTTTAGGGCGAAAAACTTATGAAAATTTCCTTTATATAAATGGCTCTTTAGGGGTTATTTTAATAGGCATTGCAGTATCAACTTTTTTTAGTGGAAGTAGTTTTGCTTTAGATAGCAATAATTTTGTTGATTGGCAAAGCAAATTTAGAGGACTTGAGGCCTTAAAAAACCCATTTAACTATATTCTTGGAATTGCTCTTTTTTTCCAAGCAAGAGTTGGTGGGGCAATGTATCTTATAAATAATATAAACGATGATAAAATAAGAGAAAATTTAAAGAAAAATCTAAAATTTGATGCTTTAATATTTATTGCTTTTCTAGTAGCATTTTTACTATTTTTAGTTTTAAAAAGCGGATATGGTGTTAATGAAAACGGTGTTGTAGAAATGGTTAGATTTAAATATGGCTTAAATTACTTAGAGATGCCAATAGTTTTAATCATGCTCTTAATTGGACTAATTTTAGCTCTTTTTGGACTTTATAAAGCTATCTTTACATCTAGCATAAAAGGAATTTTCCCATACGGTCTTGGTGTTGTTTTAGTTGTAATGAGTGTATTTTTGGTAGCTGGACTAAACTCTACAGCATTTTATCCATCACACTTTGACCTGCAAAGTTCACTTACTATAAAAAACGCTAGTTCTAGTTTTTATACTTTAAAAGTCATGGCAATAGTTTCACTTTGGGCACCTGTTTTATTGGGCTATATTGCTTATGTTTGGAGACTTATGGATGCTAAAAAACTCACAAAAGATGAGATAGAATAAGGAAAATAAAATGATAAAATCAATTATATTTATAGTTATTTGGTTTATTTTAATCTTTGCAAGTTATAAATTTATAAAACTAAATATAAATCAAGTTGAGGAAAACGAAGATAGATATTTTAGAAAATAATAAATTTAATCTTTTAAGATACAATACCAACAAATTTAAGGGACAAGTTTTGTCCAAAAACATTTAAAAGGATATATTATGAATAGAAGAAATTTCTTAAAAACTGGCGTAATTGCTACAAGTTTGGCTGCGGCTCCAAGTATTGTTTTAGCAAAGGATGAAAAAATCTCTGCTAAAAACATGCAAAAACATCATTTTTATGATGTCACTTTAACTCACACATTAAAAGAAAAAGGCAAAATTTCAAAACTTTGGGTTCCACTTCCATTAAGTGCTAACTTTCAAAGCCTAGTAAGCTCTATAAAAAACAGTGGAAACTATGATGAAATTTATATGAGTGATTTTGAAATTCTAACCTTATACGCTAAATTTAGTAATGATGTTCCAACAATAACTACTAATTTTAAAATCGCAACTTTGGAAAGAAATACCGACTTTTCAAAGGTAAATTTTAATGAAAATGAAAAATTATCTCCTGAGGTTCAAAAATTTCTCCAAGCAACTCAAACTATGCAAATAGATGGCGTTGTTAAAGAAAAAGCCCTAGAAATTACAAAAGGCATAAATGGAGACTTAGAAAGAGCAAGGGCAATTTATGATTGGGTTGCTGATACTATGCAGCGTGATGAAAGTGTTGTAGGTTGTGGCGTTGGTGATGCTAAAAAAATACTTGAAAGTGGAAAACTAAGTGGAAAATGTACAGATATAAACTCAGTTTTTGTAGCGCTTTGCAGAAGTGTTGGAATTCCTGCAAGAGAGTTTTTTGGCATTAGAGTTGGACAAAGTAGATTTTCTAGTGCAATGGGAAGTGGAAAAGATGGAGTTGCTAATATCACAGGAGCACAGCACTGTAGAGCTGAGTTTTATCTAAAAGGATATGGTTGGATACCTGTTGATCCAGCTGATGTTACAAAAGTAAGACTTGCAGAAAACTTAACAAACAGTGATAAAAAAATAAAAGGTATTAAAGAATTTCTTTTTGGAAATTGGGAAATGTGCTGGATAGCTTATAATATGGGAAGGGACTTTGTTTTGAGACCTGAGCCATTTATAAAGCCTCTAAATAACTTTGGATACCCATATGCAGAAGTTGACGGACATGTTCAAAACTACTATGATGCTAAAAATTTCAGCTATGAGTACAAATCAACAACAAAAGCCTAAAAACAACAAAAACATAAAAGGTGATAAAAAAAGTATTTCACTGGCAATATCAGCATTTACAAGTGCAGTTTTAGCAACTAGTTGTTGCCTTCCTGCACTTTGCTTTTTGCTTTTTGGCTCATCATTTGGAGCATTAAGCTTTTTTGAGTCATTATCAAAATATAGATGGATTTTAAGTTTAATTGCTGGAATTTTTTTTCTAGCTTTTATCTACTATAAATTTATTAAAAGATGTACTCAAAATTGTTGTGTTAAAAAAACAAGCCTAAAAGCTAAATTAGGTATTTTTTTAACTTTTTTAATATTTATATTTATACTTTTTTATCCAGAAATTTTGGGATTTATAATGGAGAAATTTTATGCGTAAATTTATAATTATTCTACTATTTTGCTCATCTGTTTTTGCTAATAAAGCTTATGAGATTAAAATAGATGGGATGCATTGTCCCCTTTGTACTGCAATGGTTAGGGGAGCTGTTTTAAAGGTTAAAGGCATTATAAAAGCAAGAGCTACACTAGATGATAAAATGCTTAGAGTTGAAGCAGAAGATAGTGTAGAAAAACAAAGCATTCTTGATGCAATTGCCACAACTGGCTATAAGGGTGAATTTATAGAATAAATTTAAATCAATCAGTTCCTAAAAATATTGAAATTTTACAAAAGAAAATTTAAGTATTAATAAAATGTAAATATGATAAAATGAAACAAAATTTGTTGGAGTTTCATGAACCTTTTTAGTGTTGAGTTTATCTTTTGTTTTTTAGTTTTTTGGCTGATTTATTATATTTTTAAATTTAGCATTTTTATACAAAAACTCCTTATTTTAGGCTTTTCATATCTATTTTTATTTGCTATAAATCCTATTTTTTTATTAATTAATTTTATTTTTACTCTTATAATTTATCTTTTTTCACGCCTTATTTTAAAATTTAATTTTGCATTTGTTTTAAGTATAATTTTTATAATTTTAAACTTGTCTTTTTTTAAATACAAAGGCTATTTTGGTTTTGAGTTTAAAAATGAGTTTTTAAATACAAATATTTTTCCACTAGGTTTTTCATTTTATTCATTTATGGCGATAACTTACCTTTATAGCGTAAAAATAGGTGAATTAAAACCCAAATTTATAGATAGTTTTGTTTTTTTAAGCTTTTTTATCACAATAGTTTCAGGCCCTATTCTAAGAGCAAAAGAGTTTTTTAAAACGCTAAATGAAAAGAAAACATTTGAGTATTCAAATTTAATTTTTGCTCTTATTTTAATGGCATTTTTTAAAAAACTTATTCTTGCAAACCACCTTTTTAACTATCTTACGCCTATTTTTAATAACATAAACAGTTATAATTTTTTAGAGCTTTTTTCATCACTTTATCTATATTCTTTGCTGCTTTATTTTGATTTTAGTTCTTATGTTGATTTTGTTTTAGCACTTGGATTAATGTGTGGTTTTAAACTTCCAAAGAACTTCAATAGGCCTTTTTTAGCCACTGATTTAAAAGAGTTTTGGAGAAGATGGCATATTAGTTTGATGAGTTTTTTTAAAGATTATATTTATATCAAACTTGGCGGAAGTAGATGTGGAAATTTAAAAACTCAAAGAAATATTTTAATAGTTTTTATGCTTTCTGGTATTTGGCACGGTGGAGGTCTTTCGTTTTTTATATGGGGGTTTTTACACGGAGTTTGCGTAGTACTTTTAAATTTAAAAAAGAACTTTGATATTTTAAAATTTGATATTTTAAAAAGATTTATAACTTTTAGTTTTTTAAGTTTTATTTGGGTATTTTTTATCTTTAAATTTGATGATTCTATTGGATTTATAGCAAATTTATCCGAGCTTAAAGAATTTGAAATTCTGCATTTTTTAGCTTTTATTTTTATGATATTTATCTTTTTGTATCTGTATGAAAAAATAAATTTTTATGAAATTTTGATGTTTATTTTTGATAGTTTAAATATATTTTTTATAATTATTTTTCTTTTTATATCGTTTTTATCAATATATTTTTTAATGCCTAGCGGAATGCCTGAGTTTATTTATCAAGGATTTTAATGAGAGCTTTTGTTGTTTTATCATCTGTTTTTTTGCTACTTTTTTCCTTGCTTTTATACCCATTTTGCAACTATTTTGAAGCAAAATATCAAAAATTTTTCTTTTTAGATGAGACAAAAATTTATAATTTAAGTAAAGAAATTTTTGCAAAACAAGAATTTATCTATAAGAAAAGCACAAATAAAAATTTCAACAAAGACATTGAGGCTGTATTAAAAAAATATGATGATGAGTTGAAATTTTTGAAAATAAAAGAAAAAAATCAAAAAATTTTAAAAGAAAACATTGCAAAAGCTTTAGAGAAAAAATATAGACAAGATAAGATAAAAAAAGAGAAAAACCTTAAGAGCTTAGCAAAATACATAAACTCAAAAAAAGTTGTTTTTGATGAAAATCTAAGTGTTATTTTAATAGGAGATTCTATCATGCACGGCATTGGATGGGGATTTTCTAATAAAAAAGTAAAAGTTGAAAATGTAGCGAAATCAAGCACTGGACTAGTTAATAAAAAATTTTTTAACTGGCAAGATAAATTTAGTGAAGTACTTCAAAATGCACCTAAAAATAGCATTATAATAGCTCATTTTGGTACAAATGATGGATATTCTATAAACCACAACGGGCAAAGGCTTAAATTTGGAAGTAGCCAGTGGAATGAGTTTTACAAATCAAGAGTTAATGAAATTTATAACATATCTAAAAAATATGACAAAAATATTTTTTGGCTTGAAATTCCTTGTATGAAAAAGTCGAATTTTGATAAAAATATGAAAATTATAAATAAAATTTTAAAAGCCTCAGCTAAAGAAAATCACGCTAAATTTATAGAAATAAATAAAGCTATTTGTAAAAATGATGAGTACCTACAAAGCAAGATAATAGGCAATAAAAAGAGAATTTTAAGGTCTGATGATGGAATTCATCTAAGCACATTTGGAGCAAAAGTTGTGGTTGAGTTTATCATAGAAGAGATTGAAAAAAATCCTTTTAACTAAGCCTTAAAAATTTGATAAGCTTTTCAAAACTTTGTATTTGATCTGTAAATTCTTGCGTATCTAAAGAGGTAATTTTTTTAAATAAATTTGGCTCTAAAGAATCAATTTTATTATCTAGAATGATTAAAATCTCATCTTTATAAAGTAAAATATCAGCCTTTTTATCACCAACTAAGCTTTCAAGCCTTTCTATAAAAACAGGATTTAAAATATAAAAAGCTTTTGTCAAATCAGAGCTAAAAACTTTGAAATTTTGGCTAAATTTAACACTATCAAGCTTTATTTCTTCCAAATTTTTAGCTGAAATTATCCCTAAATTTGTTATTAAAACTTTAGAATCAAACTCTTTTTTAAGTCTTGCATTAAAAATTTTACCTTTAAATTTTACTGTCCCAAACCAAAGCTCTCCATCGCAAATTTTAAACTCAACACCGCTTAAAATCCCGCTAAATTCATCATTTGTTATTAAAAAACCACTATTTGGTTTCGAAAAACTTAAAACAACTTTCTTTAAATTTCGTGAATCTCTTGAAAATTTTATATCTTTTATGCCAATAGCTTTAAAAATAGTTTCATTAAGTTCTTTTATAAAAGAATTTTTAATGCCAAATTTAAGGCTTAAAATAATAAAAATGTAGATAAAAAATAAAAATAAAAGTGGCGTTACTCTTGAGATTATCGTTGGATTTTCAACAAGTTTAAAAACGCCAAATAAAAAAACTAAGCTAAAACTCCCACCAGTTATAAAAAGCTTATTTAATAACTTTATTCTTTTGTTTTCAAGCTCATTTATTAGCTCTAAATTTTCTTTTAATTCTTTATTTAAGCCAATTTGCATCTTTTAAATTCCAACAAAAACCTTAACTATATTTTTAATTTTTTCTAAAATATTTCGTTTTTTTATCTCTCTTTGTCCGCCACGCCTTGAAACAACTGGCATTATCTCATCAATTTGAGTGCCGTTTTCATCAACAAAACCTTTTTTAATGGCACTATTTATAAATTTTTTAGCAGCATTTGTAGATGAGTTATCTACCAAGCCCTCATCTTTTATAAGTTTTTCAACCTCATCATTTTTTTTCTTTTTGGCAAAAGTATAAAAACTCTCCAAAATATCGCTTTTATCTTTAAATTTATTGATATAAAATTTATCCATGAATTCCATTATTAAATCCTCTTTTGCCCTTACATCAAGGCTTGATTTAATCATTCTTTTGATGTCTGCTCTAATGGTATTTGTGTCTAAATTTTCTTGAGACTTTTCTAAGATTAAAGCTAAAATATAATCTAAATTTATCTCATCAGTTTTTAAAAGCTCTATCTCAAAATTTATATCGCTAAAATCAATTTTTTCTTTATCGATTTCTAAATCTAAATCTTTGTTTTTACTCTCATAAGCCTCTTCTTTTATCCCTATATAAACGCTTTTTAAATCCTGCATAAAACGCTCATCTATCGGACTTTCAAAAGAGCTAAACTCATCATAATTTTTTAGTATATTTTCAGTTTTTAAAATCTCACCAAAAAGCTTTGCAAACTCCTTTTTATCGCTATCTAAAACGATTTCTAAAGGATTTGGAAATTTAGCAAGCATCTCATCACATAAGGCTTTATAGCCTTTAAACTCGCCATCATCATTTTTATAGCCATTTATATACTCATCATAACTTTTTTCTAAAATAACATTTAAGCTATTCTCATCACCAAAAAGCTTAATCGCATCTTTTGTCGCCTCTTCTAAGTCCCTAAAACAGACGATATTTCCAAAAGTTTTGACCCTATTTAAAATTCTATTTGTTCTTGAAAAAGCTTGGATAAGTCCGTGATAACGTAAATTTTTATCCACAAAAAGTGTATTTAGAGTCGGAGCATCAAACCCTGTTAAAAACATCCCAACGACGATTAATAGATCAATTTCTTTATCTTTTACTCTTTTTGATAAATTTTCATAATATCCTTGAAAGCCTTTTGAATCAGTGCTGTAATTTGTCCTAAACTCGTTATTGTATTCTTTTATAACCTCATCTAAAAACTCTTTTGAGGATAAATCCATAAAATTTGGTTCAAGGCTTTCATCTAGTATTTCGCCTTTTACACTTCCAAATTCATTTGGTGCGAAGCTAAAAATCGTAGCAATTTTTAGCTTTTTATCATCTTTAAGCTCATTAATTTGCTTCTTTAATTCAAAATAGTAAAGCTTTGCAGCCTCTATGCTTTGAACTGCAAACATAACGTTAAAACCTTTTAATCTCTTATCTTTAACACTATAAATTTCATTTCTATGAGTTTTTGTATCATAAACATCTAAAATATGCTTTACAACTTCGCTAATTCGTTCTTGGTGAAGTAAAAGCTCATTTTCATATTTTTTTAACTTTTCTAAATTTTGCTCTTTTTCAGCATCTTTAAATTTAGCTGATAAATTTATATAATCAACCTTAAATTTAAGCACCTTACCATCACGAATCGCATCAGTTATAACATAACTATGAAGTTGCGCGCCAAAAGTGTTAGCAGTTGTTTGCACGCCAAGAGCATTTTCAGGAAAAATCGGCGTTCCAGTAAAGCCAAATTGATAGTATTTTTTAAAATATTTTTTTATATTTTTTTGTGCCTCGCCAAATTGCGATCTGTGACACTCATCAAAGATTAAAACACAATGTTTATCATAAATTTCATGCGTTTTATTTTGCTTTATAAACTCATTTAATTTTTGTATCGTTGTAACTACGATTTTATCATCATTTTTCTCAATATTTTTCTTAAGTTCTTTTATATTTAAACTACCATTTACACTGTTTTTTTGAAATTTTTCATACTCTTTTTTTGTTTGAAAGTCTAAATCTTTTCTATCAACTACAAATAAAACCTTATCGATAAAATCTAGTTTTGTAGCAAGTTGCGAAGTTTTAAAAGAAGTTAGCGTTTTGCCACTTCCTGTTGTATGCCACACAAAGCCACCAGCTTCAAGTGTTCCAAATTTTTTATTTTTATAGCCTGCTTCTATTTTTCTTAAAATTCTTTCACTTGCTGCTATTTGATAAGGTCTCATTATCATAAGCTCGTTATTTGCGTTAAAAACACAATATTTTGTAATAATTTCAAGTAAAACTTTTTTTTGAAAAAATGTCGCTGTAAAGTCTTTTAAATCACTTATTGCTCTATTTTTGGCATCCGCCCACTCACATGTGAATTCATAATTGTTTTTATTTCTTGCTACTGTATTTGCAAAATATCTAGTAAAAGTTCCATTTGAAATAACAAAAATTTGAGTATATTTATAAAGTGAGTGTTGTGAATTAAAACTCTCTTTTGAATATCTGTGTATTTGATTAAACGCTTCATTTAAGCTAACTCCGCGCTTTTTAAGCTCGATATGAACTATTGGAAGTCCATTTATCAAAACACTCACATCATAGCGATTTTGGTGCGTTCCAGTTTGTGAGAATTGATTTATAACTTGCAAGTGATTGTTATAAATATCTTTTTTATCGATAATTTTTATATTTTTAAGCTCATTGTTATCAAATTTAAAGTCATATATATAATTTTCTTGTATTTTTCTACTAGCTTCTATAAGCGTGTCACTTGGTCTATCTAAATACTCATTTAAAAATCTTTCCCACTCATTGGGGTTAAATTTCACACTGTTTAAACGCTCAATTTGATTTTTTAAATTTCTATAAAACTCATCTGAACTACTAAATTTTACTTTTTCATAACCTTGTTTTATAAGATCACTTATAAAATCATCTTCAAGCTCTGCTTCGCTTTGATATGAAGTTTGAGTTTTGGGAAGTTTTTCATAATTTGCAAGGACGATGTAATTATCTGCTTCTATAATGGGTTTTGTTTCTTGCATCTTTTAATCCTTTTTGAAATTTAAAAGTAAATCTCTATAAAATTCATACTCTTTTTGCCTTAAATCTATCTCTTTTGGCAAACCTTTTTCTAAATTTGATGAGATTTCACTAAATTTATCCAAAATTTGAACTATTTTTTCTTGGATTTGTAAAGGTGGTAAAAAAATAATAAATTTATTTAAATCATCTGAATGAATTCTTATAAGTTTTGTGCCTGAAACCTTTCGTTCTTTTTGTTTTTGAAAATAATCTGTTTGAAAATAATAAGCTAAATAGCAAGAATTTTCACTTGTGCTAAATTTATACATATCTCCGCCAAACGCAATTTCATCCTTTCCTTGCCAAACAACGCATTTACAAACATCACTTATATTTTCGGAGGTTGTAGCCATTAAAATATCTCCATTTTTTGCTTTTTGTAGCTTTGAAAATAATTTATCATCAACAAATGAAAAAGTCTTATCAGCACTAAAACCATACATAGTATAAATTTGTCCATAGTGAATAACAGATTTTCCATTTTTAATAAAATCTTTTTTTTGTAATCCATTTCCTCTTGTAAATTTTCCAATCTCACCTAACATGTAATTCGGTCTGTAATTCGGTAGCATAATTTGTAAATTTGTCAAGGATTTTGACTATTTTTTCTTGAATTTCTAACGGCGGAACTGGGATTAATAAATTCCATAAAAAATCTTTATTTAATTTTGGCAAATTTCCGCCATAAATATTTCTTTTCAACTCATATTCCATAGATTTTACATAATAAAATATAAATTTAATATTTGCATTATTTTCTTTTTGAGAGGCTACAAAGCAAACATCAGTAGCCCAAAATTTATCTTTTATAAAATTTACAAACCCAGCACTTCCAGCTCTTGAAATTGTGATAGAATTTTCAAAATTAAATTTATCGTATTTTCCAGTCGGCTCGACACCACCACCATAAACACAATATTTAAGACTATCATTCATCATGGATTTTGTAATTCTATCTCCAGCTTGCAAATTTGTAACTTCGCTAAGCTTTTTCCACTCAACTTTAACATTATTTAAAAGTTCATTTAGTTTCATTTTTAGCCTTTTGTTTTGCTAAATTTTCTATATTTTTTATCTCGTTTAGATAATCTTTCTCCACTTGTGAAAGTGTAGAGTTTTTAAATTTTTTATACTCAACTTCTACTTTTTTTAGCATTTGGTCGTGCGAAATTTTGCCACTATTATTTAGTAAATTTTCACCAGTTGCAAGTAAAATTTTATCTATATAAGTTAGCCAATCTTTCATAGTCATTGGAATTTCTTTATTTGCTTGTCTTTCTGCAAAATCCAAAATACCAGAAACAAGAGTATTTAAATTCGTTAATTCTTTTTGCGAGAGATAATTTTTTGCGATTTTTGCTTCTTTTAGTGTTGGCAAGTCGCCTTTAAAATTTGTAAGCCCCATAAAGGTTTTATTACTATCAATTCTATTAAAAATTAGCTCACTTGCTGTTTGGCTATGAATAGCGTAGTGCATTTTATTTTGAATTGTTTTAAAAAAAATTACCGCTTCAGTATTTTTTGAATCATAATCAACACTTGTTGCAAAAATATCTAAAACTTGTCTATAAAAAACTTTTTCACTAGATCTAATATCTCTAATTTTTTCTAAAAGTTCTTTAAAATAATCTCCGCCACCTAGGTTTTTAAGCCTTTCATCATCAATTACAAAACCTTTTACTAAATACTCTTTTAAAATAGTCGTTGCGTAATTTCTAAACTGCATACCGCGAGGTGATTTAACGCGGTATCCAATAGCTAAAATCATATCTAAATTGTAAAATGCTGTTTTCCTATTTACTTGTCTAATTCCTTCTTTTTGAACTGTCAACTGATAGTTGACAGTTGCATTTTCATCAAGTTCATTATCATTAAAAATATTTTTTATATGTTTTGAAATGTTTTGTTTTGTTGCATCAAAAAGCTCGGCAATTTCAAGCTGATTTAACCAAATAGAGCCGTTTATAACTCTAAGATTTATTTTAGCTTTGCCATCTTGTGTATTATAAATGATAATTTTATTTTGCATTTTCTATCTCTTTTACGATTTGACTTATCTCTTTTCGTAAATTTGTGATATTTTCTACAACTTCATCTATTTCTAAATTTAGCTTTTTAATGTCGATTTTTTCTCTTAGATCCTCTTTTTCCACATAGCTTGAAACGGAAAGATTATAGTCATTTTCTTTTACCTCATCAGCATTTACATATCGTGAAAAATATTTAACATCTTCTCTTTTGTCAAACTCATCTAAAATTTTACTTATATTTTCATCGCTTAAAATATTGTTATTTGTCTCTTTTAAAAACTCATTTGATGCATCGATAAATAAAATTTTATTTTCTACTTTGTTTTTTGCCATTACTAAAATGCAAGTTGCGATACTTGTACCAAAAAATAAATTTGGCGGAAGCTGGATAATGGCATCGATGAAGTTATTATCAACTAAATATTTACGAATTTCTCTTTCAGCACCTTTTCTATAAAAAATTCCTGGAAAACAGACAATCGCCGCTGCACCTTTGGATGATAGATAACTTAAAGAGTGCATTATAAAAGCAAAATCAGCATAGCTTTTAGGTGCAAGTCTACCAGCTGGAGCGTAACGTTCATCATTTAGTAAAGTTGGGTCACTATCACCAATCCACTTTGTAGAATATGGCGGATTTGAAACAATTGCATCAAATGGCTTATCATTGTTATGAAGTGGATTTATAAGTGTATCGCCTATTTTGATATTAAATTTATTATAATTTATGTTGTGTAAGAACATATTTATTCTTGCCATGTTATAGCTAGTCATATTTATCTCTTGACCAAAAAATCCATCTTCTATCTTTCTTTTATCAAACTGTTTTATCATCTGTAAAAGTAATGAGCCACTTCCGCAGGCTGGATCATAAACTTTGTTTATAAAATCTTTTTTAAAAGTTACGATTTTTGCAAGAAGCTTTGAAACACTTTGTGGTGTGAAAAACTCACCACCTGATTTGCCTGCGTTGCTTGCGTAGTTTGAGATTAAAAACTCATAAGCATCGCCAAAAGCATCGATTTTGTTTTCTTCAAATTTGCCAAAATTTATGCTAGAAATTCCTTGAAGTATCTTAAAAAGTCTATCATTTTTCTCAGCCACAGTTGAGCCAAGGCGGCTATTTGTGGTATCAACATCATCAAAAAGCCCTTTTATATCATCTTCTGAGTCAAAGCCAATCGCACTTGCTTCAATGTTTTTAAAGATATTTGCTAAATCAGTATTTAAATTTTCATTATTTTTTGAATTTTTTACCACATTTTCAAAAAGCTCACTTGGTAAGATAAAAAAACCTTTTTCTTGCACGGTTCCGGGCTTAAAGTCTTTTAGGGCCTCTTCATCTGGGATATCTGCATAATCAAACTCCAAATCACCTGCATCTCGTTCATTTTTATTAAAATAATCTCTTAAATTTTCACAAATGAATCTATAAAATAAAATTCCTAAAACATATTGTTTAAAGTCCCAGCCATCAACTGCGCCACGAACCTCATCGGCAATTGCCCAAATTTTGCGGTGAAGTTCACTTCTTTGTAGTGTTTCGCTCATTTGAAATTCCTTATTTTAGTTTTTTAGATTATAGCTATTTAGAGTAATTGTTTATCTGTTCTTTTACCTTGTCTAACTCTTTTAATGCTTTAAATTCGCTATTGCAAAGCACTCTAAAAACTAAAATTTCATCATTTATATGTGAACTTGCCATCACCAAGTCTTTATTTACAACATCATCAAATTTAGGCGTTTTAAAGCCATAAACTAACATAAAAAAGTTAAATTTAAACTCTTTATAAAGTCCAAAACTTTTAACTTTATCATCTAAGATTGTTTTATCGCTAAAAATTAGCTTATCATCAACAAAAAAGTTATTTGCTAAAAAAAGTTTATTAAATTTAAAATCATCACCGCTTTTACTATATCCACTACTTACGCCATCAATGTAAAAAAGTTTTGAGTTTTTTTTTAAATAAAAATCCATAATTTGCTTAAATTTAGCATTCTCATAGGCAATTAAACTTAAATTATCATAGTCTAAAAAGGCATTTTTGCCTAAAATTATTTTAGAGCTAAAAACAGCATATTTATCATCTTGGGTTTTATAGACTTTTTGATTTGATTGGGGTTTAATATTTATCTTTACATCATTTTCAAGAACAATTTTTTGGTTGTATGTTTCACCACTTACAAGCCCACCGCCCAAAGTTACAAGATAGATAAACTCATCATCTAAAATTCGGCTTGCTTTCATGCAGCCTTTATTTTTATACTCTTTTAAAACAGTTTTATCGCCTTTTTTAGCAAAAACTAAACTTAAATCATTCATCTTAAATCTTCAAACAAACACTCTTTTTTAATCCAGTTAATAACATCGCTTAAGCCTTCATCTTTTTTTAAATTTGTAAAGAAAAATGGCTTATTTCCTCTAAAATTTAAAGTGTCACTTCTCATAACATCTAAATTTGCCCCAACATACGGTGCAAGATCTGTTTTGTTTATAACAAATAAATCTGATTTTATCATACCAGCACCGGCTTTTCTAGGGATTTTTTCACCTTGTGCAACATCTATTATATAAATACTAAAATCAACTAAATCAGGACTAAAAGTTGCAGCTAAATTATCACCACCACTTTCTAAAAAAATAAGATCTAAATTAGGAAATCTTTGATTTAACTCCTCAATTGCTGAATAATTCATCGATGCGTCTTCTCTAATTGCAGTATGAGGGCATCCACCTGTTTCAACGCCAATTATTCTATTTTCATCTAAAACACTATTTTTAGCTAAAAACTTGGCATCTTCTTTTGTGTAAATATCATTTGTTATAACACCTATTTCATAAGTCTTACTTAAAACTCTACTAAGTCTTTCAACAAGCAGTGTTTTTCCTGCTCCAACAGGACCACCAACACCTATAACTACAGGTTTTTTCATTATTATTCCTTTTAAAAAACTATGACATAAATAAACGAAAATTTAAGCTTTCATGCATTAAATTTCCAACTTCTAAAGCACAAAATCCAGTACCTAAAAACTCACTACCAAAACTGCTTAAATTTAAAGCGTTTTCATAAATTTCATTAACTAAAAAATAGCTGTTTTTTAAAATATTTTGTGTGTTTCTTTGCCCAAGAGGAATTGCTCTTGTGGCATTTGCAGCAAGATTTTTAATACTTGAAAAAATATAATTTTTTAAAACTTCTTTACTAAGTTCAAATTCTTTACAAAACAGCCCAAAAACTATGGCATTATGCCCGTGACATTTTTTTGATTTAATCAAATTTTGATAATCTAAAAGTAAATTAGAGTTAAAAATTTCCAATGTTTTAAGGGAGTTTTGAGCCATAAATTTATTTGCATTTTTAATTTCTAGGCTTTGCGAACTTGCATTTAAAATTTCATCTAAATTTATAATATCAAAGTCATCATATGCTAAACAAAAACCTAAAGCATCATTATATAAAAAGCTTTTTTCTAAATAAATTTTCAGCCATTTTAAAAAGCTTTTTTCATCATTTATTAAATTTAGTCTTAAAAAACTCTCAAAGCCGAAGCTATGAGAGTATGCACCGTTTGGAAAAGCATTATCAAAAATTTGAGAAATTAAGAGAACTTTATCCATAATTTTACTTTTTTAATGACTGTGACTTGCATGCCTTAATGCTGTTTTTAAAACTCTTTTAGTCTTTTTATATTTTACATTTTGGTTTTTTAAAAACTCTTCTATTAGGCTATCTGGTTCTATTATCATTAAATCTTCTTCAAAAATTGCTGGAGTGTGGCGATTTCCAATATTATGGGCGATAATTCCCATTTCTTTCAAATTTTTTGGACTAATTTCTAAGACATCAGTTGGTAAAATTTTAATCGTTACAATATTATCTTCTAAAATAGCCAATATATCACCATCTTTTAGCTCATCTTCAACATTTATTCCAATTTCAACGCCGTTATTGCTTTTAACTCTTAAAACTTTTTTAACTCTATCGTCATTTGAAATATTTGCAAAATCAACTTTTTTATCTTTTAAATCAAAATTATTTAAATTTCCTAAAATTTTATTTACTACCAATTTTTTCCCTTAAAATAAAAAATATCTTTGTGTCATTGGCAATGTATCAAAAGGCTCGGTATATACAAACTTACCATCTACATAAACTTTATAAGTTTGAGGGTCAACGTTAATTTCTGGGGTTAAATTATTTAATTTTAGGTCTTTTTTTAAGACATTATTACAGTTTGATACAGGCAAAATAATTTTTGATAAATTATATTTTTTACCGATATCAAGCTCATACGCACTTTTACTTACAAAACTAAAACAAGTCTTGTGAACAGCCTCACCAATGGCACCAAACATATATCTAAACTCATTTGGTTGAGGAGTTGGAATACTTGCGTTACTATCGCCCATTTGAGCTAAAACTATCATACCGCCTTTTAATACCGTTTTTGGTTTTACACCAAAAAATTTAGGATCCCAAAGAACTAAATCAGCAAATTTACCAACCTCCACACTTCCAACATATGAGCTTATTCCTGCTGCGATTGCCGGATTTATGGTGTATTTTGCAACGTATCTTTTTATCCTTTCATTATCACAAAACTCACTATCTCCTTGCATAATTCCTCTTTGAGCTTTCATTTTATGAGCACATTGCCAGGTTCTAAGTATCGTTTCGCCAATTCGTCCCATTGCTTGAGAGTCACTACTCATAATAGATATTACTCCCATATCATGGAGTGCATCTTCTGCTCCTATTGTTTCAGCTCTAATTCTACTATCAGCAAAAGCAACATCTTCAGGAACATTTTTATCTAAATGATGACATACCATAAGCATATCAAGGTGTTCTTCAATTGTATTTTTTGTAAAAGGCATAGTTGGGTTTGTACTTGCAGGAAGTACATTTTTAAGACCAGCTAATTTTATAATATCTGGCGCATGTCCTCCACCTGCTCCTTCTGTGTGAAAAGTGTGAATGGTTCTACCGTCTATTGCTTTTACAGTATCTTCTACAAAACCAAATTCGTTTAAAGTATCTGTATGAAGTCCAACGCTTACATCAAATTTTTGTGAAGCTTCTAGAGAAAAATTTAAAGCTGATTTTGTAGCACCCCAATCTTCATGAACTTTAAGCCCTGCTGCTCCAGCTAAAATTTGAGCCTCGTTTACACCTAAATTTGCACCACTTCCTTTTCCATAAATTCCAATATTAATTGGCAGACTATCAACTCCTTGAAGCATTCTTTCTATATTAAAAGCTCCTGGAGTTACTGTTGTGGCTTTACTTCCATCAGCAGGACCAGTTCCACCGCCAAATAAAGTTGTTACACCATTACAAAGTGCTTCTTTTACTTGATATGGATTTATAAGGTGTATGTGAGTATCAATTCCACCAGCTGTTAGAATCAATCCCTCGGCACTAATTACTTCTGTGCTAACTCCAACAATAAAATCAACATCATCCATTGTGCTATCGTTTCCACCATTTCCAATATAGGCAATTTTGCCATCTTTTATGCCAATATCAGCTTTATAAATTCCTGTATAATCAATTATTAAAGCATTTGTGATAATTAAATCCACAACTTTTGGCTCACCTCTAAGTAAAATAGCGTTTTGTCCCATGCCATCTCTTAGAGTTTTTCCGCCACCAAATTTTGACTCTTCTCCATAAGGAATTAAATTTTTTTCAACCTTTGCAAAAAGATTAGTATCTGCAAGTCTTACGCTATCGCCTGTTGTTATACCAAACATTGAGGCGTATTTTTTTCTTGAAATTTTAAAGCTCATTTTTTCCTCACTTCTTATCTAAAAAACCATCAACTAGGTTATTTAATCCATAAACTTCTCTTTTTCCACCAATGTCTATTAAACTAACTTCTTTTTCAACTCCTGGCTCAAACCTAACAGCTGTACCTGAAGCGATATCAAGCCTTTTTCCAAAAGATTTTTTTCTATCAAATTCTAAATATTCATTTACTTCAAAAAAATGATAGTGAGATCCAACTTGAATAGCTCTATCACCTGTATTTTTAACAACTAAAGTTATAGCATTTTTACCTTCATTACAAGTAATATCACCATCTGCAAAAATATACTCACCTATTTTCAAAATTTATCCTTTTAAATAACTGGCTTATGAAGTGTTACAAGCTTTGTGCCATCATTAAAAGTAGCTTCAACCTGAACTTCTTCTATCATTTCAGCTACACCATCCATTAAATCTTCACTTTTTAAAACTTCTCTTCCACTTTGCATTAATTCTACAACACTTTTACCCTCTCTTGCACCTTCAAGGATAAAATCACTTAATATTGCCATTGCTTCTGGGTAGTTTAGTTTTAGTCCTTTGTCTTTTCGCTTTCTAGCTACACATGCTGCGTAACTTATGAGCAGTTTTTCATGCTCTCTTGGAGTAAAAATCATATTTGTCCTTTAAAAAATGTGATTAAAAAATAATATCAGCTTATTATATCACAAATAAAGTAAAAAGCTAGTTTTGTATAAGCTTTATTAAATATATATCAAAATTTAAATATATTTTTGTTCAAAGATAAAATTTCGACTATTTGCAGAATTGTGTTTAAGTCGTTTAGTATTTTTTTAGCTGGATTTTTTGTGATGAGATTTTCATCTAAATTTGGTTCAAAATTATCTTTATTAGTATCTATTGTAATATAAATTTTAGTTTCCAAAAAGCTTAAATTTAAAGGAACATTAAAACGATTTTTAATTTTTATTATACTTTCCATTAACGCAGGACTTAAAATATACATTGCATTTATAATATCATCAGTATAAATTTTAAAGTTTTTATTAAATTCATAATTATCAGTTAATACTTTTTTAAGTTTTATGCTTGACTTTGGTTTTCTGTTTGACATTATAAAAGTTTTTGAAGTTATTGTTTTATTAAAATCAGCCACGAAAAAAAGTCCTGTATATTTATGAAGTTTCCAATCTTCATAGCGAAAATTTTTAGAATAAAACAAATAACTTAAACTATAATAAAACATAGAAATTTTACCTTCAACTTCTGGTGGTTTTATATAATCTTGCAAAATAATATCACTAAATTTAAACTTAACTCCATTTATTTCACCACTTATTAAATCATTTCCACCCTCATCATTAAACATTGGAAAAAGCCCACAATGTTCAATAATATCAGCTTTAATATGTCTTTTCATATCATATTTAAAACCTTTTTTTTCGATAAAAGGCTTAAGATAAAATTCTTTAAAATTTTGTCTAAATTTAAGTGAAATAAGTCTTTTATAGCTTTTGCAATATCTCAAATATGTTAAAATCAATATTATAAAAAATATAAAAATTATCATAAATTTTGAAAAATATGAAATTTTATACCAATCTTTAAAGGTAAAAAACATAACTGAACTTACAAAAGTAAAGTAGGTTGCTCCAACTATACAAAAGGTTATAAAAAACAGATAAAATCTAGTAATCATTCTTTTTTTAAGTATATTTTTTCGCTCTTTTTCTAGTTCTATTAATTTCATAAATTATCTAAATTTGCCCATAAATTTTTATCAAGTGCTAAGACCTTAACTATATCTAAAAGTGCGTTTAAATCATCTAAAATAACTTTTGCCGGGTCTTGTTTTACAATGGGCTTGTTGATATCAGCCTCAAAACTATCAAAGTCTTTGTTTATGGCGATATAAATTTTAGTTTTTATAAAGCTGATGTTAATTTCACAATTAAAAATCTTTTGTAAATTTAAAACTCGCTCCATAAATGCTGGAGTTAAAAGATAAAACGCATTTTGAATATCATCGCTAAAGACTTTGAATTTATCGTTAAATTTTGGATTGTCAAGGGTTATTAAACTAAGCCCTTTTTTATCTCTTGGAGCGTGATGGGACATAATGAAGGTGTTTGACTTGATGTTTTTGTTAAAATCAGCAATAAATAAAATGCCTGTAAAAAGGTGAGTTTTATCTCTTTCATATCGGTAAGAAAAATAATTTATCAAAAAATTAATTGCCCAAAGGCGCATGTCATTCTCAAAAGTAATATCCTTTTTCTTTTCTAAAATCAAATCACTAAAACTAAATCTAACATCTTCTATTTCTCCCGTTATCATATCATTTCCTCTTTGGTGAGTAAATGGTTTAAAAAGCCTACTTCTAACAATATCTGTAGCATTGATATAAGCGTTCATTTTGTAATTTATATTTTTATTTTTTAGATATGGAAAAAGGTATTTTTCTTTATATAAACTTCTAAAAACTCTTGCTCTTTTATCCATTAAATTTAAATATTCTCTTTTAAATCCATAAATTAAAAATATTAAAAATGGGATAAGTATAAATAATTTAGTTATAAAATTTAGTCTTGTAAGGTCTAAAAACTGAGTTAAAACTATCAAAAATGCAAAAGATAAAACAAAAAATACCTTTAAAAATGCATAAATTTGAAGCATAAAAAACTTCGAAACTACTTTTTTTCGCTCTCTTTCAAGTTCATTTAGAGTTATGATTTTCACTATTCATCCTCTTGTCCAAATTTTGTTATTTAAATTTAGCTCCTGGACTAAATTCAAAATTTCTAAAATATCTTTTTCATAAATTTCTAAAATTGAATTTTCACCAATTAAAGAGTTATGAAGTTTTGGCTCAAAACTATCATAATTAAACTCCATATAAATATAAATTTTACTATCTAAAAAGGCAAAATTAAGTTCTTTTTTAAAATAATTTTTGATTTTTAAAACTCTTTCCATAAAATTTGGTGTTAAAATATATCTTGCATTTATTTGATCATTTGTAAATGTTTTAAAGCATTTTTCAAACTCCACATCATCCATATATGCCCTATTTCCAAATTTATTTAAAAAAGCAATTTTATTTGATAAAACATAGGTTTTGGAAGTAAAAAATTTATTAAAATCGGCTATAAAAAATATCCCTTTAAATATAGTTTCATAACGAATTTTTTGATTTCCTTTTCCATCATAGGTTATGATCTCTTCTTGTAAAAACAGATCGCTTAATTTTATATTTATACCTTTAAATTTACCCTTTATCAAGTCATTTCCACCATAAAAATCAGCAATTTTATAAATATTTGGATAGTAAAACTCTTTTTTATCTATAAATTTATTTGGAAAATAATCTAAATTTGGGCTTATATTAGTGATAATTTCTCTTAAAAGTTTGTTTTTAAACTCGTAATTAAAATTTTTTACAATGAAATTTCTATATGTTTGATATAGAAAAATAACACAAAAGCTAGGAATAAAAAGTGAAGTTAAAAAATCATTTGATGAAAAATAAAGATAAGTAAAAGCTAAAACAGCCAAACCACTTAAAAACAAAAGTACCATTTTAAGATTACTTAAAATGGCTAATCTCTTATTTTCAAGATTTTTTATATCATTCATTTACTGTTATTTTTTAAAAAGTTCACTAACATTTGGACTTGTTTTTTCATCTTTTTCAATTTCAAAAAATGCATCTTTTTGAAATTTAAAGAAATTTGCAATTATATTACTTGGAAACATCTCAATTGTGTTATTATAAACCATTACGCTTGAGTTGTATGCTCTTCTTGCAGCTGAAATTTGTTCTTCAATCTCAGTTAAAGTGGCTTGTAAATGCATAACATTTTCATTTGCTTTTAAATCTGGATAGGCTTCAATCGCAACTTGAATATTTCCTAAAAGTTTTGAAATTTGGGAATTTAAATCAAAAGTTTCTTTGTTGTTGTTTGAATTTATAGCCCTACTTCTAAGTTCAGTAACCTTAGTTAAGACCTCTTTTTCATGTGTTAAATACTCTTTTACGGTTGAAACTAAATTTGGTATAAGATCGTATCTTTTTTTAAGCTGAGTAAAAACACCTGCACGGATATTTTTAACTTGGTTTCTTTTAGCTATTAAGTCATTATAAACACTAATTAGCCAGAAAAGTAAAACAACTAAAATCGCTACAAATATCAAAGTTCCATTCATTATAAATCCTTTGTAAAATTTGGTCTATTTTACAAAAAATTCACTTTATTACATATAAAAATATAACAAACTTAGCCCACTGTTTTGGACTAAGTTTTAAAAAACTAAATTTAACCTAATTTTTTAGCCATTCTTTTTCTAATAGTTGGATCTAAATAGCGTTTTCTAACACGGATATTTTTAGGGGTTACTTCAACAAGTTCATCTTCTTCTATCCACTCCAATGCTCTTTCAAGTGTTAGAATTCTTGGAGGAACTAGTTTTATAGCATCATCACTTCCACTTGCTCTAACGTTAGTTAAATTCTTACCTTTTATAGGATTTACATCAAGGTCATTTGGGCGGCTGTGCTCGCCAATTATCATTCCTGTATAAACTTTGGCTTGAGGTTCAATAAATAAAACTCCTCTTTCTTGTAAATTCCATAAACTATAAGCTAGTGCAACACCATTTTCCATACTTACTAAAGCTCCATTTACCCGTCTTTCAACACTTCCACAAAGTGGGCGAAACTCTAAAAAGCTATGGTTCATTATACCCTCACCCTTAGTATCTGTTAAAAACTGACTTCTAAATCCAATCAATCCACGAGCTGGAATTTCAAACTCCAATCTTGTCTGTCCATCGCCTGTTGGACTCATAACTTTCATCTCAGCTCTTTTTTTACCAAGTTTTTCGATAATAATACCAGTAAATTCATCAGGACAATCAATAACTAAATTTTCAAAAGGCTCACATTTAACACCATTTATCTCTTTTACAATAACCTCAGGGCGACCTAGTAAAAACTCAAATCCCTCTCTTCTCATACTTTCAGCTAAAATTGTAATCTGTAACTCACCTCTTCCACTAACTCTAAATTTACCCTCGCCAATGTTTTCATAACGCATAGCGATATTTGTTTTCATCTCGTTTTGAAGTCTTTCTTCTATCTTGTTTGAAGTTACACTCTTACCCTCAGTTCCAGCAAGTGGCCCATCATTTACACTAAAAATAACACTAATTGTTGGCTCTTCAATATGAAGTTCTTCAAGTGGCATAGGGTTGTTTGGATCAACTATACTATCTCCAACTCCCAAAGCTTCAAATCCCGCAATTGCTACAATATCACCACAGCTTGCTTCATCAATATCTAATCTATTAAGTCCTAAAAAGCCAATTAACTTTGAAATTCTACCTGTTAGTTTTGTGCCATCAGCTCTTACTTGCATAACACTTTGATTTTTACTAATTTTACCATTAAATATTCTTGCAATACCAATTTTACCAACATAATTATCATAATCAAGAGTAAAAACTTGAAGTTGTAAAGGATTATCATTGCTTCCACTTGGTTTTGGAACATTTTGTAAAATTGTTTCAAAAAGTGGTGTCATATCTTTGTTTTCATCATCTAAATTTAACTTTGCGTAACCATCTCTTGCAGCTGCATAAACTGTAACAAACTCTAATTGTTCATCATTTGCATCAAGAGCTACAAAAAGGTCAAATATTTCATTTATTACTCTATCTGGATCAGCTGCTGGTTTATCAATTTTATTAATAACAACAATTGGTTTAAGACCAAAAGAAAGTGCCTTTTTAACAACAAATTTAGTCTGTGGCATAACACCTTCTTGTGCGTCAACTAAAAGTAAAACTCCATCAACCATCTTTAAAACTCGTTCAACTTCTCCACCAAAATCGGCATGCCCTGGAGTATCAATAATATTTATTTTTGTATCTTTATAAATAATGGCGGTATTTTTGCTTAAAATTGTAATACCTCTTTCTTTTTCAATATCACCACTATCCATGACTCTATCACCAACTGCTTTGTGAGCATCAAATGTACCTGATTGTTTTAAAAGCTGATCTACCATTGTAGTTTTGCCGTGATCAACGTGCGCAATTACAGCTATATTTCTAATATCTTTCAATATTTTTCTCCAAATTTAAATTAAAATGTATTATATAAAAAAATTTTTATAAAAAAATTAAACTAATTTTTTGAATAAATTTCAACTTCACTAAGTAAAAACTCATAAATTCTTTGTTGTATTAAAGCATCATCTTCATTTGAAGATGAAATAATGCGTCTTAAATGTTCAAAATTTATTTTTTTTACATATCTTGGTTGAAGTTTTAAATCTCTATCAATATCCCTTAAAATAGTATCTAGCGTATAACTTTTATAGTTTTTTACCATCGAAATATACTCTTTAATTATAGCAATTAATATATTTATTCTTATTGAGTTTTTAGCATAAATTTCTTCAATAATTGTTTTTAAAAGTTCATAATCTTTATCTTCAATCTTTTTTTTAGCTAAAAGCATCGAAGCAAAAATCTTTGCTCTAAATTCAATCGAAGCAGATCTTAAAAAAAGACCCCTAAAAAATGATAAAAAATTTATTTTAAAATTCATATAAACCTTTTTTAAGAATTTTTTGCTATAATTTCAACTTGCCTCTTCTTAGACCTGTGCAATGTCATTTTTAGGCACCGTTTCAGGGTAGGAATACAGCAGAACATCTAAGCTTGGTATGTGCCGCAGCCATCTGAGAAGGGGTCTTTTAAATCAAAAAATCTCATAAAATCCTTGCAAATTTCATAAAAATCAACTTCATCATTTAGTGGATTTTCTTTAAAAAATTTTAGACTTGACTCAAAACCACCTATTAATTCTTTACTTTTTACACCATAACTTATAGAAATTCCTGCTTCAAAAAATGCTGCCAATTTATCGCAATATTTTAAAGCTTTTCCATCAATTGTTCTATATTCGTCTAAATTTATTTCTTTAAAATTTTTTGGTAAAGGTTTTGGAGCTGTTTTAAAAATCCTATCTTCAAACTCATCCTTAACAAATTTTTCTCCGCTTTTTCTAATTCCCAAAATATAACTAAACTCATCTTTTACAACTTCTGGAACAAAAGGTAAAATTTTATCATCAATTAGGCGCATTTCATATTCGTTTAGTATCTCATTTAGACCTTTAATGCCGTATTTTACAGGACTTATTATATCTCTAGTTAGGCTTTCTGGCAGATCGTGAAACAGAGCACAAAAAAAGTTAAACTCAACTCTTTTTTTGCAAGCTTTAATTTTGAGTGAGTAAAAATATCCTAAAATTGCAACAACTAACATATGTCCCAAAACTGAAGTCTCAGGAATTCTAGGAGTTTGTGCCCAACGCTTTTGAAATCTAAGACGCCCACTCAAATCAACAATACGAGAGAGCTTTTTATTCATTATAATTTTTCTAACACCTGTTAATTCATAATAATCCTCAAGCTCGGCATCGACTGAGTTTTTAAGCTCTTCAATATCACTTAAAAATTGGCTTGTTTGATAGACAATGTTAAATTCCCATTTTGTCGCAAGATAGGAGGCTGCTTTTAAAATAACTCGCTCTTTTTGATAAGAGCTATCTTTTTTAAGAAGATAATTTTTAAATCTTTCATAAAATTTGCCATCTTCTATAGCTTTTAACTCATCTTTATAGTTATCTATCACCCACTCGTTTATTTTTTTTGATTTTGTTTTTTGAATCTGATGAAAAACATCTGGGCGGATATCTGTAACCATAACTCTAAGTAAAAAATCAAATATTCCACCTTCAATGATATAATTCATATCTACATCATCTTCAAATTTAGCTATAAAATAGGCGATTATAAATTTATGAGCTTGTTTATCAAGCTCAACTAAATTTACCATTTTAGGATAATCATTCCACCTAGAAATGGAGGCTGCCTTAAAAATATGTTCTATTAAACTTGCTTTTATCACTATCTATTTACCAAATTTGAATCAATCTCAATAACTGTATGAACATTTCCTCTTGGATTAAAATCCCCAACTATTTTCATCCATTTTGGCTTTAATTTTTTTTCAAGCAGATCATAAATTTCATTTATACTATCTTCATGACTTATGTTTTTATTCATAAATGAATTAATATAAAGTTTAATTGCTTTTAATTCAACAACCCACTCATTTGGAATATATTCTAAATAAATTGTTGCAAAATCTGGATAACCACTCCTTGGACAAAGGCATGTAAATTCTGGCAAAGTTATCTTTATAACATAATTTTTTTTATGTTTGTTTTCCCAAATTTCAAGATCTTTTTCTGGATCAAACTCATTTAAAATTTTTTCACCATAACGCATTTTTTTCCTTTTATTGGCTTATAACTTTTGGTTTATCTATACAAAATCCTTGTATATAATCAATTTCTGTTTCTTTTAATTTTTCATAAAAAGAATTTTTATCTACAAATCTTATTATAGTTTTAAGATTAAACTTAGAAGCATTTTCATTTATCATATCAAAAATATTTCTCATTCTCTCTTCATTAAATTTTTTATTTACTTCTAAATCATAGATTAAATAACCAAAATTTAAATATTTAAAATATTCAAAACTTGCATTATTTCCTAAAAATTGATTCATAGCTATTTCAAAACCATACCCTCTAAATTGTTCAATAATTTCGTTAAATCTAAGCATTTCGTTGTAGCTATCTTTTTCATAAATTTCAAAAATTATCTTATTTGGATCTATTATTTTATTTGTAATAAGTCTATGCATTTCGTTTTTAAAGTCGGCATTTCTTAAACTAACTGGGGAAATTTCAATCATAACTTTACTATTAAATTTTTTAAAATTAAAATTATTTGCTATAAATTCAATAACTTTTAAGTCATATTTTATTTCATAGTTATTTCTTGTAGCTATTTCCATAACTTTAAGCTTTGTTACATTTCCTACATCTTTTAAAGCTAAATTAATACTTAAATTTATGATATCTTTATCATTTTTCATAGATTTTATAGTTTGAGCTTTTAACTCAAATTTAGAATTATCTATAGCATGACATACAAACTCATCAAGTGCATCAAGTTTTATAATTTCAATTTCTTCTTCATTTTGAGAATATAAAATTTTTGAAAACAAATAATTTATAACATTTTCCCAAGCTTTATCATAATTTGTTTCAACGGTTGCAAATTTGATTTTTACTTCTATATTATTTATACCTTGATTTGATAATTTTCTCTCAAAAGTTTTTAAAAAATAATTTAATTGTGGAGTTTTACAATTAATTACAAATAAAAAATTTCCACCACTATGTCTTCCAATAGGAATATCTTTAAACCCATTTTTTTTAAAAAAATCAGCAAGTTCAAGCACAAATTCTTTAAGAAGTTTATCTCCATTTTTATAACCATATCTAAAATTAATATCTTGAATATTGTTTATATTTACTAAAGCTATATTTTTTTGACTCTCTTCTTTTAATTCTTTTGAAATTAATTTTAAAATTTCTTTTCTATTAAAAACATTTGAAACTTGGTCTAAAGTCGTATTTTGAAAAGCAAAATAGATAAAATAAACTACATAATAAACATAACAAACTATTAAAATTACAAATAAAATAGTATCTTTCCAATCATAATTATTTTCTGAAAACATCAAAAATATTAAAATGATTAAAACTAAAACAAGAGGAAATGCTATCTTTAAAGATAGCACAAACCTTTTTGATCTCTCTTTTTCTTCACTAAATAATTTTGTCATCAAATATCCAAATTTTTAACATCTTTTGCGTGATTTTGAATATATTCTCTTCTTGGTTCAACTTCATCACCCATAAAAAGATTAAATGTATCACTAGCACTTTGTGCATCTTCTATTTTAATTTGAAATAAATTTCTATTTTCAGGACTCATTGTTGTTTCCCAAAGTTGTTCTGGGTTCATTTCACCTAAACCTTTATATCTTTGTATATAAGCACCTTTTTTTGCATTTTTTTCTATTTCATCAAGTACTTCAATAAAATCTCTTCCAAAATTAAATTCTCTTTGACTAATTTGTCTATAAACATAAATAGCTTCTTCAAAAATATAATTTTCAAATAAATTATCATCTATAACTATTTCCTCTAAGCCACTTTCAGTTTGAACATAAATTTGAACACTATTTTCATTAATATAAGCATTTAAAATATTATAACCTTTTGATTCAAGATAATTTTTTAAGATTTCATAAATTTTATTGTTTTCATAACCAGCTAAATCTTCATTTTCAATCATATATCTAACAGCAGTTATAACACTATATCTTTTTTGAAGTTCATTTAATAAACTCCTATATCTAGCAACAAGTTTTAAATAACTAATTAAATCTTTATTTCCAATTCCTTCAAAATTTACACCCTCAATTCCTGTTTCTATTAAAAACTCATTTAAAGCTTTTTCATCTTTTAAATAAATTTCTTTTTTACCTTTTTTATATCTAAAAAGTGGTGGTTGAGCTAAATAAATATATCCACCTTCAACCAAAGGTTTTAAAAATCTAAAGAAAAATGTTAAAAGCAGAGTTTGGATATGACTTCCATCAACATCAGCATCGGTCATAATAATAATTTTATGATACCTTAGTTTTTCTATATCAAATTCTTCACCTATTCCACAACCAAAAGCAGTTATCATATTTTTAATTTCTTCTGAACTTAAAATTCTATCAATTCTAGCTTTTTCAACATTTAAAATTTTACCACGAAGAGGTAAAATAGCTTGAAAAACTCTATCTCTTCCTTGTTTTGCAGATCCACCAGCACTATCTCCCTCAACTAAGTAAATTTCACTTATTTCAGGATCTTTACTTTGACAATCTGCTAATTTTCCAGGGAGTGTTCCAACACTAAAATTATCTTTTTTTCTAGTTAAATCTCTAGCTCTTTTTGCAGCTTCTCTTCCTCTTGCAGCCATCAAAGCTTTTGCCATTATTGCTTTTGCTTCATTTGGATTTTCTTCAAAATATTTGGCTAAATTTTCAAAAACCATTTTTTGAACAAGCGGTCTTACATAACTTGATCCAAGTTTTCCTTTTGTTTGACCCTCAAACTGTGGTTCAGGAACTTTAACACTAACTATAGCTATCAAACCTTCTCTTACATCTTCACCTAAAATTTTCATATCTTTTTCTCTTGCAGATGCATTTTCAGTTATATAGGTCGTAATAGCTCTTGTCAAACCTCCTCTAAAACCAGCTTCATGAGTTCCACCTTCTGGAGTTTTTATATTATTTACAAAAGAAAAAACTTTTTCTTCATAACTTGTATTATATAAAAGTGCAAAATCAATTTCTAAATCTTCTACACTTTCACTAAAAAATACACTTTTTGCAACAACATCTTTTTTATTTAAATCATTTACAAACTGATCAAGTCCACCCTCAAAATGAAATTTTTCCTTTGTTCCATCTCTTTGATCTTTTAAATTTATAACAATTTTTGGATTTAAATAAGCAAGTTCTTTAAATCTTGTTATTAAAATCTTTTTTTCAAATTCTATTGTTTCAAAAATAGTTTCATCAGGCCAAAATTCTATTGTTGTACCACTTCTATTTGTTGTTTTTATAATTTCTAAATTTGTAGTTGGAATACCTTTTGCAAACTCTTGTCTATAAACATTTCCATCTTTTTTAATTGTTAAAATAAGTTTTTTAGATAAAGCATTAACAACACTTATTCCAACACCATGAAGACCACCACTTACTTTATAACTATCTTTATCAAATTTACCACCTGCGTGTAAAACTGTTAAAACAACAGTTGCTGCTGGAATTTTTTCAGTTGGGTGTATATCTACAGGAATTCCTCTACCGTTATCACTTATAATAACTGAACCTTCATTTGTTATTTCAACTTCTATATCATCACAAAAACCAGCCATTGCTTCATCAATTGAGTTATCAACAACTTCATAAATTAAGTGATGAAGACCACCAATATTTGTATCTCCTATATACATTCCAGGTCTTTTTCTAACTGCTTCAAGACCTTTTAAAACTTTTATATTACCTGCACCGTAATGTTCAACCATTTATTATTTTTCCTTTTTTTATATAATTGTAGGCATTATAACACTTATAAACTCATTTGAGCTTAATACAAATGCCGATTCTGTTGATTTATAATCTAATTTAAACTCTGTTTCTTCAATATTATTTAAAAAATCAAAAATAAATTTATTTGTAACTCTTAAAATAATATCTTTGTCTAAATTATTTTCAAAGTCAATTTCTGTTTTAGCTTCGGAGTTATTTTCACTAATACTTTCAAATAAAATTGAATTAGTTTTTATTGTTATTTGCATTTTATCACAAATTATACCTATTGTTTTCATACCCTCTAAAAATTTATCTCTTGGAAGCATGATACTTTGTGAAAATTCAGTCGGAATAACTTTTTCATAATTAGGAAATTTTTTATTAATTAATTTTGTAAAAAACTCAAAATTTTCATTTTTAGCTATTAAAATATTTTCATCATAATAAATTTGAACATCTTCAAAAAAAAGTTTTTGAATTTCATTAATAGCTTTTTTAGGAATTATTATTTGATTATTTTCTAAACTTTGATTTAAATTTATTCTATATAAACCTAGTCTTTTAGTATCTGTTCCTACTAAATTTATATAGTTTTCTTTTATATCTATCAAAGCTCCATTTAGTGAATATTGAGGATTATTTACATCAATTGTAGGGAAGATCTTTTTTAAACTTCTTGCAAAATTTAGTGAATTTATATTAAAACTTTTTTTATTTTTAATACTTTCAAAACTTGGAAAATTTTCAGGATTACTTAAAGGAAGTTTAAATTTTGATCTGTTTTGTCTTATAAATAAAAAATTATTCATAATTTCAAGTATTATTTCTCCATCTTTTAGACCTTTTAAAATATTTAATAAAAGATTTCCATTTACACATGAAATTCCATCAACTTGTATATTAACTTCTTTTATATTAACACAAAGTCCTATTTCAAAATCAGTTGCTTTTAAATTTAAAATATTTTCTTTTGCGATAATTAAAATATTTGAAGTAACTGCAGAAGCATCTTTTTTTTCAGTAAAAGCTACAAGATTTATTAATGCATTATTGAGTAAATTTTTTTGAATTCCTAGTTTCATATTTTTTCCTTTTTTTAAATTTTAGTAGCAGCCGTAGTAGGATTACAACTTATGTGAATATCTGCTTCAAAGTTTGATTTTATCGTATTTTTGTCAAAAAATAAAATTTGATTTTTTTCACATTCATTCACTATTTTTTCCTTTTAAAATTTTATTTTCAAGTTCTTCAACGCGAATTTTTAAAAACTCATCATTTTCAATAAGTTCATTTATTTTTTTTATATTATGACTAACTGCGCTGTGATCTTTTAATCCAAAAAATCCAGCAATTGCAGGCATTGAGTTTAATGTTAATTTTTTAGATAAAAATATTCCTATTCTCCTTGCCTCAACAATATTTTTCTTTCTACTTTTACTTTTTATATCACTTGGTTTTATGTTTAGCTCTTTTGATAGAATTTTTATAACATCTTCTAAGTTTATATTTTCTTTATTTTCTCTTATTTGATCTTGTAAAACATTTTTAGTAAAATCAAGCGTTATTTCAGTTCTCATTAAAGTAGAAAAGGCATTTAATTTATTAATTGCACTCTCTATTTCACGGATGTTATCACCCATATTTGTTGCGATATATTCTATTATTTTATTATCTAAAATTATCTTATTATCTTGGCTTTTTTTTCTAATAATTTCTATTTTGGTTTCTAATTCAGGTGGTGCAACATCAGCAATAATTCCACTTATAAATCTACTTATTAACCTTTCTTCAAAACCTTTTAAAAATTTTGGTGGTTTATCACTTATCATAACAATTTGCCCACCAGCTTGTTTAAGTTCATTAAAAGTATTGAAAAATTCTTCTTGAATTTTATCAGTATTTCCTAAAAATTGAATATCATCTACTAATAAAACATCAGGCTTTCTATATTTTTGTCTAAATTTATCCATAGAAGAGTTTCTTATATGAAAAGTAAAATCATTTTTAAACTGTTCACTTGTTATACAAATAACAACTTTACCATTTTCAATGCAATAATTTCCAATTGATTGTAAAAGGTGTGTTTTTCCAAGTCCGCTTGGTCCATAAATAAATAACGGATTATAATCAGCTCCTGGATTTTGAGCTACAAATTTTGAACAAGTATAGGCAAAACGGTTTGATTCACCAACTATGAAATTATCAAATTTATATGATTCTATCAAAATTGTACTTGATAATTTTTTTTCATTTTTTTGACTTGTTTTTATGTTTTTTTCTTTTTGGATATTGTCTTTTTTAGAAGTTATTAAAATTTTTGGTTTTATTCCTGTTTTTTCTAAGATAATTTCTTCTATTTTTGAGGCATATTTTGTTTGGATAAATTTAGCAATAAACTCATTTGTAGTGTTAAAAACAACAAAGTCAGGTTTTGAATTTTTTTCATTAATAGTTAAATTTTTTATGTATTTATTAAACTCATTTGGTAAAATATATTTTTGGAGTTCGTTAAAAACTTCATTTTGTAAAAAAAACAAATTTATCCTTTTTAAATTTTATAAGTAATATTTTACCAAATTTTAATAAAAAAAGGGTTAAATTTGATATAAAAAATACAATTTTCACTATGTGAATAGTGCGTGAATAAGTGTTGAAAAGGATGTGATTGAAAATTTTAGGAATTGATCCAGGAACTAGAAATTGTGGATATGCAATAGTAGAAAAAAATGGCGTGAATGTAAATTTAATAGAAGCTGGATTAATTAAGATAAAACCATCAACTTTAAATTATCAAATAACTGAGCTTTGCGAAGGGCTTGATTTAGTTTTTAAAAATCATGAAATTAATGAAGTTGCAATGGAGGATATTTTCTTTGCTTATAATCCAAAAACTGTTTTAAAACTCGCTCAATTTCGTGGAGCAATAAGTCTTAGAATTTTACAGCTTCACGGAGAATTTTACGAATATACGCCTTTACAGATAAAAAAAAGTGTTACTGGAAAAGCAAAAGCAGCAAAAGAACAAGTTGCTTTTATGGTTAAAAAAATACTTGGGATTAAAAAAGAGATAAAGCCACTTGATATAACTGATGCTATTGCTGTTGCTTTAACTCATGCAAATAATATAAAATTTAAAAATAAATTGTTATAATTTTTTTTAAAAACGGAGAAGAAATGAGTGAATTAATTGTCGCTTTAGATATGCAAAATTTAGATGATGTTAAAAGTATCGTAAAAGAATTTGATAAAAAAGTTGATTTTTATAAAGTTGGAATGGAACTTTTTTATAGTGAAGGAAGAAGAGCAATTGAATATCTAAAAAATGAAAATAAAAAAGTTTTTTTAGATTTAAAACTTCATGATATTCCAAATACTGTCTCAAAAGGACTTATTTCTTTAGCTAATTTAAATGTAGATATTTTAAATGTTCACGCAAGTGGTGGATTTAGTATGATGAAATTTGCAAATGAGAGTTTAAAAGAGTTCTGTTATAAAAAAAATTTAATTATTCCAAAATTAATTGCAGTAACAATTTTAACGAGTATTGGTGATGAAGATTATGAAAAAATTGGATATAAGACTGATGTAAAAAATCAAGTATTAAATTTAGCAAAACTGACTAAAAAAGCTGGGCTTGATGGTGTTGTAGCTTCTGTTTTAGAGGCGAATTTAATAAAACAAAATTTAGGAGAAAATTTTTTAATAATAACTCCTGGTATTCGTCCAAATTTTGCAAATATTGACGATCAAAATCGCATAGCTTCGCCAAGTGAAGCTATTAAAAATGGATCAACACATTTGGTTGTTGGAAGAGCTTTAACTTTGGCAAATGATAGACTAAAAGCTTTAGAAGAAATTTTAAAAGAAATGGAGATTTAAGATGGGAAATTTAGATAAAAATTTAATGAGTGAGTCTGAAATAAAAGATATTTTTATAAAAACAGGTGCAATTTTACATGGGCATTTTTTACTTACTTCTGGACTTCATAGTGATACTTATATAGAAAAATTTAGTGTTTTAAAACATCCTAAATTTACAGAAATTTTATGTAAAGAAATGGCAAAAAGATATGTAAATGATAATGTTGAGTTGGTTATTGGTCCAATGACAGGTGGAATTTTACTAGCTCATGAAGTTGGAAAAGCTTTAAATACTGAGGCTATTTTTTGTGAAAGAGAAAATGGTAAAATGACCTTAAAAAGGGGTTTTGAAATTCAAAAAAACCAAAGAGTTTTAATAGTTGAAGATATTGTAACAACTGGTGGATCTATAAAAGAAGTCGTTGAGGTGGTTAAGAGTTTTGGTGGTAATATCATAGGTATTGCAATGCTTGTAGATAGAAGTGGAAAAGAACTTATTTTTGATGGTGTAAAATCAAAAGCACTTTTAAATTTAAATGTTTCAACTTATAAAGCAGATGAATGTGAACTTTGTAAAAAAAATATTCCTTTGACAAAAAGAGGAAGAACTGGAAAATAAATATAAGCCCTAAAAGAGCCATAAATTTGGCTCTTTTTATTGTTTAAAATTTAATTAAAATATTGATTAAATTTTATCTTAAATTTAACATATGACAAGCACCATTTTCTCCTAATTTACAAGCTTTTAGATAAAGTTCAGTTGCTTTTGAGGTGTTTTTATCTACTCCATTTCCATCATCATAAAGTTTTGCTAAATTTAAACAACTATATGAGCTATTGTTATCACAAGCTTTTTTAAAAATATCAAAGGCTTCATCATAACTTTCATAAGTTGTTAAAACAAAAGCTTTCAATTCACACCCTACTCCAAACTCAATTTTACAAGCTTTGTCAAAATAAACATAAGCTGGAATTAATTCGCCTTGTTTGTAATGTGTCATTCCTATTTCAGAACATGACCAAGAATCGCCTTTAGTACAATTTTGATCAAATTTTATATATTTTTGCTCTTGTGGTGAAAGTGAATTTTCATCTAAAATTTCATTTGCAAAAGACATAAAAAAACTTACTATTAAAAACATAAAAATTCTCATTTTTCATCCTTATAGATAGACTCTTCAAATATAAATTTATGTTCATCTGGAAGAGAATTATAAATTTCATATGCTAAATTTCTTATCTCCCACAGAGCTGATTTTGAAGTTCTAAGATGTAAAAAATTTTGAAGACTTCTTGCATTTATACTCCAAGTAAGTTCAGTCTTATAGCACTCTGGAAGTGCGTATTTAGCGATGTCTAGAGTGTTTATTTTATTTAAAATTAAACGGATATTTTCAAGAGCTTGAATGCTGTAGTTATCAACCATTTCATTTTTGGTTAAAACTATATAGCGAGAGGCATTTTCAAAATCCCCTATTTTAAACTCATTTTCTTTTTTAAGTTCTTTTAGGGTGTATCTAGTGGATTTAACACTCAAACTTGCCATTCTATGGCGTGCAAGTTCTTGTAAAAGTGCTCTTGAGATTCCTTTTATATAAAAATTATAATGTAGATGTTCAAGCGTTGAGGCGTGTTTAAATTTATTTCCAACTCTGTTGATTAGCTCTTTGTCTATCTCACCTCCATTATCCCCTTTATCAAAGCTTTGCCAACAAGTTCTTATGGCATTTGAGCAGACCCAAAGTGGAGTGAAATTTAATAGTTTTACTTCCATTTTTTTCCTTTTTATAAAATTACAGCAAATAGTATGCCAAATAAAATCAAAGGAATATTAAAAAATATAAAAGTCGGAATACAAGTATCATAAATGTGATTGTGTTGTCCGTCAAAATTCAGACCACTTGTTGGTCCAAGTGTACTATCGCTTGCAGGACTTCCAGCATCTCCTACTGCGGCTGCAATGCCTATTAGAATAATTATAGCTGATGTGCTAAATCCAAGCTCAAGTGCGAGTGGATAGTAAATCGCTGTAATTATTGGAATAGTTCCAAAACTACTTCCAATGCCTATTGTAATAAATAGTCCAATAACTAGCATCAAAGTTGCTCCACCAAGCTTTCCACCAGCCAAAGAAGCAGCCGCATTAACAAGATCAGGAATGCCACCTGTTTCTCTTAAAATTGCGCCATAACCTGCAGCTACAAGCATAACAAAGGCGATAAATCCCATTATATGGATACCTTTATCAAAAGTTTTATCCATATCTTTATATTTCATTCCACCAAAAACTATCATGGTAATAATTCCAAGAAGTGCTCCAAGAGGAAGAGAACCAAAGAAAATTTGAATTATAAAGGCTACAACTATTCCAGCTAATGCACCCCACTCTTTCAAGCCCATTTTTATCTCGTCTAGATTTTTAGGTGTATTATTTTCAATATCTTTATATTCTCTTGGTTTTTTAAAGACAATCACAGCTAAAATAAGCCCTATGATCATTGGAATTGCTGCCATCCACATAACACTTGCGATTTGTGAAATTTCAACATTTAAGCCATTGTTTGCCATCTCTTTTTGTAAAATTGAAAAAAACAAAAGTCCAAATCCAACTGGAAGTGAAATATATGGAGTTTGAAGCCCAAAAGTTAAGGCGCAAGCTATGGCACGTCTATCAATATTCATTTTATTCATTACGCTTAAAAGTGGTGGAATTAAAATAGGAATAAAAGCTATATGAACAGGAATTAAATTTTGTGAAAAACAAGCAATAAAGGCAATTGCAAATATAAAATAAAACTTACTTTTTGTTATAAATTTTGAAATTTTGTTAATTAAAATTGTAGTTAAATTTGTAAAAGAGATAGCGGCAGCTAAAACTCCAAGTAAAACATATGATAGTGCAGTTTGGAGATTGCCTTTCATGCCTTCTATAAAGACATCTAAAGTATAATTCATACTTTTTATAAAAGTATATGTTTCTCCACTTGGAACAATATGAGCCATAAGTCCTGCAACCATCGCTGAAATAAGGATAGAAAGCATAACATTGCATCTTAATATACATAAAATAAACATTAAAATAATGCTAGAAAATACGGGATTACTAAGCATAATCTTCCTTTAAATTTAAATAAAGATTCATTATATGATAAATGGATTTAAATTTTAATAAAATCGTAATGTTTAAAAAATTTTTGATGTTTTAATTGGGATTTTAGAATTTTAAGAGATTTGGAAAAATTATCCAAATCTCTAATTAATTAAATTTAATAACGGATATTAAAATCTGTATGTAAAGCCGATTTGTCCGTTATAAATTTTATCATCTCTATTAAGATAGATACCGCCACCTATATTTATAAATAAATTTCTAGATATTTCTGTTTGGATACCAAAGTCAAATACAAAACTTGTTCTTTTCTTTGCTTCTTCATTTAGCATAAAGTAATAATTGCTTGATCCAAAATATGATCTCATACCATTATTTCTTTGATAAATATCTCTTGCGATATAAGGTCTTGCATAAAGAGTGATATTTTTATTGTTATAAAGCATTTCTAAACCTAAATTTGCCTGTAAATTTTTAAATTTAGATTTATCAAATGTTTGTGTTAAATTTCCAACATCTTTATGATTTGTCGAAGCTGTAAAGCTATCTTGTGTATAGTCGAAATAATCAAGTCCTATAAATGGTTTAATACTAAAATTATCATTTACATTAAATTTATACCCATAAGCTGTGCCTATTGTTAGATAATTAGAATCAAATTTTGCTTTATAATTTAAATTTGTAGCTAATAGTTTTAGATTATAATCAGCTTTATTATTTCCTAAACCATAACCTATAGATAAATCAAACTCATTATTATCAAGATATTGTCTAGCATAAGCACCTACTTCATAAAGGTCTGATTTTAAACTTACATCATTATTGCTATCTGCTTTAGCATATGAGAAATATCCACCAACAAGAGTTGAATCAAACATTTTGTTAAAGCTTACAACTCCACCTGCAAGACTGTGACTATGACTAGATTCATTATTTTTTGCTCCAATAGCTGAAATATTAAATGAATTTTTATAAATTTCTCTATCTATTAAATCGATTAAATATCTTAAATCATCAGAATTCGAGGCAAGCTTTGTTCCATCTAAATATTTCATAGCATTAGCTGTTACCATAGGACTATTTTTAGTTGGATTAAGCATCATATCTTTATTTATCACTCTTTTTGTTTCGATATTAAATGTTTTTGTCGGTTTATACACATTTGGCTTATTCTTTTTAACTTCTCTAACTAAATTAGTCAAAACTTTTATGCTTTCATCTCTTATAACTACATCATCATTTTCCAAAGCTAAGCTTAGAGTTGTAACTATAGCTGTATTTACATTTCCCTCATCAGATAACAATAGTGAGTTTAATATATCTTTAGCATCATCTAACTCTTTAGGAAGTTTTACTTTTGGTTTAGCTGGTTCAGTTCCTGGTTCAGTTCCTGGTTCAGTTCCTGGTTCAGTTCCTGGTTCAGTTCCTGGTTCAGTTCCTGGTTCAGTTCCTGGTTCAGTTCCTG
>QWCK01001545.1_pt1 | contig 56459 bp, 65 predicted proteins | sample 1972571 | NCBI WGS metagenome assembly QWCK01 (sample SAMN09866710, study PRJNA288562) | Human gut metagenome isolate term2_stool, whole genome shotgun sequencing... | isolation source: gut | host: Homo sapiens | place: USA: California | reverse complement strand
ACCATGCAATAGTGAATAACCTTTTTGGGTTTGGATATACGAAAAAGAGCTGTAACGCTCAAGGTAGTAGTAAATACTATCTATTCGTTACAGCCCCTTTAGCTTCCACAAGTGAAAGAATACATCTATACCAAGTAACATAGAAATAGTCAACAATACAATAGACATATAATAAGACTCAGTCAATATACCACATAACAGACACATACAGCTAAATACAGTTTTAATTATGATAGATAATTCTGTTTTCTTATATGTCTGTCTTATATAATCATCATTCTCAGTCACATTGATATGTAACTGACCATTCTTACTCATCTTGATTAAATCATAGACAATCTGAGGTAATGCATAGCTTTTCTTTAATGTCTTATAAAGGTCATGACCTATTTTTAATCCTTGATCCTTATAATCCAGCTCTTTTAGTACTGTATTACGCTTATGATTAATTAATATCTCAATGAGATTAGAAGAAGGACTGATCTTCTCTAAAGTACCTTCAAGTGTCACCAAACAACGACATAATAGAGTCAGTTCTGTTGGTATCGCAATATCATTACTTGTCACAATATCAAAACACTTCTGAATCAAATCAGAGAAGTTATAATCAGATAAGCTCTTAGCTTTATATTCACTTACAATTGAATTTAATTGATGTAATAACTGTGTTTCATCTATTTCATGATCTGGTGTTACTAACATCAAGAAGGCTTCTTCTAGATCATAAATATCATCTTCAATTAAAGCTTGTAAAGCAAGAGATAAGATATGCTGAGTAAAGGAAGATACAGTACCCATCATTCCAAAATCTATCCAGGCAATTTGACCTTCATCTATTAAGATATTACCAGGATGAGGGTCAGCATGAAAGAATCCATCATCTAGAATCTGTTTACAGCAGTTATCTGCCATCTTTAAGGCAATCTCATCTAAGTCATAACCTTCATACTTTAATTTCTTTATAGCATCAATAGGAATGCCATCAATATAAGAATAAACAAGCAAATGATTGGTTGTATATTCATTATAGACATGCGGTGCTTTAATATAACGTATATCTTTTTGATTATTCGCAAAGACATTCATATTATTCGCTTCATTTAAAAAGTTCATCTCTGTCTGGCTTGTACGCCATAATTCATCAATAATAGAACGATAATCAATCAGATCACCTGTACCAGTCACCATCTTTAAAAGACGTGGAAACTTATGCATAATACGTACATCAGCTTCCATAATTTCATGAATATGAGGTCTTTGAACCTTTAATACAACCGTATCACCATTTAATAAATGCCCTAAATGAACCTGTGCAATAGACGCACATCCAATAGGCTTTTCCTCTATATCCTTAAATACATTCTCTATTGGCTGTTCTAGTTCTTCTTCAATAATACTACGAATAGTAGAAAAACTAAGAGGCGCAATAGACGCTCTTAGTTTTTCAAACTCTTTACAGTATTCTAGAGGTATTAGATCACTACGCATTGACATGATCTGTCCTAATTTGACATAAGTGGGGCCAAGCTCTTCGATCATCTCTCTTGCCTTAATAGGAGTCAGACCATTTTTAATATCATGTTTCTTGATAATAGAGAGTATTTCTCTCATACGTTTAATATTACTGATTTTCTTCATGATCTAATTCATCAAGCTTCTGGCGCAAAGCATTACGTTCTTCTTCAGTCATGTTTTCTACATGTTCTAATAAGTCTTCACGTGCTTTTCTTTTTAATTCTTCATTCATCGCACGTCCTTTATTGATGGTATCCTGACCTTTTTTCGCAAGACTATCTGTTAAGTCTTTAGAACGATCAGCGACCTCAGCTGCTGCACCAATACCTACAAGTACTGTCTTTTTCAACAATTCACTCATAGCCATATGACATACCTCCTTTCAAATACTATTTTATCACAACTACAACCAGTGGTTAAGTAATATAGACCTTGAATTAATAATTGTGCTATAATGAAAAAACGAAAGGGAGTTATCAGTATGAAGAAAGAAGAATATATAGGTGTATTTGATTCAGGTGTTGGAGGAGTGAGTGTCTTACAAGCTATTCATGAAATGATGCCGGGAGAGAATCTTTATTTCTTTGGTGATTCACTTAATGCACCTTATGGGGAGAAAACATTAGAAGATGTCCAACAGCTTACTCTTAATGCGATAGAGAACATGAATAAGAAGAAGCATTTAAAGGCTATCGTGATTGCCTGCAATACAGCAACAAGCGCTACAGTGACATTATTAAGAGAAAAATATACAGATATTCCTGTCATTGGTATAGAACCTGCATTAAAACCAGCAGCTTTATCTAAGAAGAACAGCTGTATTCTTGTAATGGCAACAGCCAATACGTTACGTTTAGATAAGTTTCATCAATTAGCTGAAAGATATGATAAATCAGCCACTATTATTCCAGTTCCATGTTATGGACTTGCCAAACGTATTGAACAGGGAAACCTAGATAAACCAGATCTCATTGAATTACTTACAGATTTAATAGGTCCTTATAAAGGTAAAGTAGATAGTGTTGTACTAGGTTGTACACATTATCCATTTGTGAAAAATCAAATAGCGACAGTTTTAGGTGATATTCCAATGTTTGATGGAGCCTATGGAACAAGTAAACATCTTTATAATTGCTTAAAGGAATGTGATTGTTTAAATGACCAGGAAGAAGGAGATATCCTCTATGGTTCATCCAAGGAAGATGAAATTCCTATTTATAAAACATTTATGAATACACCAATTATCTAATAAGCCATTCACATGGCTTTTTTACTAGGAGGATGTATGAACTTTATTATTATCAATAAAGACAATATAGACACAGAGCATATATGTTGTGCCATGTCTAACAAAAAGAGTCTTCAAAAGAAAGAATGGTTAAAAGAAAGATTTGATGAAGGGTTGGTATTTTATCGAAGTGAAGAAAGAGGTAAATGCTTTATTGAATATATTCCTGATAAATATGCCTGGATACCTATTACAAGTAATAACTATATGCATATCAATTGTTTATGGGTTTCAGGTTCGATGAAAGGACATGGCTATTCAAGTGACTTATTAAACTATTGCATAGATGATGCACGTCAAAAGGGCTATAAAGGTGTTTGTATTCTATCGTCTAAAGGACGTAAGAAAGAGTTCCTTTCTGATTATAAATATTTGACTCATAAAGGATTTAAGATAGCCGATGAATCAGATAATGGTATTATACTTATGTATCTTCCATTCACTGAAGGTAATCCTCCAGAGTTTAAAGAATGTGCCAAACATCCGCATATCAATGAGCAGGGTTTTGTATTATATTATACAGATCAATGTCCTTTCACAGACTATTGGGTACCACGCATAGAAGAAGTGGCAAAAGAATACAACATTCCTTTAAAAACGATTCATATCACAACACGTGAACAAGCACAGAACCTCCCAACACCAGTTTCTACTTATGCGTTATTCAAAGATGGAGAGTTTTTAACTCAAGGGATCCTTAATGAAAAGAAATTCTTAAAATATGCAGGAATAGATATGCAATAACATATTTTCCCACAAAAACCACATTTAGGTATTAAGTTTAAGATATATACTAGAATCAGAAAGTGAGAGTGGTATTATGAACAACGAAAATTTAAAAGATGTTTATGAAAAGCAGACTAAAAAGAAAGTCAGTCGTTTAAGCAAAAATATAGGTAAAGCATTTATTGCTGTGGCATTAGGTTTTGGTGGAGGCGCTGCTGGTTCTTATTTTATGAATAATCAGGGTACTACAGTTGTGACGAAGACTACTACAACTAAAGCAACAGGTACATCAAATGATGCATCAAGTATCTCTTCTAAGATGACACAAAGTGTTGTAGCCATTACAACAGAAAATATCTCAAGAGATAACTTCTGGTATGGTTCACAGGTATCAAGTGGTGCAGGTTCAGGAGTGATCATGAGCAGCGATGGTTATATTATTACCTGTGCTCATGTTGTCTCTGGTGCAAGTACAATTAAGGTCACTACAAGTGATAATAAAACATATGATGCAACATTAGTAGGAACTTATAGTGATAATGATATTGCGGTACTTAAGATCAATGCAACTAATTTAAAACCAGCAACATTTGCGAATAGTGATAAATTAGTACAGGGTCAATCTACATATGCAGTAGGTAACCCAGAAGGTACATTCAGTGATTCTATTACTTCAGGTATCGTATCAGCCTTAAATCGTAAGATTACAGTACAGCTAGACAACGATGACTCATCTTCATCTAGTGATTATGGTCGTTTTGGTCAGCTTTATAGCTCTTCTAAGACTATCTCTATTTCTGTTATTCAGACAGATGCAGCCGTTTCTCCAGGTAACTCTGGTGGAGGATTATTTAATGGAAATGGTGATCTCATTGGTATTGTGAATGCCAAATCATCTGATACAAATAGTGAAGGTCTAGGCTTTGCGATTCCTTCAAATACTGCATTAAAGATTGCGAAAGAACTTATCAACAAGAGTAATTAATAGACAAGAAGGACAGAAATGTCCTTTTTTAGTTAATATTTAGTTTATAAAACAAACTTATATTAGTGTCATGGAGGTATTTTATGAAAGAAAAATTTATTCAATTCATGCAGGGAAGATATGGTGGAGCAGATAAGCTCAACACTCATCTCATGTATTTATTATTTATTTTAGTTATTATAGAGTTATTTACTGGTCTAAAACCATTAATGATCTTAAGCTTATTTTTGATGTTTTATATCTATTTCAGAATGTTTTCTAAGAATATCTATAAACGTTATGCAGAAAACCAGAAATATGTACAGCTTATTGCACCTATTACTAAGAAAGTAAACTTCTTTAAGAAAAAGAGAAAAGATAAAACACATAAATACTATAAGTGTCCTACATGTAAACAGGTTGTCCGTGTACCTAAAGGACGCGGAAAGATTGAAATTAATTGTCCAAAGTGTCATACTAAGTTTATCAAAAGAACTTAGGGGGACTAAATATGTTGAAGGTATTACTTATTCCAGCTTTAGATGATTCAAATATTGAACTTATTAAAAAGTCATGTTCTGATATGAACCTTTTAAAGGTAAACAAAGAAGATTTAACACAGGAAATGATTGATGAAGCCGATGTCATTGTAGGTAATCCACCAAGACAATTTAACTTGAATAGACCTACACTTAAAGCACTATTATTAAATAGTGCAGGAAATGATCAATTTCTTTTACCAAACATCTTAAATAGACAAACACTTCTTACTAATGCAAGTGGAAGCTATGGTCATGCTATTTGTGAACATATGATGGGAATGATCTTAAGCTTTAATAAGAATCTACGTTTTTATTGTGATCGACAGAAAGAAGCAAGATGGACACCATTATTTACTGGTAGAGAAATTTATGGTTCAAATGTCTTATTACTTGGAGTAGGGGATATTGGTACTGAATTTGCGAAAGTATTAAAGGTACTTGGTGCTAATGTAACAGGACTAAGAAACTCTTATAAGGAACATCCAAATTGTGATGAAATCATTACTTCTAAAGAATTGCATGATGTATTACCAAAGATGGATTATATTATTACTTCTTTACCAGCAACCAATGCAACATTCCATATGTTAAGCCACGATGAGTTCTCATTAATGAAAGAAGACGCTGTTGTATGTAATGTAGGTAGAGGCAGTGTGATTGATACATATGCTTTATTAGAAGCATTAGACAATAAGTCTATTGGTGGGGCATTACTTGATGTTTTTGAAGAAGAACCATTACCAGCTGATTCACCATTATGGAAAAATCCTAGAGTCATGATTACACCTCATTGTTCTGGTGGGTACCATTGGAAGAGTGTACAGGACTATTATACACAATTAGTCATTAGAAACCTCAATCACTTAAAGAATCAGGAACCTTTAGAAAACCTAGTCAATAGAGCAAAAGGTTATTAACAGTAGACTCACTCTATTTTTTTCACAATTAGAAAAAAGTTTTTTTATCTTGTAAGCGATTTAGATATGTGCTAGTATAGAGCACGAAAGTTAATAGGATAGTGATTGTTTAAGTACAAGCTAAACCTGTTTGTCCCACAACTATTTTTTGTTGTGGAATAAGCAGGTTTTTATTTTTGGAGAGAGGCATATGAAGATCAGTAAATTACTAAACAACAATGTAGCAGTCGTTATTGAAAATGATGAAGAAAAGATAGTCATGGGGAGAGGTATCTGTTTTAAAAAGAAAACAGGAGATTACATAGACCCAAAACAGGTAGATAAGGTATTCTTCTTAGAAAATCAGGAAGTATCAAGAAGATTTAAAGAACTTGTAGTAGACATTCCTTTGGAATATCTACAGATTGGTGAAGAAATCTTTGATGAAGCGAAGATGACTTTAGGTAAAGCAATCAATGATAACTGTTATATTGCCTTGGTAGATCATATCTATACAGCTTGTGAAAGAGTCAAAGAAGGCATCTTCGTGAAGAACGGTTTATTATGGGATATTAAACGTTTCTACAAGATTGAATATGAAGTAGGTAAACGTTCCTTACAAATTATTAAAGACAAAACGGGTATTGAACTCAATGATGATGAAGCAGGATTTATAGCCTTACATATTGTGAATGGGCAATTAGATGATGATTGTCATGACATGTATGAAATCACTCAGATTATGCAGGAAGTAGAAAACATTGTCCGTTATCATTTTAAAGTCGAATTCAATGAAGACAGTGCCTACTATTATCGATTTATTACGCATTTAAAGTTCTTTGCTCAGCGTTTACTTGAACATAAGACTCAGAAATTTCAAGAAGATGATCTTTTATCTGTTGTACAGGTTAAATATGCCAATGCCTATCAATGTGTAGAAAAGATTGCACAATTTATTCTTAAACAATATGACTATAAACTTTCCGACGAAGAAAAACTCTATCTTACAATACATATTCATCGTGTTGTGTATTTAGGAAATAGTCGTTAAACTTGGATGGTGACATTAAGTTGGCCAAACCTTCAATTTTCATTTACTTAGGAAAATATGGAGGAAAAAAATTATGGGTAAATATGAAAAGTTAGCCAAAGAGATTTTGGAAAATGTAGGGGGAAAAGAAAATATCAATTCCCTTACACACTGTATTACAAGACTAAGATTCCGTTTGAAGGATGAATCTAAAGCCAATGATGAAGCTTTAAAAAACAATCCTGGCGTAGTGACAGTCATGAAATCAGCAGGACAGTATCAGGTTGTTATTGGAAACCACGTCCCTGCTGTATTTGAAGATGTATGTGCCATTGCAGGTATTAATAATGATGCACCTGCAGCAGAAGATGAAGCACCTAAAGGTGTATTAGATACACTTATTGATATTATTTCAGGATGCTTCCAGCCTATCTTAGGTCCACTTTGTGCAGCAGGTATCATTAAAGGTTTAAATGCTTTATTAGTATTCCTGCTAGGTGCAGGTTTTAGCGCAAGTGGTACTTATTTAGTACTTAATGCGATTGGAGATTCTATCTTCTATTTCTTACCAATTATTTTAGGCTATACAGCAGCTAAGAAGTTTAATGTGAATGTCGTTGTAGGGATGATCATCGGTGCATCTTTATGTTATCCAACAATCCAGACAGATACATTATCAGCAGCAGGAAAAGCAATCGGTACACTACCAATGATTGGTGCTTATTATACTAAATTCTTAGGTATTCCATTTATTTCAGGTAACTATACAAGTACAGTTGTTCCAGTCATCTGTATCGTGGCACTTGCTGCACAGATTCAGAAGATTGCGAAAAAGTATGTACCAGAAATGTTACAGAACTTCTTTGTACCATTCTTTGTATTAATTATCTCATTACCAATTGGACTACTCGTTATTGGTCCAGTTGTTGGTTTATTAACTCAGGTATTATCTAATTTCTTTGCGGCTTTATATAAACTCTCACCAGTTGTAACAGCACTTGTAGTTGGTGCGTTCTGGCAGTGTTTAGTAATATTCGGTCTACATTGGGCATTAGTACCAATGGCTATGGTCAACCTTGGTAACTTAGGTTTTGATACAATCTTACCTGGAATGACAGGCACAACTTTTGCGGCAACAGGTATCATGATTGCGACTTATTTGAAGACTAAAGATCCTAATAAGAAGGCTCTTGCTATTCCAGCGACTATCTCAGCATTCTGTGGTGTTACAGAACCAGCTATCTATGGTTTCCTATTACCAGAAAAGACACCATTTGTATTCTCTTGTATCGGTGGAGCAGTAGGTGGCGCTATTATGGGTGCTTTAAACGCTAAAATGTATGTTATGGGTGGTTTAGGTATCTTTTCAGTAGTAAGTTATATTTCACCTGAAGGTGAAGCAAGTGGTTTAGTGGCTGCACTTATCTGTGGTGCTGTATCAATGTTAGTAGGATTCTTACTTGCATTCTTCTTTGGCAAAAAAGAAGACAATAAAGTAATAGAAGCAGTAAAGGCAAATGAAGAAACAATCGTAGCTCCTATTGAAGGAACTATTAAACCAGTAGAAGAATCAAGTGATGCAGCTTTTGCATCAGGTGCTTTAGGTAAAGGTGTTGTTATTATTCCTAGTGATGGTAAAGTGTATGCACCCGTATCTGGTACAGTAACCGTATTATTCCCAAGCTTACATGCGATTGGTATTACAAGTGATTCTGGAGTAGAACTTCTTATTCATATTGGTATCAATACAGTACAGTTAGACGGTAAAGGTTATACTGCTCATATTAAACAGGGTGATCATGTTGAGTGTGGTCAGCTCCTTGTTGAATTTGATATGGATTATATTACTAGCGAAGGTTATTCTCTTGAAACACCCGTATTAGTCACAAACTACAATGATTTAAAAGAAATCAAGATCACAGACAAAACAAATAGTTCTTTAAAAGAAGAATTGTTGCATATTAACTATTAGTACGAATATCCTGTTCATTTGAACAGGATATTTATTATATACACAAATATATTAAGCAATATTCGAAAATATACAAAAATATAAATAAAAGTGTTGACATTAAATGTGTTGTGATGTAACATTCAGATAAACCTAAGAGCGGGAGATAAAACTTTGTGTAGGGCTGATAGAGAGCCGGGGATGCTGGAAACCTGGTAGTACCACAATGATAAATGGACCCGTGAGGGCGAGGGGGAAAGGCAACAAGTATCCTGAGACGTGATGCAAACGTTATAATGCAAAAATGTGTTAGCATTTATTAAATCCAAAGGTGGCTTAAAGAGTAACATCTGTCTTTTGGGACAGGTGTTTTTTTATTACCTGCTAACAAGTTGGGAGGAACTCATATGAAGCGATGGCGTCGTTGTTTGAATTGAATCAAAGAAAACAAAATTTATGAAAACGAAGAGGAACAGAACAATGAACAAATTATTAGGAACAGTATTAACTTCAGCATTAACAATTTCACTTTTAGCAGGATGTGGAACTTCTACTAGTAATAAGAAGAAAGTAGGTATTATCCAGTTCATGGATCATACTTCATTAAATGAGATCAAGGATTCATTCGATAAAGAAATGAAAACTTTAGGATATGATGATAAGAATATCGAATATACATTCAAGAATGGTCAAGGTGACACAAATACTTGTGCAAGTATCGCCAATGATTTTTCCGGAAAGAATTTTGATTGTGTCATGGCAATTGCGACTCCTGCAGCACAGGCAGTAGCAAAACTTGCTACTAAGACTCCAGTTGTATTTAGTGCAGTGACTGATCCAGTAGGGGCACAGTTGACTAGCTCATTATCTAAACCAGATAAGAATATTACTGGTACAAGTGATGAAGTACAGGTTGATCAGATTATTGATAAGGCATTAGAAATTAACCCAAATACAAAAACAATCGGTATGCTTTACAATAAAGGTGAAGCCAACTCAGTGACTAATATTAAAAAGGCAAAAGCTTATTGTGCTAAGAAGAATATCAAGGTAGAAGAAGCAACAATTGCATCAGTCAATGAAGCACAGAGTGCTGTTAATGTATTAAATAGTAAATGTGATGCAATCTTTGCACCAAATGATAATACAGTAGCAAGTGCAATGAATGTAGTCAGTGATGCATGTAAGAAAGCAAACAAGCCTTTATATGTAGGTGCTGATTCAATGGTTAAAGATGGTGGTTTCTTAAGTGTTGGTATTGATTATAAAGAACTTGGTAAAGAAACGGCTAAAATCGTTGATAAAGTATTAAAGGGAAATAAAGTAGAAAATATCCCAGTTAAAGTATTTAAGACAAACTTAAAAATCTATGTCAATACAACTACAAAAGATAAATTAGGTATTAAGTTACCAGAAAACATTACAAGCGATAGTAAATATACAGAAATCTAAGGAGTTTATATGAATAGTACAGTTATTCTTGGAGCCTTAGAGTTAGGCGGCGTATTTGCCGTCTTATCTCTAGGCTTATATATTAGTTTCAAAGTTTTGAATATTCCAGACTTGACGGTGGATGGAAGTTTTACAACAGGATGTGCAGTAAGTGCGATGGTAGCAGTGGCAGGCTATCCAGTACTTGGTATGGTACTTGGATTTGTAGCAGGTGCGATTGCAGGGATGGTGACAGGATTACTGATTACTAAGCTCAATATCAATGAAATCCTAGCCGGAATCTTGACACAGACTGCTTTATATTCAGTGAATCTACGTATTATGCATCAGACACCAAATATCTCATTATTTAATCATAAGACAATCTTCAGCAATACAACTCAGTTTGAACCTTATGACAAATTATTGATTATTGGTGTGATTGTGATAGTGATTACCGTATTATTGAATTATTTCTTAAAGACACAGATGGGTCTTGCACTTAGAGCCTGTGGTGATAATGAAGCAATGGTATGTGCGAGCTCTATTGATACAGATAAGATGAAAATTATTGGTTTAGGACTTGCGAATGGTTTAGTTGCTTTAAGTGGCGCTTTATTTACACAGCAGCAGGGCTATGCTGATATCACAAGTGGTATTGGTATGATGGTCATCGGACTTGCTTCTATTATTATTGGTTTGACATTCATTAAGAGTGATAAGGTTGCAACATGCTTAGTTGGTACGATTGTAGGGGCAATCTTCTATCGTTTTGCCTTAACAATTGCCTTATACTTAGGTCTTCCTTCAGGAGACTTAAAGATCCTATCAGCATTTATTGTTGTGATTGCGATTTCTTCTGCAACACTCAAGAGGAGGTTCAAGTAAAATGCTTAACATAAAAGATTTAACAGTTGTATTTAATGAAGGAACTGTCAATGAAAAGAAAGCTATTGATCATTTATCTCTTCATCTTGAACCAGGAGACTTTGTGACTATTATAGGGTCTAATGGTGCAGGTAAATCTACTTTATTTGGTGCTATCTCTGGTGCAGTAGAAACAAAAGAAGGAACTATTGTCTTAGATGATAAAGATATCACTCATGAAAAAGAATATGTCAGAAGCCGTACCATTGGTCGCTTATTCCAGGATCCTTTAAGAGGAACAGCCCCTTCAATGACAATTGAAGAAAACTTATCTTTAGCTTATCAAAGAGGAAAACATTTCTCACTTACACCATTTACTCATAAACATCATGATGTCTTTGTAAATGCATTAAAGGACTTAGATATTGGCTTAGAAGACCGTTTAACAACTAAGGTTGGTACTTTATCTGGAGGACAAAGACAAGCCCTCACACTATTAATGGCAACTTTAGTTAAACCACAATTACTTTTATTAGATGAACATACTGCTGCACTTGATCCTGCAACATCTATCAAGGTGATGAAATTATCTGAAAGAATTGCGAAAGAACATCATATCACCACTATGATGATCACCCATGATATGGAAGATGCTCTTAAATATGGTAATAGAATTCTGATGATGAAGGATGGAAAAATCATTGCGGACATTGATGAAGAAACTAAAAAGAAAATGACTGTCGAAGAACTTGTAAGAAAATTTACTGAAACAGGAGAAGCGAATGACCGCGTTCTTCTTCACTAGACAAGGATGATCCTTGTCTTTTATAATGCATAAAAAAAGCAGACTGAAGTCTGCTTAGAGGTAGTATTGTTGGAAATAACGTAATCTGATTAAGTCACAGATTGACATGATCTGGTAGTTGAAATCAATCGAATCAAACTTACCTGGTACATAGATTACTGTTGTATTTCCATTAAAACATGACTGTGTATATTTACGGTTTTGCGTGATGAGTAATGAATATGCCTTTTCAAAGCTGCAATTATCATATTTCTTCATTTCTTCTAGACTACGTCCTGTAGCACTCACAAAGATGACAACATCATCTTCATTAAATTGAATAGGATCATACTTATGATAATGAATAAATGGACGTCCAAAAGAAATCATATCTGTCTGTAACTCTACGGCAATAGAACAAGGATATAAACCACCAAAGATAATAATACGTTTTGCTTTATAGAAATGTTCACAGATAGAAGTAATTGTGTCCGCAAGTACTTCTTCATCCATTGCCTTATCCATCTTTGCTAAGAATTTCTGAGGAGTTTCCCCAAATAATCTGACACGAATCTGATTTAAACGTAACTGATGATCAGCTTCTAATTTAAAACGGAAATCTTCATAAGTGGAGAAACCAAATGATAATAAGAAGCTATAAAGTTCTTCTTTTCTAAAAGTACCTTTATTTAAGAATTCTTCTTCAGACATCTCAAATATATCTAGATAGTTAAAGATAATGAAATTGCATATTTTATAATAGTAATCATTCTGCATCGCACCATTTAAATAAGTCAATATTCTACTAAGTAACAAGCCCATTATATTCACGCCCCTTTAGTGATATTATATCATAGTTGTAATAATCTTTAGAAATAATTTTGTATTATGTTTTATTTTGTTTATAATGTAAAAAAAGGAGGCATATTTTATGCGTATTAAAGAACTACCATTAAGTGACATTCACTTTATTCCATCAGAATATACAGATCATCTCTATCATTCTATTATTAGAATCGGTTTCTCTTTTCCTATCAAGGTAAAAGAAACAGGTTGTGGCTATTTGTGTGTAGATGGCAATAAGAGATTAACAGCTTTACGTGATATTTTAGAACAAGATCCTTCATATAAAAGAGGAGATAAAGTCAAGGTGATTATAGTCAATAGTACTGATAACCGTTCAAATGACTGTTCTCGTGGAAGGAATACTCATTAATGAGACTGATAGACATATTTGTATTAAATAAATGTGGAAGTAAGAAACAGGCAAAGAAGGCCATTAAAAAGGGACTGATACAAGTCAACAATGAAATAGTAGATGAAGATATGGAAATAACTGATGAAACAGTTATTTATGAATCTAAGATTCTTGATTCCCATCCCTTGAAATACTATATCATTCATAAACCATCAGGCTATGTATGTGCCAATAAGGATCCTCATGATCCCTGTCTTATCACTTTACTTCCAGATGACAACCTTCATTATGTAGGAAGATTAGACCGTGATACAACGGGTCTAGTCATTTTAACTAATGATTTGAAATTAAGAAAAAGACTCACTCTTCCTGAATTTCATATACCTAGAACTTATGCCTTCACTTGTTTAAATCCTTTAAAGGATATTACATCTTTTAAAGAAGGTATTACTATTGATGGAGATGTAAAATGTTTACCTGCAATAGTAGAAATGACAAGTGAATATGAAGGTATCATCACTTTAGAAGAAGGTCGTTATCATGAAATAAAGAAGATGTTCCTTTCTCTTAATAATAAGATTACATCACTTCATCGCATTATGTATGGAGATATTACTTTAGGTGATCTTCCAAGTGGTACATATAGAACTCTCACTCAAGAAGAAATTAATCATTTAAAAGACATTACTAGGAGGCAGTTATGCAATATATCAAAGAAATAGATATACATGGCTATACTCAGCAGGAAGCACGTAAGATGATAGATGCAGCTTTAAAGAAACCTGATGCATTGACTTTAAGAATTATCCATGGATATAATCAAGGACAGACTTTAGGTCAGATGGTGAGAAAAAGATATCGCAGTCATCCTCACGTACAAAGAATAGAATTATCTATGAATCCAGGTATTACAGATATTATTACAAAATAAAGGAGGAAATTATGACGAAAGATGTATTAGACTATTTTAAAACTATTTGTAGTATTCCTCATCCTTCAGGACATGAAGAATTACTAGGCAATTATATAGAAGAATTTGCCCAGAATCATGAACTTGATTATGCTAGAAATGAAATAGGGGACATTATTATTTATAAGGAAGCAAGTCCTGGATATGAAGATCATGCACCTATTTTACTACAGGGTCATATGGATATGGTAGCTGAAAAAGATGAAGATAGTAACCATGACTTTCTCACTGATCCTTTAGAAATCTATGAAGAAGATGGTTATTTACATGCAACAAAAACAACTTTAGGAGCAGATGATGGTGTGGCAGTGGCTATCATGCTCGCTTTATTAAGTGATAATAGCTTTAAACATCCTCGTTTAGAATGTTTATTTACTGTTCAGGAAGAAACAACTATGGATGGTATTACGCATGTAGATAAAGATTGGATTCATGCTCGCAAGATGATTTCTTTAGATGGTGATGTAGTAGGAGAAACAAATGTTTCTTCCGCAGGTGGCGTTCAGTTAACTATTAGAAAGAATGCGACATTTGTAGAATCTCATGATCAGGGATACAAGTTCTATGTAAAAGGGTTATTAGGTGGTCATTCCGGTGATGCGATTAAAGAAGGTAGAGGGAATGCGATTAAGATTGCAGGACTTGTACTAAAAGCATGTTTGGATAATGGCTTTGATATCCGTTTCTCTTCACTTAATGCAGGACAGAAGGCCAATGCAATCTGTAGAGATGGTTTATTTACTTTCCAGTCTACAAGTAATAAAGAAGAATTGAAGGCTTTTATTCATGAAAGAATGGAAGAACAGAAGGCTCTTTACCCATTAGAACCTTTAGATTATACATTAGAAGAAGAACAGAGTGGTCATGTAATCTTAGATAGTGATGCACTTATTCATTTCCTTGCGTTATGTCCATATGGTGTAGAAAAGTATTCTTATTACTTCAATCATTTTCCTGTTCTTTCTTTGAATTTAGGGATTATGGAAACAACAGAAAAAGTTGTAGAGCTTATTCTATTATTACGTAGTGAGAATGAAATTAATCTTAAACTACTTGTAAATGAAGTAGAAACATTGGCTTCTTTATTTGGCTTAAGTGTGACTCCAACAGATGAATATTATGGTTGGAGCTATGATCCTGATTCTCAGTTACGTAAGTCTTACAAGGAAGCTTTTAAAAAAGCATATGATAAAGAACTCAAAGAAGTACCGACTCATGGTGGATTAGAAACAGGTTATATGAGTCGAATATTTCCAGATATGGATATTGTGACTATGGGACCAAACTGTATTGATATTCATACACCAAAGGAAAGATTAGAAATCAAAACACTTTATGAAGTCCACGACTTCCTAAAGAACTGGCTAGGAGAATTATAATGAAATGTGATATAGCGAAAAAATGTGGAAGCTGTCAGTTTATTAATCAAGGATATGTTAAGTCTTTAGAATATAAGAATGAAGAATGTAAGAAGATTTTTAAGGATTTAAAGGTTAATGTACACCCCGTCTTTGGGATGGAAGATCCTTATTACTATCGAAATAAGACAATTATTGCGTTTGATAAGACATATAACTATGGTTTATATGAAGAGAATTCTCATCGTATTATTCCTTATAAATCTTGTCTCATTCATGATCAGGAAACAGATGCAATTATTAGTAAAATAGCTGTATTATTTAGAAAGTATAGAGTTTCTATCTATGATCCACAAAGAAGAAGAGGGGAGATTAGACATATTCTTATTAGACGTGCAGTTAAGACAAATCAGACATTAGTTGTCATTGTATCTAATGAAGCTATCTTCAAAGGTTCAAAGAACTTCTGTAATCAGCTTGTGAAAGCTTTTCCTTCTATTAAGAGTATTGTCTTAAATACAAATAAAAGACAGACAAGTATTGTATTAGGTGAACAGGAAAAGGTTCTTTTTGGGAAAGGGTTTATTGTAGATGAACTATGTGGAATAACTTTTAAGATTTCTCCACGTTCTTTCTATCAGATCAACCATGATCAGTGTGAAGCATTATATAGTAAAGCTTTATCTCTTATTACAGTCAAAGATCCTAAAATCATGGATACATATTGTGGTATTGGGACAATAGGTCTTATTGCGAGTAAGAACGCGAAACAGGTTATTGGGGTAGAACTTAATAAGGATGCCGTGAAGGATGCAAAACTGAATAAAACTTTTAATAAGGTTGAGAATATCAAGTTTATTCAGGGGGATGCGACTGAATTCATGGTAGAAGCCGCAAAACAGAAACTAGATGTAGATGTAATTATCATGGATCCACCAAGAAGTGGTTCTACTGAAACATTTATTAAAGCAGCTGTTTCTTTAAAGCCACAAGAAATAGTTTATGTTTCTTGTGATCCTCATACACAGGTAAGAGATTTAAAGTTATTTAGAAAACTAGGATATGATTTCAAGGATGTATATCCTTATGATATGTTTCCATTTACGAGCCACGTTGAGACAATAGCACTGCTGTCAAAAGTGAACCCTAGCAAGAAAAAATAATATCGATATAAAAAGGCTTATTTAAGGACTAACGTGAAAATGTCCCTAAATAAGCCCTTTATTTTACTTTTAAAACTGTTTAGTGGAAACATATCATAATAGTATGTGTGAAATGCTCCTATAGTTAAATTAAAAGGTGTTTTACTGTATTTTGTACAGAAGAAATACACTAATGTTATCTTTCTAGTTTGTAATCGTTAAGCTGCTCCAAACAGCCTTTGATTTTCTGCGATGAGTTCTTTAGAATCAGATTTACCATTTTTAATACAATCATTCTTCCAGTTTACTAAATCATAAGCAAGCACTGATACCAATTCTTCATCAGTTTTAGCTGGAATATTGATGTAAGTTCTTTTGTTAGCATAATTTCCCATTCAGATTTCCTCCTTAGATTGACTAGGAGGAAACCTAGAATGAGTGTTTTCTGAATTAAGTTGGTCTTTGACATAAAGAGTTTCATCCTATTGGTTTGGCCAGCTTGTCTTATTCAGCTGGTTTTGAGATTTAGTTGTTTATCAGAGTCAGATAAGACGTTCTTGATCAGGGGACGCATTGTCTGATGGTGGGGTTTAATCCTTGATAACATGATACAGCAAACGTTAAAAATGCCCGTTGAAGAAAGTTCACCAAAAATATTTTTCTAAATTGATAGCAACACGCAAATACATACAAACATACAAACTTATACCAATGATAGAAATTTGACACAAAATAATATATAATAAAAATTACTGATGGATAAACATATCTGTAATTATATAGCAAGACTTTTAAAAAGTATTACAGGTTTGGATAACAGAACAATAAGTAACATGAAGAAGGGGGATAACCTTACTAAGTCAAATGTGATATCTGCGTGTATTTCATTTAGAGCTAGTAACCATATGCTTAGTATTGCTGATTTGACGTTGAATAAGACCTCCAAAGGTCAAGTAGGCGATGACAATGAAACGTATGATATGCTTCTTCATTTAAGATGGACGACTGATTATGATGATATTTATGAAGAATTGAAAGTTCAATCAAAAGATCATCTAATTCACCAGCCACCAGTAAAAAAGTAGAAAATCAACGATGAACAGGAGGTATCGTGAAAATGCAATTTGAATGGATAAATTTTTATTCGGAGTTTGCCACAAAACTTTTGGAATTCAAAAATAACCGTGCAGAATTAATTGCTGATATACAAAGTGCTTATAGTGCAATTAATATGAAATTGCCAAAGTTAGAACGTGAAGATTCAATAATAGACATAGACCCTTTTACTGTATTTGGACTTTTCAATAAGGGAATAACTAATGCTAATAGAATCGCCATCTTAGAAAGCTTTGCAACTGTTTTTAATATCAAATCAAAGGTTCCAAATAATTTTGATGGAATTCCTGTACTTAACAATTTGAAGGCAACCTACTATGGATTTAAAGATGATAGGCAGGCTACTGATATTGATAACTTGTGGGGGCTTTATGAATCAGCAATTAATCTTGCGGAAAAAGATGATGCGGCAAACCGTGAGATATTTACTAAATGGTATGATACAGTTCATGATCAGTTAGGCATTCGTTGGAATATAACGATGGGATTGTACTGGATTAGGCCATATGAGTTCATTAATTTGGACTCAATAAATAGGTGGTTTATTGTAGATCCAGATAATATGCCGGTTGACTTTGTAAATTCAGTGAAGAAGAAACTAAATAAGGTACCATATGCAGCAGAATATTTAGCAATAAAAGATGCGTGTCTGCACGCATTAAAAGATAGTGATTATGAATACAAAAATTTTCCAGAACTGTCATATAGAGCATGGATTGTATCGAAACAAGTTAATCAAGAAAAAGCTGAGGTAAAAGGGAAAAAATCCTCCAAGGCGGCATTCTTGCGTTGGTTTGCACCTTTGATTCATGCATTGCGTGATCTGGGTGGCTCTGGAACTCCTGCTGAAGCACGAGCAAAAATTATTGAGAATGAGCAATTATCAGAAGATGAAATCAACGAAACAAGAGGGAAGAACAACGTCAATAAATTTGAGAACGAAGTTGCATTTGCACGAAATTATCTTGTGAATGCAGGCTATATTGACAAAAGTGTTTATGGAATATGGACATTAACTGAGGCTGGAAAATCTGTTGATATGACTAGTGAAATGGCTTCAGATATATTCAAAAATGTTCTCTCTTCGAGCCCAAGTAAAAAGGAAAAAAATATTGACGCACTTGCAGATGAAGATGTTCATACTGTTAGATATTGGCTTTACGCTCCTGGAGAAGGTTCCTGCATGTGGGATGAGTTTTATACATCAGGAATAATGGCCATCGGTTGGGGAGAAATTGGAGATCTGAGTACATTTGATAGTAAAGATGCAATGAAGATCAAAATGAGAGAAGTAATTGATGAAAGTCTCTCTTATAAGAATGCTGCTCATGCAACATGGCAATTCGCAAATGAAATGAAAATTGGTGACATTGTTTTTGTTAAGAAAGGAATGCATCAAATCATAGGACGTGGTGTCGTTATGTCCGATTATGAATATGATGATACTAGAGACGATGAATATAAAAATATCCGTCAGGTAGATTGGACTCATAATGGAAAATGGCCACATCCAGGTCAGGCTGTAATGAAAACTTTAACAGATATTACTTCATACACTGATTATGTAGAAAAGCTCAATTCTTTATTTGAAGATGAAACAGAAGAAGATGCTGAAGATGTGGAGAAAACATATCCACCATACACAAAGGAAGATTTCCTGTCTGAAGTCTTTATGCCTGAAGAGGAATATGAAAAGCTTTCTGGAATACTTCGTATAAAGAAAAACATTATCATTCAGGGTGCTCCCGGTGTTGGTAAGACTTTTGCTGCCAAGAGAATCGCATTTTCTATGATGGGAGTAAAAGATGTAGAAAGAGTTATGATGGTTCAGTTCCATCAAAGCTATTCGTATGAAGACTTCATCATGGGATTTAGACCTTCGACGGATGGATTCGAACTGAAGCGAGGTGCTTTCTATAACTTCTGTAAGAAGGCTGAAATTGATGGAGATAATGATTACTTCTTTATCATTGATGAAATTAACAGAGGTAACTTAAGTAAAATATTCGGTGAGCTGTTTATGCTTATTGAAAATGACAAAAGAGGCGTTTCGTTACAGCTTCTATATTCTGATGAGAAGTTCTCTGTACCTAAGAATATATATCATTGGAATGATGAATACAGCTGACCGCAGCTTGGCTATGTTGGATTATGCGCTCAGAAGAAGATTTGCTTTCTTTGAAATCAAGCCGGGCTTTACAACGGATGGATTCAGAAAATATAGAATGAGCTTAGAAAATGAGAAATTTGATAAACTGATTGCCTGTGTGGAGAGTTTGAATAATGCAATATCTAATGATGAATCATTAGGCGATGGCTTCTGTATAGGACATAGCTATTTCTGCAATCTGTTACCAGACACGATTAATGACCAAGTATTGTCTGGCATTGTTGAGTATGAGCTGATTCCGCTTTTGAAGGAATATTGGTTTGATGAACCTACAAAGGTGAAAGATTGGAGCAGTAATTTAAGGAGTGCGATTAAGTGATACCGGTTCAAAATATCTATTATATGCTGTCGTATGCCTTCAAAGTTCTAAATGAACAGGGATACAAAAAAATAGCTACTGAAGAATTTAATAATACTACAGAGCTGATGGCAGCAATATTGGCAAAAGGTATCGCTGTCCAGCTAAAACGTGGACTTGGAAAAGAGTACATTGCTCAAACTGAAGATTTGTCATCGCTTCGAGGCAAAATTGATATTGCGGAGTCGCTAAAGACACAAAGCATGCTTAGAAAAAAGCTGATTTGTACATACGATGATTTTTCTGTTAATAGCACAATGAATCGGATTATCAAATCAACAGTGGAACTTCTTCTAAAAGCAGATATTGCAAAAAGTAGAAAAAAGGAACTCCGCAAGCTAATGGTATTTTTTGCAGATGTAACACCAATTGACTTGTACTCTGTGAACTGGAATTTACAATATAACAGGAACAATCAATCCTATCAGATGCTGATTTCTATATGTTATTTGGTAGTGAAAGGTTTGCTCCAAACAAACACGGATGGAACTACAAAGCTGATGGATTTTCTTGATGAGCAGAGAATGTGCCGTTTGTACGAGAAGTTCATTCTCGAATATTATAAAAAGCATTATCCAAAATTGACCGTCAGTGCTTCACAGATACCGTGGTCTTTAGATGATGGCATTGGAGATATGCTTCCAGTAATGCAGAGCGATATTCACCTTCAAAAAGAAAATACAGTATTGATTATTGATGCCAAGTATTATACTAATACAACACAGGTTCACTTTGATAAACATACTTTACATTCAAATAATCTGTATCAGATATTTACTTATGTAAAAAATCGTGAATATCAATTTGGAGATGAGGATAACAAGGTTTCTGGAATGCTGCTGTATGCAAGAGTGGATGCTTTGATTCAACCAGATAATGTATATCAAATGCATGGTAATCAGATTAGCGTTAAAACGTTAGACTTGAATAAACCATTTGATGAGATTGCTAAGCAGTTAGATGAAATTGCAGCAGCGCATTTTGATGGTATTGAAAAAACGATAAAGAGGAAACAATGACAAACAAAGAAAAAATAAAAAAAATTCAGGCTGTCATTGATCATCCAGAAAGAGAAAGAACTTATTATAGTTTGCTTGAAGATTTGGGTGACCTTAGGGGTAACTACGCGGATTACATGACAACAGAACCAATTAATTGTAATGAGGAATTACAGCGTGTGGCAAATGCAGATTATGAATTATGTACTGCGTTGCTTACTGCGATTCTAAGAGAAGATCATTTTAGTAATGGCTCCTTCGAGCACAGACAACGTGCCGGTCAGGTAGATGAAATCCTTAAAAGAATGGTAACAGAATTGAATAAATAAAGCACCTTGAGACAATAGCACTGCTATCAAGAGTGAACCCTAGCAAGAAAAAATAATATTGATATAAAAAGGCTTATTTAAGGACTAACGTGAAAATGTCTCTGAATAAGCCCTTTATTTTACATTTAAAACTGTTTTGTGGGAACATATCATAATAGTAAGTGTGAAGTGCTCCTATAGTTAAATTAAAAGGTGTTTTACTGTATTTTGTACAGCAGAAATACACTAATGTTATCTTTCTAGCTTGTGATCGTTAAGCTTCTCCAAACAGCTTTTTAATCGTAAAGATAATTGATTTAGATTTTCTGCGATGAGTTCTTTAGAATAAGATTCACCATTTTTTACGAACAAAGCCATCCTATTGGCATCAATCAGCAGAACAATTCAAAACATATCGTTTAACACGCCGTATGACCTCACCACGCGTATAAAATTACTAATCTGTAAAACTATTCGACTTTCTAAAAAAAATCTTCGTGACACATTTATACGGCACCTTAAACAGTCACATCTTCTTTTTCCGTATTGCAAGTTATTCATCGATTGTTTTATAATAAACTTATATCTATAAGACGAAAGAGAGGTCATTTTATCATGACAGATGGTTGTAAACTAGGACATATTTCAGAAAAACGTGTGAGATACTATGATGAAACAAAGCACTATTCCATTGCGTTTGCAGATGTGAAAATATCAGATGGACGAATTATTGAGCAGGGCATCATTTATTTTGATGAAAGTCTTGTACGTAGAGTAAATGACTATTATTATGAAGTGGACATTTGTCAGGATACATATTGTATGATAGCAGCATCTGAAATAATAGAAGTGAGTTGTTCGTCTCTTATAAATTCGCGTCGGAAGTATTTTAAGGACCAATATTATACGTTTAATGTTTCCAATAGAACTGTGAAAGAAAGCAATTTACCTGGAGTTAAAAAAGTGGTGTTTGATTTACCAATTAAGTACTGGAATGATGCTAAAAGTAGAAATTGTTTAGTGGATGTGAAAGATGAAAGATTGGTTATACAAAATTATCGGAATCGTACGACAATAATATTTGGTCAAAAAAAGGATGATGTAAAGGTTAAATTTTGGTATCAGCTCAAAGACGGAAGATGGAAAGATGAGACCGTGTCTGCTGGAAGATTTTGGTATCTGGTAACAGAGTCAAAAGAGGAGAAGAAGAAACTTGGATTGTAGTAATACCTGTATTATACGAATAAATCCCTACTTGTTTTAAAATGGTATTGAAAAAACGATATAGAGGAAACAATGACAAACAAAGAAAAAATAAAAAAAATTCAGGCTGTCATTGATCATCCAGGAAGAGAAAGAACTTATTATAGTTTGCTTGAAGATCTGCGTGACCTTAAGGGTAACTATGCGGATTACATGACAACAAAACCTATCAATTGTAATGAGGAATTACAGCGTGAGGCAAATGCAGATTATGAATTATGTACTGCATTGCTTACTGCGATTCTAAGAGAAGATCATTTTAGTAATGACTCCTTTGAGCACAGACAACGCGCCGGTCAGGTTGATGAAATCCTTAAAAGAAGGGTAGCAGAATTGAATAAATAAAGCATAATGGCAGTATTGGTCGCTAGGATCAGTACAGCCATTTTTATATTGACTTTTGCAGTAATTTTAGCAAAATCCAATTTTAAAGAGCTATGCATAGAAAATGGAAGAAGAAGCATGATGTGATGGTTCGTACGATCAATGAGTATATTAAGAATGGTTGGCAGCATGCTGGCAGCTATGCAGGCTAACAAAAGTGCAAAATCTATCATACAACAGCAGGCAGATACAGATGATAATGTTGATTCGGATGATGATTTTATGATGACGTTATTGCACAGAGCTCATTGAATTGGATGGAAAACTGTATCTGTATTCATAGATATGACTTACAGACAGGTTATTATGCGTGATGGAGTACCATTTTCACTTGATATTCCGGATAAACTTGTTACAAGAGATTCTATAACACACGCTGAATTTGATACTATGATGCAGACCGGGCTTGCACAGGCAAAAAAGAACGATTCTGTATCTATTGATGAGGCTTTTAGTCAATTAAAGTCGAAGATATAGTGCATGAACGAATATGAAGTAAGGGTAACAAGGCAGGCATTAGAGCAGATAAAAGAGATAGTACATTATATTTCAAATGATTTAATGGCGCCAGATGCAGCACATAATCTACTTTACAAGATGAAAGCAGAGATTACTAAGTTGTCGAGTTTTCCGAAAAAACATGACTTGATTGATGAAGAGCCATGGAGGACTGAGGGAGTACGCAAGGTTGTGATACCAAGCATTATAATCCTCAATTAATCGTTGCAGTAAGCTTCAATATCAATTCCAAGTGCATGGTGAGTAAGAATACGTTGGTAGAGGATTAGATGTTATGGAATATAGATATACATCAGGAATATACAGGAGATGTTCAACTAATTTTAAAAGATGACAAATAAAATAACCCTCCAAGCCATCAGGGCTAGGAGGGTTTCGTACAATTATGCAATATTCTTAATAAATGATTGCATCATCAACTGTGAATCCATCAAGTGAGTTTTCTTTCACCTGAATGCAAATATAAGTGATACTCGAATCATTTGCAGCAAAGAATTGACGCTTTGCTGCAGGACTGATTTTTAACCAATCACCTGCAGTAATTTCAACAGTATCTCCATCAATGATAGCAGTTCCTTTTCCAGCAATAATTCCATAGATTTCTTCATTATTTCTATGAGAATGAACGAAAGGAACACCTGCACCAGCAGGAAGAGAATTAATACTTACTTCAGCACCAGTTAAAGAAAGTGCTTCATGAAGCTCTGTACGACTTTCATTACCAACATTTGTTTTTGTATAGTTTGACATTTGAATTACCTCCATTTTTATTTGCAACCTTGTTGCTTGAGTATAGTATAATCATTTATACACTCTAAAAAAAGTACGCACCTTTTTGTAACTGTACATAATAGAATGAATATACTATAATATTTTTGAAATGAGGTGACTGCATATGAAGACAAAAAAGGAGCTTCCAGAATGTCCTGTCGCAACATCAGTGTCTTTAATTGGTGGTAAATGGAAGCTATTGATCATAAGAAATTTAAAAAGTCGTCCATGGAGATTCAATGAACTTTAGAGAGATTTAGATGGAATTTCTCAAAAAGTACTAACTGATAGTCTGAGGCAGATGATAGATGATGGCCTTGTGTATAGAAATGATTATCATGAGAATCCACCAAGAGTTGATTATGGACTGACAGTTCTTGGAAAAGAGATGATGCCGATTATTGATGCATTGGCAGATTTCGGTAATTATTATAAGACGATTGTTGATTAAACCTAAGACTCCTCATCACTGAATTTAGTTCTAGTGGTGAGGATCTTATTTTTACATATAATGGCATAAAAAGATCTTACAAATAATATGAATCACTTCTCAAGTCAGTGAACCAAAAAGAACAGATCAACACAGAATTTATTTTGAAAAAGACTGGGAAGGGTAGTCGGATTGACTGGGTATGAGAAACAAATCAAAAAAGAGACTTATCTTTTTTGCGATAAGTCTCTTTTTGTTTCTTTCTTCAAAAGATGAAGACTACTTAGGGTTATATACCTTTTTTAGAAAAAATCACAGAATTATTTTCATATTTTGCTTCAAAAGTTGCCTGGATAGAAAGCTTCATAAATAGTTTTCTGTCTACATCGCTGACCATAACAGATGTATGAGCTTGACATCCTTTTAGATTAGGAAGCTGTTCAAGTGCTTTTTGAGCATTTGGATCAGAAGCTGCACTGACAGATAATGCAATCAGCACTTCGTCCATATGTAAACGTGGGTTTTTGCTTCCAAGATACTGTGTTTTTAAAGTTTGGATTGGTTCAATTGCTGCAGGTGAGATGACTGGCTGACTGTGTGGAATACCAGCAAGCTCTTTGAGTGCATTTAAAAGGAGTGCTGCACAAGGACCAAGGAGGTCTGTAGTCTTACCTGTGATCATGCGGCCATCTGCAAGCTCTAATGCAGCAGCAGGAGCTTCTGTTTCTTCTGCACGAGAAAGAGCAACGTCAACAACCGGACGATCGTGGACTGTAATACCAGCCTGGTTCATAAGCATCTCGATTTTATATACTTCTTCCTCGGAGCATTTGCCAGCAAGAGCGCGTCTTCTTGCATCGTAGTAGCGACGGATAATCTCCTGGCAAGAAGCATCCCTACATGCAGCATCATCACAGATACAATTTCCGGCCATATTAACTCCCATGTCTGTAGGAGATTTATAAGGGCTCTGTCCATATATACGCTGGAACATTGCATTGAGTACTGGGAAGATTTCTACATCGCGGTTATAGTTGACTGTAGTCTTTCCATAAGCTTCTAAATGGAAAGGATCAATCATATTTACATCATTCAGGTCTGCAGTTGCAGCTTCGTATGCAAGGTTAACTGGATGTTTTACTGGAATATTCCAAATCGGGAATGTTTCGAATTTAGCATAGCCGGCGCAGATGCCTCTTTTATGCTCATGGTAGAGCTGGGAAAGACAGACTGCCATTTTACCACTTCCAGGTCCAGGTGCAGTAACAACAATAAGTGGACGAGACGTTTCGATAAACTCATTCTTTCCATAACCTTCATCACTGACAATATGTGGAATATTAGAAGGGTAGCCTTCAATCGGATAATGAAGATATACCTTAATTCCAAGCTTCTCTAATTTGTTTTTAAATAAGGAAGCGCTCTGCTGTCCGCTGTACTTTGTAATAACGACACTTCCTACAAACAGACCATGTTCTTCAAAAATAGACATCAAACGAAGGACATCTACATCATAAGTGATGCCAAGATCTCCACGTACTTTATTCTTTTCGATATCTTCTGCGCTGATAACAATCACAATCTCGGCCTGGTCACTAAGCTGCATTAACATACGCATCTTAGAATCAGGCTGGAATCCTGGGAGTACACGAGATGCATGGAAGTCATCAAATAATTTTCCACCAAATTCCAGGTAGAGCTTGTTGTCAAATTGAGCAATGCGTTCGCGAATATGAGCAGACTGCATCTGTAAATATTTTTCATTATCAAATCCTATGTTCATCATTCTATCCTCTTTCCTATAATCTTATTTTTAAACAGTTCATTCTATATTGAACCAACATTTAAAACTACCGTCTAACAATATACTACGGAATATGGGAAGTTTACAATCCTTTTATAATCTTTTTTATGCTACTTGTTTAATACTAAAATTGTATTTGAATCACCAAAAACCACAGGTGAGTGAAAATTAAATTTCATAAGCACCGATTAAACGGCGTTCATGAGGCTGAACCGGCCACATGTATTTTCAATCTGTTGTATAATTGGATTAGAAATCAGTTGGAGTTATTCCTGACTGTTATGATTTCTTCATTCACATAACAGAAAATCAGTGTAGAAAAATAAAAGAGTTGTGTCAGCAGTAAAATATGGTATTTAGATGACGTTTGCATTTAGGAATTATGTGTTGTATACTAAGTCAGTTTATCTATGAACCAATGGTATCATTTTCTCCAAAAATATAGCAGTTATTCATTCAGCAAGGCGGTTCTATCTTTTCACTGGTTACCTGCAAAGTTATTTGTTGTGGATAAATAGAAAGCAAAAAATTTAATTTAGAGGTGATTTCATGAATAATCTATGGGATAAAATTATAGAAGATTATAAAATAGCAAGAGAATGTCTAGTGTATTCAAAGAAAAAAGATTACTGGATACGTCAAGAAGACAAAGGAATGTATCATTTATGGTCAGCATATTATGCAGCTATAAATGCAGAGGAAAAGAACCATTTGTTCTATGCAAGAGTCTTATCATTGATGGGATGGGAAATGCAAGCAAAAAGTTCTAATTATGAATTGTTGAATAAGTATTATAAGCCAGCGATGGAACAATATGATCTTGCATTGAAGGAAAATCCACACTGTGCTTATCCTAAAGAAATAGAGAATGTTAGGAAAAGTTATGAATACTATAAATACATTGTTGAAAAAAGTAAAATAAGAACTGATGCAGATTATTATAACGCGATTAAATTACTAGAAGGTCATGAATGTTTAGATGAATTTTCATTTCATGATAGCAAGTTTATCAGTTTAGAATGTAATGATAAATCAGCAGTATTGAAGCTACAATATGGCGATATTTATCATTTTGAGTTCAGTGATATTTATGATGTAGAGATGAATTGTGATCCACTCACAGCATATGTAAATGATTTTGCTATATATCAAGCTGCACCTGATTCAGAAACTATTGTATTTGATATAGAGTTTTAGAAAATCATTTGTAAGCATATCAAAGTGCATAAATGCTTGTAATATTAACTGGATTTTTTATGAGAAAACTTATTCTTATATTCTTATATTTGTCATTATGATATAATTAAGTTGTCAAAGAAAGTGAGGATCTAATATGAATAATAAAGGTGTTGGTGTTATTTTCTGTCTGATATCCGCAATTCTAGTTTCTGCAAAATACATATCAGCTGCTATGTTCATGAGTAATATTGCTACAAAAGATGCTTCTCTGTTTAAAAAAGGATTAGAATATGTAGGACCATTTCTATCAATTGAAGCCATCTTAGCAATGATCATTGGTATTTTATTTTTAGGATATGGATTGTATACTGATTCAAAGAAATAATAACACAACATTAGATGAGCACCTATCGTATCTGATAGGTGTTTCTTAATATTAATAGAAGGGGAGGATTAAATAGTATGTTACAAAAAGACATTAAACAAGTCATTATTTCACTTATATCAGAATTAGATTTCTATTTTGTAGAAAATGGATTTCTTAGAAGAAGCAATAGCCTTAAATATATTAGAAAACTAGACGGTGTAACTCAAAAAGTAGAAATAGTATTCTTTTCTAACCCTTCATATCATCCATGTGCATTAGCACATATATATCCTCATATGCAGATTTATATTCCTTCAGTGAATGGTACTACTAAAGAATACGCAAGTCATCTCATTCCATCAAAATGGCTAGATCAATTTACAATCAGACAACCAATATAAATATATTCTAGATCTGGAAATTTCTATTTAATGGATATCAACGCTTGTGAATCACTAAAAGATCAACTATTGGATTTTTTTGAAAAGAACGTAATACCGCTGCTTAATGATTTAACGAGTGAGAAAGATTATTTATCACTTTATGAAAATAAAGATAAACGAATCATCTGGGATGATAACCAATATTTATATATTGCAGCCACTTATCTCAACAATCATGATTTAAATAAGGCAAAAGAAGTCATTAAAAATAGATTTGGTAAAAACGGATTAAGAAAGAAATATAATGAAGTAATTAAATATTTTGAAAATTTAGAAGAATGATGTATGAATATCAGAGGTGATCATATTATGACAACAAGAAGCTTTAGAATGTTTGCGACAAAAGAAGACTTAATCTCTATTTTTAATGATTTTCAACAGAATAATGAAATACAGTATTTCAAGTGTGGTCGTTTGGATGACTTGATAGAAATATCTGATATCACAAAAGAACCACATTTTGGTATTAATTTAAGAGGCAATCATATTAATAATCAATGGCTTGTATGTTTAAGTGGTACTACACCTATAAAAAGGAAAAATAAGTTTTGCTTAGATAACATATTTTTCATAGATCAGGAACTCAATAAGGCTTCTATTTTGATTGATATAGGTGGACACTGTGAGAATAAAGCTTTATTTCCCACAGAAATCAGTACAATATGGTATGAAAATGAGACGTCTAAACACCTTTATACAATGTTGAAAAAATCATGCAAGAAGTTTACGCATTATACACAAAATGGTTATCTTATTGGTGATGGTGCATATTCAAAAAGAGAATATTATCGCTTTTGTATTATAAGTATTGATAGTCCACCAACTTATGATTTAAAATTTAAATAGTAACACATCAAGTGCAATGTTATAGAAGAATGATGAGGTAATATTATGGAAAATACTATAAAAACAAATAACGATGAAATTAAAGTAAGAGAAGAATCAGGAAGTATATCTGAAGTAACAGAAGAACTTCTATTAGATGCAAGATCATCTCTTGAAAACAAGAAAACTATAAGTGTTCCTATTGGGAAACTATCATCTTTAGGTGCAGGTGTTTCTTCACTTATTCCTGCACTGCATACAGTTACGACAACTACTACTTTTTCAACTGATAAATTGTATAGAATCGCAAATCAAGCAACGGGAGATACCTTAAAAATGGCTAAGGATGGAACTGCCTGGGGTGCTATGAAGACACAGGTAGGAAAATCTAAAATGGCTAAATTAGCTGAAGCGGGTCCTCTTTCTGCTACATCTCAAGCTGTAGTTCCAATAGATCCTGCTACTATGATGATGGCAGTCGCTTTATATTCTATTGAGAAAGAACTTGGAGAGATTGCGAAAACACAAAAACAAATATTGTCGTTTATGGAATTCAAAGATGAGGCAGATATTGAAGGTGATCTTGAAACAGTCAATGAACTTCTTACTAATTATAAGTACAATTGGGATAATGAAATGTATGTTTCAAATAGTCATAAGATGGTTATGGATATTAAGAGAACTGCAAGAAGTCATATGCTATCTCATCAAAAACAGATAACTGAATTTCTTTCGTCAAAGAAACTATTAGTTGGGCAGGCACAAGTCAAAGACGCTTTATCTGATTTAGAGAAGAAGTTTAAATATTATAGACTTGCTTTATATACATATTCTCTAGCATCTATGATGGAAATCATGCTTGGTGGTAATTATAAAGAAGAGTATATTGCTGGTATTAGAGATGAGATTACTGACCTATCAAGCGAGTATAGAAATTTATTTAATGAAAGTTCACTCTATATTGAAAAACTTGGAGATAATTCTGTTGAATTTAATGTTGTAAATGGTTTAGGTATAGCGGGAAAAGCAGTTGGTAAAATGATTGGTAGCATCCCATTTATTAGCGAAGGACCTGTAGATGAATTGCTTCAAGAAGGTGGAGGCCATTTAAAGAAAACTGCCAAAGAAATGAAGATGGATGCTGTTCATCAATTTGCATCATTAAGTAATTCAGGTACACATGTATTTGTTGATAAAATGGATGATATGATTCAGATTTATAACCATACCGAAGAAATCTGTTTTGATGATAAAGAGATTCTTTTGGTTGTAAATTAAATAATCAAACAAAGGCACCATTAGGGTGCTTTTATTATGAAATGTATACTAGATAATTATAAAGAAATGATACAATTCAGTCTTTCTTTCAAGATTAACATGACAGCATGTTGATTTCTACTATATAATACTCATTGAGGTGAAAAAGTATGAAACTAATTAAAAACATTCAAGTCTATGCACCAAAAGATTTAGGTGTTAAAGATGTATTAATTTCAGATTCTAAAATAGAAAAGATAGATGATCATATCACATATCCTTATTCTATTGAAACAATTGATGGGACAGGTTGTATCCTTACACCAGGTCTTATTGATCGTCATGTACATATTACTGGTGGTGGGGGAGAAGCAGGCTTTATTTCTCGTGCTAGACCTATTGAAGCACATGAAATACTAGATGCAGGTATTACTACTGTCATTGGATTATTAGGTACAGATGGCTATACAAGAAACACAAAAGAATTATTCGCTAAGGCAAAAGAATTGACTCAAAAAGGTGTCCATGCCTATATCCTAACAGGAAGTTATACATATCCTACATATACGCTCACTGATTCAGTAGAAGATGATATTGTATATATTGATAGTATTCTAGGTGTTAAGCTTGCTTTAAGTGATCATAGATCAAGTCATATTACTGATGATGAACTTGTTCGTTTAGCTTCTCAAATCCGTACAGCAAGTCTTATTGCTGGAAAACAGGCTAATTTAACACTTCATATGGGTGATGAAAAACAAGGATTAACTCCTGTATTTCATGCATTAGAAAGAGCGGATATTCCAGTTTCTTTATTCCAGCCTACACACTGTAGTCGTAATCCACACTTATTTAAAGATGCACTTAAGTTTGCTGAAATGGGTGGTACAGTTGACTTAACATGTGAAGGTGATGGCAAGACTCTAGAATTCATTAAACAGTTTAAGGATACTTCTAAAGTCACCATTTCTAGTGATGCACAAGGCTCATGGTCTACATATAATGAAGATGGATCTATCAAAGAAATTGGTATTACACCAGTCTCTAACTTAAAGAAAGAATTTATTTCTCTAAAGAATGCATTGGGATATGAAAAAGCTTTACCATTCTTTACTCAAAATGTTGCTTATGTATTAGGTTTTAAAAATACAGGAGTTATTAAAGAAGGTTTTGATTGTGATTTAGTTATCTGGAAAGATGATGAAATCAAGCATATCATCACAAAGAAAGATTAATTTCTTTCTTTTTTTATTCCTGCAAACGCATTAAGCAGGGATTTGGGACTAAAAGTAAGAGTTGATAAGCAAGAATTATTAGATTTGAATATCAACTGCAATACATTCATTGATCGTAAGAGTGGGATAGACTTTAGTCCTTATATAAGAGAAAGATTAAAATACTAGCATACAGGTGCTGATTCCTTTGTGAATCAGCCTTTTATGTTATAATGGTTTTGAAAGGATGAGACATATGAATAATATAAAAGAGAGAATCAAGATATTCTCAGGTGCAAAATTAAAATATATCGCATTTGCCTCAATGTTGATTGATCATTTCAATAAAGCTATTATCTATCCTAATCTAGATGGTGGATTGTTTAATAGAATAAGTGATCTATTTGATATTTTAGGAAGAATCGCTTTTCCTATATTTATATTTTTATTAATAGAAGGGTACTTCCATACAAGAAACAAATGGAAATATTTAGGAACTCTTCTTCTATTTGGAATCATTTCTGAAGTTCCATTTGATATGTGTACATCGGCTGTGTTCTTTGAACCCAACTGGAACAATATCATGTTTACACTGTCATTTGTACTTGCCATTATATGGGTGATAGATGTATTAAAAGAGAAACTGAATAAACCATTATGGTATTTTGTATCCATCCTCATTGTCGCAGTTATGTGTTTTGTAGCTATGAATCTAGGATTAGATTATGAACATCATGCCGTGCTTATTGGTTATTTCATGTATATATTTCATGATAAATATATCTATTCTATACCATTTTGTTATGCTTCAATGTTTAAGGAACCCTGGGCATTACTTGGATTTGGTTTGAATCTGACTTATAACGGAGAAAGAGGGAGACAAAATAAACTATTCAACTATTTATTCTATCCAGTACATTTGCTTATTTTAGGAATAATAAGAATTACTCTTCATATTTAGATACATCATATAAAGTTCATAATGATTCTGTAGTATTAAATTGTACAAAAAATATACTTGAAACGAGGTAAATACATATGATTATTGAAACACTCTTATCAAAAAGAGATCAATTACCCCTAGAACTCGCTATTATTGAACCAGAAGGAGAACCTATCGGTATTATTCAGTTAATACATGGTATGTCTGAACATAAAGAACGCTATTATGACTTTATGAACTATTTATCACAACAAGGCTATATTTGTGCCATTCATGATCATAGAGGACATGGTGCAAGTGTAAAAGACACATCACATTTAGGATATTTCTATACAAATGATATAACATATATTGTAGATGATGCTTATCTAGTTACAGAATATTTGAAAAACAGATATCCTACATTAAATATCTCTATATTTAGTCATAGTATGGGTACATTGGTTTCTAGAAACTATCTAAAAAAATATGAAAAGCATATTGAAAAGATTGTATTGTGTGGTCCGCCTACAGAAAATAAACTTGTTGATCTAGCATTATTTGCAGGAAAACTTACTGGATTATTTTATAAAGAACATAAACCTAATAAGATTCTGAACAAGTTGTCAGTAGGATACTACAACAAAGGCTATAAAACTAAAAATGAATGGATCTGTTCTAACTTACAGACTGTGTATGAATATAACACCGATCCTCTATGTGGGTTTACTTTTACTACAAGTGGCTTTATGAATCTTTTCCAGCTATTAAAATCAGCTTTCATCAAAGAAGATTGGAATCCACAAAACAGTTCTTTGCCTATATTCTTAATTGCAGGTGTTGATGATCCAGTCATCCAAGGAAAACAGAAGTTTAATGAATTAGAAGAGTTTTTGAAAGAAGTAGGCTATGTAAATATCAAGAGTAAACTGTACAAAGATAAAAGACATGAACTACTCAATGAAACAAATAAAGAAATAGTATATAAAGATGTTCTAGACTTTTTCTATGCTAATTAATACAGGAGGTAATATATGGCTTTTGATTTTAAGAAAGAATATAAAGAATTCTACATGCCTAAAAATAAACCTATGATAGTCACTATCCCTCGTGCTAACTATATTGCGGTAAGAGGACAAGGAGATCCAAATGAGGAAGGTGGGGCTTATCAGAAGGCTATTAGTGTACTATATGCAGTCGCTTATACACTTAAGATGAGCTATAAAACAAATTATAAGATAGAAGGATTCTTTGAATATGTGGTTCCTCCACTAGAAGGTTTCTGGTGGCAGGATGGTATTGAAGGTATAGATTATGACAATAAATCTACTTTTAACTGGATTTCTGTCATTCGTTTACCAGATTTTATTACTAAAAAAGATTTTGAATGGGCAGTAGAAACTGCTTCTATTAAGAAAAAGATGGATTGTTCTTGTGCAGAATTTCTTACTATAGAGGAGGGATTATGTGTACAGATGATGCATATTGGTCCTTTTGATGATGAACCAGTTTCTGTTGCACTTATGGATAAATATCTAGAAGAAAATGGATATATCAATGATCTTTCAAAAGAAAGACTACATCATGAAATATATCTTTCTGATGCAAGAAGAGTCGCACCAGAAAAATGGAAAACAGTTATTAGACATCCCATCAAGAAAGGAGTTAGACATGAATGAAAAAGTAGGATAAGTCTTCTCTATCACAAAGGATAATCAGTCAATACCAGGCTGTACGACTTCTAAAGCAGTAAATGATACACTCACTTATTTCTCACTCGCAAGAAATACAGATATAAGTGCAGAAATCTATCCTTATTATAAGATGATTTATGTCTTGAAAGGTCAGTTGGAAGTCTATGGAAATAATGGCTATACTAAAGTAGTTAAAGAAAAGGAAAGTTTTATTACATTCACTGATACCCCAATAGGTATAAGAACTAAAGATGGTGTCATATATACAGAAACAATGATTAGGAGGACAGATATTATGAACGAAATGATTAAACCAGGAGAAGTATTTAAACTTGCAGAACTATTACCTTATTCAGAAGGTAAGATTATCAATATGGATATTGTACATAATGAGAAGATGAAATTTGTAGTAATGGCATTTGATGAAGGAACTGGACTTACTGAACATGCAGCACCAGGAGAAGCTATCATCTTCGCATTAGATGGTGAAGGTATCATCAGTTATGAGGGTAAAGACCATGTCATTAAAGCAGGAGAGAACTTCTGTTTTGCGAAGGGTGGCATGCATGCAGTCAAAGCATCTAAACGTTTCAAGATGGCATTACTTCTTACATTAGAATAATGAATATATTACCTAGAACGAGATTCAATGTAGTCTCGTTTTTTTACGTCTTCATACTTCTTGAAATAGCTCAAATTAAGAGTAATAATAATACTGTTCATTAATGGGGGGATTTAATGATATGACGAAAGACTTAACTCAAGGCAAGATTATGCCTCTTCTTTTTTCTTTTACCGTCCCACTCGTTCTAGGTAATTTATTTCAGATGACCTATAATGCAGTAGATAGTATTATAGTAGGACAGTTCGTAGGAAAAGAAGCACTTGCCGCAGTAGGAATATGTAACCCAATCAGTACACTAATGATTCTATTCTTAAATGGATTATGTATGGGTGCCAGTATTCTTATGGGGATTCAATATGGTGCTAAGAATTATAAAGCATTAGAAAGACAAATCAGTACAACTATGATATCAGGTGTTGTATTCTCTTTTGTACTTACTATCATATGTTTATTATTCGCCAAACCAATATTAATGTTGTTGCAGGTTGATCAATCAATATTTACGATGACTACAGAATATATGCGTATTATATTCTTAGGTCTTATGTTTACATTTCTTTATAACTTTTTCTCTAGCACACTAAGAGCTCTAGGTGATAGTGCATCACCACTTTATTTCTTAATTATCAGTGCTATATTAAATATATTTGGAGATTTATTCTTTGTAATTGTATTAAAGGCAGGATGTAATGGCTGTGCTATTTCTACAGTACTTAGTGAAGCATTATGCTGTTTATTCTGTGTGATCTATATTCAAAAGAAAGTACCTATATTAAGACTTGGGAAAAAATGGCTTGTCTTTGATTCAAGTTATTTAAAGAAAACAGTAGCTTATGGATGGGCATCTGCCATGCAGCAGGCTACAGTACAGATGGGTAAGATTGCGATACAGGCATTAGTCAATACGATGGGTGTTTCTGTCGCTGCTGCTTTTGCGGTTGTCAATAGAATAGATGACTTTGCAATATCACCAGAACAAAATATAGCCCATGCAATGACTGCACTCATGGCTCAAAACAAAGGAGCAGGTAAAGACAATCGTATGAAGGAAGGCTTTCGTTGTGGTCTTATACTTGAAATAACATATGCTTTGATAGTTATGTTAATATGTCTATTATTCGCAAAAGAACTTATGAGTTTATTTGTAAAAGATACAGAAGTTATAGGTCATGGTGTCACTTATCTTCATCTCATTGCAGTCATGTATATTCTTCCCGCATTTACTAACGCTATTCAAGGATTCTTTAGAGGGATAGGGGATTTAAAGGTTACACTACTTTCTAGCTTTACTAATATGGGAGGAAGAGTTATTGCCGCAATACCTATGATTTTATTATGGAACTTTGGAATAGAAGCATTACCTTATTCTTACTTGATAGGATGGATTGCGATGTTATTAGTGGAAGCACCTCTCATGATTCGTATATATAAGAAAAAATAGAAATAATTAGGGCGATAGGGTAATCCTGTCGCTTTTACTATATAATGAAATAAAGGAGGATCATCTAATGACTATACAAGAAAAAGCTGAACGAATACTTAAGGGCATTAAGAAAGAAAAAGGAAACAATCCTATACAGATATTTAAAAATATTGCGAAGAATGATTACATTAATATGCATGGACCAGAACATCATATTTTAGATGGAGCATGTTTACTCGTCGCATTTAAAAATGCGGGCGGTAAAATTGATTTAGATGATGCATTAAATAAAATCATGATAGAAGGATTAAGAATGCCAGGTGCCATGTGTGGTTTTTGGGGTGTATGTGGTGCAGTCACATCTCTTGGTGCTGCATTATCTATTATTGATCATACAGGACCATTATCAGTGGATGGTACATGGGGAGACCATATGGAATTTACTTCAAATGCATTAAAAAACTTAGGTGAAATCAACGGGCCTAGATGTTGTAAAAGAGATGCTATGATCTCATTTAAGAATGCGATTGATTATGTAAATACACATTATAATGTCACTTTGGAATATGAACATCAATCCTGCAGCTATTCAGAATGTAATAAACAATGTATTAAAGAGAGGTGTCCGTATTATGGATAAAAAGAAAGTCGCATTCATTTGTGTTCATAATTCATGTAGAAGTCAGATAGCTGAAGCATTAGGACATTATCTCGCATCTGATGTTTTTGAAAGCTATTCTGCAGGAACAGAAACAAAAACGGTCATTAATCAAGATGCTGTTCGTATAATGAAACAGATGTATGGCATAGATATGGAAGAGGCGCAATACTCTAAACTTATAAAGGATATCCCAAAACCAGATATTGCGATTTCTATGGGATGTAACGTCGGATGTCCATTCATAGGTAGACCCTTTGATGATAACTGGGGTTTAGAAGATCCTATAGGTAAAAGCGATGAAGAATTCGTGTATATTATCAAAGAAATTGAAAGTAAAATATTAAATTTAAAGGATAATTTAAAGAACTAGTAGGATTCATTATGAAAACTATTTCTCGCTTATTCTTATTGATTGCAGTTATTCTCTCTCATATTATGTGTGCTGTTGTTGCTTATAACTATTGTAATATGGAATGGCACATTAAAGTGGGAGGAACGAGTGCTCCAGTTGAAATTGCCTATCTCTATTCGATTACTTTTTTGATTGGAATTGTCTTGTGTCTGATTGGTGTATTCTATTTTAAGAAAAAATCACGTTAATTTATATAATGTATAATCATAAGGAGATGTAATTATGGATAAAATTAAAAAGAACTGGATCTATTATCTCATTATTTTCATTACTTTCTATCTTATTCCAATATTAATTAAAGATACAGGAAGTGGTATATTTATACTACTCATTGTCATTCCCCTTATAATACTGTTCACTTCCATTATTTATGGACTAAGCAATAAATTTGATTTCATTTACCCTCTTATTGTCGCAATTCTGTTTATTCCTACATTATTCATATATTATAACACTTCAGCATGGGTCTATGTTATTGCCTATTCTATGATTGCTCTCATAGGAGAACTATTAGGTAAAACACTTCAAAGAAAATAATAATTCTCTTGCCATGAAGTTCACTTTAGCCTTTAAGCTATTCTTATAGGAAAGGAAGGATGTTATGAGTAAAAAAGTCGTTGTATTATCAACAAGTTTGAGAAGTAATAGTAATTCAGAATTACTTGCGAAAAGTTTTGTAGAAGGTGCAAAAGAATCTGGAAATGAGGTAGAATATATCTCACTTAAAAATAAAGATATTCGTTTCTGTATTGGATGTCTTGCATGTCAAAAACTAGGACATTGTGTCATTAGGGATGATGTTACGGATATTATGGATAGTGTACTTAATGCTGATGTGGTTGTATGGGCTACACCTATTTATTATTATGAAATGAGTGGTCAGATGAAAACTCTTATTGATCGTCTCAATCCAATGTATTCTAAAGATTATAAGTTTAGAGATGTATATCTTCTTGCGACAGCTGCAGAAGAAGGAGACGAAGTCTTTGAAAAAGCTATTACTGGACTAAATGGATGGATTGACTGCTTTGAAAAGACATCTATTAAAGGTACTGTACTTTGTGGTGGTGTATCTAGTGGTGGAGATATATCTAGTAATGATAAGCTTAAAGAAGCCTATAATCTAGGTTCTCATGTATAAGGCAGACATTGTGATATTTGATTATGCAATTGCTGCACCATCTATCTTACCTGCAGGAACTGATACAATTATTAAATGCACACTTGCGAAATGGACAGGTCTTGCCTTTAAAATTCCGTGTACCTCATTAGAAGAATGTAAGAGTAAAGATGAACTAAAATAAACAGGCATCTATTTCTTATTTGGGAGAGATGAAGCGACCAATAAAGGTATTGTCTATATTGGGCAGGCAGGAGTGCGTAAGAATGGTAAAGGTATAAGACAATTAGATGAAGAATCATAAGCATGAACACATGATGTTCATGTTTTTTTGTTAGTTATAACTAATATATTAATTGTGATATCTATTTCATAGTGATATACTGAATCCGTAAGTTAGTCCTTACTAACAAAGAGGTAATATCATGAGAATACTTATATACGGTGCAGGGGTTATTGGTTCTTTATATGCAGTTTTGTTGAAAGAAGCAGGGTATGATACAACTATTTATGCAAGAGGACATAGACTTGAAGCCCTTCAAAATCAAGGCCTCCTTTATAAGAAAAATAATATAATCAAAAAAGTAGATATCAAGATCATTGATCACTTACAAGATAATGATATATATGATTTTATTTTTTTAACTGTTAGAGAAAATCAATTATATCAAGCACTTAAAGAATTAAAATCCAATAAAAGTAAAACTATCATTACTATGGTCAATACACTAGATAATTATGAAAAATGGGAAAGTATTGTAGGAAAAGGAAAAATATTACCTGCTTTCCCAGGTGCTGGAGGCACTATCACAAATAATATACTTGATGCATCATTTACTCCAAGATTTATACAGCCTACTACTTTTTCTGAAATATCAGAAAAGAAAACAAAAAGAACAGAACAGCTCTCACAAATATTTAAACAAGCACACATACCTTTTCAGCAGGTCAATGATATGCATATATGGCAGTTATGTCACCTTAGAATGGTTGTACCTCTTGCAGATGCTTATTATCAAACAGAAAATCCAAAATTTGTAGGACAAGATAAAGTGGTGATGAGAAAAACAACTATTCAGCTTAAAAAGAATTTCAATACATTATATAAAAATCTCAATACCTTATCACCGGTTAAGATGCATATATTCCGCTATTTACCAACATCTATACTCATATATATTTTGTCTCAAACTTTTAAAAGCAGTTTTGGTAAGAAATTTATGTAACAGCATGCGATGAAAGCACCAGATGAAATGAGAGAACTACATAAACAATTTTATTATTATATTAAGAAATGGAGATTATGAATATGACAAATGAAGAATATAAACAACTATCAATCAAAGAATTTACTGAAGCAGCTAAAAGATATGAAGGTGATCATGCAGGTCTCTATGAAATGTGTAAGAAGGATTATCCAGATATCTTAGAAGAATTAGAGAAAGAACCATTTATAGATATACTTGATGCAGGATGTGGTCCAGCACCTATGATTTCTTTATTATCAGAAAAATATCCAGATAGACATTATACAGGTCTTGATCTTACGCCAGCTATGATTGAAGAAGCTAAAAAGAAGAATATTCCAAATGCAGTATTTGTAGTAGGGGATTGTGAGAATTTCCCTTTTGAGGAAAACTCATTTGATGCCATTATCTGTTCTATGAGCTTTCATCATTACCCTAATCCACAGGCATTTTTCAATAGTGTAAAAAGATGCTTACGTCCAAATGCTAGATTAATACTTAGGGATGTCACAAGTGATAATAAATTTCTTATATGGTTAATGAATACAGTTGAAATGCCTCTCGCAAACTTATGTGGTCATGGTGATTTCCAGGTTCCTACAAGAGATGTTGTATATAAATGTTGTAAAGAAGCAGGATTAAAAGTAGAGAAGTTTGAAATACGTAAAGGAATGCGCATGCATTGTGTTGTAAGAAAAGAAGGCGATTCAAAATGAAAATAAATGTAAAAGGTGTACCAGAAACAATGATTCAGACTCTCTATGCTCGTGCAAAAGAAACAAGTAAAGAGAATCCTAAAATAAAAGATGAAATGGCTGTATCAATAGTCAAACAATTAGATTATGACTTTTCTCAAGCAGATCAAGATAAAACAATGCGTTCTGGTGTGATTGCAAGAACAATTGTATTAGATAAGATGGTAGATGAATATTTAGATAAACATAAGAATACTATTGTGATTAATATTGCATGTGGTCTTGATACAAGGTGTTATCGTATAAACGGCAAATATATACGCTGGTATAATCTAGATTTACCTGAAACGATGAATATAAGAAAACAGTTTTTAATAGAAACAGGACCTATCTATCAAATCGCGAAGTCAGCTATGGATGAAACCTATACAAATACTATTCACAATGAAGGAGAAGACGTTCTAGTAATCATAGAAGGATTGACTATGTATTTAACTGAAATTGATATTAAGAAAATCTTTTCTATTATCGAACATGCATTTTCAAATGTCACAATAATGGTTGAAGTGATGTCACCTTTTATGGTGAAGCACATTAAAGAAAAATCTATAGAAGGCAGTCGTGCACAATTTACATGGGGTATAAAAAATGGGAAAGAACTAGAAAAACTTACCCCTTCATTTTCTTTTCTAAAGGAAGTAAGTCTTGTAGAGGGAATGAAGCAATTGATGCCTTTATATCATGTTTTAGGTAAGATTCCTTTTGTTTCTCATGTATCTAATAAAATAATCGTGTTAGAAAAACACATTTGATAAAGAGATGATCATAATGAATAAAAGACATTTTTATACAGAAATGGATGGGTTCTATGGTGTTTATTGGTAGTGTAAGAAAGAATCAGACTGTGCAATGATTGGTGATGATGCATAAGACTATTTAGCCCGTACTTCTGTAAAATTGCTCCATAAGCTTGGTTTAAATGTGATGACTATGTCTCCTGCAAAAAAGGATTATGGAGATCATAATTATCCATTAGAACATATAGAGAAAGCTATAAGATGGTTAAAAACATCCGGTAATCAAAAGATAGGAATTGTCGGTGCCTCGACCACAGGAACTCTCGCTTTAACAGCCGCTTCTTATTTTGAAGATATCACACTCACAAATTGCAATGTGCAATAGAGTAGGACAAGAGAGTGAAATGAACTTTTCTGGAGAATCCATAGTAGTCAATCAAAATGGTGAAGCTATTAAAAAAGCAGGTGATCAGGAAGAAATCATATATGTTGATATTGACTTGTCTGACTCCAAGAAAATAAGAGAAAGTAGACCCTATACACAGCTAAGAAGAACTAAATTTTATAGAAAAATTATCTTGCCATAAAGTAAGGTTTAGCCTCTATACTTGTAGTAAGGAGGTTTATTACTATGGGTAAAATATTAGTTGCTTATTTTAGTGCAAGTGGTGTTACAAAGCATGCAGCTGAAGAAGTTGCAAAGGTGGCAGGAGCTGATCTCTATGAAATCAAACCAGAAGTCCCATATACAAAAGCAGATCTTGATTGGATGAATAAGAAATCTAGAAGCAGCATTGAAATGGAAGATAAATCAACACGCCCTGCAATTATTAAAGATAATCTAGATGTATCAAAATATGATCATATTTACTTAGGTTTTCCTATCTGGTGGTATGTTGCACCTACAATTATCAATACATTCCTAGAAGCGTACGATTTCTCTAACAAGACAATTACTCTATTCGCAACATCAGGAAGCAGTGGTTTAGGAAATACTGTAAAAGAATTAAAAGTATCAGCACCCAATGCACTCATTAAAGAAGGGTTATTACTCAATAATCTCACAACTCAAAAAGTCAAAGAATTATTGGCCTTATGATTATTCATAGGGCTTTTTTGATATAATAATGGAAAGGAGACATCATTATGGATAAAACAATGAAAATAACAGGTAAAGGAAAAGTATCAGTCAAGCCTGATATAATACGTCTTAATATGACAATGGAAGAATCATATAAGGAATATGAAGTCACATTAAGACAATCTAGTGAAACAACAAAGATATTGAAGGACTTATTTGTATCTTTTGGATTTCAAAAGGATGACTTGAAAACTAACAGTTTTGATATTGATACAAAATATGAAAGTTATAAATCTAAAGATCAAAGCTGGAAAAAGAGACTTGTAAGATATACCTATACACATCGTATGTTGATAGAATTTGATGCAGAAAATAAGAAACTAGGGGAGATACTTTATGCTTTGGCACATAGTGTGATTACACCAGAAATTTCAATTGAATATACAGTGAGTGATCCTGAAAAATATAAAGATGAATTATTGAAGAATGCGATAGAAGATTCTAAGCATAAAGCAGAAGTCTTAGCACATGCTGCAGATGTAGAATTAGGTGATATCGTATCTATTGATTATTCGTGGGGTGAAATCAACTTTGTCTCAGAACCTATACAGAATTTTGCATTCGCAAGTGCAGAAAAAACAATGGGTAGTCCTGGATATGATATAGATATTGAAGCAGATGATATTGATGTTACAGACACAGTGACTGTGGTTTGGAAAATTAAATAATGTTTTAATAATTATTTCCGAAAGGCGTTGAATCCTATGCCTAACATTAAATCTGAATAAGCATAGTAGACATGTAATTCCTAATATACAGGACTTTAAAAAGAGACAGGCCACGCTACAGCTAATGAATGAACTAGCTAAAGATGTAAAATCTAGTAAAGAAAAAGGCTGGTTCACGTTAGAAAACCAAGAAAAACTATTCGAAGCCGGCATAGTTGTATTTAAGTTATTATTAACAAAAAAATAAAAAATAAACTATAGTCAACCACCAAAAACTTTTACTACGTTTTGATACATTTAGTCATCAAAAAGGTATTGTTAAAAATTCCTCACTAATAGAAATATACTTATCAGTAAATAGACTATCTTTTTCCCAGATGAATTCAAAATTATGCTGGAGCTTAAAATCATCTAATATAATTTCTTTTAATATACCTTTCTGTAATTCTTCTTTGACTGCAGTTTTATACATGAAAGAAATACCGCAATCTTTTTTAAGCAAGCTTATAATTGTATGCATATTTTCTATTTGTGTATAAAATTTAAAATCAGAAATAGATAAACCACGGACATTTAGACTTTCTTGTAAAATATGTCTTGTACCAGAACCTTGTTCTCGTACAAGAAGTCTTTCATCAAGAAGGTCATGTAAAGTATGAGGTATATTCTTAAACTCATGTGATGCAGCACAGACGGCAATATAGTCCTCTGTGCTGTATTTTTTATGACTATATTTCTCTTTAGGATAATTTCCTTCTACAATAGCCATATGAATCTTACCTTGATCTAATAACTTTAATAATTCTGCCGTATTTCTATAATAAAGGTGCAGATTCATTTCAGGATGATGCTTGATAAAATCAGCCAATTTATCCACTATCGCATACTCACCAATTGTCATAGTCACACCAATCGACAATGTTTCTATCATTCCTTCATGACTCTTTATCTCTTTTTTAATTGTTTGCTCATCATTCTGCATAGTCATCAAATATTTTCTTAATATCTCTCCAGAACGTGTTAAAGATAACTGCTTATTTGAATATACAAAGAGCGTTGTTTCATATTCTTGCTCCAAATAATGAATATGCTGTGATACAGCTGGCTGAGTAATATGTAGTTGTTTTGCAGCAAGCGTATAGTTTAATGTCTCACATACTTTTAAAAAAGTATGAATACGATAATCTAACATCTCATCACCTCATCAATAATATTTACTTATAGTTCAATAGAAATATATAATTTAATATTATTACAGTCAAGTGATATAATGAGCACACATTTAAAAGAAAGCAGGTAAATCATGGAAACTATTAAAAAGAATATATATGGCATACTTGTATGTTTAGTTATTGCAATTCCATCATGGTTACTAGGAAAACAATTTCCAGTTATCGGTGGGGCAGTGATTTCAATTCTTGCAGGTATGATTATTACTATGTTTTGGAAAGAAAAAGGTAAAGCAGCACCAGGGATCAAATGGACTTCTAAGATCATCTTACAGACAGCTGTCGTCTTATTAGGTTTTGGTATGAACTTAGGTGTCATCTTTGAAACAGGAAAGCAGTCATTACCTATTATTGTTTGTACTATTTCAACTTCACTTCTTATTGCATGGCTTTTAAGAAAGATATTACATGTACCTTCCAATACATCTATTCTAGTAGGTGTAGGATCATCAATTTGTGGTGGTTCTGCCATTGCAGCTACTGCACCAGTCATTGATGCTGATGATGATGAAGTTGCTCAGGCTATTGCGGTTATTTTCTTCTTTAATGTCTTAGCTGCATTATTCTTCCCAATTCTAGGTAAAGCCATTGGTTTTGATACTTTACATGGTGATGCGTTTGGAATATTTGCAGGAACTGCCATCAATGATACATCTTCAGTTACTGCAGCCGCATCTACTTGGGATAGTATGTGGCACTTAGGTAGTGCTACACTCAATAAAGCTGTCACTGTCAAATTAACACGTACACTTGCCATTATTCCTATCACTTTAGGATTATCAATGATTAGAAGTAAGAAAAACCAGAAATCTTCAAACTTCAGCTTAAAGAAAGCATTCCCTATGTTTATTCTTTATTTTGTATTAGCTGCCATTATTACTACAGTCAGCCTTCATATGGGAGTTAACAGCAACGTTTTCTTACCTATTAAAGAATTATCTAAATTCCTTATTATTGTGGCTATGGCTGCAATTGGACTTAATAGTAATGTCATTCATTTAATTAAAACAGGTGGTAAACCATTATTAGTAGGTGCATCATGCTGGTGTGGTATTACTATTGTCTCATTACTTATGCAACATGTGATGGGTATCTGGTAATTATTGACTTTATAAACTATATTTCTTAAGATAGAAATAGACTTACAGTGAAACTTAATTTTCACTGTTTTTTAATAGGAGAATCATATGAACATTACAGTATATTTAGGTGCCTTGAGAGGCAATGATCCATTATTAAAGGATGCAGTCAAAGAACTTGGTAGATGGATTGGAGAAAACAATCATACACTCATCTATGGTGGATCAAAATCAGGATTAATGGGATATATTGCAGAAAGTGTATTAGATGCAGGTGGAGATGTCATTGGAATAGAACCACAATTCTTTATTAATGAAGAACTACAATATGATGGCTTAACAGAATTAATCATTACTAAAGATATGACAGAAAGAAAGACAAAAATGATAGAATTAGGAGATGCCTTTATCGCCTTTCCAGGTGGTACAGGAACACTAGAAGAAATATCTGAAGTCATGTCTAAGATTTCGTTGAAACAACTTAATGCACCTTGCATATTCTATAATTTAAATGATTATTATAAGGGTATGAAAGAACTTATGTCCCATATGATAGAAATGGGATTATCAACTCATGAGAAACAGAAGGGTATCTATTTTGCGGATCATCTAGACGATATAAGAAATATTATTGAGAAGGAATAGTGATTTTTATCATTATTCCTTTTATAATGGAATAAATAACAGTTAAGGAGACATACAATGAATCTAGAAGGACAAAACTTAGAATCGTTAAGAAGGATGGTAAGACATCTCCAAGAAGAAAATCAAGAATTAAAAGAACTTCTAAAAAAATCTCATATTACATTTAATGAATCAAAAGAAGAAATGACAACCCAATCTATAAATGAGGGTGTATGTATCAAGGATACTTATATTTATGATAAACTTGTAGCTTACTTTCTTACTTTATTTCAAGGAAGAAGAGATGTATATGCATTAAGAGGTTCTAAGGGAGGATACTTTCCACAATGTTATAATAGATGGAAAGAATATTGTCCTAAACAAAATAGTCAAAAAGGTGTGTCCTGTCAAAAGTGTCCTTATAAAGAGTGGAAAGCATTAGATAGAGAAGTAGGCAAGGATCACTTATTAGGCTACAAAGACAATTGTACAGATGTCATTGGATTATATCCTTTACTAGAAGATGATACATGTAAATTTATAGTTTTTGATTTTGATAATCATGATAATAAGAATAGTGAAAATAATGATTGGAAAGATGAAATTGATGCAATTAGAAAAATATGTCATGAAAATGGTATTGATGTATTAATAGAACGCTCACGTTCAGGAAATGGGGCACATGCATGGATTCTCTTTAAGGAATTTATACCTGCCTCTCTTGCTAGAGAATTTGGATTACTACTCATTGAGAAAGGATCTCAATCTATTAATCTCAAATCATTTAGATATTATGATCGTATGTTTCCTACTCAAGATCATAGTGAAGGTTTAGGTAATCTTGTTGCATTACCACTTCAAGGACAGGCATTAAGACAAGGTAATAGTGCTTTTGTAGATGAAAACTGGAATCCTTACTATGATCAATGGAAATTACTAACAACAGTTCATCAATTATCTAAAAATGAGATAGAAGAACATATCTATAAATGGAAAGAAGAACTTTCAATCCCTCAAACTCTTCTTACAATGGATCTAGGAAAAAGAATTAAGCCATGGAAAAAGGATGAAAACTTCCATAGCGAAGATGTCATAGAAAAACTCTCTATTGTCCTTGCAGATGGTATCTACGTGGATACACTTAATCTTCAGCCACGAATCCAAAACCAGATCAGACGCTTATCTGCATTTGATAATCCTATATTCTATAAGAATCATAACTTAGGATTTTCTAATTGGAATCAGCCAAGAGTTATCTATTTAGGGGAAGACATAAACGACTATATAAAAATCCCAAGAGGATTATTAGAAACGCTACTTAATAAGTGCCATTCATCAAATATTGAGTATGAAATTGTTGATAAGAGAGAAAAGGGAAAACCTATTAATGTATCATTTACTGGAAAATTAAGAGATGAACAGCTGACTGCCGCGTCTGATTTATTAAATTATGACAATGGTGTTTTAAATGCAGCGACTGTATTCGGTAAGACTGTTGTATCTAGTTATTTAATATCTCAAAGAAAAGTCAATACACTCATTATTATGCAAAGTGTTTCACTAATAGACCAATGGGTAGATGAATTACATCGCTTTTTAGAAATAAACGAAGATCTACCTGTGTATAAAACAAAAACAGGTAAAGAGAAACAAAGAAAAGATCTCATAGGTGTATTACATGGAAGTAAAAATACTTTAACTGGTATCATAGATGTTGTATCAGTCAACTCTATTTATGACAATGAAGGCAACTGTCGTTTAAATCATGAATACGGCATGGTGATAGTAGATGAATGTCATCATGGTGCCTCTCATGTATTTGAAAATGTATTACGTCAAATTAATTCTAAATATATCTATGGTGTTTCTGCGAACGATAAAAGAATAGACAGACTTGAAAAGAAAGTCTATATGCAGTTAGGTCCAATTAGACATCAATATACAAGCAAAGAAAGAATAGAAAAACAATCTATTGATCATCATGTCTATCCACGATTCACAAGAATAATGGCGTTAGGTGATAGTAAAAATGATCTTAATAGTGCGTATGCGTTTATCTCTAAAAATGAAAATAGAAATAATATGATTATTTCTGATATCAAGAAGTGTATTAAAGAAAATAGAACACCTATCGTATTAACACGCTATAAAGATCATGCTAAATTATTGTATGAATCACTTAAGAAGAATGTCCTAGATCATACATATCTTATTTATGGTGATCATACATTAAAAGAAAATGAAGAAGTAAGAAAAACAATACTAGCACTTTCTCATGATGAACCTTTTATACTTGTTGCGACATCTCAATCAGTTGGTGAAGGATTTAATGTACCTAGACTCGATACACTATTTTTAACTTCTCCTGTATCTGGTGAACCTTTAGTTGATCAGTTCTTAGGAAGAATCAATAGAGATTACAAGTATAAAAAAAGTGCGATTGTCTATGATTATGTAGATTCTCATATTCATTATTTTAATAATATGTATAAGAAACGCTTATCTGCTTATAGAAAGATTGGTTTTGATGTGATTACTGATCTTGTAGACAATAAACAAAACGTGAATCACATTTACAATTATAATGATTATTTAGAAGTATTTAGACAAGATATCCATGAATCAAATAAAAGCATCATTATCTCTAGTCCTCAATTAAATGAAAAGAAAGTATTATCTTTTATTGATTTAATTAAAGATAGACAAGAAAAGGGTGTTTCAGTCAATGTATTCACCAAACAGACAGATGAACCTTATACAAATAATCTCATAGATTTATTATATGGTAATGGTGTATTTGTAGAAGTGTATCCTGATTTAGATTCTTATTTTGCAGTCATTGATCAAGAAATCGTATGGCACGGTGGAATAAACTTGCTTGGTAAATCAAATATCTATGATAGCTTAATGAGAGTGAAATCAACTACGATTGCGGAAGAACTTATATTAAGTCCTACAGAAACTAAAGATTGTGACTCCTAGGTTACAATCTTTTTTAAATCTTATAGTACAATGATATAATTAATAATGGAGGTGCGTTATAATGATGGAATATCTCAAAGAAACACAGATGCTAGATTATTCTCATCCTAACATTCAAAAACTCATTTACGATAAACAATGGAAACAAATGAATGAATTTAACAGAATACAAGCAATCTATAATTATGTAAGAGATGAAATCTTATTTGGCTATAATAGTGATGATTATATACCTGCTTCAAAAGTACTAGCCGATGGCTATGGTCAATGTAATACTAAAGGAACTCTATTTATGGCATTGCTACGTGCCTGTGATATTCCATGTAGAATACATGGCTTTACTATTGATAAGAAACTACAAAGAGGAGCTATGACAGGTATTGTATATCATAGTGCACCTAAGAATATATTTCACAGCTGGGTGGAAGTTTGTCTTGAAAATCGATGGTATGAACTAGAAGGATTTATTTTAGACAAAGCATATCTTAAACAACTTCAGAATAGATTTACTAAATGTACTGGTCCATTTTGTGGTTATGGTACTGCAGTGAAAAATTTCAAACACCCTATGATTGACTTTAATAGAAATAATACCTATATTCAAAGTGAAGGAATTACTCAAGACTTTGGTATCTATGATTGTCCAGATACGTTACTAAAAGAACATCATCAAGAGATGTCAACCATTAAAACATTCGCTTATAAGTATATTGGTAGACATCTTATGAATTATAATGTAAAGAAAATAAGGAGATACTTCTATGGCATTTAAGATAGTAAGAAACGATATCACAAAAGTAGAAGCTGATATCATAGTTAATACAGCCAATCCAAAACCTAAATGTGTCAGTGGCACAGATCTGGCGATATATGAAGCAGCAGGAAAAGAAGCGCTTCTTGCAGAAAGAAAGACTATTGGTCCTATTGAAAGAGGAGATATTGCAGTCACTGGAGCTTATAATCTCAACGCAAAATATATTATTCACACAGTAGGACCTGTATGGATTGATGGAAATCATCATGAACTTGAATACTAGAAAGATGTTATCGTCTACCTTTACAAAAAGCAGTAGAATTAGGATGTCAAAGTATCGCATTTCCTCTTATTTCAACAGGTGTATATGAATTTCCAAAAGATAGGGCTTTGCATATTGCAGTCTCTGTATTCAGTCAGTTTTTGACAGAACATGAAATAGAAATTATTTTAGTTGTATTTGATAAGACCTCTTTTCAATTATCGAGTCAGATTGTAGGAGAAATTGATTCTTATATTGATGCAAACTATGTCAAAGAAAGTCATATCAATGAGTATCCTTTGAGCTATAGACAAAGTGCTCGTCTTCGTTCTTTATTTAACTCTACGTTTCATGAAGAACCATCTCTTCATTTGCCGAATACTTCTTTAGAAGATCAGCTCGCAAACATTGGTCCTTCATTTCATGATAAATTATTTGAATTAATAGACAAAGCGCATCTAGATAATAAAGACGTATGGAAACGAGCCAATCTAGATAGAAAACTTTTTTCTAAAATACAATGTAATAAGAATTATCATCCTAAAAAGAAAACCGTATTTGCATTATGTATCGCATTACAGCTCAATCTAGAAGAATCAAAAGATCTACTTGCAAGAGCAGATTGGGCATTTAGTCCAAGCAGTAAAGTAGATTTAATTGTACAAAAAGCAATCATAGACAAGCAATATGATATTATGGAACTCAATATTACATTATTTAAATATACCAATGAAACTCTTGGTATATAACTGACGTCGGCACTTCATGTATCGACGTTTTTTAATGTCGCTTTCAAAGCGACCATATATCTCAGTCTTTCACTTATACTGATAGTGTAATAAGAAAAGATTGGAGGAATATATTATGTATGGTGCAATTTTAGGAGATATTATTGGTAGTCCATTTGAATTTGATAGAGGAGATAAAACAAAGGATTTCAAATTATTTAGTAGAAGATCTCATTTTACAGATGATTCAGTCATGACTCTTGCTGTATGTGAGGCGTTACTTAAAGTAGGGCAGGATGCAACAGTCAAAGAAATTGAGGATGCTGTTATAACAAGTATGCAATCATGGGGAAGAAGATATCCTCATGAAGGATATGGAGGTTATTTTAGACGCTGGTTAACAGCACGTCATCCTGAGCCTTATAATAGTTTTGGAAATGGTTCTGCAATGAGAGTATCAGCTGCAGGATGGCTTTATGATTCCCTTGAAAAAACAAGAGTTGTTGCAAAAGCAACTGCAAATGTAACTCATAATCATCCAGAAGGTATTAAGGGTGCAGAGGCGACTGCGAGTGCGATATTTATGGCAAGAAACGGTTCATCGAAAGAAGAAATCAAAAAGTATATTGAGAATGAATTTCATTATGATTTAAATAGAACACTTGATGAAATCCGTCCTAGCTTTCATATGGATGAAACTTGTCAAAAAACCGTCCCAGAAGCAATCATTGCTTTTCTTGAAGCAAGAGACTTTGAAGATGCAATAAGAAATGCAGTATCTTTAGGTGGAGATACAGATACACTTGGTGCTATTACAGGAAGTATTGCAGAAGCTTATTTTGGAATATCTGAAACATTAATATCTGAATGTAGAAATCGCATCAATAAAGATATGAGAGATATTGTTGATGCATTTTATAGTCTTGTTAGAAAAGATGATTCACCTAATACAAATCAGATGATTGAAAAAGCTATCAATCAATATTATGTTCATAATGATAAAGAAGGTATGATACTATTTATGAATATGATGATAAATGCAATGAATCAGGGTGGAGAATTTATTGTTCCTTATATTACTAAGAATCCATTCTTATCAAAAGAACAAATCAATAGTATAAGCATTGGTGACACATTTGCTCTTGATCATGATGTCAAACTTAAAATGGAAACAGTCAAAGATGCAAGTGGTATAGAGTGGCTAGGTGTATTTACTTCAACAGAAGAGATGCATAAAGGGTCTAGTGGCAATGTTCAGATCAATCAATCCATCCTATCAATTCTAAGATTAGCACTTGACTTAGAAGAGATAAATGGAATTGTCATCAATCCATTTGGAAAATATATGCAAATAAGTAAAGCTATGATACTACTATTGATTGGTATATATGAAGAACATGAAAAATAATTAAAAATCCTCAAGAGATTGTAACTGACTTGTTATAATCTCTTTTTTGCATTAAGAGCATATTTCCATGCTGAAAAAGCCATGTAATCTATTACATATAACCATACAGTAATATTTGTTGAACATATTTCTTTTGCAATGTCAACATATGTGTCTTGACATCTGTCAACAACAATGATAGCATATGCATCAGCGTAGCGAGAGAGGCGCTTAATTTAGGAAAAGTTGGAAAAAGAGGATAAAATTATGGATATGATGAATAGAATCAAGCAGCTTAAAGAAGAGAAGAATGCTGTTATATTGGCTCACTATTATGTGGATGCAGATGTACAGGAAGCGGCTGATTTCATTGGGGATTCATTCTATCTTGCAAAAAAAGCAGCTGAAACAAATGCTGATAAGATTGTCTTTGCAGGTGTAGAATTCATGGGAGAAAGTGCGAAGATACTTAACCCTAACAAGCATGTATATATGCCAGATGCACATGCTGATTGTCCTATGGCTCATATGGTGACTATAGAAAATATTAAAAAAATGAGAGAAAAGTATGATGATTTAGCTGTTGTTTGCTATATCAACTCTACTGCAGAAATAAAGACTTATAGTGATGTATGTGTTACTAGTTCAAATGCAGTAAAGATTGTTAATAAGTTACCTAACAAGAATATTTTCTTTATACCTGATCAGAATTTAGGAAGCTATGTGGCAACTCAGGTTAAAGATAAGAATATTATCTTAAATAGTGGTTTCTGTCCAAGACACCATATTATGACTAAAGAAGATGTATTAAATGCCAAGAAAGAACATCCTAACGCTTTAGTAGCTGTTCACCCAGAATGTAAACCTGAAGTATTAGGAGAAGCTGATTATATTGGTAGTACATCAGGTATTATTGATTATATTGTAGGTAATGATGCAAAGGAATTTATCGTTGGTACTGTAGATGGTGTTTATGCCACTATCTTAAAACAAGCACCTGATAAGAAACTTTATAATGTAGTAAGAACTCAGGTATGTCCTAATATGAAACTCAATTCACTAGAAAAGATTATTCATGTATTAGAGACTGGAGAGAATGAAGTATTCTTAGATGAAGAATTTATGAATAAAGCTAAAGCACCATTAGAAAGAATGCTTGAACTTGCTAAATAGGAGATGACTAAAAATGAGTAAAAAAACAGATGTTCTTATTGTAGGTACTGGATGTTCAGGATTATATTGTGCCCTTAAATTACCTGGAAACCTTAATATTCATATGATTACTAAATCATGTGTAGAAGAAAGTGATAGCTTTCTTGCCCAGGGTGGTATTTGTATGTTTAAGGATGAAAGTGATTATCATGCTTTCTTTAAAGATACACTAAGAGCTGGCCATTATGAAAATAATCCTCTTTCTGTAGAATTAATGATTAGAAGTTCTCGTGCTGTACTTGATGATTTATTATCATATGGTACTGATTTTGCTAGAGATGAAGAAGGAAACCTTAAATATACAAGGGAAGGTGCTCATTCTACTAACAGAATCCTTTATCATGAAGATATTACTGGTAAAGAAATCACTAGTAAGCTTTATGCAGAAGCCAAGACAAGAAAGAATATTACTATTGAAGAATATGTCACTTTGACTGATTTAATTGTTAAGAATGGTAAATGTGTTGGTGGTAAAGTGCGCAAGGGTAATGAAGAATATGATATCTATGCAGACTTTGTTGTACTTGCAACTGGTGGTATTGGTGGTAAATATAAGAATTCTACTAACTACCGTCATTTAACAGGTGATGCCATTGATCTTGCTAAGAAATACAATATTGAAACAGAACATTTGGATTATGTACAGATTCATCCAACAACTTTCTATAGTGATGATAATGAAAGACGTTTCCTTATTTCCGAAAGTGTCAGAGGTGAAGGTGCATTATTATATGATAAAAATGGTAATCGTTTCGTTAATGAATTATTACCTAGAGATGTTGTTTCTGAGGCAATTAAGAAACAGATGGAAAAAGATGGTACTGATTATGTCTTAGAAGATTTAAGACCTATTGGTGAAAAGGAACTAAAGGAGCATTTCCCTAATATTGTTCAGTACTGCTTAGATAAAGGCTATGATGTAACTAAAGAATGTATTCCAGTCGTACCAGCCCAGCATTATTTCATGGGTGGTGTAAAAGTCAATGAAAACAGTAAAACATCTATGCCTAACTTATACGCTGTAGGAGAAACAGCATGTAATGGTGTTCATGGAAAGAATAGACTTGCTAGTAACTCATTATTAGAAAGTTTAGTATTTGCTAAAAGAGCCGCAAAAGATATGACAAGAAAGTATGAGGCCCCAAGTATGTTTGATAAAACAACTTTAAAATTAAATGTAGACCCACTAATCCTTTCAGCTCTTCGTGAAGATATTACAAGTGAAGATGTATCTACATGCAGTGTTATGAGAACTGCACAGTTAGGTGAAGTAGAATTGATTTGTAAAGAAAATGGTATTATTGCCGGTCTTCAGATTTTTGAAAGAACATTCAAATTATTAGATGAAGATGTAGATGTACATTTCTTTGCTCATGATGGTGATAAAGTACATAAAGGCGAATTATTGGCTAAAGTCACTGGTGACATGAGAACTCTTCTTGAAGGTGAAAGAACTGCTCTTAACTACTTACAGAGAATGTCAGGTATTGCCACTTATACTCGTAAGGTGGCTGATCTTCTTGAAGATACAGATATTAAGTTACTTGATACAAGAAAGACAACTCCAAATAACAGAATATTTGAAAAGTATGCTGTTAAAGTAGGTGGAGGAAGCAACCATAGATATAACTTAACAGATGGTGTTCTATTAAAGGATAATCATATCGGTGCAGCAGGAAGCGTCACTAAAGCTGTACAGATGGCAAGAGACTATGCTCCATCAGTAAGAAAGATTGAAGTAGAAGTAGAAACATTTGACATGGTGAAAGAAGCAGTTGCTGCAGGTGCTGATATTATCATGCTTGATAATATGAGTACTGAATTATTAAAGCAGTCTATTGATTATATTGATAAACGTGCTGAAATTGAAATTTCAGGTAATGTGACTGCAGAAAACATTAATAGAGTGAAAGATATGGGTGTTGATTTCATTTCTAGTGGTGCTTTAACACACTCTGCAAAGATTCTAGATTTATCATTAAAAAACCTTCATGCCATTAATGGGAGAGACTAAATGACTGGTAAAGAAAGAAGGGACTACATCCTTACAGAACTGATGGAAAGTGATACACCGATTTCTGCTTCTAATTTTGCGAAACGTCTTCAGGTTTCACGTCAGGTTATTGTGAATGATGTCGCACTTCTTCGCGCTAACAATCATGTTATAGAAGCAACCAATAAGGGATATATTATACGTCAGTCTGCAATGGTAGAAAGAGTTCTTAAAATGCAGCATACAGATGCAGATATAGAAAAAGAGTTAAATACTATAGTTGATTTAGGTGGCTATGTGAAAGATATCTTTGTCTATCATAAAGCTTATCATATTGTACGTGCACCTCTTAATATCGCATCACGTTTAGATGTAAAGAAATATCTAGATAATTTAAAATGTGGGAAATCCATCTCTTTAATGACAGTTACAAGTGGTTATCATTATCATACAATTTGTGCTGAAACAGATGAGAGACTTGATGAAATACAGGAAGCTTTATCAAAGCTAGGATATCTCGCAAAACTACAGGAATATGAACCTGTTGAATTCTAAAGCCATCTTTATTGATGGCTTTTTTCAGTGTGCCGGGCATGGCACTAATTCAGTCGGAGATAAACCGACCACAGGTATTTATCGCCAAGTGTAGTGAACCACAAGCCGATACCATAAAGGTAGGAGTGAAGGAAGTGATGTAGCGATTTCTTTGAGCGTACGAACAGAAACTTGATATAAG